>Ga0181352_1000961_pt1 | contig 11653 bp, 13 predicted proteins | sample Fa13VDMLBSN_FD_130103 | JGI IMG/M metagenome (GOLD analysis project Ga0181352, IMG submission 130103) | Freshwater viral communities from Lake Michigan, USA - Fa13.VD.MLB.S.N | ecosystem: Environmental > Aquatic > Freshwater > Lake | place: USA: Michigan | collected 2013-09-23 | reverse complement strand
ACTCAGCAAATACAAGCCGGTACATATGCTCCACATCCTGCTTTAAATCAAATAAACTACTCTCTAGAAAATGATTCTACTGGTATTGTAGATTTAATTCAGTCTACTCAAGCTACTATTAGTAATAGTTTTGTTAATGGCCCGGGATTATTTTCATATATCTCTCTTCCAGCTCAACCTATACCGTATCCTAATTTAATTAACTACACGGAAGAAAGTGGTATAGTGTGGTCAGGTATACCTGGTCAAAGTACATCAACTCAGAATGGTATTTGGGTACCTGATCCGAGAAAAGAGTTAATAAGGCAGTTTACAGAAAGTATACTTCCTGAACTAACTGAAATAGAAAAAAATCTAGGTATAGGTGGTAGTGAAATAGTGCAGATAACAAAGCATAAAGTTGAAACAATAGGTATGGTAGTTAACGATTATGGTAGTATTCGTTTCGACCCTATCGGTAAAATGCTATCGAGTGAACTTCTTATTGACAATTTAGGTACGTATGTAAACTACGAACCAAGCCCGTTAATTGAATATACACATGTACAGGATTTACCTGGTGGGGATTATACGTTAAACGTTGGTAACAGATGGAATGTGCTGGTAGGAGCCGGTGGTATTAATTTAAAGACTTTAGGTAACTTTAATATGACTGGTATGGTTATGAACGTTGCTGGTGAACAGGTTAACGTATCAAGTCAAAATGAAGTAAATCTTAATGCTAAAACAATTAACATTTCTGCAGAGATACTTAGACTGAGAAGTACGAGACAAAAACAAATTTTTATTGAAAATAGTTTGGGTATTAACAATAATCTAATAGTAGGCGGTGGGTTATCTGTAGAAGGGGAAGTATTTTTACAACACGTAACTGCCCCGGCAGAGTATCAAGTAACACTTCCTACAACCAGCTTCGGTTCTTTATTGCCAACCCCTCTAGCCGGTTTAGTATCGGTACCTGAAGTGGGTACCGGTCTTTTCGTAACAGTAAAGTTAGCTGGTAAGGTCGGCACGTTCCCGGTTTTCGGGTCTATAAATGCTCCAGGTGTTTTAACTACATTAGATCCTATTCCAAACAGTGTACAGGTTTCAGATCACTCTCATATATTTAAAAATATTCCTTTAACTCTATACGATAAAAATTCTGAAGTGAGAGAAGACGCTAAAGAATTAAACAACAATACTGATAGAGTTGTAGCTCAAAGAAGAGTACATGGACAAAAATAAACCCTCTAGCTTTCGCTAGAGGGTCTGTTCAAGCTAAATGTATTATGGAGTCGGAGCTTTGTAGCTCGTAGCAATAATACTTGGGCTCTTATTATTAAGATTTGTAGTAACGTTCAGAAGACTCAAATCTGCTACACCGCCTGCTAAGACGTTTAGCGAATTGGTAATCTTAAAGTTAGCACCAGGTGCAAAATCTTTACCAGCAATTACACTGTAGTTATCAGATAGTACATTGGCTGTACCGGTCGTGATCACACTCTCCAAACTTCTCAAAGTAGCAGTAGCTGCTCTTAAAGAAGCAAGGTTAAGAGTTGAATCTTCGTTCAATGAAACAGTGCCTGCTGCCGTAACATCGGCACTAATTGCACCGAACTGATTGCCTGCATTTGCTAGGGTAAGACCTGTACCGGTAAAAGAAGTACTACCTGTAGAAGTTACCTTTGTATCACTAGCTTGTCCAATGGTAGACGATGATGTAACGGTTAGGTTTCCACCTGCAGTCACATTACCGAAGTTAACTGCGCCACCAGACGATACCGTAACGTTATTACCTACTGCAGCAACGGTAGCAGCACCGGCATTACTAAGGGTAATATCTTTACCGTTTAAGGTATAGCTACCAGCTACGTTATTGGCTGCTCCGATAGTAATGTTACCTGCCGCTGTAATAGTGTTATCAGCACTATTAATTACACCAGTGGTAGGTGTCTGGAAGACATAATCACTTGAACGTGCATTAAGCTTAGCTGCATTAACTACGTTAAGGTTAAGGGCCGCATCTTCAACCACAACAGCTTCACCGGTTGCAGTTACGCTAACGGGTCCAAAGCTATGATTGCCACGATTGACCATTACGTTACCATTTGTAGCGTTAAATGACGCTGGACCGTAAACGAAAACTCTTGCAGATGTATCGTTTACAGACGACCCGGTAAACGAACCGCCGCCAGTTCCTTCAAGCTGGGTCTTTCCAAGGGTAAGAGCGCCGGTTGAATTAATCGTCGTTGCGCCGTTACCTGTATTAGTTACATTAGCGGTAAGACTACCTGGTGATGTTACGTTTATAGTACCGTTACCGATAACATTAACTGCAGGAGCTGGTACGTTGAAACCAGCGGCCACGGTTACGTTTGTACCGGTAGCATTTACGACAGGAGCGTTAACACGGTCTGCAGTAATAGTACCGCCGACAACAGTTAAGGTCTTTGCCTGTGTATTAGCAGCAGCTACAGCGTTAAATACGCTGCCTGTACCGCCGGTTACGGTGATGTTTTCTGTCACGATAAGGTTGTTACCAGCAGAACCTAGTACGGTTGTTCCTGTAGGATTGGATACCTCAAGATTACCCTTAACGTATGTAAGAGCCATTGCACCTACATTAACATTGCCGTCAGCGTTAATACTGATAGGAGCTTGAGATACTGCACCGTTAATAGTAACATTTTTTGCAGCAATAGTAATATTTTCAGTTACTGCAAAAATAGCGCCACCGTTCACTGATACGGAACCAGCAGGTGCTACTAGACCGTCTTGCGATGGTAGTTTAGCGTTTTGCTGGAAATAGTAACTTGCAAAAGCAGGGTTATCTGTAGTGCTAAGATTAAGCTTATTTACTTCAATACGAGCTCCGCCGCCGACAAGAATGCCTTGCGGGTTAAGAACGAATACATTACCATTCGACTGAAGGTAACCGTCAATCGTCGTTGAAGCGCCGCCAGCTACGATGTTGAGGACTGACGATGAACTATTAGGTAGCACGAAATTAAGAGTATCGGCTGCTCCAATCGTATCGGTCCCACTACCGAATGCTTGCCAGGTCAGGACTGCCTTGTTAGGTGCAGTTACGGTTAGTTCACTTCCAAGAACGGAGGTGGTAACGCCTGTAGTTGTCTGTAGATTTGCTGCACCAGTACCTGGAAGAGCCCAGGCAACAACTGCTGCAAATACAAACAATGTTGTTGTTATTAGTTTTGTTATTTTATTCATACAAGTTTATAAAGATAGATATGGCAGGATGCCTTTTGACACCCTGCCATTATACTGTCTGTTTAGTTAATTTCAACCTTTCTAATGTAGGTTTCTTTTTTGAGGCGTGGAATATCGATAGTCAATACACCATCTACCTGCTTTGCTGTGATGTTGTTAAGGTCGTACTCCTTACCAACGCTAAAACTTCTATTAAGCTTCTGATTACTTTCACCACTTTGATTCTTTGTTGTACGTTTTGCCGAGATATAAATATCTCGGGTATTTGAATCAATATTCATTTCTGTATCTTCTTTTCTAACGCCGGGTAGATCAATTTCGACAGATATACCCTTTTCAGTGCTTGAGAAACGTACAGTGTCGCCTGTACGGTATACCTCTTCCAAATCATGAAAAAGTGGAAGAAGATTGAATTGCTCGTTAAAGAGCTTTTCAATGTTTAGTAGCGGATTATATGTGTATGTAGTTAGTTTAGTCATACGAAAATATTTATTTTAACCCGGCAAATATACAATAGTTCCGATTATGATTCGCAACTAGAGCATGATAAAATAGAACGAGCAAGTTCTTGCGCAGGATTTGCTGAACGTTGATAGTAAAGGGTTTTAATACCCATATCCCAAGCGTATAGAATAAGTTCGTTTACATCTTTAGGCTTTGTATCAGGCGGTATCATAAGGTTTAATGATTGACCTTGATCGATAAACTTCTGTCTAGTAGCCGCTTGAATAACAATTTCCTTTTGACTTATTTCACCGAATGTTTTGAATACGTTCTTTTCGTCTTCAGAAAGAAAATCTAAGTGTTGTACAGACCCACCTTTAACAAGGATTGACTTCCAAACAGTTTCTGTATTCTTTTCTTTCTTTTCTAGAAGATTTTCAAGGTACGGATTTTTGTATGTAAATTTACCTTTAGCTAAATCTTTTGTGAAATAGTTCGAGTTAAGAGGCTCAACAGAAGGCGAAGCTTGGCCAAGGATAAAAGAACTTGAAGTCGTTGGAGCAACTGCAAGTGTAGTTACATTGCGTCTACCATACCCTACGAGCAATGGCGGTTCACCATATTCTTTTGCCATTTGCTCGGTTGCTTCATCTGCCTTTCTACGAACAAATCTCCAAATTTCAGTATTGAGGAGTTTTGCTTCCAACGATTCAAAACTAATCATTCTTGATTGAAGATAGGTATGCCAGCCTAAAGCTCCGATACCTAAAGCTCTTTGATTAATTGCAAACCTTCTTGGATTAGCCATGAAGACCATTTTTTCTGTTTTGTTGATAAACTCTGTCATTACAGAGTCTAAGAAATAAACTAACGTTTCAACAGCATCCGTTTCTTTCCACTCATCATATTTTTCAAAATTGAGTGAAGATAAATCACAAACAAAAGATTCATCTTTACCGTTTGATAACATAATTTCTGTACAAAGATTACTATGATATATTTTTAAGCCCTTGTCTTTGTAAACTTTCGGTGCCTGTCCATTTGCATTATCAGTAAAAAATATGTAAGGGTAGCCAGATTCAAAACGCTTTTTGATAACTAGACCCCAAATACGACGCTTTTCTTTATCGCCGTTTACCATACTTCTTAACCAGTCATCACCCACACAAACACCGATAGAAAGATTTTGAATAGTGTCGCCATCCTTTCTAATATTAAGAAACTCTTCAATGTCTTTATGATCGATAGGTAAGTAAGCAGCAAAAGAGCCACGTCTTACATTACCTTGTGAAATGTAATCAGTCAAGGACTCAAAGACAGTAAGTTGGTGATGAACGCCAGTAGACTCGCCACCAGATCCAATAGGTGCGCCTCTAGGACGAATAGCACCGAAATAACCAGACGTGCCACCACCAGCTTTAGACATTGTTCCAACTTCAGATATTTTATACAAAATATCATCCATATCATCATCTACATACGATCCAAAGCAAGATATAGGTAAACCTCTTTTGCGTCCAAAGTTAGCCCAGATAGGGGACGAAAGGGAGTAAAACCCTTTATACATGTAAGTTTCAAACTTTTCTGCAAACCCTTTTAGATTAAGATAATCTTCAGCTGTTTTAGCAATATCGCTAATACGCTGCTCTGCAGTTTCATTTTCTAAAAGGTATCCACGACTGAGAAATTTACGTGAATCTTTATTCAGCCAATAGCAATTTTTTGTTTCCATGTTTTAAAAGAGATCTGATTCGGAGAAAGATTTAGACTTCTTTGAATATTCGACAGGGCGTGAATGGAAGAAGTCAGTCATATTATTACCAAGAAGTTCCTCATTAAACCATTTTGTCTCTTTTAAAAGCTCTTCGTCTAATTTAAAAGCGGGTGGGAATCCAATACCTTTAAGTGACTCATTGATACGATCTTTGATAAACTCTTTTAAGTGGGCTGCAGATAAACCGTCTTCTTTAATACCGTTAACCATCCAGTCTACAATTTTTGCTTCACTATTATATGCTTCTAAAGCTTCTGACAGTACTTTCTTTTCTAGCTCTTCGTCAAATAGTTCAGGATATTCTTCTCTAATAGTATTGATAATTTTCATACCAACAAGCGCATGTATATTTTCCTCGTTACGAGTATACTTAACTTGCTGGTCAGTGTCTTTTAAAACGTTCTTGTTACGGGCGAACCAATTAATGATATAGAACTGACTCATCAAAGAAACGTTCTCAACAAAAAGAGTGAATAGAATAAGTGCGTATAGGTATTGCTTTTTTGTATCCTTGTAATAACGATGGGTATACTTTTTGAGGTATTTTACCCGGCCCTGTATCCATTCTAGTTTTAGATTTTCTTCGAAAATATCTTCAAGTTCTAAGACAGTAAGAAGTCTTTCATATGCGTTATTATGAATAACCTCTGTGTTTGCCATTACATAGCCGAGGTCTTGTAGAGCAGGGTGCGGTAAATTTTCTCCTAATTTAGCCCAAAAAGTCTTAACTGCGACTTCTATTTGACCGATAGCAGAAAGAGTACGGATTATGATTTCGCGTTCTTGGTCTGTTAGTTTAACTTTGAACTGCTGCACATCGGACTTAAAACTAAACTCTTTATGAGTCCAGAACCCGTTATGCATGGATTCAATAAACTCCTCTGTCCAAGGATACAAGTTAGGTTTGCGAGAAATCTGTTCGTCGAAAATCATGGTTTATTATTTATAAGTTTTTTTGTTTTTTATACTGTAAGTACAAACAATTTCATTGAAGAAAATTTTTGAAACTCAAAAACGTTTTCATCGATATTGAGTAAGTGCTGGAAAATTTTCTTGTCTGTATTGAATTTGTCTATGCAAACAGATTTTAGATTATTAAAATCGATAGGATATACGCCAGGCGAAAAATAAGAATAAGTTTCTTTGCAAGCAAAACCAAACTGATTTAACAGGTTTTCATAAACAACGAGATTCATTACTACCTTTTCTTGAAGTTCTATTTGCCTAGAAAGTTTAGCGACATTATCGTTAGATGTTAGTTTAATACCTTTCAGCGCAGTAAACGTTTTTCTATCTTTAGAAAAATGAATGAAACTTATAGGATTATACTTTTCTGATAACTGTATTCTAAGGTCGTCGTATTGGTTTTTGATAACAAATCCTAAAAATAACATAGGATATTCATCTTGAGTTGCAATACAATAATTTTTAAAATCAAACGGCTTATTAACTAAATCTATGTCTATCATGTCTTTTTAAGTATAAATGTTTTAATAAATTTTTCAACATCTTCATCTGACTTATCATAGGTAAGAGTTGAAATAGTGCTTAACGATTGGCTGTCAGTATCGTTAACCTTAATAGACGTTTTCTGGTATTCTTTTTCAATAGCATCTACAATATCTTTAGGTACATCATCTGCGTCTAACGGGACGTCAAGTAATTTTCTGACATCTTTAATTTTATAGCCTTTTTTAAGTAAAGCTTTAGCCTCTTTACAAATATAAATCTTTTCTTCTGGACCTGCGTAAGATGCAGTTTTACCTGTAATAACGCATGTCAACTTTTTGCTTTTAACCATGGGGTGATTATATAAATAATAATATGAAATTCAATGTATTGGTCGAACAATATTTAACGGAAGCTAAGAAGAAAGCTAAACTTGATCCCGTCGGTAAAGAAGATTCAGATGTGAACAACGACGGTAAGGTCGATAATACAGACAAGTATTTAAAGAAGAGACGTGAGGCTGTTAGTAAGAATATAAAAAAAAAGAAAAAGTAGTTAAAGAAGATTTCAGAGCGCCTTTTGATTCAAAAAGGCGTATAACAGCTAAAAGAGCAAGAGACTTTGGATCTCAAAACCCACTCTTTAACCAAAATCAAAGTACAGGTACGACGGATGCTGCAAGCGGTTTTTGGGGCGATACAAACACAAAAATGCATCACCCTATTTTCAGATTACCACGCAAGGTAAAAAAAATTAAGAAGACTTTACGAGGTCGGCTAAATAAGTAGCTCTTTTACCGACTTGCTTTGCCCATAAACTATTAAGCATATCTTTTGATGCTTGTTTATAGTTTTTCTGGTTTAATGAATTCCTAAAATCTTTAAATTTAGATAGTCTTGGATAACCTAAATTAAAAGCCATATCAATCACAGCGTTCTGAACCTTAACTGGATGTTTGTATAAATCTGGTAAAAACTTTAAAGCATCTAATTTAGCTCTCTTTAAACTTTCTTCAAATAACATTTTTATTTGTCTGTCTGAGAGACCTGATTTTAATGTTTCATTTGTTATACCATATTGAGCTAAAACTCGTCTATTAGCGGGGTCCTGTAAATTGAATCCAATACCGACGGTTGGTATGCCTTTACTATCTAAATAAACTTTGTTTCTTACACCTTCATGTCTTGATAGTTGATTGAAAATTGGCTCAACACTTTTAGATAAAAGAGGTGTAGAGAAAGCTAAAGAAGCTAACATTCCTAAGAATCCTATCTTTTCTTTAAATCCTTCGTTATAAAAATTTTGAAACGTTACCACATTTATATTTATACGAATCTATCAATAAAGTGTTTAGGTAGTTTATGTTTATTAGCAATAACTGATTCATAGATATTACCATCTAAGATATAAGTTACGCAGTAATCATCTTTGCTTCTTATACCTCTACCGCAAGCTTGTACAAGATTAATTAGCATCTTATTTGTATACCAAACTTTATCTTCATCGAATAGCCTTTTTATTCTATTATCACCTAAAGGTAAGAATGCAGCTTTAACTATAATTTGAAACCTGGCTAGTTCGTCTTTTAGGTCAATACCGAAAGCCATTGACGGGCTTACTAAACAAGTTGGTTCGGTCGAACGGCAATGCTTAGATAGTATTGATTCATTTTTTGATTCTGCATCTCGGTATAAAAATCTATCACCTTTCAAATGCTTCTTAAGATATTCAGTTATTTGATTTGTATGTGTATGAATAATACCTTTTTCGTTTTTATGGCTTTCACAAATTGTTTCAATTTGAGAGACGATATGCGGTAGCATTTTTGGCATATTAGACTTGTTAAGTTTATTATGCACTGAAACGTAAATAGGTGCTTTATTACTATCAAAAGTGCTATCCACCTCTATGTATTTGTAGTCAGTAATGCCTAGACTACTTGCATAGTTTTTATGATCTACAATTGTAGCAGACATTAATAGAATATTTTCACCGTAATCAAAAACACTCTTTGAGAGAGCGTTAACTCTTAAAGGCATTATTCTAACAGTCTTGCCTTCGCGTTGACAGATATATTCGCATTTACTCCACGTTTCATCGATAAGATTAAGTGTGCGGTGGAGGTTTTTAAAATAATTTAACTTAATTTTATCGTTAATATTAAGCGTGGTGTTTTTATTATTATGTTTGGACATTAACATTTCTACATGTTCACCGACCGCTACGATAATAAGGTTTAACCACTTATATACGCCTTCCATTTCATTCGTATACAAGTACGGTATTTTTAAACCAAGCAGTTTTAATTTATCTGGGTCTATAAAAGCAGAAAAATGTTTTACCAATTCATCTTCAAGCTCTGAAGCTTCATCGCAAACAAGAAAGTTTTTTCTCTTAACGTGTCCTGGAAGAGATAAAAACATCTTATAGTTTAGCACGCTAAACTCATCTATTAATGCTTTGTTACGAGCGTTGTAATACGGACAAATGTTTTTAGACCAACACTCTTCTTTAAACTTCGGCGCCAACATACACGGCGCATTTTCTACATCTACGTTTGTGTCTACTTGGCATTGATAATTCGACTTACCTTTGAGTAGAGAAGTATCGTCAAATAGCTTCTGATATTGATCTTGTAGGCTCTTTGTAATAGTAAGAGCAAATGTCCCGAACGGTGGCTGTTGTAGACATTCAACTTCGCTTGAGTAGTTACCTGCAAAGTCTTGTTTAAAAGCTTTGTATGATGTTATTAGTTCTTTGAACTCCGATGTGCATTGATTCGAAACATTACCTAATGTTTTCGACATAAAACTTTTACCTGAGCCTGTAGGTGCACTGCAGATTACATATTTGTAACCTTTAGCATAAGCATCCTCTACTCGCTTGATAAGATCAATTTGCTGTCTGCTCGGATTGTAACCGTCTGGAAATTTAGTTAGGTATCGACTATACACCCTCTAATTATACTAGTTCAATGCAGATAAAACAACTGTTGAATTGTACAATTTATTTCTTTTTTTAGGTTTTAAAAGTTTGGCTTTTATCAACAACTCTATATTTTTTTGAGAAAAGTCTTCTATAGTATAGGAGAACATTAAGCAATTATCTCCTTCTGTAACTAAAAATGGATAGGGTATTTCAAATGTCTTTGTGGTGTTATCAATTTTTAAAATAAAATTAAAATAAAAATCTTTAAACTTGAAGATAAGAAGCTTACCAGATTTGATCGGCTTGTCTTTGTTTATGAAAAACACGACCTCTTTTTGTAAAAAAGTATTAATTTTATTTTCTATAACTTCCATTAGGTGTCCATGTATTGCATTTTTTGTTGTGGTGTCATTGGTAATAGTGTGTCATTAAAATACTTCCAAAAATCTTCCTCTTTAATGATGGTAATTAAATTGCAATCATCCATATTTACCATACGCCAGTCTTGCATAAAAATATCCCAAACAGGTAAAAGATTTTTTGAATCTGTATTATATGGCATAACTCCTGTTGATGGTCTAAAATTTAATGATAATCTACCGTTTGTGCTGTTTAGGATATTTGTATCTAAAGTACAAAGCATTTTACGGACAGGCATTCTATTAGGTCTAGGCCTGCGTCTAACGAAGACTATCTCACAAACGTTTTCCCTTAGAAGATTTCTCAGGTTGTCTAATGTTGTCTTCATTTAAAAGCACGCCTCCGGCAATTGAGTCTGGATTTACTTTCTTACAAATACCGAACAATCTTTGCTCGTTTAAGAATACCCCCTTCTTTAGCTTACCATAACCCTCGACTTCAATATTAGATACAGCAGCGCCTTTGTCGTTAGGGAAGATTACAATATCATCTTTTTTGCAATATCTAACACTAGGACCAACTAGCACTACTTTAGCTTTTCTCCAAGCTTTAATTAAAGAGTTGGTAGGTACAAAAATACCGTTTCTTTGAATTACATCCCCTGTACCATCACTTATTTCATCAATAAACTCTACAAGAACAATATCATCAAAAAGAAATGATAAAGTGAAATCATCACCTAAACCAAAATTGCCTTTTCCGTAGCCGTCTAAGTCAATTAGACTTTTCTTCGGTTCCAAAACGTCGATAGATACTTGAGCCATATTTTTTATTTAGAATATGATTTGCTGAGTTCAACGTTGTTTTTGTATTCTTTTTTGCTTATAAATTCTGGAACCAAAATATCGTCTTTTTCTTCTTCTTTTTTTATCTTCTTTATGTAATTTATTTTCTTAAACTTTAACTGAGGTAAAACATTAAAGTAGTAGTCAAACTGTTCTTGTTTAGTTTGATATAGTGAAATATGTTTATTACCGGTCTCATTGATAAACGTACAAAGTTCAGGAGAGTAGAAAGATATCCACCTATTACACATAAAAGAGTTAAACTGTGACTCTTCATCACAATTTAACTCTATTTCTTTTTTTGTGTAAAGTATTGAATTTAGATAATCAAATATCGTCATACAATGACTTTAGTGGTAGCAATAAAAATGTCATCACTCAGATTGTAAAATGACTCAACTACCTGTTTCATGAACTCTTCTGCTTGTTCGTTCGTTAGCTTAGTACTATATGCGAACGCCGGTGCTTTACGGCCTGCATTAACATTAATGCCTGTATGGCCAATGGCTACATGCTCTTTAACGTAAGTAATACTTACACTGCATTTACCTTCCTTCTGGATTGTACCGTCACTGCCTTCAAACTCATCATGAATCATAAGGTCGTCTCCATCTACTTCAATAGGCTTCTGTATAATCTT
>Ga0181352_1000960_pt1 | contig 11653 bp, 16 predicted proteins | sample Fa13VDMLBSN_FD_130103 | JGI IMG/M metagenome (GOLD analysis project Ga0181352, IMG submission 130103) | Freshwater viral communities from Lake Michigan, USA - Fa13.VD.MLB.S.N | ecosystem: Environmental > Aquatic > Freshwater > Lake | place: USA: Michigan | collected 2013-09-23 | reverse complement strand
CTTTCGCGCACTCTTTCCACTCGGCCAGCTCCCGCTCCAACTGGCGGGCGAAGCCCACAGGCACAAAGTAAGGGTCAGGAGCCGGCACCGTGCAAACCTGGTCGTTGAACGCATTGTTGACGTGCTCCTGCTCGGCATCCGTCCTCGGCGTGTCGCTGACTTTCTCTGTGTTCATCGTGTCTCTGTGGTTCATGTTACTGGTAACATCTATCTTCCTCCGTGTTCGCGTGCTGCACGTTGCTCATCGCCAAGTAGCACAGCAAGTCCGCGAAGTCCTTCCACGCATGTTTTTCCCCGCCCGCCGGTCCCGGCCAGTGCGTGAGGGCACCGATGACCTGTTGCGCCTCGCGGCTCACGTAGAGGCGCGGGCAGTTGGCCACGGCGTCAAAGGGCTTGTGGTCTTCCCAGTGCAGCAGCTTGTTCACTTCGGAGATGCGGGTCTCTTGGTCCGTGCCGCTGGCGGGCATGAACTCCATGCCTTCGATGACCTTGCCATCCTCGCCCTCCTCTTCCAGCGCGAGCTGGTCAATCAGGCACGTCCCGCCGTGCGCGTCCGCGTGCGGGTTGCGACCGGCGCGCGGGTCAATGAACCGCGCAAAGGGCGCAAGGCCACGCTCCGCCTCGAAGGCCCGCCAGATGCGCTTGAGCTGCTGCGTGCCCACGCCCAGCGAGTTCTGCGCCGGGCCGACCTTGTAGAGCTTGCCCAGGTTGTCCCCGCTGCTGTCCACGTTGGGCACGGCCCACTCGCCATAGGTCGCCGCATCCGGCCAGTCCGCCATGATGTAGAACTTGTCGTCCGGGGCCACGCGCAGCCAGAGCGCCGCCCAGTTGCGCGCACCCGCGGGGTCCGTGAACATGTAGTCCGTGCCTTCCTTGGGCAGGTGCTCGGGCGCGACCACGTTCCACGCGCCGAACTTCGGGAAGGGCCGGCCCACCGTGTCCCGCGTGTAACCGTAGGCGATGCGGGCAATGTATTCGCTGCTCCGGTTCTTGCAGTCGTCCTTCACCGCATCGTAGAACGTCCGCTGCCCATCGCCGAAGCGGTTGAACTCCGACCAGAAGTAGATGACGCGCGCCCGGCTGGTGGTGGGGCGCTGGATGTAGGGCATGTGGCCCACGGGCAGGCCCGGGACGTTCACGCGGTCGGCCAGCAGTTCGGCGGGTCGGCTCACGAGCGTCTCCGGCGCATCGCCCACGGCTTCCTTGATGGTCGGGGTCATTCCCGCCACCGGCGTGAAGCTCCAAATGAGTTGCGCCTGCTGGAAGCGCAGGCGGCGCTGGAGCATGAGCCACCAGTTCACGCGCAGGTTCTCGTCCGGCCACACCGCCGGCACCGTCGTCCCGGCAATGCCGAACATCTGGCCTTCCAAGTCGGTGGGCTCCTGCTGGTAAGACTTGAAGAGGAACTTGCTGCCGTTGGGCAGGCTCAAGAGCTGGTCGCTGAAGCCGTGATGCGTCGAGTATTTGATGTAGAACTTCTTGGACTGCTTCCCGTTCAGCGCCTTCCACTCGTTCGGAAGATAGTGCCAGAGAATCGCCTGCTGCGTCTCGATGCTGGCCTCGATGTTCTCCGCCAGGCAGAGCAGCTTGCAGTTGGGGTGCTGCACGGCGGACTGCATGAGCCGCTTGCCGGCATAGCGCGACTTGGCCGAGCGGTTGCCGCCGAGCAGGATGAGAAACAGCACGCGCTGATGGCGCTCCTCCTCGGCGAGCAGTCCGTCCGCATCCTTCCAATGCGGCAGCTCCGGCTCGCAGCGGAACGGGTCCGCCACCGCGTCGCGGATGGCGCGCTCGCGCCGGGCAAAGAAGTGCGCGAGCGTGGCCTGCCCCGCCTCGGTGCGGGCGTGGGCCATGGCCGTGGCGTCATCGAACCACGGGAACAGCGGATGCCGCGTGGGCTGAAGCCGCGCCAGCACCCGCCGCGCAGCGGCGTCATCCAGCACGGTCAGGGTGGATGGTGCGGGGATGTCCACAGTGTCGCTTATGCGGGCCAGTTCCTTCCGCACCTTGGGCAGCCGTAGTTATTCTCGCATTGCAGCTTGGGAGGCTCTGGCAGGTTCCACTTCCTTTTTCCGGGGCTGCCGGTTGTTTCGGTGGTGTTCATTTCGCAGAGTAAATGTTATCCCTCTGCGCAAAGTAGGCGTCGAGGTCCTCCTGTATTTTGCGATGCCTCGCCTCGTGGAGGTCAATTTCCCCAGGTTTGAATAGAGCAGAAAGCCGGATGACGGCTGAGTAAGCGCCGCTTTTGTATGCGTCAGCTTCTTCGGCCGTTGCTCGCTCGTTGAGCAGTTTGCACAACAAGGGTGCGTGCTGCTGTATGGACTTCATCGTATCAAAAACAATAATCTGTTCAAGGTCAGTCATAGGATAACAAGGTTGATGGTGGCAACCCGCACCAGCGAGGCTGCCGATAGTTTCAGTGGGGCTCCTGTGGCGCTGGTGGGGTCGCCACATCACCAGCGTTGGGCCTATAGTGTTCCGTCCCGGTGGTTGCGAATCCGTATCGCTTACCATCCGGGTCTGGTAGCAGTTGACAGTTTGCGATGATGTCACACACCAGCGTCCGCTCCGGGGCGCGCATGTGCCTTTGCATCCGCGAGAGCATGTCCACGCGGCGGCGATTCCAGTCTGAGGAGTGCGTGAGCTTGCGGCAGTGCTCCACCAGTTCGTCCTGCATGAGCTTTCCGGTTGGGTCGCCGACGGCAGCGCGGATGTCCGCTAAAAGGCCCAACAAGCGGTTGGATCTAACGTCCACCGCGCTCTCAGTTTTGCGTTTCGCTTTCGGCATATCGTTCACTTGGGGTTGTTCTGCGGTGGCCGTAGCTCACCCGCAGCGTTGGGCCTTTCCGATTCGTTCGGTTCACGCCACTCGATGATGTCGCACTCCAGCGGCTTGACGCCGAGGTTGCCGTATGGAGTCACCACGGAGATTGCGCCGTGTTGGTTGCAGACCACCGGCAGTTCCGCGTCCTTTTCCACCCAGATTCTCGGCGTGCCGCGTCCGAGGATTGCCCACATATCCGGGCCAAGGTCTTGCGCCATTCGCACCTTTACAGGGATTCGGTCTCGATACGTAGCGGGCCAGTGTTTCGACATACGAGCAAGGCCCAGCAAGGCGCTGCTGCCAACAGGCAGGGCGGTTTCGGTTTGCGTGTTCATAGTTTTGGGTGTCACAAACCCATCTCCCGCTCTGTGGGCATGTCGGCGGCCGTGTGGCGGGGTGCGGTGGCCGCATCCAGCATTTCCTCCGCGCGTTCGGGCCGGTGCGCGTCCAGGAAGCGCATCCGGGCGCTTTCATAGACCAGCGCGCAGTCACCCGTGGGGCCGTTGCGCTGCTTGGCAATGAGCAGGTTGATGCGGCGCAGGTGCTTTTTCCAGTTGAGTGGCGTCCACTCCGGCACCAACTTCTGCTTGCGCATCGCCTCCACCTCCAGCTCCGGCAGCTCGAACTGGCCAAGGAAACCAAACGCCGCTGGACGCTCGCCCGTGTCTTCCCACTCGCGCTGCGACTCCTTCATGTTGGCCGCGTAGAGAAAGCCCACCACGTCCGCGTCCTGCTCAATCTGGCCGCAGTCCTTCAAGTCACTCAGCACCGGCTTGCGGTTCTTATTGTCCTCCTGCTCAATGTTGCGATTCATCTGCGCGAGCACCACCACGGGCAGGTTCAGCTCCTTGCTCAGGCGCTTGAGGCCCATGCTGATGTCCGCCAGCTCGCGCGCCCGCATGTCGTTCTCGCGGCCGGGCGTGGCGGGCATGAGCTGGAGGTAGTCCACAAAGAGCGCGGCGATGCCGTGCTTGCGCTTCATCTTGCGCGCCTCCACGGACAGGCGCTGGATGTTCATGGCACACTGGTCGTTTATGTAGATGGGGGCGCGGCGCAGCTTGAGCGCGGCAGCGAGCAGCCGGGGCACGTCGCGGGTCTCCATAAAGCCGTTCCGGTAGTGCTGGAAGTTAGCCCCGCTGAAGCTGAACCACACGCGCTCCGCCAGCGCCTCGCCGGTCATCTCCATGCTGAAGATGCCCACGGGCTGTTCGTGCTTGAGGGAAATGTGCTCGGCCATCTGGAGGATGATGCTGGTCTTGCCCTGCCCAGGGCGCGCGGCAATGACGATGTATTCGCCGCCCTTGAGCCCGCAGAGCATGTTGTCCAAATAGTTGAAGCCCGTGCTCAAGCCCTGCATGACCTTGCGCCCCTGCACGAAGGTCTCCATTCGGGTCTGGATGGCCTCGAAGTAATCGCCCATCAGCACCGTGCCCCGGCCGGCGCTCTCGGCATCGCTCACCACGTCCATCACGTTGGCGCTGATTTCTTCGAGCACCCCTTCCGCCGTGGTGTCCGCCTCGCCGGAGCGGATGCGCTGCAAGCCTTCGACCAGGCTGGACTGCATCTTGCGCAGCTTCCACTTCGCGGCCACGGCCTCGGCGTATTGCGTCACCAGCGCCGCGCCGGGCACGCTGTCCATGAGGGACGTGAGGTAGTTCAATCCGCCCACGGCTTCGAGCTGGCCCACGTCCAGCAGGCGCTGCTTGATGGTGATGATGTCCATGGGCTTGCCGCCGTCGTGCATCTCCACCAAGACGCCGAAGAGCAGGGCATGGCGGAGGTCGTAGAAGGCGAGCTTGGCCTGCGCACGGGAGGCGAGCACCGTGAGCACCTCGGGCACCGCTTGCGCCGGGTCCGAGAGACACGCGCCCAGCACGGCCTGCTCGGCGGGGATGGAGTGCGGGGGAAGTTGGTCGGTGTCGGTCACGCGGCCTCCTTCCTTGCGGCGGCTTTGTCGAAGCGCGCGAAGGCTTGCGCGTGGTCGCGCGCCACGGCGGCAGCGGTTTGCGGGTCCAGCTCGCCCGCCCGGAGCTTGAGCCAGAGCAGCTTGGCCTTGCGGGCGCGGTAGCCGCGCAGGTTGGCCGTGCGGTTGGTGCGCTCGTTGAACTTGCCGCGCAGTTTGTTGCTGACGCCCACGGCGCGGTTGAAGTGCGACGGGGAATAGTCCACGGCGCTGTCAATCGCAGGGGCAGGGGAATGGTAGCCTTGGCGTTTCATGGCAGGGATGGTTTCAAGCGGCTTCTTTGCGTAGGGCAAGGAACTCGGCGTGGCGCTCCGGCGTGCAGAACTCCTCGTCGTAGGCCGTGCTCTCCGGGTTGCCGGGGTGCTGAGCCAGCAAGCGCGCAAAGGCTTCCTTGCGCAGGCGACGCTGCCAGTCCTCCGGCGCGTCCTTGGGAATGCTGCGCAAGATGGCTTCCACCGCCCGCAGGTTGGTTTGCAGGGCTTGCCACGCGGGATACTCCTCGCTGGTCGGGTCGTAGCTGGCGGACAGCTCGTTGCACGGGTGCTCGCTCATCTGGGCGACGAGCCGCTGCCGGGTTTTTTCCGCGTCCATGATTTCCGCCCCGAGGGATTTGGCCCGGGCGAAGGTAGTGCCATTGGCCGCGCCATTCGCGGCGGGTTTTTTTTCGGCACCCGACCGACGCCAGTAGGTGAGGAGGTCGAACCGCCAGTCGCGGAGCGTCTCGAAGCCGTGGGTGAGGCTGTTAAGCTTGCGACCATACCAGTCCTGGGCAAATTCGGACGTGACATCAGTATCCGCTATGAACGCTTGAACCTCGCTCCAATCAGGCGTCAGGCCGAAGGGGCCTCGCGGTGTGTGTTCCCCTTCCAATCTTCTACCTTCCACCTTCTGTTCCGGTAGTTGGCCGGTCAGCCGTGCGGTCGGCTTCCCATTCTTGGCCGAAACCCCTTGTTTTCCGGGGTGGTCAGTAGCCGTTTCAGTAGCCGTTTCAGTAGCCGGTCTTTTCGCAGAGGGGTCAGTAGCCGTTTCAGTAGCCGGTGCGGTGTCCGTTTCAGTAGCCGTTTCAGTAGCCGCTAGGTCGTTGTTGTAGGTGTCGTAGTTGATGATGGTGGTCACGGTGGTAACGCCGGAAGACTTCCGTGAAATCATGCCCGCGCGCTCCAGCCAGAGCATGAAGCCGGACACCTTTTCGTCGCTCCACTTCCAGCGCCGGGCGAGGCTCTTGAGGCTGTAGCCGGTCTGGCCCCGGAAGACCTCCACCGTGCGGCCTTGGGACAGGAAGGTGCGGTTGCTGTCGTTGGCGGCCAGAATCAGGTCCACCCACGCCTGCCCCCGGCTGAAGGGCTCCAGATGCCAAACCTCGTGATCCATGAGCGCCTTGGCCAGACTCACCGCGCCGTTTTTCACGGGGGTGCTCACTTGCCCGCCTCCAGATGAGCCGCCCAGTTGGTAGGCATCTTCGAGGCGGCCACAAGCTCACGGCCATGCACCGCTAGTTTGCTGAAACCGCCGTAGTAGCTCATCTCTTCGCCAATCCTGCGCATTTGGTCGGCCAGCCAGCGCAAGCGGACTGCTAGGACGACGCGGCGGGCGGGGGCAAGCGCCGCACCCACGCGCCGCGTTGCAGGCGAAACTGCCACCGTAATGTCACTCGGTCCAATGTATGAGGAGGCGACGACATTGATGTCGCCAAAGTCGCCCCGAAACGTCTGCAGCGGCTTTACAATGGACCTGCGGCGGTTGGCGGTAAGCGTCGCACCCACGCGCCGCGTTGCAGACGGAACTGCCACCGGACGCCCCGGGGCGTGCGCAGCAGCAGCTTTTTGCGTCCGTCCTGGACGACGGTTTCCCAGCGCCAGCGCAGGGGCAGGGGGGCGTTGACGAGCCGGTTCAGCCCGGCGAGACGGATTCTTTGCCATACAGATTGGTCAGTGATTGAGTTCACCGAGTTTGTGAATGAGATGGGTCCGCACCTTGAGCAAGGCACCGGCTTCGATTTCGGCCACGCGCGCCGGCGTGCGCCCCATCAAGTGGGCCACCTCGGCGGATGTGCGGAGTTCAAGCGCCTCTAGGTTTTTCCAGTCTGGGCCGCGCAACTGGTTGGCGAATTGCTCAAGGTTGGTCATAAGTCAGTGACTGAGTTCACGGTAGAGGCCCAGCAGCGCGAGGCGCAGCTTGGAGAGGGCGCGGTTTTCCGTCTGGCGCACCGCTTCGCGCGAGACACCAAGAATTCTGGCCACCTCGACTTGCGAGCGGATGGCAATGCGGTCCAGCAGGTAGCCATGCGCCTTGAAGCCGCCGTTGGCCCGTTCGCGTTTGTCGCGGGCGGCACGGTAGGCGGCACGGTAGGCCAACGTCTGCGAGGGGCAGATTCGCTTCGCCTCCGGCTGGCCGGCCGATGGCTCAGGCGTGGTGGGGGAAACAACGGGAGGGTTCATGGCTTTAGAAGTGGCCCATCGCGCGCGGTTTTCGGGTGCGCCAGTCCCCGCTGCTCCCTTGCGTGGCTTCAATGACCATCCCGACGCGGAACAGCGGCCGCCACTCGGGATGTATCCAGACCTTCGCGCCCGCGCCCGCCGCGTCCCGGCACAGCAGCAGTCGCTGGTTGGGGAAGTTCATGTTCGTGATGGTGAACTTTGCCGGGGCTGGCGGGCCGCTGGGCGCGGTTTTTTCAGCGGGTGCGGTGTCGGCCGGGTTTTTCACTTCCGGCGTTACCTCGGGCATCCTGAGAATGCCGAGCGCGGTTTTTAAGCCCGCCTCGGACCAGCGGAAGCGCCGGTTTTCGCGGATGAAGTGCTCGTCCTGCACCAACTGCTTGCGGGCGGCGCGGATTTTATCCTCGGGGAAGCCGAGTTGATGGGCGAGGTCATCCTCGAAGAAGGGAAACTGGACGGCAGCCGCCATGCCGGGCTGGGTGTCGGCATGGCTACACGGTTCCGACGCCGCGCTGCCGTCCAAAAGTGTGTGAGGTGAATCCATCGCAGTTCCTTTAGTGAGAAATTCTCTCTGCCGAACCCATCGTGTCTCGACCCCCCCGGCGCGACCGCGACCCCCCCCCTCCCCCTTGCCGGCCGCTCCCGACCGCGCCGCGCCTGCCGCCAGCCCGTCGCCGCCGGCCACCACCAGCGCCCGCACCGCACCCAGGCCAGCAGCCCCGAGGCCGAGGTCACGCCTGGCGAGGCGCACCAAAACACCACCACGCCGCGCAGGAAGTGCCTTTTTGCTGGTGTTTCCGGCTGGAAGCGTGTGTTGCATAATCAATTGAGGGTGATGCTGGCCTTCTTCATCTCCTCCATGAGCTGCTCCGGTGTGACCACCTGAACGTGCTCCACGCGGGAAGTCGCCTCGCCGTCGATCAGGAGCTTCTTGTCCTGGAATATCCCGACCGCAATCGGTATTTGGGACGCCGACACCTTCCCGGCCTCCACGGCCTCGGTCCAGTGCTCAATCCCTGCCTCGACCGCGCGACCGAGACGCGCCGACAGCCTTGCTTTATATGGCTCCAAGCGGCCATCGGCTTCCGCTCGCTTCACCAGTTGCGCGATGGTGTTCCGGCTGACCTTGAACCGCTCCGCAATCTGCCGCTGCGTCGCGCCGGCCACGAAGCTGGACAGGATGGCATCCACCAAACTCTGGTCCCGCTCCGTGAATGCACCCGAAAACGCCGCCGTGCTGGCCAGCGCGGACGAAATGCGCGCCTCCGCTTCGTCCAGGATGACGGGGAGCGCCGGCTGTTGCTCGATGTCTTCGGCCTCGGTCACTTGTTCACCCTCCGCGCTTCAAAAAAGCGGTTCGCCGACGCCAGCGGCACCACCCAATCACGCCCGAGGCGCACCGCCTCCAGCTCTCCCTGGGCGATGAGGTCGCGCAGCCAGCGACTGGAGCAGCCCCACACGCGCGCCAGCTCGCCGACCTTAATGCTGGGCTCAGGCAGCCGGAGCAGCTTCATCGTGCCGCCTCCTTGAGCCTGGCCGCGCGTTCATCCTGCCGACGCCGATGAGCCTCGGCCAAAAACGCCGCGCCACTGGGCACCGTCGCGTCGAAATCACCGTGCCGACCCAGCCAACGCCGAAAAGCCCGGCAACGGCCGACCGTATCCCACCACCAGGCCACCGACACCGCCGCGCCACCCAGGGCCGCGCCAGTCACCAGCAGCACCACCACATCGAGCACGTCATGCATTGCACATCTCCGGTTTGAGTTCCTCCACCTCCGGCGCGGGCGAAAACTGCGCCTCGCACCCGCGACAAATCCCATGCGTCACCGCGCCCTCGGGCAGCTCCAATGCCAACCCGAGCCACCCACCGCACCAGGCGCAGCGCCGCACACCACACCCGGCAGCCGCCGCAGCGAAAATCAGCCCGACAAGGCCGGGGTCCGCCGCGTGTTCATGGGGTGCGCGGGCGTTCATTCCTGCCAGCTCCTCGGGATTTCCCCACGCAACCATCCAACCAACTCCTCCTGCCCGCGAAAAGTCCGCCGGCCCCAGTGGTAAAGCACCACGACCAATCCCGACGGGTAAAACTCCACATGCTGGAGCCCACCAGCTCGGCCCGGGTCCGGCTCGGACACCGGCCGCAGCGCGTCCGGATGCGCGGCCAGGGCTGCCATGACCTCGGCCGGAATCACGCCACCACCTCGTTTTCCTTGCGACGCTTCACGCCGCCGACAAACTCATCACCCAACACCTCGCGCTCCAATTCCAGCAGGCCCAGCAAAGCGGCCTTTCGGATGATGTGCGCCTCGGTGCTTTGGTCAGCCGCCGCAAGCTGTTTGATACGCCGGAAATCACGGGCCTCGAAGCTGGTGGAGGTTGGGACTTTCATTCGTTACGATGAAATTATAGAAACGAAACGAGACGGTCAAGCGGAAATCGTTGCTTTCAATTAAATCCATGCTAAGGTGGCAACGTGAGCAAAGTTTCGGCATCTGTCAGACTAGAGCAGCAAGACTTCGAGCGCGCCTCTTTGGTGGCGTTGGTGGACCGGCGCAGCGTCTCGGAAATTATCGCCGAGTGTGTCCGCCGCGCCCTGCCTGACCTCGAAGAAGAGCTACAACGCCCGCGTTTGACTCCAGACATGAAACGCAGAATTGATGCCGGCGAGGATGTCGCCAAAGTGATTGCCGCACGCTTGGCTCCCTATTCCATCGCTCCCAAGGAGCCCGCCACGCTAGACGCCCGCCCGCTTCCCCAACCCGAGCGGAAGCCCTCAAAATAAATCTTCGCCGCCGTTGCCCTGATTCCATTGGTGTTTCTTGCTGTCCTCAATTTGTTTGTTTGACAAACCAAGCCCGCGCGGGCAAGCTGCCTCCGTAAGTTAAACAACCGGCCCGGCGTCATCCGGGAAATTGAAAGGCAACACAGTGAACACGCAAGCAAACCTCCCCACCGGCAACGTCTTCAGCATGGACTGGAGCACCGGCAAACTCGTTCCCATCACCGCCGCCGGGCTGCTGCCAGTCGGCGCGGTTGTCACCTACGAAGACCGGGCCAACTCTCGCCGGCGCTACGTCGTGACCGCCGCAGCCTTTGACCAATACGGCCACGGCCAGAACTGCATCTGTGAAGACGGCCACCGCTCACACGTCAGCCGCAACGCTATCAACGGCCCCGGCGGATGGAACGACACCGGCGAAGTCCTCGACGCTGCCGGCGTCGCCGCGTTCCTTGCCTGCGCCGCCACCGAGGGCGCACGGCTCAAAGCCGAGCGCGAGCAAGCCGAGGCCGCGCGCCAGGCTGACCACACCCAGCGCCGCGCCGAGGCCATAGCAAAGCACCCGCACCTGGAGCGCGTCCCGGCCGGCGGCTACTCCTCCGCCAAGCTCGCCGCCAAGAACATCCGCACCGAACTCAAGGCCGCCTTCCCCGGCGTCAAATTCTCCGTGACTTCCGACACGTTCAGCGGCGGGGACTCGGTGGATATTGGCTGGGAGCTTGGACCGACCACGAAGCAGGTCGAGGCCATCACGGGCAAGTATCAGGAAGGCTCCTTCAACGGCATGGAGGACATCTACGAGACCAACCGGGAGAACATCTGGCCGGACATCTTCGGCGGGGCCAAATACGTTGCCGAGAACCGGAGCGAAGCCGGCGCGCTCGACATCATCGCCGCCGCGCTCTGCGATAAGTGGAGCCTGCCCAAGCCCGCCGACGGCAAGAGCTGGTGGAGCATCCGCCGGCCCGACGACCACAGCGGCCACGACATCGGCAACATTGCGCGCCAAATCCTCTTTGCCCAAGCCTACCCGGCCGGCGCAGTCATCACCGGGCTGGAGGACTACACCAACGAAGACGGCGACGCTTCGAGCTGGTCGCGCTACTACCGCGCCACTTACACCGCGCCCGCCCGGGCCGCAGCGGCACCCGAGGCCGCAGCGCCGACGGCCGGCGCGCCCGTGGTGCGCTTCAACGAGGCCAAGTCAGGCATTGAAGTCAGCTTTGCGACCAAGCCCGCGCCGAGCGTGCTGGAGCAACTCAAAGCCGCCGGCTTCCGCTGGTCGCGCTTCTCTTCGTGCTGGTATAAGACCGCCAGCGACACCGCGCTTGACGTTGCGGCCCGCGTTGCCGGCCTGGGCGAAGACCAGCGCCGAGCCATTGCCGACCGCATGAGCGACGCCCATCACGCCGCCGGCGCGCGGGGCATGGAAGAGGCTTGCGGCATCGCCTGACCCGCCTCCCTGCGCACGGTCGCAGCCGTGCGCAGCCGGCGGGGCAGAACGCCCAGCACCAACACACCATGAACACACAACACACACCCGGACCCTGGAACCTTAACTGCTTGGAAACAGTCAGGCACACGATCCACGCGCACCGAGGGCATGTCGCCACCGTGGCACGCGGCACCATGAACGAAGTCGCGCCGGAT
>Ga0181352_1000959_pt1 | contig 11654 bp, 22 predicted proteins | sample Fa13VDMLBSN_FD_130103 | JGI IMG/M metagenome (GOLD analysis project Ga0181352, IMG submission 130103) | Freshwater viral communities from Lake Michigan, USA - Fa13.VD.MLB.S.N | ecosystem: Environmental > Aquatic > Freshwater > Lake | place: USA: Michigan | collected 2013-09-23 | reverse complement strand
TCTCTATTCGGTAATAATAACAAATGTTCGAGTAACTGATAGCCATAAAGAAGTTATCATCTAAGTTCGTAAAACGAATATGACAATAGTCTCCATCTTGGTCTATCGCATACCACTGAATAGTATACGCATCTAGATCTTTACCCTCATCTATAATTCTGAACGCCTGTGGTTTCTGTGAATATACATTTATGAAGTTACCCTTAATAGTAACCGGTACATCTACAGCAACAACATCGTCCCACTTATATGCTTCCTTATAAGCATCCCATACTCCATACGTAAGTGTCACCGCATGGTAGGTATCCTGCGCTATCGAACATAACGATGCAACAAGAAATAATAAAATGAATATTAACTTCTTCATGTTTATGAAATTAAGTGTATAACCAATCTAACTACAGTTACTGCTAAGAATAACGATATTATCCCTACCCCTGTAAGAGCAGCTATAATAAAAAACATATCTCCTGGACTTATTTTTCTTTTCATCCTATTTGTTTTTTAATATAAAAATGTTGTGGATAATCAGGGCCTACATATAAGAGCAATAGCTCACAGATATAATGTAGACCTAGTGTACTGTGCGCATACATAGCGCCCGGCAATCCTTTCTTGATACTCTCAAGCGTAAACCTTTCACTGTTCTCTATAGGTACAGCAGATATCTCAAAGGCTAATACCTTATCATCTGTATTACCATATACCTTGCGAATAAGTTCGCTTAAATCAGTAGGTAATACAAGATCACCGCTATCCCCACGCCATGTAGGTTCTACTAGTCTTAGGTTATCAAACCCTTCTAGTGTTTCAAATTTTATAATCATGATTCTCTTGATTTACTGAAATTTAATAACTTGGCCTCCGTAGGATGAGTCTCTATCCAACCGTGACATGTCCGACAAACAGAAAGAAACTCCGTCTCATCTAGATATAACTTACCTGTTCTACCCATCTTATGATGGATATCTGTAGCATGTATACTACAGCCAGGTAACTTAGCTAGACAAAATGGATGTCTCTTCATATAAGATTCTCGCAACACGGAATATAGAGCATCTAACTTAACTTGTTTAGAAGATCGAGGGGACAAAGGTTTCTTCGCCGTTGGTTTTTTAGTACTAGACAAACCCTTAAATTGTTTACTCCAGCATGACTTACAAAACCTCTGCTTACCCTCTTTCTTCCAAATGTTAGTTATCTCATTACAGCCGTCACACTTCTTCTGCTTGGCTTGTAACATTAGCGTTCTGCATAATGATTATAGAATCACCACCGTAGGTCAAAGCGATATGACTACCCTCGCCTACATTAGTAATGATATTCTCTTGCTTGGTTAGTTGCTTTAACATAACCTCTTCCGCTTCCGTTTCCGGAGTTAGTACTAATCGAGTAGTACCATTCATAATAAACGTCGTCTTCATTTAGATTTCTGCTTTATTAAAACAATCTTTGACATGATTATAAAGAACTGAATCAGCCTCCTCGATTATATCTGCTATAGGTCCCAACTTCTCGTTGATAGACATACAGTATTTATAATGATCTCTCTTTACCATATCTTCGATATCTTCCTCTTGAAGATAACGTGTAACCGTAACATGACCGAAGTCTAGTATCTCAAGACGATCTTCGATGTTCTTATGTTCGAAGATATCTTCGTAGGTATCAACCCACTTGCGGTTACTAAAGTATAAGAAGAGAACTTCTTCATTGCTCAGTTCATTTATATTCATCTTAAGCTGCTTTTAGTTGGTAAAAATTATTTGGTAGCACCTTCTCTTCTATAAGTTTGTTTACGATATCCTTCTTATAGATACCCATACCTTTGAAATCTAAAGTGCTAATATAGTCAGGATCAGTATGATCAGCAAATGTTTTTACTAAATCTTTTACCAATTGACTATGATGAAATACTTCGGTTAGTCCTTTCGCAACCCATTGATTAGCAAGTTCTTGCTTCCATAGGTTCAATACATTCTGGGCTCTCTGATGTACCTTTTGGATACGCTTCTTCTTGTCCCAATGCATAGTAGATAACTCTTCTTCCGCGTACACCGACAAACCGAATAGTGCACGTTTATAAAGAAAGTTCTGATACGAATTAAATTCGTCACGCTCATACTCTGAATATCTTTTCTTGTGGTACTTAGAACCATAGTTTTGATATTCGCCAAGTCTACCTGTGTAGACAACTTTTTGGTAGGATGCCATTATATTATAGGTTTTAGTTTATACAAAAAAACAGGGGGCTGTTACACCCCCTGTCTATAAATATGTTAGATACGATTACAGTGTGAAACCTTCCTCAGTATCTGTTGATTCAGCAACTTCAGACCCTGCATTTGCTAAACGGATTGCTTCTCCGTTATCATGTGCGATAGTCTCATCTTGATCATTACCGCTTGGGTTATAGAATGCCTTACGATAAATCGGTTGGCCATCTACACAGCAAACGATACCTGTATTACCTGCCATCTTGTAATCAACCTCCGGCGCTTTAACATTAAACGGTACCAAAGATTCTTTGATAACGATTTTACCTGGCAATGTTTGCCCGTCTTCGTAACCTAAAGATTCTAATTCTTCTACTGTACCATGTAACAAAGCGCTAACGCCTTTTACTTTTACCCATCCCTTGTCAGAGATCATTGTACGTTTTTGCTCAACACGAATGTGTCCATACTTACCGTTATCTTTAGACATAATGATAACTTCTCCTGCTTCATTAGCAGTTACTTTTACTTTACTAACCATTTGATTTAGATTTTAAAAATTGGAACTTATTACTCTAGATCTGCACTGAGATCTAACTCGTCAGGATCGTCCGGGAATTCATCTGGATAGTACTCTTTATAGTAGTAGTCAATATCCAAATCTTCCTCGTCATCCTCTTCATCTTCTTCAGACTTTTCTTCTTTTAGATTAATAGAAGAACCTTTCCATGGATTATGTACATGTTCACCGATATTCATGGAGACAAGATCTCTTATGTCCTGATCCGTAAGGTTCAGTACGTCGCTGATATCCAGCCAGATAGTCTTTCCATTTGGTAATTGGTAGTACATTCAATCAAAGGTAGGTCCCTTACTAAACTTTCACAAGAAAATCAAGAAGGTATACAAACTAAAGTTTAATTATATAGCTAATGCTACGATGCTCAACAAAGAATTAACTGCGGTCATGATGACTACAGTTTTCAACACCTTCTTGTGCATAACTAATTGCTCTAGTACATCTGCATGCTTAACATGCATCTCTTTCTTAAATCTATCGAAGCTGCCCATATAGACTGCTCTCTTATCTTGCTCACCGCTCATATTAAAAAATTTGTTAAAACTTGGATAATCAACGAATTATCCTTAATCTTGTATAAGATATCCACATCTTATGAATAAGATAACCGCTACAGGTAAACTTGCTAAACAGTATCTTAAGAAGTATCCTAATCTTCCCATCCTTACAATCGCTAAACTTATGTACGCTGAAAATGACCTGCACTTTAATAGTGTAGATCATGCTCGTTCATTACTTAAGCGCCATTCAGGACTAGGAGGTAAAGAAACTAGAAAGAATGTAGATCCAGAATTACAAAGACCTGTCACATATAACTATGCACCATTTAATGACATACCAAAATCATATAAGTCTGGACCTAACGACTTTGTATTACCAGATGATGCTAATCATATCCTTGCTCTTTCTGACGTACACTTTCCTTATCACGATGAAGAAGCTCTTGGTGCTGCTATCCAATACGGAATGGAGCAAAAAGTTAATACGATTATTCTCAACGGTGATATTCTAGACTTCTACCAGTTGTCACGCTTTGATAAGGACCCATCTAAACCTAAGATGCAAGTAGAACTTGAACAAGGTAGATGGTTTATGAAAGCACTACGTACTGCATTTCCTAAGGCGAGAATCTATTACAAGATTGGTAACCACGAGGACCGATTAGAAAAATGGTTAAAGATTAAAGCACCTGAATGGATAGGTATGGAAGAATTCGAATTAAAGATGTTACTACGATTCGGAGAGAACCAAATACAACTTATCGATTCATCCGCTACCATCAAGGCCGGTAATCTAAACATTATTCACGGTCATGAATACTTGGGAGGAGGAACTATTAATCCCGCGCGTAATCTATACTTAAAAGCAAAAGCGAGTACTATATGCGGTCACTTCCATAGAAAGTCAGAGTTTGTAACTCGTGATATAAACAATAAGATCCAAGGCGCTTGGACTACAGGTTGTTTATGCGAGTTATATCCTGAATACATGAAAGGACATAGCGATTGGGTACACGGATTTGCTGTTATTAAAATAGAAAAGGACGGATCCTTTTCAGTAGATAATAAGATCATCATCGACGGAATAGTAGCATAACTATGGCAACATCTATCAAAGCAGGTATATATCAAGTACCTAATACAGAAGAGCAGGTAACACCTGAAATCTATATTGAGCACAGTATAATACAAATACTTACTGATGATGATGAACTTATAGTACAACTAACCTACGAAGAACTACGCGGTATTATGGCCATCATTGCTGCTGAGCAGGAGAAGACCCATTTAAGAATCATTGCTGCTAGCAAAAATAATTAACCGAAGATACTCTTCCAGATTCTTTCAAAGAACCCTACTTTAACTACAATCTCATCGGGATGTTTAGTAGTATATCTACCTCTATCAATCCCTTGACTGTACTTCTGGCGATGTGAAATAAATGATTCATATCTGGAACTATGAATCTTTACCATACCCTTCCAATTTCCTTGGTCATCTTTATATATGATGCCCGAATCTTTTAACGCAATTAGGTATTCTCCACCTAATCCTTCTGCCCTAGTGGCATAACTGGGTTTCATACCCTCATTAACGCGCTTACATATCTTAGCAAGCCTTTCTTTTGTAACTTTAGCCATTATATTGGTTTTTAAATTGATACTAATTGATTGCACTAACTGCAAAGCAGGAGAAAATCGTAAACTCCTGCGATGCATTAGGCCTTATCTACTTCTCACCCTTAAAAAGCTAATAGAGGTAACCATTCTTCTCTCATGGCTTGTACCTCTTCTCCCCATTGATTACGCTTTTCGTTAAACGTATTTAAATTCCAACTAAAATCTATCTTGCGGTTAAGCATTCTTGCATATCTCACAAGAGCCTGCGATTCCCATCCGATATCATTATTTGGGTCAGATAATACATCTAATAAAACATTAACATCTTTAGCAACATCTACATAATCAGCTATTGCCTGAATACGATTATGATGTCCCGCAGATACATAAGAATACACCTTATTGATATCAATGTTATAATTACGAAGCATAGGGTTTGTCTTAATAATAGCTTTGATCAATTCATGGCTATTATTAATCTTACCTTGCAATACCTTAACAAAAACAGAATTAGTAGTACTTAATCTTAAACCTTGTTTCTCATCTAAGAACCATTCGGCCCCAAAATACTTACACATGTCCTGATACATCTCCGGTTTAGTAAATACTACTTGCTTGCCAAACCAAAACTTAAACTTCTTGGTAGCCTTATCATAAGTACATCCTGAATCGGAATCATTCTTAAGATAAACACCTGTCTTTGGATTCCATTTAGGAATATGTGCAGTAGATGCCCAGTACACATGTGTATCGGTTTCTGCTCTACTAATATCATGGTATCCGATGACGCTACCGTCATAAAACTTAAATCTCTGCTCTTGTAATGGAGCATTTCTAAGTTCTGCAAATTTTTCACGAACCAACATAGGCTCGTTCTCGATATAAACTCTTGTCATAAATTGGTTATTGATTTATAAATAAGGTTACCCCGCGTCACCGTTGTATTTAACAGTAATAATTAAACTTTAATGAGGACCGTTGTCCTTCCCGATGAAAAAAGTTGTGACGCGAGGCAATATTTTTGGTAGGATGGACCTATAAAGACGATGATAGTAAACAATAAAACAATAAACGAAATAACAATAGCCCTATGCAGGGCTACCGTATTTCATAATCGCATTGTTTAACGAGAGGACTAACTCTATTTGTTCTACGTCCATGTCGTACAATTCGTCGAACTCCTCTACTGTTAGAGGCTGATCTTCCATAAGAACCTTAATCTTGTTAAGATCCTCTATGAGAGTTATCTTATACATTCGGTCTATTTGTGTCATCTTCTAATAGTTTTAATAAATCTTGTGCCGCCTCGATATACTTATCGTGCGCTAACGCGAGGTCTTTACCCGCAAGGTCAAAGTAACGCTTAGCCTTACGTATGGCGTGTTCTCTCGCCAAATCATTTCGCATTGCTATATACTCTGCCTCTTGTTCTTCATATGAGAACGATGCTGCTAGTTCCTGCTCGTCCATCATACGTTGGAACTCTTCGCTATTCTTTGTCTTACTCATTTTAATTTTTTTTAGGGTGAAACTTCTACGCCGTAGGATGACTTTATGATTGCCATCCTATTACACATAAAACAAAAAAAAGAAATAGAGAGCCATTGCTGACTCATCTATTTCATATACTTGTTTAGTCGATTCGTATACAATTGTATCGATCCGCACTAATAGTCTTCATCATAACCGCTAATGGCGACAGTTCGTCACCACCTAATACAGACCGAATGATACTCGGACTATACCCGCTAACGAGGGCAGTATTAATTGTGTTAGCCTTAACAGGTACATTGCCTAAACGACCGTTAACATTCCAAAAGACGATACCCGGCATCTCATAGCCCCATTTCGCATACGCAGCCTTGATTAAATCAAAGTTAGTACGAGTACCGCAGGCTTGGTCAAACTCCATATCACTGATAATCAGTAACTTGGTTGGCATATCTTCCTGTGCTACATTACCTGCAACTGCACGGTCTAGTAACACATTGAATGTTTTAATCAGGTTAGTATTCATACCCCAATTCGCTTTAGCAAGATTAGATATTCTCTCTGAAAGAGTACTACCTTCTATCTTGTGAAACTGTGGGTCCTCACTGAACGTTAACACCAAATCCTTGAAAGGACCTTCGTTACGTTCAGAGATATACAAGCCTAATCCTATAGATACTTCCATAGGTTGGCCCATCATACTACCTGATACGTCGCAGACAGGTAAGATACGTTCCTTGCATCCTTCCATATAGTTAGGTAGAGATTTCCACATAGCATCATATGCTTTTGTGTTATCTTCTTCATCCCATGAAAAGGTTGTAATCTTGTGAACTATATCACTTGGGAATAATACAGAAGCGTTCATCTTCTCCTTACCTTCCATAACATCGCTGATATAAGAGGCGTATCTTATACCATCGTGTTTATGAAATGCCTGTACATATCTCTTACCTGCAACAGAAGGAACCGTACTATACTGAATAGTTTCCCATTCGTTAGCACACATCTTCTGCTCCACGGTCCTAGACAGACTTGAAAGCAAACGTCTGAATGTACCTGCTGATACACCGAGATACTTATGCATCGCTACGAACCATTCTCCCTTACGTGGGAACCATTTGGCCAATAGGTTAGCGTTAGCATTCTCTTCTAGTTGGTGCTTTAGCCAATTAAGAGTATCTTCACTTGGTTTTTCTATGATAAAGATGTCCTTCCAATATCCAAACGTTGGAATATGGATAGCAACTTGATCATATACTTCACCATCTAGTGTCATTAGATGTCTCATAATTACCTGAAAGAATCGCTTCTCTCCCGCACCACCACGTGCATCTCTTGCCCAAAATAGAATCTTAAGAGCAGTCGTCTTATCTTCACGATAGGCACGATCGAATGCTTTTAAGATATCTTGTTCAGACATAAAACGGCTCGCACCTGCTATAAAGAACAGGTCAAGACAGTCAATACCTGCAGTACTATGAGTAACTGCGCCGTTATTGGTAAGACTATCGTTAGAAAACATCGCATTTGTAAAAGCGTCCATAGGAAAAAGGGTTTTGGTTAAACATTAATTTAGAGGGGTAGGCCACTAGTATTACTACCAGGCTTCGCACGTACGACAGAATGAGAGAGCCCAACAATTCAACTTGTTGTGGCCTACCATCTCTTGGCAAGGGACTTACCCCTTACCGGTTAGCATTGTATTATTAGTTTTACAGTGCTGACTCATTCTTTAACGTGCTAAATGTCCTTATGTTAAACAGAATAGTTGTTTAACCTAGTTTAATTGTGTAGTTAAATAGTGCTGAACTATTCTTCCATAACATAAGAACATATATGTATCAGTTACCTAATACATCTTTGTTGTAAAGATACAGAATGCGTTTTAACTTACCATAGTTTATATAGTGCTGTATGCATTCTTCACTTTACAATATCAATACTGAATACGATCAGACTCATCGCCGTCCCAAAAGTCGGCTTCACCGAGACTTCGGTATTCTTCTTCAGTAAAACAATCTTCTATGTTACCGCGTCTAACATATACCAACGACTTCTCCTGTAATAGGGCTTCGTAATGGTCGATAATATCGGTAACACAAACATTCGGCATAACCTTGCCGTCGTAGAGATTAGTAAACTTTCTCTCAACGGCAGAACGGGCAGACATTTTATCCATAAGGCAATAGAGTAAATAGGTGAATAGATAAGAATAGGTATCATAGAAGGAATACAGCAATAGTTAAATTAATAACCTACCTGCACAATGAATACAGTCTATTGCTATATCCTTCCATAATTTACCTACCATTTTGACTGATTTTCAAGAGATTAGGGAACAGACCTTGGTTGTCTGTCCCCTTCTCTGTCTCTCGAATTAACCGTTAAATGGGTTCAAATCTTCATCTTCTTCTACCTTCTCCTCTGTCTTTACTGCTTTACGGGCTACTGCCATACCGCTGTTAGCCAAACCAAGCATATCTAGTACCGCTGTACTTACTTGATCCTTCAAGAAGTCGTTATTCGCTACCAAATTCGCCGCCTTGCGCATCACACTTGTATCCGCTACTACATTACCGTTACTTGTAATGATTAGAGGGCATACTTCTCCGACGTAGTTTAAACTGAAGAACAAAGGAACGCCGGTATCCTTATCTTCTCTATACTGTTCAGCCTTAACTCGCTTATATTCAGCAAGTTCCTGTTCAGTCCCATCGACGCCATATACGAATACGTCGACCAATTTGTTGTTCTTACCACGCTTTGGGTAACTGTTTAAATAGTTAATTTTCATTACTACTTGTTTAGAGGGTTTATATAAAATTGTTTAACCGTTGCATCGATAAGCGAAGCGAACGGGAAATGAGGAAAGGGCAAGAGAAATAAAAAATGAGAGAGCAGCGATAGTTAAAAAATAGAGATTTCCCGTAAACACTGGTGTTTCATCGATGGACGAATCGCACTTTGCTCGGTAGGAAATCTCGCTAAATAGACAAAATCGGGAGGACGCCGATGATGACGATGATAGTAAATATCGTCAGTCTCGCTATCTTGATAAAAAATAAAGGAACAGTTCCCGATTCACTTATCGAGGAACCGTCCTTGTGAAAAAAAGAAAACAACCGATTAAGGTTGTTTTCAGGTACGAGGAATAGGGTTATCCGAACGGGTCGATATCATCGTCCGACTCGCCTGCTCCGTTCTCGTTAACGGATACAGTTGCCATAATCTTGGCTATTTCCGCCTTACGAGCGTTAGCCAATTTATCGCGTTGGACGATTAAGTCTTCGGCATCGGAATCATAGCCCGCCTTCTTGGCTTCGTTGATTTCGACCCATAACTCGTCGGCCTTTACCCATACAGGCTTCTTATCGCCTGTCTCTTTGTTAGTTACGATGATTCTCTTCATATCGCACCCTGCAGGCACGAATTGAGAGGTTCGTAATAACAACAATCCTGTCCCCGTTGACAAGTCTCCTTCGCCGTCGTCGAATATAGGCTGATGGCCTGCATCGAGGCTATCCTGCTTATACTGCTCAACGGCTAACTTGTTAGAACTCGGAAGTACATAATAGAAATGCATCTTGTACTTCTCACCTGTTTTCTCGTTAGTACGTGTTACAGGTCCTGTTGGTCGCTTTGCGACGCGTAGCGCTAATTGTTCTTTCGCCATTTTGTGAGGTTTTAGAGGGTTATTAATTGAATCAGGAAAGGGCAACAAAAATAAATAATGCGTAGCAGTCGTAGGACGGTAGGAGGACGAGTATTGATGATAGTAACCCCCGTTCCGTCGACGCATAGTCCTGCCGACGCAACTAAAATAAATAGTGATGGAACAGTCCCCGATTCATTTGTATAGGAATAAGATCGAGGAATCAGATACAGGACTGAGATCGAGGAAACGGAGTGAACAATAAGACGAGCCATTACGGCCCGCCATTACTGTCTTCACCTATGATATACCTTACAGCCCGCGTCTACCCTTCTCAAGGTAATCTCTGTGACTTAATGGTTTATCCATATAGTTACGGTGATTCATTACCACCACTTTGCCAACGGCTTCGTGATTATAACTACTTGTAACTACATAGCCTTCGTCTTCTTTAGCCTTAACTAAATCAGCGAGAGGAATGTTTTGCGCTAACGCTTGGTCTTCAGTGACCGTAATCTTCTTTTCCATAGGTTATAGAATTAATTAATTAAAAAAGAAAAGGGACTAATCCCTTCTCTCTGACGCCTTGCTATAGGTGACGCCTACCGCTTCGGTCCTATGTTATCAGGACTTGGACTCTTAATCATCTGCTTCTACAGACCAAAATATCAGTATAACTAATATGGCCAAGAAAGACAGTATCGCCATATATTCAGCCGATTGTATACAATTGAGATAGATATTCCAATCTCCAAAGATGATACAGCCGATTAAAGCAGGTGACACGATGATAGTAACATAGATTAGAGCCGTCATCCCGATGGCTCTAAAGAAAGCAAGTAATGTTTTCATATAGGTGTTATTAATTAAAAAAGGAAAGGGAATTTCTTCCCCTTCCTATTAGACCTGACATAAGATTATGTCAACTCTGAATACTCTTCCAACTCTTCCATAGAGTTAGGCTGACGACCCATTTCCTTTACGAATAGGTCCCAAATTACTTGCATCATATCGGTGAATATTAGCAATGATATCGGTTAGTTATAGTCAACCGATTTAACTTAAAAAAGAAAAGGGCAAACCATATTGGTCTACCCTTTTCAGTTAGTTAACGATTACCATTAGAATGGCAAGTCATCCGTCTCGTCCGTTGTCCAATTATAGACACGGGCTTCGTTCCGTTGCAACCGCTCCCTAATCATAGCGATATGAATAGGTTCGTACCACGGGTTGTTCATACGCAAACGCGTTGCTTCGGTCTCCATAACTTCCGCTCTCGCTTCGTTAATGGCGTCCTTGACAACCTGTGCTTCGCTAAACACAGTCGTTGCAAATTCGTAATATGCATATGTCTTACCCTTCCTACTCTCGACAAGTCGAGAATGAAGGTTCATACGCAAATTCGCGTTGTTATCCCGTTTGTCTTCGATGAAGCATCGAAGCAAATCGAATTGGTTAACGCGTAACTTAACTGTGTATAGGTTGAAGCCCATCACATTCATAGTGTCGTACCCGAAGGTGGCGGAAACACTTGTCGCCTTTGCCGATTTTGCCATACGTGAATGAATTAAAGCAAGGAAGGGCAATGGCCTA
>Ga0181352_1000956_pt1 | contig 11672 bp, 20 predicted proteins | sample Fa13VDMLBSN_FD_130103 | JGI IMG/M metagenome (GOLD analysis project Ga0181352, IMG submission 130103) | Freshwater viral communities from Lake Michigan, USA - Fa13.VD.MLB.S.N | ecosystem: Environmental > Aquatic > Freshwater > Lake | place: USA: Michigan | collected 2013-09-23 | reverse complement strand
GTCTGCTTGGCTATCGCCTGCAATGTCGCCAAAGGGCACGGCTTCTCGACTTCTATGGTGGTCTTGGGGCCTGCATCGGTCATCGTCTCGGTGATCTTGTATTTCTTGCAAAACCTTGATTCTGAGTCAATTCGGGCAAGCGGCGTCTCGAACATCTCCTTCATATTTCCCACCAGCCAAGCCACCGTGATGCCATGCGCCTGCCCGGCAGCCTGGGCGGCGGCCTCTTTGAGAGCGGCGATCTCGGCGGCCATCTGCTCGGCCCATAGGCAGCCCATGGTGGCGGCGTTCTGGGGCGTGGCGTATGGCCTCAGCGCCAAGTAGGCTGTGCGTTGAGGTGTGCCGCAGGCCACCATGCTGGCGAAGGCTTGGCGCTCGGCGGGCGTGGCGGTCTGGCCTGCCTGGGCGGGCGGCATGATGTCGGCGTTATGCCTCACTAGGCGGCTAGGCGGGCGGCGGGGCTTTTTCTTGGCGGCCTTTTTGGCTGGCTTCTTGGTGGCGGTTGTCATTTTTCAGGAGTTGTGTGTAGTTATGAATCAGTTTTGCGAGAAATAAAGAGCGTAGCGTGAAAATACTCGTTGATATACGGTAATTAAATGCGTTTATTCTGGTGTCAGTGGGCGCGTTTGCCTGCTGCAAAAATAAAGACATCCGACAAAAAACATGAGTGCTGACCTAATCGCAGAATACGAAACCAAACTGGCAACCGTTAAGCGGTTCCACCCCGGCTGGCGTGGTGAAGAATACGTTGCCCACGCCGAGGCTGAACTGGCCGCCGTTAAGGCTGGCGGCATGGCTGGCTTGAAGGCTTTTTGGGAGCAAATCAAGAATCCCCAGCCCGAGGCGGCCCCTTTACCCGGCCTGCCCGAAGGCTACCGGCCTTTGACGGCCGACGAGCAGGCATCTTTGGCTTCCCCAGCCGGGCCAGACTGGGCGGTGCTTGGACCGAGGCTGGCGGTGGCCCTCAAAGGCGCACAGCAGGCCTTGCGTAAAGCCTTACCACATTGCCCGGCTGATGAAGAACACAACGGCGATTCGGTGTTTGTGGGCGAGTGGCTGGATAAAGTGAATGAAACCGTGGCCCTCCTCCCCGCCTGAGCCCGCCCCGGCCTGCCAGTCTGGGCCTTGGCCTTGGCTGGCAGTGGGGGCGGGCTTGGCATGACGCCGGGCCTTCCTGAATAACCGATAACGACTAAAACACTATGACAGCAATCTTTGACATGATCTCCCCAGCCCGCGTGGCTGGCTTTGTGCGGGCCAATGGCCTGCTTGGCTTCGAGGCCCGCCAGTTCGGGCCGCGTGACTACCGCGTTGTGGAGCACCGCTTGGACTCCATGGGGCGCACCGAAACGCCCTATCAGGCAGGCGGCCAAGCCGAGGCCTGCCAAGCAGCCCGGCGGTGGGCGCAAATCACGGATACCGAAGTCTTGGCTATCGGTGCCGCCCGGTGCCGTATGGCAGAGCTGGCCGAGGCCATCCGGGCCATGCGGCCTGCCTTGCCTGCCTTGCCTGTGGTGCAGGCGGAACTTTGCTTTGGGGAGGTGGCGGCGTGAAATATCCTCGCACACATACGGCATTGGTGCCCGTATCCAGCCTCAACGCCTTTTCTGAGGTCGTCCAGGCGGCCCTGGCCCGCCAACTTGAGGCCGAGCTAGCCAAGATTGCCCGCCTGGACTGGCGGCCTGTGGCGGCAGGGCTGCCCACGGAGGAGGATGCGGACGAGTTCGGTGATGTGGAGTGGTCGGACGGCCACGACATCTGGCAGGCAGGCTGGGCGCGCTCACCTCACCAGCCTACCCACTGGCGGCCTATCAGCCTTCCGCCCCTTATCACGCCATGAACCGCCCCCTCTCATCCATCGACCCTCCCCCGACGTGGCCCGAGGCCTTGCGCCAGCCTGCCCGGCCTAGCTTGGCGGCCCTGGGCCTTGACGTGGCCTGCCTGCTGGTGGGCCTTGGCCTGTTCCTGTTCGTCGTTTACAATCTCAAAATGCACCCATGAAAAATCCCCTTTTGCCCGACCCCGACACCCACCCCATGCTCTACGCCCGCGAATACCTCCGCCAGCGCAGCCTCTACGACGGCCTAGCCTTCTTGGCCTGCCTGTTCGTGGGCGTGCCGGTGGCCGGGCTGGTCTTGCTGTGGATCTGCCGCCTTGTCTTTGCGCTATGAGCCTGCCCCCCGAAGTCGTGGCCCAAATGCAAGACGATCCATCCTACCCGCGCCCCCACAAGCCCAAGCCGGGCCGACCCCGTGGCAGGCCGCCGGGCTCCAGGCCGAAGAAGGGCGGAGGCTCGAAAAGGGCGTTTCTGAACTCGGCGCTCTACGTCACGCAGTCTGGCGAGCGTGTGCCCGTGCTTCGCTTGCTCATCACCCTACCCGACACCACGGCAGCCAAGGCAGACGGGTTGGCCGCCCAGCTTGGCACGTCCGTTAGTGGGCTGATTTGCGCGCTGATTGATGAATTGCCCGAACCCAAGAGTGTGCCGCCTGCGCCGAGCCTTGTGCCGCTTGAGCCCGAGGGCGGGGCGGGCCAGTGGCGGCCTCTTTGGCTGCCTAGCGCGCTTTCTGGAAAATTAGCCCGCCATTTATGTAGAGTAGGATGGAATATCCATACTTTTGTGGCTCATATGGTGCAGGTTATGCCTGATCCTGATATAATAGCGAAGGCTAAGCCAATGTTTGCAGGGTGGGAAGATGAAAAAGGGTCGCCTGAAAAGTAGTTGCGATTGCGCTTTGAGGTGTTTAAATGAACGCGCCCGCCATCTGTAATCAGCAGAGTGCGGGCGCTAACCTCAATCCATATCCTTGCTATGAACGAAGCTATACCAACCGTGCCACCGGCACATATTGAAATCAAGCTCAGCGAAAAAGACATCGCGAGATTTTGGTCCAAGGTTGATAAAAACGGGCCAACTCAGCCTCACATGGAGACGCCCTGCTGGGTGTGGACGGCGGCAAAGAAAGAATCTGGGTATGGAGCTTTTGGTGTGCTGCGCAAAACGCTTAAAACTCATCGTATAGCATGGACTCTTATTAAAGGGTCAATAGCGCAAAATCTTTTTGTCTGTCACCATTGTGACAATCCTGCCTGCGTGAATGTTGATCACCTTTTCCTTGGCACCAACACAGACAATGTGCGGGACATGGTAGCCAAAGGTCGCCATTTTTCTGTTACAAAACCAGAGCGCATTGCCCGTGGTGATCGGCATAGCTCACGCACCAAACCTGAGCGTGTAGCTCGCGGAGACAGAAATGGAGCACGCCTACACCCAGAGCGTATGGCGCGTGGAGATAAGAACGGCTCTAGGTTACACCCAGAGCGTTTAGTGCGAGGGGAAACACATCACCAATCCAGACTCAACAACTCCAAGGTTATTGACATTCGAACCCTTCACGCGGCAGGCGGTATATCAATGACAGCGCTCGCCGCACGGTTTGGCATGAGCATCTGCACGATTAGCGAAATCATACGCCGTAAAACATGGCGGCACATCCCCTAGCCAGACCGTGCCAGTGCCAGCATCTTCTGAATGATGTCATCCAGCATCACCTCACGGGCGGCGGCGATGTGTTTGCACCAGCGAACCGGCGGCTGCTCGCCCTTTTCCCTGGCTGGCCCAATTCTGTAGGCCCATTGAGGGCAGGCGCATTGGCCGTGCCCGTTGTAGGCTAGAAGGTCCACCATGTAGGCCCCAGCCTTGGACTGCGAGGCCACAAAGTATCGCCCGATGGCGTCGGCTGGCGTGACCTGCCAAGTATCAGGCTGCGAGCTTGGCAATGCCGCCGGGCTGGAGGCGGACTTGGAGGAAGCCGCCTTGGGCGCGGGCGGCACAGTACGCCCAAGTGTCGAGTGCGCTTGCATCGGTTTCTGAGTAATGTTGAGGGTGAACGAAAACATCCCAGCGTGGGCTTTCTGGCTCGCCTGCCAGACGGTATGCCTCGGGGCCGTAGCGGGCATCTAGCCAGCCTATGACCAACTCGCGTACGTCGGGCATAGGCGAGATGGGCGCGGTGTAGAGTTCTGGCGGGGCGATGCTGGGCACTTGAAGGCCCCAGCCGAAAGGCTTAATGAGCTGCCGCAGGGCAGTGACCATGCTGCCGCCGCGCCCGATGACGACGCCCATGTTGCGCTGTGATGCCAGCAAGATAATTTCCTCGTCCTTTACCTTGATGCCAATGCCCGTTGGATCTGGAGGCGCTTTGATCTTGGCCGTCGGGGCAATCAGCGGCATGAGGAGTGTGTGAAGGAAGTCGTGCGCCTGACTGGCGTTCTCAGATTCGGGTGTCATTTACAGAGCTTTACGCGACAAGGCCGAGCCCGTCAAGGCCCGGCCTGTGGCTGGCTGGCGGCACGGCTACCATGGAATCTTATCTGTGCCGTCATCTGGTGGCGGTGCAGGATGCTCAATCGTTCGGCTAGGCCTGGCCGCCTGGGCTGGCCTGCCGTAGCCTGCCTGCTGGGCCGAGGCTGGCGCGGGGCGGGGAGCCGGGGCTTGCTGGCCTGTGGCGTGCATCCACTTGCCGTTTCCGATAATGACGGGCTTGGTGCCTTGGTCGCGGAGTTCCTTGGAGGGCGATTGTTTGACGACGTGGCTGTTACCGTATGGGTCTTCGGTGTCGTTCTGGTAGATTACCAAGTCTAGGTAAGTACCTTTTTGGCCTCGGAAAAGCCATTCTTTGACAATTTTCTGAACGTCGAGTTTTAGGATGATGTGTGACATAAAAGCGTAAAAGCTAGATTAATGAGGGCGCTAGGCTACTCAGCGCCGGAGGTTTTGCAACGCCTGAATTAGCTCAGCGTGCTTCCTGTCGTCGTCCCATTTCTTGTGCAACTCGGCATCCGCCCTCCGCCTCTGCTCCACGGCGGCCAAGCCAGCCTGCCTGCCCTGGGCTGCCGCGCCTTCGAGAATGGCGTAGAGGCTGGCGGAGATGGCCTTTTTCTCCGCGTCGGTGGCGGCCTTGGCTAGGGCGAATCTCAGCCGGATCACGTCTGGCCTCTGGCGGGCACGGCTGATGGCCTCGGCCTCGTAAGCGGCCACGGTCATGGCCTCGGTGGGGCGGCGGGTGTCCTGGGCCTGAGCTGGCAGGGCAAAGGCTAGGGTAAGGAGTAGAGTTAGTGTTTTCATTGTGAAGTGATTTTATCAGGTTGGTGGGCAGATGGCAAGCGCCGAACTACCGCTGGAGCCGACACGCTCGGCTAGCCGAGCGTGTCGGCTCAGCTCTTTGTTCAGTGGAGACAGTGCAGCCACTTCCTCAGCGGTTGCCATTCGGAAGTTCGCGAATACTGGAGTTGAGCTTCGCAGGCATTCGCGCATTACGATGCCTCGCGCCTCATCTTCATCGGCAGCTAGTGCATCGCCCATCACCTAAGATCACGATCAGTTGTCGAGACGTGGGCCGGACAGGCTTCCGACGCCACCACTGAACCAGTCGTTGGAGCCAACCCTGCGGGCTGGCGGAAGTTTTCTTTGTATTCATAGTTTTTCTTCAGCCCTTGGGTCGGCTCACCTCATCGTTCTGCCCTCTTGCGAGAGCGATGCGGTAGTTTGTTTCGAGCGCCATCCAGACGTGAGCCGGGATGTTGAGAGCGTGCTCAAGCTCCAGCGCCGTGTGCTCGGTGATTCGCGCCTTCGCGTGTATGATCTCGTTGATCGTCTTGATTGGCCTGCCCATCGTTTCAGCGAGCAGCGTTTGTGAAATGCCTTTCGCCTTCAGCGTCTCGCGCAGAGTGTCTCCCGGTGGCGTAGCGTAAGGCAGAACCACGGCACTGCTGCCAACCTTCGGGGCGGATGTAGTCTTTCGTGATTTCATGAGTCAGTCGTCGCCCCTTCGGTCGGCAGAGTTGGGTCGTTCGACTAAAGTTTCCCCACAATACCAGCCATTTCAGATTCCGTCCAGCCCCGGCCATGCAGGCTGGGCCGCCGCCGGGCGCAAGTGATACAAAGGCTGTCCCGGCTTCTTGTCACACTAACATAGAACAGCCGCAACATCTCGGCGGTGTCAGGCCAGCTAGCCTGCTCGGCTCCGGCAATAAGAACGTGGTCCCATTCAAGGCCCTTGGCACCATGCACCGTGCCGATGTAAAGGCCGCCAAAGTCGTAGCTAGCCTGTGCTTCCACCTGGGCTAGGGCCTCGGCCATGGCGGCCAGCATGTCTTCTAAATCGCCGTTACACAACTCGCCGAAATGTTTGATATACGGTAATGTCGTGTGGTATTGCCTCAACTCATCCATCGTTTCCACGCCTGTTTGCACGGCTGCCATGGCCTGCCTGATCATGGCCGGGTCAAGGGCCAAGGCTGGGCTGGGCGGCAGCATGTCGGCCAGGGCTAGCCGCAGGCGGTCGGCTAGGGCGTTGTGGCGGCAAAGGATGGCGCGGGAGCCGGTAGGGTGGGCGTCTAGCCACTCGCGGATGTGGGCGAACTCGGCGGCCTCGGTGCCGAAACTGCACACGCTAACCGGCGTGTGGGCTATCTCGGGTGCGACAAACATTGTGGAGACGTTGCGAGGGTCGCGGACGTAGTTCATGGCGATGGCCCCAGCCTGCCCGGCGGTTAGACGGTTGGCGGCGGCGATGATGGGCGGCAGGCTCCGGTAGTTGTCGGCCAAAGTGAGCTGCTGCCAGTCGTGGCTGGCGGCGAGGTGCATAAAATAGTCAGGCGACGAACCACGGAATGAGAAAATGCTTTGGATTACGTCCCCCACCACGGTCTTGAACTTGGCTTCAATCTGCTCCAGTAAGGCAAAGTCTCCGGCTGCCGTGTCCTGGAATTCGTCCCAAAACAGCGCATCCAGCTCGCCTAGCCTGCCCGGCAGGTAGGCCACGGCCTCGCCTAGCAGCATATCCATACTAGCCTGCCCGGCGGCAATCATGGCCCGGCGGACGGCTCGGGCTGGAGCGTAGGCGCGGTTGGAGACTTTGGGGCTGCCTATATCGGTGGCCTGCCCGGCTGCCAAGGTGGCTGCTACGTCGCGGATGGAGACGGCTTTGTCGAGGCGGAGGCGGGCAAGCTCGGCCTTGATCATGGCGGCTTGCTGCTCCTCGTCTATGACAAGCGGGCGCTTATAGCCCCAAGTGGGGAACTTGTGCGCCTCGGCCAAGGCTAAGGCGTGCAGAGTGCCAACATGCCGCAGGCCGGTAATGCCAAGGGCTGCCAGCCTGTCGGCCAAGATGCGGCCAGCTTGGACGGTGAAGCTGATGGCTACCACCTTAACTGGGTCGGCTCCGTTGGCGATGGCTTGGGCGATGCGGCGGACGAGCACGAAGGACTTGCCACTGCCTGCCCCGGCGCGGAGCAGGAGGCGGGGGGCTAGGCTGGCTATGGCAGCGGCCTGTTCTGGGGATGGCGTTTTCATGGGATGTGTTTCCAGATTTTGCGGCGGACTACGAGGTGGATTAATTGAAGACTAACACCGTATTGTAATGCTAGGCTCTTTAATGTGATCCCTCCGGCAGCGTGAAGTATGCGGATTTTAATAATTTGCGGTGTAGTAAGTTTAGAGTTTTTTTGCGCCTCTCCGCGTGAAAGCCTTTCTGGGTATAAGCGTGCACCGTTTGTGTTTCCACGCGCTCTACTCTCGGGGTGTAGGTGTGAGCCATGCTTGTTTCCACGCGGGGATTTGTTGCGCCCTTTAGCGGTTTTATCGCGCACGTTGTCCGCGTTAGTCCCAAGAAAAAGATGGTCAGGGTTCACACAGGCCGGATTGTCGCAGTGATGACAGACGCAGACGCCGTGGGAACTTCCGTCATGCGGGATTAGCCCTTTTGCAATCATCCACGCCATTCGATGTGCTAGGAGTTTTTGCCTATTCCCCCATGCCCGCCCATAGCCTTTGTTGATTTTTTCAGCCGTCCATATCCAGCACTGGCTTTCCATGTGAGGCATCGTTGGACCGTCTTTGTTCACTTTTGCCCAAAATCTCGCGATGTCTTTTTCGCTGAGGTTGACGGGCGCTGGAGGCGCGGCGAGGGTAGAATCAGAGCTTTGCATGGTAAAGTCATGTGGAGTTTAGCGCCCGCTTACTTGCTGAACACAAGTGGCGGGCGCGTCACTTTAGGCCCGTGCTCTGCATTATTCAAGTCGAATCACATGGACCTCGGGCGGCACGCCTTGAGCGGTCGTGTTTGTCATCACAAGGGCTTGGTGAATCAATCCAGCGTCAACGGCCTTCACTAGATTGGCGAGCACCTTGGGCAGGCGTTCAGGGTCGATGGTGGTGGCCTCGTCAATGATGGCGAGCTTGAACCCTTGATGATTTGCCGCAAGTGCGGCCTGGATAGCTGCACAAGCCACCCTGCGATCTGAGCCTGAAAAAGCGTCAATCGGAATCCACGTTGCATCTTGGTAAACGCCAAGGGCGAGTTCGTGAACAGTAAGAGGCGATGGAAAAAGCCCTTGTGTAAAAGTCTGGCACACATCCAGCACCCCGCGCAAGGCATGGTCCATGATGCCCTTTACCCCTTCATCCCACGCTGCCCTAGCCGCCTTGAAGGCCGCCTCGTCAGCCTCTAGGCCTGCCAGCCTCTCCTCTGCCTGCCTGCGTGTGGCCTGCCTGGCCTCGGCCTGGGCCTGGGCGGCGTGGCTGGCGGCGGCGGTGGCGAGGGCACCACGGGCGGCGTCGAGTTGCTCGGAGAGTTCGGTGACGTTTTCGGCAATACGGTCGGCGCGGAGGCTTGCCACAAGGCGGCCTTCGTCGGCCTTGGCGTAGGCGTCCCAAGCCCTAGCTCGGCGGGCCTCGGCGGTGAGGGCGTCGGCGGACTCGGTGAGGTCGGCGAAAGCGTCTTGTAGGCCTTGGATGTCGGCCTCTGTGATGCCTGCGCCTTGGTCGGGGGCTGGGGCGATGTGGTCGAGGGTGGCCTGATTGGCGCGGAGCACGGCTTCGGAGGCGCGGGTGACGGCGGCGGCTTGGCGAATAAGGCTGTGAAGAGTTTGGAGGCGGTCGGCATTTTGCTTCATCGCTTCCTCCCATCCTGCAACGTCTGACTCTTCGGCTGCTTCGCGGTTCCAATGCACTGCCAAAGCTCCGCAACAAGGGCAAGTGCCTTTGCCGGTAAGCTCGTCGTTGTTGGCGGCATTGAGCTTGGTTTGCAGGCGGTCAGACTGAATCAGCAACTCGTCAATGTCAGCCTTGAACTTTGCCTCGTCCAAAGGCTCCCACCCGTCCGCCACCACCTGATAGGCGGCCTGGGCCTCTGCCAGCTTGGCCTCAAGCCTGCCGTGCTCGGCCTGCCAGCGGTCCCATGCCTGCCGGTCTGCCTGGGCCTGGGCAAGGTCGGCCTGGGCGGTGCGGAGCTTGGCTTGCACGTCGGCAAGTTGGGCCTCGAAAGCCTCCGCTGTGCCGTTGGGGCGCTCGCCGGGTGGCTGCACCGGGGCCGGGCGGCTGGCTAGGGCGTTGGCCTCGCCGGTCAGGGTGGCAATCTCGCGCTCAAGTCTGGAGACGTTGGCACGGAGTTCGGACAAGGGCGGGCCGCTGGGGGCGGGCGCGGAGGTGTCGAGTATCTCCATGCCTGCCAGTGTGCCGCGCATCTCGGTGATTGAGCGGGTGTAGCCGGAGGCGGTGGCCTTAGCAATTTCATCCACGCTGGCAAGCCATTCTTGCACGTCATCGAACGCTTTGATTGTGCCTGTGAGCTTTTCCAGCCCTGTCTCGGCTAGGAGGGCGCGGAGCTTGGCTGGCACGTCGTCTCCGCAGGCTCCCAAGATCATACTGGCGCGGGCCTTGGGGCTGGCGGCCAGGAAAGGCTCAAGGTCGAGCATGACGGGTGGCAGGAGGTCGGCTGGGGCCGGGCTCTTGGCCTCGCCTTTGATGGACTTGCCGGAGCGGGTGAGGCTGCGGTCGTAGGTTTTGCCGCCGATGTCGAGGCTGGCCCCCATGCGCAGGCCGGAGCCGAGGGCGTCCATGATGCCCCCGTTGGTCTTAGGCAGGCCAGGCACCTTGCCGGAGAGGACGAAGCTCACGGCGTTTGCCAGAGTTGTCTTCCCGGCCCCGTTTTGGCCGATTACGAGGTTGACGCTGGGGGCGAAGTCGTGGCTACGGGTGCGGCCAGCGAAGGAATTGAGAGATATGGAGGAGATGTAGGGTTTCATGGTGTCGGGTGTCTTTTGAGTGTTTACTGAATGAAAGGAATTTGGGGCACTTCACAACGCATCCGCCTGTATTCAAGTTCGACACGGAGCGATGCAATGATTTTGCCGCTGGCGTTGCTGATGGCCTCGGCGGCATCTGGCGTCATGGCTTTTTCGCGTACAGCGGTGATAGTTTCACAGAGAATATCTCTAAGTTCGGTTGTTGTTTTGAGCGTGGTCATTTGAGTTTAGTGAGTTCGGATTTGAGGGTTAAGTGTGCCCGGTTAAGAGCAATAAATTCCTGTGGGATGTCTGAGGGCGAGCATTGCAACTTGGCAGCCAACACGCGCCGAATGCCAGAATCCCTTTTTTTGTCGGGATTTGCTGCCACCCACCTTTTCACGCGGTCTTTATCGGATTGGCGAACATCTTCCCTTGTGTGGTATCTGCTTTTCTTGCTTTCCTGCTTTTGCTGGTAGTATCGGGCGTCGTATTCAGCCTGCTTTTCTGGCGTCATCCAAGCCTGGCGCTGAGCCGTGAGTTTGCTGCGGTTTTTGAGGCGATAAAGCCTCATGTATTCTTTGCGTTTCATGGCTTGATGAATGTGAGAACCGCCGCCCCAGAATAAGCCGGGCAGCCCTCGGCCTTGGCCGTGAACTTGGCCTTGCCCCGCCTGACGACGGCGTGGCCCTGCAAGACATGGCGGCGGCCCCGCTTGCCGGGCTTGTGGCCGGGCAGGCTAAGCCAAGTGGCCGAGTCTTGGCGCTTGGCCTCGATCTGCCCGGCGGCCACCAAGGCGGCCAAGCGTGCGTAGATGTTCGGCGAGTGGGCGGGCCTGCCTGCCTCCTTGCGGCGGGCTACCATGGAGGCCACCAACTCGGCTTTGGTCATCTGCCCGCACACGGCCAGCGTTGCCAGGGCTAGCTGGCTGAGGCTGGACTGGCGGCGGGCGGGCTTGGCCGGGCGGTGGCTGGCGGTGGGGATGAGGTGGAAGTCATTCATGTTTTTGAAGGTGTTCTCCCCCGCTTGAGTGGGCTTCGAGGAAGGCTTTAAGCGATTCCGCGCTAACAAGCCTTGTGCCTTTTATTTGCCCGTCTTCTTTGAGAGAGCAGTTTTTAATCAGTCCACGATTCATCAGCGTGTACAGTTTAGGCTTTGATAGCCTGGAGTAGGCGCACGCTTCGGAGACGCGCAGCCATTCGGGTGTTGGTGTGCTCATAGGTCAGTCTTGGGGCCAAGGTTCATCTTGTGCAGCGGCCTCCTCGGCTGGATAGTCTGGCAGTGAGGCGGTTACGATGCTGGGGGCGATGTCTCCAGACTCCAGAGCCTTGCAGACATGCAGGATTTCGGAGGCGCACTGGTGGACATCCTGCCAGAACACGCGGTTACGCACCTCGTCGGTTATGGCCTCAGGCCTCACACCCTTAATGAGCGCCGTGAACGCCTCCTTGACGGCCATGCCTACCGTAGCGCCATGCGGCCCGGCAGGCACAGGCGGCCTGCTAGGCTGGGCAGGCGGCTGCTGCGGAGGGCGGGCGGCTTGGGGTGGCGGGCCGGATTGGCGGGGAGGTGGGTTCAGTAGGCGTTGCTGGGCCTGCTGCGGG
>Ga0181352_1000955_pt1 | contig 11677 bp, 17 predicted proteins | sample Fa13VDMLBSN_FD_130103 | JGI IMG/M metagenome (GOLD analysis project Ga0181352, IMG submission 130103) | Freshwater viral communities from Lake Michigan, USA - Fa13.VD.MLB.S.N | ecosystem: Environmental > Aquatic > Freshwater > Lake | place: USA: Michigan | collected 2013-09-23 | reverse complement strand
TCCATATTTATCAAATAATTTTGGCAAATCATTTTTTATACTTTCAGGATTTAAAAAAGTAAAACGAACTCTTACAGGTTGAATAACAAATTGTCCCTGTTGAGCAAATGAACTTCTATTATTTGCTTCTTGAGCCGCTAAACCAAAATCAACATATGCCATTATTTTTCTCCTTTTAACTCGTTCATTGCTGAAAGAAGTTGTTCTTTTTCTTCATCAGAAATAGTTAAAGTACCATCTGCTGTTTGAGTTTGCATAGCACGTTGAGCTAACGCTGCCATTTTAATTAATAAGTCATCATTTTTTACACTTATTTCCATATATTCTTTAATTAATGGAACTACAAGAGTAGCATCACCAATTTCTGAAATAAGTGGTTTTAACTCATTTATAAGAGCTGTGACTTGTTTATCTTTTTTCTGTTGGTTATTATAAATTTCCTCCAAAATGTCGGAAAATTTTTTCTTACCAAATATTACACTATCAAATTGTGACATAAATATACAATTTTGTTTCTAATAAATATTGAAACTAGAAATTTGTATATCCGTGTTCTAAATAAAAGACATAGTTTTCTTTAAAGATATCGTAAAGCTGATTAGCTATTTTAGTTATTTTGGGGGTCTTTACATCAACTTGTTCACGGATATAAATGTAAAGTGCTTTTTTATTAAATACATCTAGATTTTCTCGTTTGCGGAATAATTCTAGAATTGCATCTGCTATTTGAGCATCATAATCTTTGGGAAAAATTTCAAAAATATTTTCAGTACAATAGTGAGTAAATTCATCTATAAATTGAGATAATTTTTCATCATATGATCCTTCATCAATATTGTAAGAATGATTTTCATCTTCTTCTAAAACCTCAATGGGGGCTGTATCAACACGTTTTTTATAATTTTTCTGATTTGAGAGAATCAAATAACGTTTTGCAATAGTTCCAAAGTATGAATATGCTTTTGCACCTTTTGATTGATCATACAAATGAATTTTAGAAAGAAGGAATGTAATTACTTCATGTTGTAAATCTTCAATATTATCTACTTCTGTATAGTAAAATTTAAAAGTATGAATAATATTTTCTGTTAGTTTAAAAAATCCGTAGTGAATTTTTTCTCTATAAATTCTACTTCTTTCTTCAGAATCCTCAGTATGGTTATATAATACAATAGCATTCTCAGTATCTTGAGTAAAGTATTGTATCCCTTTTTTCTTTTTCTTTACTACTACTTCCATTACTTTTCAACATTCTTGATGATAAAAGTATTTAGGATAGTCTGAATGCTTTGTATTTGTTGGAAGAAAAATCCTACTTCATCATCTGATTTAAAGCTACCTTTAATATCTATTTCTTGGATTTTTTTATCGGCGGCTTCTATAGTTTGAGAAATTTTATTCAAATAAACCATGTATCCTTGCAGGATATCTTCTTGTTTTTCGTTTTTGCGTAGGAGGTTAAAGGTCGTATATCCAAGGATCACGACCAATATGCCTAAAATTATTGTAAGTCCTATCATAAGTTATCTAATAAATTTTTTAATCCTGCATTTTTTAGCGAACCTAATGCTTTTGTTTGGCTGCTATTTTTTGAAGGTTGTTTTTTATTTGACTCCAATGTAAAACCTTTTTTCTTAGTATCCAAGTTACCTTGGAATTTAGGTAACCACTCACGTTCAAATTCAATACGAGCAGCCATCAAATCGGCCTGGTGTATAATAAATGGGAGTGAGGTACGTGGTTTTTGTTCGGGCATATAAGCCATTAAATATTTCTCATTTGCCTTATCATACAAACCATCATGAGTTTGAATTGCTATCATCTCATTGAATGAATATTGAATACCATGTGCCTGGAGTAGGTATAGACCACGATCAGGAACAGAAGCAAATGGGACTTTAGTATTAAACATATAATCCTCACCTAATTTTTCTCGTCTCCAATTATCAGTTTGAGGAACATATGATTCTTCCTCTTCCGAACCCATTTTACCCAGGTCATGATTTAAAGCCGAAAATATAAGTTCCTCTTTAGTAAATGTATCTAAATTAGCTCCCATATCACCCCACAATTTATGAAGGTGAAGAGCACAAGTCATAACACGATTAACATGTTCTACATACCCTCCAGGAAAAGCATTATGATATTCTTTTTTATGAGCAGCCGGCATCAAAATAATACGGTCTTCATATTTTTCGTAAAACGCTTTGAGTGCTGTTTTACGTGGTTCAGAAATATGGTCATCAATAAAACCAATAAAATCCAACCAATTTTGTTGAACTTGTTCTGCTGTTAGTTGCATAATATTAAAAACGATTTACTTCCCCCGGACTTAGAGGTTCTTGTTGAATAAATACTTTAGCATCATCAAGTGATTCACGAAGAGTAATCAATACTTCTTCTACTTGTTCTCTTGAACCACCACGATTTAGGAATAGATGTAATTTCTCAACTTCTCCCTCGGCTCGCTCTAACCGTCTCATTATAATCTCTCTGTTTTTCATAACATTCTTTATTTTCTTTTTCTCTCGTATCCCCAATATAATATATAAATTCTGAGGTGCCAAGCTTAGTTTAAAAGTTCCTTAAGAAGATTTTGAATTTTTACAAGCTGCGCACATTTTTCATATTCTTCAAGTTCTTCAAAATACGAAATAGCAAATTTTACATAAGTAAGAAGATACTCATCGGCGTAATGTAATAAAGCATCTTGGTGAGAGGAAATTTGAGTATCGATTTTTGAAATCCAAAACCAAGCTCTATTATAAACTACAAATTCTCCGGCTTGTTCAACATCATAAAGGTCTAATTCCTCATCCATCTGGGAGAAGAAATTCATTACTTTTCTATTAAATGTTTTATGGTTATGGATAAGTTTTTTAAACATACCCACCCAGAATAAAGGATGCTCTTTAAAGTTTAATAAAGCATCAGTCATTTCGGCTTTACCTTTTAAAGAATCAGGTTCTTCACCATTGAATAATCCAAATATTTTATCTGCATCCACGTTTATAAATATCGTCTAAAACGTTTCTATAGCGCTTATAAAAACAGAACGCGGAGTATTCACAATACCCCGCGCTCAATTTTATTGAATTATATATAAGTTATTTTATGTCTGATGATTCTATCAGTGTATAAGTAAATGACTTACCATGAATTGCTGCTGCTTTTCTAGCAATAACCATAAACGCTTCAAAATCAGCTGCTTTTTTAAATACTTGACATCCTTCAGACCAGTTTTCTACATAAGTAGAATCTGTACCTGCTTTATGAATATTAATACCAAATATACCTTCAGCTATTTTAGTTTCATCATAAATCAGATCACGATTTGCATCACGGTAAACTTTAACTGGTTTTGCTTGTTTTAAAGCTTCATATTTTCCTTGGTGTAAACCTAGGGTATGTGAACCTCTGTATTGACCTTCAACTAAACGAGCAACACCTGCTGCGTTATGGTATTCCATTACTCCTTTCTTACCAGGATCAGTTGTTGCGGACCATTGATGAAATTTCCATTCACCACCTTCTTTATAAGAAACAGTAATATGGTCATCAAAAACATTTGTTACCTTATTTCCAGTTGAAGAGTTTCTAACTCCTACGATATTAACATCGAAATCTTTTGCGCCTTCAAACCAAACATATCCTTTAGCTTTTACAGCGGCTTCTATTTGTTCTCTTGTGTAAGCCATTATTTAACGTATTCGTAATATTTATATGTTTTTAATTTTCTATCTTCTAATCCGTGAGTACCACCATTGATTCTTTTAGTTAATTCTAAAATAGCAGCATCATTAATTCCTTTGTCACAAATAGCCCATAATTTATTCTTTTCAAAGAAAAACATTGCTGAATCAAAAGAATATTTAGTAGCCACTAAATCAGGATTTTCTATTACTTCGTTAGTACCTAAATACTTAGCAAATGCTTCGTAATTAGCTTTACCTGTTAATTGTAATGCACCACGCCCTCTAAATTTCCATCCATCACCTGAAGCTTCATTTCCATTACCCATTCTATCAGCATAAACACGGTTAGCGATTTTTTCGGGTTGACGAGCATAAGATTCTTCTAAAGTTCCTGGGAAATATTTTCCAAAAATACCTTGTAAACCTTGTGCTGAGTAATTTAGGTTTTCACTAAATGCTTTAAAACCACCTGTTTCGTGTGATGTTTGAGCAAAGAAGTGAGCTGCTCTAACAGGTGTTAATTTCAACATAGCCATTCCTGCTTTCATCGTACCCGGACCAAAAGCACCATCTGCGGCTACTCCTGCTCTTTCTTGTAAACTTTTTAAACTCATTATTCTTCTATTTGATTATTATCTTTATCTTCCTCGTGTTTGTCTTTTTTGTTCATCCATTTATCTACAGATGCAATACCAAATGAACCTAATACTAGGACCATAAATCCATCAAAGATAAATTTGTTAATTAATAAAGGAGCCCCAAAATACCCAGTGATAAGATCAACGGCTAAGGCAATACATAGCATCATAAATGCAATGAAACCAACAACAGCTTTTTCATTAATGGTGTTGTTGTCGTCAAATAAATTTTTAAAGAAATTTTTCATGTTTGTTTGTTTTGTTTTTATTTTTTAACAAACACAACTAGTTATATGAAACTTTATTATAAATATTTAAAGATTATTAAAAGCATCTTCTAAGGATTTCTGGAGGGCTTTAGAAAATGATTTGCGATTAAGTGGAACTTCTCCCCCTTCAACATTTAATAAAGCCGCAAATAAAAATGTTTTTCTTACAGCTTTTCCAATATATCTATCTCCTTCAATAGTTACTAAAACTTCAACTTCATAATTCTTTTTTAACCATTGCATACCAACAATGTTAATCATTTGTTGTGGAGATTCTATTTTTGTAATTTCTACTACAATGTGTTTACTAATATTTTTATCTAGGGCAATTTCTTCAACAGTTTCTTTTACACCAAAAGTAACATCTCTTCCATCAATTTGTTGAATTTTAGAAGTATTATAAATTGTATCAACATTAATAGATTGTTGAGCATTAGTAGTTAAACTAATTAATAATATACTAAAAAATAAAATTAATTTTTTCATTATACTTTATATTGTTTAAAATCTGATTTAGTAGGAGATATATTAGGAAAATAATATTTTTCAACTATATTTCCATATTTAATAGTTTTATAAAACCCATCAGGCACAGTTGCTCCTGTTGGTAGTTTAATTGAATTTTTACTATAAACCATTCTAATTTCAACAGTAACTGTATTAGTTAATGCTAAATTGCGTTCATACGCTTCTAATAAGCGCCATACACCACGATTTAATCTTTCATGCTGTAGGGTGCAATTAACATAAGAAAATGTTTTATATAACATTTCTTTAGTACAATTAAAATCAGCAGCAGGTGCACAGTGACCCTTATCATAAACATTATTAGCATAATCATCATTATCTGAAGTGGTAATTCCTTGGACTATATAAAAATCCATTCCTTTACGAGGAGCAGTACCTGAAGGGCATTGAACTGTATATGTTACCCATTTCGGTTGTTGTAACACCTCAGAATAAACAACTGTAAATATTTCAGTTTTAACATGAACTGAATCTTTTAAAATGCTTTGAGCAAAAACACTTAAAGGAAATAAAAATAAAAATAAAAACTTAATTCGTATATTTGTTATCATGATTATAAATATTAATAAGTTACCTGTCCTGAATACCCTGGGGCTATTAGATAATAGGTTAAAGATCCTCCTGAAGTTAATGTAGATGTAGTGATTGATGATACACCGGGGAATGTGTTTCTAACATTTCCTGTTAAAGATATAATAGAATTATATTGAGAGGTTGTATAAAATCTACAATCAGGGACTACCCAACTATTACGAATCCCCGCTATTCTAGAAAATAACATATATTCATCAGATACTGTAATTTTATTATCATTGTTAAGATCAAATCTATGGTATGATAAACCATTAATTGAAATTTTTCCTAAAATTATATTAGATATATTTAATCCATCATTAGTTGTAAATGATTGAGTTAAAGGAGGAGCATCTATTTGAATATAATATTCTTTAGAAGGATCATAAGATTCAGAAATAGTAAATCTCCCTACAGAATTAGTATAAACAGTTTTATATAAAGTCCACGATGATGTTGTTACTATATAATTAAACTCTAGCACATAAGGTAATGAAACATTATTTGGTAAATCATTCCACTTTCCATTAGAAACAAATTGTACATAATCTTCATTCCCAGCATTATTAGGTTCTCCCGAGTTCCAATTTGAATAAGAATAAGTTTCTCCTGTTACCCATCTCCATGTTCCTTCATTTACTTCATCAGTTAAACCAATCCAACCAGAAGGCCATGTATTAAATACAAAATTATTTTCACCAGCTGAGGTTATTGTTACTAAGTAACCACCCATTGCTTGGCAGTTTGATCTTGCTGTTGACCAAAAAGCAGATCCTGTTGAGCGATAATATGAATGTCCGTTATAATTTTGTTGATTAGTAAAACCGGTGATAGTAGAATTAGTTCTTCTATATAATTTTATAGGAACATTTACAGCCCCGGTACCATTTGCATTATATATAAACCCAGAGTATGTAAATTGGGCTAATAAATTATTAGTAAATAGTAAAAATATAATTAACCATCTCATCATAATATTAATTTTGCTCCAAGTAATACTTGATAATTGATAATATTTTGACCAGCCATATATGTTGTTCCTCCTGTTAAACCAATTCCAAAAGTACTAGTCATTTTGTAATTAAAATTAAAGAAAGGAACTATAATAGGTTTATTTCTAAACCAAGACTCTGTATAGTATTTTGTATAGGGAGAATAAACACCGGCCATTATTATTGTACCATCTATTTTTTTAGTTATTTTTCCCTTATACATAAATCCACCAATCGCTAAACCAGTAATAAGTTCTTCATCATATAATTTTCCATATGAACCCGCAACACCATAAAGCGCCGTAAAGCGTTTTAAACTGTTTATACGAATGAACATCGATGTATTCGATATAGACCCGGGCATCATAGAGAAACCGCTTGATATAAGGTTTATATGTTTATCTCCATTAGGTTTAATACCAATCCAAGAACGCATTGCTGTGATGTTTCCTATTTTAGCATTAACCATATAATCAGCTGAGAAGCTGAGGGATGCTGTTCCGTCACCTTTTACACGAGTATATGAAACTGTACCTCTAGCATCTTGGGTACTATCTGTTGTTTTTTGAAGACCAACAATATCTCCCGTTAATAAAATAGCAGGTTTTTGTGTTTCTGTTTTTGCTTTAGAAGTAGTTTTTACACTATTTGAGGAAATTTCCTTTTGTTTATCCTCTTTTATATCCGTTGGGTTTTCTGTCGTCTGCGAATTATTTTGGCTGGTTTGTTCTGAATTTTGGTTTCCTGAGGGATTGGGGTTTGATTGTTCTGTTTTGTTGTTTCCTTGAGTACTACCTTGTTGGGAAGAACCTGATTGTTCTCCTCCGCTATTTGGTGGTTGATTTTGTTGTTCTCCTCCACTACCATTTTCTTGAGAAGAACCGTTACTACTGTTATTAGACCCACTACTACTATTAGAGTTGTTATTGGGTAAATTATTGTTGTTAGAGTTACCATTGTTATTTTTCCCATTTTTATTTTGTTTTTCTTCCTTTGCTCCGGTTCCAACATTTACCGTACTTCCTATATTGTTTCCTATACCTCCTATTGCTGTTAAGCTAGAAGTAACAGTATTCAGATTCAAAATAGTATTTATAACATTTGTTGTTAAATTTGTAGTAGAAGTAGTAGTAATAGAACTTAAAACCCCTTGGCACGGTTGATCAGTATATTGTGAATAAACTTGACTAACCCAAGTATCAAACGCACCGTTTTGCATTTCAGTATATGTAAAAGCCCTTGTTGAACCATAATAAGAAACTACTATTGGAGCTGACATATCATAAATGATAGTTTTTATTTCTTTAGTACAAGGATCAGTATATGAATACATGAAAGTCTGTCCATATAAAGACAGACTTCCAAGAAATAAAAATAAAGATAATATCTTAGTTTTCAAATACACCGTTCTTGATAAGTTTTTCGATTACGTTAGTTGTTGCTGTTTCTAACGATTTACGAGTTGCCTTACCTACTGTGCTTTGAGAGAATGACATATTGTCTAAAGATTTTAAAAATGATTCACCTACTTTAACAGCTTCCCCTTCACCGGATCCAATATAAATTTGCCCAGTTTCAGCATTTACAAATCTTACTTGTAATCTGATGAATGTGGTTACTACTACTTTAGCTTTACCTTTTTCAATAGTTTCATCCTCATCAACAGCAAAATCAGCTATAGTTACATAAACAAAGTAACGAGCTGCTTTAATTTTACCTTTACCGTCGATTGGTTCTTCAAAAATTCCCTTTTTAGATGCTTTAAATTGAGTAACCATTCGTTCTTTAATCTCAGATTTTTCTTCTGTAAATTCAAAACGATTAGTTTCATCTAAATAATCAAGCACAGATTCAGCAAATCCTAAACCTACATTTTTTTCCTGCAAATCAGGATACATTGAAAATACTTTGGTTAAATCTACGTTTACAACTTGAACCGTAGTTTTAGCACCTGTATAATCTGACACTGTAGAAATGTTTTTATTTTCAACTGCATCTCCTTCAGTTGTAGTCTTCATTGAGCCACAACCTGTTAGCAATAATAAAATTACTAAATTACCAAGGATCCTCATCACTTTCTTCATCTTTTTTAGCCGGAGCTGGTTTTTCAACTGGTTTTTCAATTACTCTTTCACGAATAACAGTACCACCACCTTGTTTAACTTGTTGTTTATTTTCTTGGTTTTGTTGAACATTGATTACAACTGGAGCTGCTGATGCAGGAGCTGATTGTTCTGTTTTAGTTTCTTCTTTAGACTCTTCTTCGTGTCCTCCAAATAAAGTTGTTGTAAACCAAGTACCTCCTGCTAATACAGCTGTTGATAAAGTACCAATAAGAGTCTTTTTAAGGCCTGACCAAGTTCCGTCGTTTTGTGTTTCTTCTGACATGATTATTTAATAATTAAAGTTTTTGACATTGCTTGAAACCCATTATTATTAACAACTGTATAATAAAATCCATTTGCTAATGATAATTTTGCTGAATATAAATATTGACCAGCTGGCATAACTCCACTAACAATTGTTCCTACTTTTTTTCCATAAACATCATATACAAATACTTCTGTTTTACCTTCTTCAATAATATTAAAAGCAATTTGATAGTTTCCATCACTTGGATTAGGAGCGATAGTTAAATCAATTCTATTTTTATCAATAACCGGAGTAAAACCCATTTTTTTAACTTCAACAACACCCATTGCTGGGGTAATGTTCATGTCTTTAGCTTCTCTGTCCCCAACATATTTGTCACTAGTCCACAATACTGCTGTATTCCATTGATTTTGAGGTTGTTTTGCTACAAATTGAAGATAAAATACATCTTCACCATCATTAAGTAAATTTTTATTTGATGCATCAAATCCACCCCAAGCAACAACCCCATTTGAAGGATTAACAAATGACATCCATTGCATTGTTTTTTCAGTATTATATAATTTTTTAAATTCTAATAAATCAGTATCATATTTTAAAAATAATTGTACTGCACTTAATTGTTTTTCATTAGTTAATACTTTTACAGGAATATTTACTAAATTACCTGCTTCAACATTAACTTTAGGCATATTAATCTCAATACTTTCAACTACATTATCATATTCAACGGTGTTATCAATAACAAACTCAGGAGCTTTTGCGGGATTAACAATTGGAATTGGAGTTAAACGAGCCATATTATAACCAGTTGCGTTAGCATCACCTTTAACAGCTACATAATATGTTACTGAATCAACACCACCGTTAATATAGTAAGTAAAGTTAGTTATACCTGAAATAGTTGAAGTATAATTAGTTGATGAGCCATTAATAGTAGCGTATTGTGAAGGAGTAAAGAATAATAAATCCTCTACGTTATTAGGCCAGTTAGGGAAATTACCGGCAATTTTACTAAATACTGCATAAGCATCTGTAATAGTAATATTATTAGATCCATTAACATCCATTGTATAAAAATCAAATCCTGCTGGAGTATATTGACCTAATACCGATTGATTAATTTTTTGTGCATCTGCTGTAGAAATAATATTACCTACTGTCATTGTATCACCTTGAATAGCAATACGAGTATCCCAATAAGTTGTATCTAAAGTCTCAGTAAACTGGAATTTACCTTGAAGGTTAGTTGTGTAAGAATTTACTTGAGTCCAAGTAGAACCAGTTTTAGGTTTTTTCTGGAGAGATAAATGTAGATTTTTTGCTCCTGCCCCAGTAGTAGTTAAAAAAGTACCTTTAAAAGTAAGTTCTTTTTGTTGGAATTGACCACCATAAGAATATAAACTTAAAGTAGTATCGTTACCTAAATTAGTAGCAGCTAAATTATTAAATGTTTGTGTACCAACTACTTTTAATGTTTGAATACTATCTAAGTTATTCCAAATAGTAGGTGCTGCATGGGTAAAGTTGATTTTTACAGCAGCTCCATTACCATAACTAAATGTAGGGTTAGTACCTGTATAAACCAAAGTTACAGTAATATGTCCATTAATTGAATCGGATACATACTGCAAATATTGACTCGTTGGACTATAATTTAGTGAAACTGTAGGTTTTAACCCACCAAAAGCAACTTTATCATAAAACACCCTAAACTGCAATCCAGTAATGTTATTGGGCGTACTAGAATTGTTATAATACAAGTCAGCTTGAGTAGTACCAACTGTGGTAGTACCAACATCATATGTAGTATCTACAATAACCCAATGACCTGCGGAAGGTGCTGGAAGGGTTTGGGAATAAGAAAGAACTGTAGTAAATACAGTTGCTAAAATCAATAGGAGTTTCTTCATTGTTGTGTTAATTGGATTTGTCTTAAAGTGTGTAATTCTAACCATGGTTCTACATTAGGTAATTTTTTAATAAATTCCAGTTCATAGCGATAACACAGATTTTCCTCTAATACAGGATGTAAATCCAACCCCTTTCTTAAAAATAACAAATGAAGAGATTCATGTACTAAGACGACTGCTAAATTATTAATTGAACCTAATTTAACGTCACCTGTTGCAACATAAATCCTTCCAATGCCTTCTTTTGAAAGTTCGTTAGAAGAAAAATCACTAACCCAAAAACTAATTTCTTGACAAACACTATCTAATAACTCGTATTTCTGGAGGTCTACGGTTTTAATAAGACTGAGAGCTGAATCTATTTTCAAATCCCATCCATCACCTGCTTTGTCTATTTTGATTTGACCATAGGAGTATAGGGGAAATAAAAAAAGTAAAAAAATTAATACTTTGCTCATTTCCCATAAATATCAAAACATATTGGAAAAATTATTGTCGGGAAGACAGGACTCGAACCTGCGGCCTGATGGTCCCAAACCACCCGATCTACCAACTGATCTACTTCCCGAAATAGCGGTCCATACGAGAATCGAACTCGTAGCGCAGCATAGACAGTGCCGCATGTTAGCCATTACACCAATGGACCAAATAAAACATAATACTACTTTAATAACGTTTACCCAATTTTACATCTGA
>Ga0181352_1000954_pt1 | contig 11692 bp, 23 predicted proteins | sample Fa13VDMLBSN_FD_130103 | JGI IMG/M metagenome (GOLD analysis project Ga0181352, IMG submission 130103) | Freshwater viral communities from Lake Michigan, USA - Fa13.VD.MLB.S.N | ecosystem: Environmental > Aquatic > Freshwater > Lake | place: USA: Michigan | collected 2013-09-23 | reverse complement strand
TGACGGTTTTACAGCGGTTACACCAGCGGTACACCATGCTGCGGGCGAACCGAGAGCGTATTGAACTACTAAAGGAAGCTAAACGACCATGACTACGAAACGATATCCTCGCACCCTGGAAGAAGCCTTCGGCCCCTACGCCCGAGGCGGCATCTATGAGCAGCCCGCCGAGTTGGGCTTGGCCGATAAGATCATCAGCGCAATTGCTGGCGTGATCTTGTTCGGTCTGCTGATCGCAATCTGCGGAGGTTGGCTGTGAACGGCCCGTACTTTGAGTCGTGGGAACACGAGAACTTGGTAAAGTTTGCCAAGGAAGCCTACGCCAAGCTCCAGAAGCAGGAAGAGGAGCTGCAACGCCTGCGAAACCAGTGGCCATTTCCTGAGCGCAAGAACTACCCAAGCGACATGCCGGAGGCACTGCTATGAGCCTCGACGCAATGAAGCAGGCGCTGGAGGCGCTTGAGCCATACGCACGACAGGTAGTCGAGAAGGGCGACGATTATGAAATCGCCAAATGCGATCCAAAAGTGGATGCCGCCATCACCGCCCTGCGCCTCGCCATTGAGCAGGCCGAGAAGCAGGATCAGATCGCAGTAATCGAGCAAGAAGCACTCAAGAAAATTCACGCCATTGAAGATGCGATTCGCCGCAAGGTCTACAACCTCCCGCCCGCAGCACCTGAGCAGGCCGAGCGGCAGGAGCCGGTGGCGTGGATGCATTGGCTGCACGGCCCGGTGCGTCTATTTATGAACAAGGACGAAGCCATGATGGAGCTTGCGCGTCTTAACCGCGAATACCCGGTTGATGACAACGCCCGTCAGATGCGCCCTCTCTACACCGCCCCGCCCCAGCGCCAGCCGCTGACGGAGGAGGAGAAGGCCAAGCTCTGCAAGCAATTCCCGGACACGTTGACTTTCAACGCAATCCACGCCATCGAGCGCGCCCACGGGATCGGGGGTGAGCATGACTGAGCAACCCGACGCCCTGCGGCTGGCAGATGAGCTTGACGCCTACCACACGCGGTCATGCCACAAAGAAGCCGCCGCCGAACTGCGCCGCCTGCACATGGAGAACGAGCGGCTGACCGCTGCACTCATCAACATCTGCGCTAAGTGCCGAGGAAACGAGTGGGGGCCGGATACGCCACGAAAAGAAATTCTTGCGTGGTTCCATGACTACGCTGCGAAGGAGATGGAATGACCCGCGACGACATCATCCGCATGGCGAAACAACTGTTGTGCGCCATTAGAGGCCACGGAGGAATAACGCAAATTGGCGTAAGCACAACGTGGAGATGCAAGCGTTGCGGGAAGGCGGTGCAACTGTGACCCGCGACGACATCATCCGAATGGCGCGGGAGGCTTGCGATGCCGACAAGGTGGACGCATGGCACAGCGGGTTCTGGACGTTGACGCAGGAAGAACTTGAGAAGTTCGCCGCCCTTGTCGCCGCAGCCGAGCGTGAGGCGTGTGCGAAGTTGTGTGAGGAAGAAGCCTTTGTTGAGCAATGGAAGGGTCTTGCAGAGGCCGCAAAGCGCATCCGCGCAAGGGGGCAGCAATGCTAATCATCGTCTTCACCCTCCTCATCCTCGTCGTTTCCATGCTCATCGCCATCCCGCTGGCGCTGGACGAAGAGCTGCGTGAGAACGTAACCTTCTGGGGCGTCCCCACTTTGGCGGGCGTTGTCATCTATTTCCTGCTTGCATGAAGAATCACCGAGAAGTCGCCGTGCGCGCATTGCTGCGCGGCAGCCCCGACGGGCTTACCGTCGAGATGATCGCCGACAAAGTCAAGACCGACAAAACCCACGTCGGGCGCATCCTCAAACGGATGCCCGACGCCTACATCGACCGCTGGTCGCCCAGCCCCGCAGGCCACCGGTGGTGGCGCGCCATCTGGTGCGTCGTCACACCACCCGATAACTGTCCTAGACCCGAAAGCAAGAAATGAAATGTAAGTGCCCACCCAACAGCCCGTTCCACTGGAAGGACAACCCAAGGCCCTCGATCTTCGCCAAAGATAACGGGGTGCTACTATCCATGCGCCAAAGCGAGGTCGTTGAGAACGCTCGCCAACAAGGCCGTGACATCGGCCACATCCCTGGCGTCAGCACCAAGATTCGCGTCTTCCACTACTACTCCCGCGCATGATAGACTACGCCTACCCCTGCATGATGGCCGAGAAGGCCCTCAAAGACCTCCACAACGCTGCCATCGAAGGGCGGCTTGACGATGCGGCAGAGCACGCCCTGGTAGCCATTGCCGAAGCACGACTGGTCTATCAGGCGCTACAGCATATGTCCTCCACCTCTGGCCCCGGCGCAAGCGCGGTGCGCCATGTGGGGGACTTCTCTCAAGAACGCAGCAGCTCCAGCCAGAGCAGGCCGACGTTGGCCCACGCGTAACCGCTATACACGATGGCCATTGGCATGTCGCCTCGAAAGAGGTAGACCGCCATCGCGGCGGCGTAGCAGATTGTTGGCACCAGCACAAACCAGAAGGCCGGGCTCATAGCTTGCTCACGTCGATCACCTGTCCCCGAAACTGGATAAAGCCAGGCGCCATCGCGTGGACCAGCTCGGGCCAAAGAAGGCGAGAATTATGGAATGTGAGCACGGCAAATCCGGAACGCCAGTTCGTCGGATTGTCCTCTAGGTAGTCCACAAACTGCGGGCCGCTGGGATCGGCCAGCGTTCCGGTGTCCACGCCAAACCGCTCACCGTTGTAGTCAGAAAACGGCGTCACCTTGAGCGAATGCAGGTGGCCCGTCACGATGGTCTTGCCCGAGTTGACGGTATTGTTGTGCGTCGCGTGAATGCCGCCCTTCATGCGGTGCTTGACGACGACATCCTCGGTCGGCCAGCAGCTCCAGCATGGGATCCAAGACGGGAAGTGATCCTTGAGCTTGAACCCGCCCACGGCCATGAACTCCGGGACCGTGTTGGCTAGGCGGTTCTCAAAGCGAGCGTCGTGGTTGCCCAGCGTCCAGACGAGCTTTGCCTTCTTGGCGGCGTCCTCGATCTCGCCCAGATACATCTCGCAGGCTTTGAGTTCTTGGACCACGCTGGGCTTGGAGTCCCAGCCGATCCGAGGGTGGCGGCTGATCGCGGCGCCGTCAAACGCATCGCCGTTATTGATCACAGCTTTGGGCTTAAGCTCGTTAATCGCCCACAAAAGGCCTTTAAACGCGGTCGTGCGGATGCCCGGCCAGAAATGCGCGTCGCTGAAGACAAGCACCGTACCATTTTCGATACCCAAGTGATGCCGCGCCGAGTGCTCGTAACCGCTCTGGCGCAAAGGGTTGGTGCGGGCGTCTGCGGCGTGCAGCGGTCTGTTGTACTTGGCTTCAATGGTGCGTCGGCGCGTATGCACCTTACGCTCGTTCATTCCCGTGAGTCTTGCGATCTTGGCGGCAGACTTGTGCGTCTCCCACAGCTCAATAAACTCTTCGTCAGTCAGCAGCGTTGCCATATGCACTTCCTAATACGCGCTCAAGCACGTTGATCACGCGGTGCTCCGCGCTATCGAGCTGTTCAGGGGTCGCCTTGGGGTCTTGCGCCGCCTGGATCAGCTCATACAGAAAGACGTGCAGCGTCTCGTGCAACGCCGTCTGCGAAAGCGATACCGCCGTGATCTCCTCGGCGCCAAAGTCGCCCAGCCGGTAAATCGCCAGTCGGCTGGGGCTATCGCACTCGACTGACGCCATGGCACCGCGAGCGGACTTGATGCCCCGCTCCATGCGCCAGTCGTGCAGGTTCAGGACGTGTTGCCAATAGCGGATAAACCCATCGAAGTCCTTGGCTTGCTGCTCGTTGGGTTTGTTGGCCATATCACACCATTTTCAGCGCGGCTTCTTTCACTTCAGTGACACGACGGCCCCAGCCCTTGCCGAAGATCTCCCAAGTCGGGAGCGACTGCATGAACGCCAGCCGTGTCTCTTGGTACTTTTCGATGATGTTCTTGGCGTCCATGGCGCCCACTTTGGCGAGCGTGCCAGCGCCGATTGCGCCATCGGGCACTGCGCCTACGGCGGTTTGCAGCCACTTGGCGGCGCGGCCTGGGCCTGAGTTGATGGCGGCGTCAAAGACAGCGTAATCTACGCCTGTGGGCAGATCATCGCCGCGAATCTTATCCCAGTACTTCGTTTTGTACATCGGGCCAACGGTCTCAGGCGTCAGGGCACGCATGGCCTTCTCGTCCACTTCATGGCCAACCCATTCTTCCCAGACGCGCTTGGTCACGCCCAGGTTGGTCATGCCGCCGGGGTCTTTGGGGTGGTTGACGAAGCCGCCCTCGTGGTGGAGGATGGCTTTGAGCGCTTGGTCGAAGTTCTCTTTCATTTCTTAGCCTTCATGTCGATGATCTTTTCCAGCGTACGTCCACCAAAGTAGAACGACATGATAAGCATGCCCCACTGACCTAGCAATTCGACGTAACGCTCGTTGGTGTCCATGTCAAAGGCGCTCATCATCGCAAAGATGAAATAGCCCGCCAAGATGAAGATCAGCGTCATCGGGCGGATGTTCTTGGACAGCCACGAGTCGCTGTTCATATCCGCCTGTAAGCGTTCTGTCAGGTTGTTCTGCTCGGTCTCGTAGAGCTTGGTGTCGTTAGCCATTTTGGCTAGCTCACCGTCTTGAGCCATCTTGGCGAGTTCGGCCTGGGCCTTGGCTTTGGCCTCGGGGTCGGGGATGAGCTTATCGACGAGCTTGCCGCCGACTTCAAGTAGTGCTGCTAGGGGTAGCATCTTTCTTTTCCTCTTTCGGTTCAGGTTCTTCCGGCGGCGCCTTGCTGTTCAGGATGTCCTTGCCCTTGATGGCCAGCAGCGTCGCCAGGCTGCCCAGGATGTACTTGCTCATGTCCGACAGCAGGAAGAAAAACTGCTTGTCAGCGGGAGCGATGCCGCTCATCGGCTGGGTCACGAAAACCAGCGAATAGAGCGAGAAGAACACCATCCCCATGACGGTGAGGGCGAAGACGATGCCGATGATGAACCGCAGGATGGAGTCGAGCTGCTCGGGGCTGTATCTCACTTCTCGTTCTCCATCTTCATGTCGGTTGGCTTATTGAGTTGGTCAGGGCAGACGCCGTTGATGGCGCACAGCGGGCGCTGGCACTCGGGGACGTTCCAGTTCTTGGGGCTTTGGCACTCGTAGCGAAACCGCTCCTCGCACCCGGCTAGGAGCAGCGCTAGGGCGAGGAGGGTAAGCCGCATCAGTTGACTTCAGCGGCTCGGCTGAGTTCTTCCGGAGACATGATCAGCGCGCCGCCCAGTAATCCGGTGCTGTACGTAGACGCTTGGGGCGGGGGCGTTGTGCCAGACAAAAGACCCGACACAGCACGCTGCGCTGCCCGTTGACGTTGGGCTGCAAGCAGTTTATCTGCGCCGTAACCCGCTGCCATAATCGGACCGCTCACCATCAGCGATTCGGGGCTGACGACGCCGCCGCCCACCACGCCGCCTGCGATAAGCTGGCTGCGCTCAGGGTTAAAGCGGGCGATCAGCGACAGCAGCGGGTCAAGCGAGCCGCCTTTAGCCACGGCTTTGATGGCGTTTTGTTCAGCATCGTTGAACAGGCGCATCTTGTTCTTGTCCGCCGCCAGATTGATGAACCCGCGCCGGATCAGTTCGCTTTCGGATGCCGTCGGGGCCATGGCCCGAGCTTCGGCGGTGTTCAAGATATCGTCCAGCATGTTGGCGCGGCTCAGATTGCGCCAATCTTTGCGTGCGCTCGACAGCGTCTTGACCGCTTCATCCAGTTTGCCAGCGCCCGCCGTCACGTCTTTGGGCGTCAGACGGGCAACAAAGTCGTCAATCTCGTTGACCATAACGCCAGCAAGGCGCTGGATGTTGCGGTCTTGGTTGCTCTTGAGGTCGTTGGCAAGCTGGCGCAGTTGGCTAACTTCGTCAAAGCTAACCGGGCCGCGCGACACGACGGAATTGATCTTGTCCAGCGCCACTTTGACGGGCGGCGCATTTTCGGGAAGATAGCGGGCGTCCTCCAGCCTCTTGGCTAGACCGGTCGCCAGCGACTGGCCTGCGGGTTGGTTGAGCTGAATGCCCGCATCGGTCACAGCGGTGTAGGAGCGCTCCGCGCGGCGGCGCACGTCTTCCATCGTCATGACCGGCTGTTTGGTAGCCGTCAAACGCCCCGCCAGATCGCCAGCAGCTTTTCCAGCCACACCGCCCGCTAGCAAACCTGCTACCACAGCGCCCAGGTCGCTACCGGTGATTTCTTTGGTGACTTCAGCCGCAGGTTGCGCCGCCACACCGCCCGCCGCTGCCGCAGGCAGTTGACGGGCCAAATCCTGGCCAAAAGCAGCGGGGGCCATACGCGCTAATCCGGCCGTCGAGGTCAGCGCTTGCGTACCTACTTGAGCGGCGCGCTCTGCGCCCGTCTCAGGAACCGGCAGACCCATTTGCGTCAGCATTTGGCTTTCCCGTTGGGAGGCCAAAGGCATGCGGCTAGGCGAGCCGACAAGGTTAGCGCCCACGTTGTAAGCGCCGCTCAAAAAGTCCAGCGCAGCCGTAGCCGGTGCGGTGAACCCCTGATACGCAGCGCGTGCGGTAAGCCCGGCCTGCCGCGCCAATTCCTGGCCCATGCTGCGCCCTTCAGGAACAGGGGCAGCAGGCGCGGTGGGCGCTGGGAGCGCAGCCTCACCCAAGCTGGATTTGATGCGCGCGATAGCCTGTTCGTTGGTCAGGCCATCGGGCAGCTCATAGGAGACGCCTTTGTACTCGTAGACAGTTGGCATGGTCAGTCCAGTTTGATGGGGTTCTGAGGGGTGCCTTTAGGCGCAGCAGCGCCGCCATAGTAAGGTTCGACGCCTTGCGACTTACGGCGGCTGTCCACACGCGCTTGCGCTTTCTCGCGAGCGCTTTGCGTAGCTTTGTTAAAGTTCGTGAGCGCTTCCAGCGTAGTTTGCGTGTCGTACTTGCCAAACGCCGCGATCAATTCGTTGGCAAAACGCAACACGTCCTTGTCGGTCTGTACGCCCTTGGCCGCATCCGTCTTCAAGTTGGTCGCTTCTTGGACAGCGCGCTGCAGTGCAGCAAAAGATCGGCTCTCAGGCGTAGAATTGCCCGACGCATTGCGTGCCAAATACCCCGCGTTCTTGGCCGGGCCAAGCTCTAGCGGCGGCTTTTTAGTCACAGGGTCAGGCGTCAATAGCTGGAGCGGTGCCTTGAGCGACTCTTCGCGCATTGCCAGCGAGTCGATCAGTTCCAAGTCCTTGCCTTCTTCCTTTTGCAACGACGGCGCCAGCATCGCTTTTTCGGGCTTCTTAAGCGACGCCACCAATTCAGCGACTTGCTTGCGCCCTTCAATTTGGAGCTGCGCAATCTCTCTTGCAGTTGCGCCACGCTCCCGCGCAGCTTCGATCTTCGCTTCGTTTTGGAGACGGGCGGCTTCAACGCGCGCTTCACGATCCAGACGCGCGCGCTCATCTGCGGCAGTGCGGGCCGCTTCTCGGTCGGCAGAAGCCTGCAAAGTGGCCAGCACTTTTTCGGGCGGGCCGAACTTAGACACTACACCAAGAATTTGTTCTTGCGTCGGTGCCGCGCCCAGTTTGCCCAGCTCCTCGCGCAGTTTGTCTTCTTGCTCAAGGCTAAGTTCCGCGCGCCGCGCCTCTGCGGCGGTTTTGCGCAGGGTCTGCGCCTTCACCAGCGCATTGCGGGCGGTGTCCGCCAGCATTGCAGCGCCTTGAGAATCTCCCGACTGCGTCAGCATCCGAACGGCAGATTGAATAGACGCGGGGTCGTTGAAATCAATCTGACGGGCGATAGACTGCCGGTTGCTGATCATCTGCAATTGCGGATCAGTACCGCCCAGCGCGCCAGCCAGTTGGTAAGCGCCGCGACCGATGTTGAACTCGGCGCGTTGCATGGGGTTGAGCTGCGCCAGAGCCAGCGCACGCTCGTCAGCCGCAGCAGCTTGGCGCTGCTGGTACATCTCTGGCGTCACGCCGAACAGGGATTGGACGATATCGGTTGCCATTGTCGGTCCTTACATCGGGAGAGTGCCGAGCTGGTTCAGCGAATACCCAGCGTAATTAGGCGCGTTCAAGTCAACAGTCGGGGTGAACAGATTTCCAAGCCCCCGCACCGCCGCCGGGTTAGACGTAAACGAAGCCAGCGCGGTAGCAAACGGGTTGTAGGCGTTCGCGCCGTACATTGACTGCGCAGCGCCCATGCCGCCACCATACAAGGCGTTTGAGCCCGTCGGGTTGGCGATCCGACCGCCCAGAGCCGACCCCAGCTCCAGCGGCTGCTGGCCAAGCTGCTCCAGGCCCGTCGCACCGCCCAGATAGGCTTGATAGGGCGCCAGCGCGCCGACTTGGCCACGGCCGTACAGATCGAACATCTGAGCGCCGGTGCCAAACAGGCCCGTGCCAAACGCCAGTTGACGCTGCCCGGCTTCTTGAGCCTGCGCGGCCAATTGAGCGTCTTGCTGTGCGATGGCGTTGTAATAAGCCTCCAGCTCGGGGTTAGCTGCGCGAAGACCTTCGCCGCCGCCAGGGCGCAAGCCGGTTCCACCAACAGCCAGACCACTACGGCCCGTCTGGAACAGGCGGTTTTGCAGTTGCGCCATCTGGCGCTCACGGCTGGGGGCCAGCAAGTCTTGCTGGCTTGCCATGTACTTGGCCGCAACCTGCTCGGGCGTCTCGGCCAGATATTGCTCACCCAGGCCGAAAAGACGGGTTCCAGCACCGGTCAGCGGAGCGAACTGCGCGGGAGCCATCTCGGCCTGGGTCAGACCCTGGCCAGCCAGTCCCAGCAGGCGCTCTTGCATGCCCGCGAACTCAGGGCGCAGCTCGTAGCCAGCGCCAGTGACGCGCCCCTCGGGACCGTACTGAAACTGCGACTGTCCAAAGCGCGTCGTGATGCCTACCGGGCGAAAGCGCGACTCTTCAGCGGCAATCTGCGCGGCTTTAATCTGCGCGTCGGCTTGCGCTTGAGCAGCTCGTCGGGCAGAACTACCTCCGAGCAAACCGCCAAGAATCTGGCCCCCTGCAATAATCGCTGCTGGCATATCAAGCTCCAATCAAAACTTCATCCACCTTGGCCGGATCTTTCTCGTCCGTCGCGTGGATACAAAACCAAACACAATCCGTAAGCGCTTTCACACCGTGCGTCACGCCTGCTTTGATCTCAATGCAAGCAGGCGCTTCCACAATCTCAACGTCATCACCCTTCATCACGGCCACTTTGCCTTTAGCCAAAATTGACAAATGGCTGAAGTCGTGCACGTGCTTCAAGATAGCGACGCCAGCGGAAAACATAGTTTCCTTGGCGTACAGGCCATCGCTGAAGTGATGGGTGATCATGCAGTCCGCTTCCACATATATACAGTGATGTACGGCTGGTAGTTGGCGTTGGTGCCAGACGAGCCAGTCGTGCTGTTCGCCACGCTGATACCAGTCGTCTCGCTGCTGCTACGACCAATCGTGGCGTCAGTAGACGTGCCCGCCAGAATATAGCTCTCGCTATTGCTCGCCCACGCATTGGCGGCGATCTGATTGGACGCCGTTACCGACGTATTCGGGAATACAGAACTGATAGCGACATCTGCCGCCAGTTCGTGACGGTGACCGCTATCAGTCACGGTAGCCGTGTGGGTGTGGCTGACCGTAGTCGCGTCCGCGCTACCGCCAGTCTCTTCTGCGGTGTCAAACAGCGCGTTGCTTGAGTCAAAACCAACCATAACCCGACCCGCGCCGAATGCCGTCCAGGTGCCAAACCCTAGCAACGTGCCGGGGTTGGTAGAGACTACCGCTGTGTAAATTGCACCTACGGGAAACAGCGCGGCTTTGACGGCTGTAATCGCAGCGTCAACGTAAGCGGTCGTAGAGATCTGCGTGCTGTTGTTGCCAGCAGACGCCGTAGGCGCAGCAGGCGTCCCGGTAAACGTCGGCGATGCCAGGTCGGCCTTCGTCGCTACAGCGATAGCGATGTTGGCGAACTCGGTGTTGATCTCCGTGCCCTTGACGATCTTGAGCGGATCGCCAGAGGACAGGTTGTCCTTGGTCGCAAAGTTCGTGCTCTGAACGTAGTTACTCATGATACTTTGCCCTCTTTAGCTTGGATCTCGATCTTCTGGATCGACATAGAAGCGCCGTTGATGTTGGATTCGTAGCCGGTCTGCACAACCTTGCCGCTGCCGCTGGCCGGGGTCTGGAGTTGTTGCAGTGCAACACCATCCGCGTACTGTGCCACCGGAACGCCGTTCGCGCCATACTCAGCAATGCCATATTCCGACTCGCCCTGAGTCGGGATCGACATGTTGGCCGACAGGTAGTTAGACGAGAAGTCAAAGCCCCACTTAGCCGTGACGTACTGGTTAGAGCCGCCAATCACAATGACCTTCAGGCGCTTCAAGATCGAAGTGACGTTTTGATTGCCAAGGTCAGCGTGGTTCGTGAAGTACTGCATCCGGTACGCAGACGTGTAGTCTTGGTAGCCGAAGTACTTGCCGACGTAGCCCGTCTTGCCGATCAGCACATCGCCGTTCTTGCGCGCAAGCAGCGCGGTCGGCTCAATCGAGTCCCAGGTCGTGACGCGAAACGATCCATCTTGCAACTGCACGCGGGTGTCAAAGCAATACACCTCTTTGACCGATGGCAGCGTCAGCAGGTAGAAGGCTTCCTTCTCCGAATAGACCGATTTGACGTTCGCCAGCGTCTCGCCGCTGATGATGTTCATCAGGTCGCTGCGGACGTTTTTGGACAAGTCGCCCAGCGGGGCAGACTTCTCCACAATCGTACGAGCAAACGAGCGCACGCCGGAGTTGGACAGGAACAGCACGTCCTTGCCCGTGTTCTGGATCGAATCGCGGGCGATGCAGCCGATGCCGCCCACCGTGTCGTACAGCGTGATCGACGCAGGTGTAGTCGCACCCGAGTACACCAGAATCTGGCGCGAACCGAAGATGATCAGGAAGTTGTTGTGCGCCGCAAGACCGGTAATGTTGTCCGCGCCACTGGGCCAGACGCGATTGATGTCTAGCGTGCCAGAGGTGCCGCCAGTCCAGATGTGCCCGGCCAGAATATCCGAGAACGATACGGTCGTGTTGTCCGTCGTCGTGTCGGCCACCCACAGACGACCGTAAGCCGAGATAACGATGTTGCCAGACGGCACGGTGCCAGCGTAGCCCGTTTTCTCGCTCACGCGGCGATACGTCGTGGTGCTAACAGCCGGGTCATAGATCAGCGGATCGTGGCCTTCTTGGAAGAAGTACATGATGCCGTTGAGCGCCGCGCAGGACCAGTTGCTGGCGCTGATCGTCGGGGCTGTACCCCCGCCCCCGTAGGTCAGCTCGACCACAGCGTTGGAGCCGTCCAGTTTGAACAGCTTGTTATTGCCAGCGAATAGTACCGTGGCGGTGCCGTCCGTCTGTATTAGCTCGGCTATAACACCAATGGGGTTGGACCCCAGGTTGCCCGAGCTGGAATTAACGCGAGTCCACCCTTTGCGCGAGCCGATGCGGCCATACTGATCGATGATGCAGTTGTTGGCGACCAGGGCAAAGCCAGCATTCAGATCAAGAGGCGAGTCTTGAGTGTTCAGGCCGTAAAAGCCCGGCGCTGAAATGCTGTAGGTGGAAATCGGCTCGCTCATACGGCTTCAAATCCGTCGTAGTCAGGAAAGCGCGAGGCTTCCAAAGCGATGTAGTCAGCCAGCATCAGACGATACAG
>Ga0181352_1000953_pt1 | contig 11693 bp, 14 predicted proteins | sample Fa13VDMLBSN_FD_130103 | JGI IMG/M metagenome (GOLD analysis project Ga0181352, IMG submission 130103) | Freshwater viral communities from Lake Michigan, USA - Fa13.VD.MLB.S.N | ecosystem: Environmental > Aquatic > Freshwater > Lake | place: USA: Michigan | collected 2013-09-23 | reverse complement strand
CGCTGCCCGTCCCCTGCGAGCCGGTGATCGTCAGGTTTGCGCCAGCGCCGTTGGTCGTGCCTGCTACGACGCTCTGGACAGAGAGCGTCTGAGCAACAGGGGCGGCGGCGTCGGCTGCGCCAAGGCGGAGGTTTGCGGCAGCGCGGCGGGTGAGGAAGGTATCTTGAGCTGTAATAGCAGGATTGCCAGAAGCAAATGCGTACGTGCCTGTAGACGGAATAATGAAGGCATTTTGCTGTACAACAGCCTCTGCGGTGCCCTGCCTAGTAAAAGACATTCTCGTAAAGTCAATTATGGTAATGCCAGTGTCCCAAGTCTGGTCAAAATACACACTTTGTGCGTATACCCTCCCATTCTTTCTAACATTAAACCGGCTCGACCCACCAACCTGCAAATCCATCAGCAGCGATGCCGACGCGCTATTTGCATCTGATGCTCCCGCAGCATTGAACCGCAATCCCGTGAACGTCACAGCACTAGCGTTCCATGTCTGCGCCAAATTCAGCACAGGCTGCGAGGTCGTGACCGTCCCGCCCGTTAGCGAGGTCGAGCCAAGCAGGCCGCCCGCAATTTGCAGGCCGGTCATCTTGACGGGACCAACACCCGTTGTCTGAGTGACAGGAAGAACGTCAGCCGCACCAAGATTGGTGGCAGAAGCTGTCAGGCCGGAAATGGGAAGATTGGGCACTTCAACTTACTCCTGAAGGAGAATTGAAATGTTATCCTCAAGCATGAGGAAATCGGCTCTGTTTTCCAGCAAAATGCCATTCTCCCCAACCGGTCCAAGCTGCTGGAACGAGAGACCATCTCCAATGGAGAGGCCCTGCGAGCCTGCCAAGCCCTGATCGGGACTGAGACCGGTTGGGAAAGAAAGACCGCTCATTGAGGCACACTGCTACTCTGAAGGAACGTGCCGGTCACAGACCCGCTGCCGCTATTGAGCTTGATGCGCACAAACTTCGGAGCAAACAAAAAGTTTGACTGCTGCGTCGTTGTCGCGCCCACAACGGCAGTATCAGACGAGGATACCCACGTCATGGAATTGACCGGAACGGGATTGAACGGATCATTCGGATCATCAAGGGACGTTTCAATGGTGTAGTTCACCGTGCCAGATACATTGCATTGAAGCGAAATGTTTGACGGCGCAAAGTCGTCAAAGCGAACCAGAGAGCTGTATTTCACGCCGCCGGATGCGTCTGAGACAGAGACAGTGATCGCCTGCATCTTACTTACCCTTTTTGCCCGACCGCATCGCGGTCACGTTGTCCACCAAGTTTGGCCAAGGGCGGCCCGCTGCTCTGGCGCGGGCCTTTGCTTCCTTAACCTGCTTGCGGCTCATATTACGCGATTTTGCGTCTTTTGGCGCGTCTTTTTCCCAAAAAGGCTTTTGTGCCATGTTAGCAATCCCACTTGCGAAGCGATTTGTTGATGCGACTGTTGGGGTCTGCCGCAGCAGCCGCGCCAGTCAGTTTGCGCTTCATGCCGGTCATCCTGGCACAGAATGACTTCTTGCGAGAACCGCCTTCCGGCTGCGGGCGCTTAATATCGTGTCCGGCGGCGCGAAGAGACGCGCGACCTTTTTCATTCAGGCCACCGGACGGCGATTTGCCTTCCTTACGGGTCCAAGCAGGCGACTTTGCCATACATGCCTCCCATGCAAGTGCGGGGGCGCAATGGCCCCCGCTCCCATCAGAAATCGCAGGAACTAGCGATCAATAATGAGAAGCCTTGCCACGGGGAGTGCCCGAGGAGGCCGACGACATGACGCCGCCACCAGACTTGCGCGCAGGGCGCTCAGCCTTGGACATCACCTTCTTGGACTTGCCGCCTTCCGCGTAGCCGCCAGCCATCTTCTTGGCCGCGCCACCCTTCTTGAAGCCGTTGGTCTTTTCCTTTGCTTCCTTGATCGTGGAAGCCTTTCCTTCATAAGCACCCATGAGAACCTCCTACCGATTAGGCGTTGGCCGCCTGAATATACCGAACCACAAGACGACCCGCGCCAGCAGGCGAACCGGGAGCGCCGGAGATGACATAGATAATGTCGTCCACAGTGCCCGAATTCACCCAAACGCCCGTGCGAGTAGCATCGGTGCCAGGAGTAAGCGTCAGGCGACCAATCGCGGTCGGAGCCGCCGCAGATACAAGCTCGTTCGCCGTCACAGACGTTCCGACAGAGAGAGTAGCCGTGCCAGACCAGACAACGGTGACAAACAGTTCAATCGACGTGATTGTGCTGTTTGCCGGGATGACGATAGCCGTAGCCGCCGCCGTGGCCGACTGCGTGATGGCAACCGTCTGAGCCATTTCAACAAAACCGACGTTCTTAACCGTCCCCGGCGTCGTGCCGGTCGTGTTAAGCACGTTACCAGCCTTAATCGGCCCGGTGAAAGTGGTTGTTCCCATAGGAACCTCCTGCACAAGTGAGATTGCGTTGTCTGTGCAACGTCCGCTGGGCCGGTCAACGCAATCAGAAATCCCAGAGAAAAGGCGGGGATCGCTCCCCGCCTCTTAGACTTACGAGGGGAACGAGCCGAAGATCGAGCGCCAGTTGTAATAGCCGAAGCTATAACGCTCGTAGCCCTTCACCAGAAGGTTGTCTGTAACAAAGTCAACCTGCATATCCGTCTCAAACGACACGCGCTCCATGTACGAAAGGCCGTCGATGTTGGTCAGGAGGAACCACGCGGTGGCTGACGTAAGATAGTCATTCACCATGTAGCCTTCCGGCAGACCGCCAGCCGTCATCATGATCGCATTGACATCGTTGTCCGCAGTACCCGGACGGAGTTCCGTCTTGGTAAGGCGAATAGCGACGGGTTCGTTCGCGGGCGCAACCACGAGGCGGCGGCCACGAGCGAAAATCTTCAGACCAGCCTGATCCTTGAAGTTGGTACGGATGCTGATCATGCCGTTGAGAAGCGTAGCCTCATTAAGCTCCACATCAACAAGCGGACGATTGGCGACCGTGCCACCATCAATCGGATGGTCCGTGGCGATAAGCGCCTTGCCGTCACCGCCGACCGACGCATTGTAGGTCGTCGCCGTGTTCAGGACGTTGGCGCCATAGATTTCCTTGGTCTGATGGAAAGACTCAATCAGGCCGAGGTTGGACGGAGCAAACTGCGTCTTGTACAGGTTGTCGTCGATGGCCTTGCGAGTGATCGCGTAGCCAAGAGCAATTTCAGTGTGCTCCTGGTTGTACACGTAACGCTCGCCAGCGCCGTTATCAAACGCCGTCTGACCACCTTCAGTCTTAAGCTGAGCGTAGCCGAGGTAGCGCATTTCAGCGGTGCGCTCCAGAGCCATCTTGGACTCGTGCTTCGTGAAGATTTTGTCGTACTGCGACGGAATCTGCTCGTACTTGCCTTCAACCCCACGGAGTCCGGGGAGGAGAAGGTCCTTGATTGCTGAAAGATTAACAGCCATTGGTCCTTACTCCTCTTAGACGCCGGTAAGCTGCTTGGTGCTGACGTTGTTGAAGGCGACGATAGCCTTCTGGTAAGCGCCAGCTTCCGTGCCGTTGACGCCCGGCGGGGTCGTGACAAGATCAACCACCCGGAAGGGAAGCGAACTGTCCGTGCCAACCGTGGCAAGGTAAGCGCCGGAAATCCCGCTCGTGGAATTGCCAGTGCCGATGTTGAACCCAACGTTGGCGTTCACATAGTTCTGAGCAACAGAGACGTTGCCGAACTGAGCGACGAACTTGGCGTTCGGATCGTTGATGATGTAGCCCTCAACCGTCTGGCTGGAAGCAACGTCAGAGCCCGGCCAGTAGTTGGACCAGACAACGCGCTTCTGCGAGACGGAAAGGTACTTGCAGCCGACAAAGATGCCAGCGATCTGCGTGTTGCCCGAGCCCGACGAGGTCGTGCCGACAACCACATAACCGTTGCCATCCGGCTCAACGGGGTCGCCATAATAAATGGCGGAGGCATTGTAAACGATCTTCACCGCGACCTGCTCGTAGGTCGGGGCGGAGCCGTTACCGCTGTACTGCTGGAAACCGTTGTATGCAGCCGTATTGGCCATGACGGTTCCTCCTTCTTCAGGAAGCTCCGTCACCTAACACCGGGGAGGCTAAGGAAGCAGGGTGAATGAATTCTCCACGCCGGGGGAGAACTAACCTGTTTAAGGTCTGAGCTATATTTGCACATTAACAATGAAATAGCAACAAGCCGCGTATTATTCAAAATAAAAGCCCGCAAAAGCTTATTTGATTGACAAATAAACCTCTGCGGGCTGTTTTTGTGCTTATTCTCTCGGAACAGCGATGGGTTCGTAGCCCTTTTTCACCTTGGCAAGGTTCTGATCCTTGTTGGTGCGCTCAAACTGACCCATCGGGGCCTCATTAAGCTGCTGTTCCTTGGCCTGAACCTGTCCGCGAGCGCGGCGAAGCTCAATCTGACGCACTTCCTCAGTGATTACACTGGGGCGCATCATCAAAACGAGGCCGTCGCGTTCAATCGTGTTGCCACTCCAGTTGGGCGGCATCATTGAACGGTGATCTGCATCAAGATCGACCGGAACTTCTTCCCAACCAGCCCGCTTGAGGTTGGTCATGTGGGAATGATCCTCCATGCCCATCACGGACTTACGTTTCCACTCATAAGTCCAGCCTTCCGGGGGCATTGGAGCGGCAAAACGGTCGGTTCCATCGTCCATGTTGCCTTGGAAGTGGCCCCGAATTTCCGCAGCACGCCGTGCAGCAGCCAGACGGGGGTCTTCACGCAGCGCAGGGCGCACTGAAGGGCGTGCAGGCTCTGCAACAGGCGACGGAACTTCCTCTACAGCCGCGCCAGAAGGTGCCTGCGGGCTTTCCGCCTTCACGATCTTGGCCTTTCCGCTACCCGGAGGACGGCCACGGCGACGAGGGGCTTCATTTGATGTATCAGACATATCTTATTCTCCCTTAGTGAGTGCGATTACGCTCTTTGACAAGCTGCTGATAGTATTCCTGCGGCGTCAAACCACTGATTTTGGCCGCTTCGGCCTGCTCTTTGGTCAGACGAACGACGCCCGGACGGGTATTTGCCCCGCCACGAGACACCGGAGCCGCCGGAGGGGCCGAACGACGCTGCGTTGGGGCCGAAGCCGCAGACAAAGCAGCCTCTTCCGTATCGGCAGAGCCGCGTTTGATGCCCAAACGTGTCTCCACAAGCTCAAAATACTCGGTTGATTCGGGAATAATCCCCATATCAATCGCGTCTTCATGCGCTCTGGCGACGATCCTAAGCGACCGTTCATCGCGAATATGGCTCTTGTTTTCCTGAAGCCAGCGCGCCGATAGCGGCGTAACGCGATTGATGAGGTCGTTGACGGTGTCGTCCACGTTTTGAGGCCGGGGAGCCTGTTGGCGAGGAGCTTCCTGCGCCGTTCTGGCCCTCGATTGCATTTCAACAAGACCCTGCTCCAACTGAGACAGCTTGATGCTGTTCATGGACATGGATTCGTTGATTTCTGCCGCCTTGTCGTAGTCGCCAATCTGCATGGCGTCACGCAGATTGGCCCGCAGGATTTCCTGATCACGCTTGACGGTGTCAAACGCGCTCTTCACGAGGTGATACTGGGTGTCTTCCACCTCAATAGCAGCCCGTTGGACCTGCTCCGTGGCCTGAAACGCCCGCTTTTCAGCTTCCAGACGCGCCTGGCGCTCCTGTTCAAGCCTTTTGCGAAGCTCCTCAATGCCTTCATCGGCATCGGGGCGCTTCTTCTCTTCCTTCGCGGCGGGCTCAGCGACGATTTCTACTTCGTCTTTCTTTTCAATCTCCGGCACATCGTCCAGAACAATTTCCACGTCTTTTTCATTGTCGCTCATATCAATCTCCTCAGTATGCCTGATCCGGGTGCGCTACCTGTCCACGGATTTTGTCGTCATCAATCACACGGCACAGGACATTATTGACCGTCAGGCTCCAAGTGTCGGACGGTCTGAACACAATCCAGTCGTGCAAGCCGACATCTACATCCTTGAACCACTGGCCGGTGGCGTCCTCAAACGCAGACGGGCCCATATGAACAATCAGGCCGACCTTGGACTGATAGCGATCTTCGTCAGTTGTCTGATCCGAGAGGAAAAGACCACTTTTGGTCTGTTTGGGCCGAATATAAACAGCCGCCAAGACCTGATTGTTGAACAGCTTAACTCCAGAGATGTCCCCAAGCTCTTCAAGTAGCTTTTTCTTAGGGTCTACATCGTGTTTCATCATGATATGCGGCATAATTTTCCCCTTACTTGTCTTGATTGGCGGCTGAATCCGCCTCCTCACAAAGCTCCATCGCCTTGTAAAGCCCTCTAATTACTCCGACTTGGTGTTTGTACGCGGCGTAGTCAAGAATTGAGTTTCCTGTCGCAAGTATCTCAGTTTGCCTGACGATTTCTTCTTGGATTAGCTTTTTATATTCGTGCAAAAACAGCGAGTGATAGGTCAGCATCCATCTCCCCTTTGATGGCCCCTCCTATGAGGTGGGGCGGGAATGGAAGGGGGTCATTCCCGCCCCGTCTCGCATGGCTCAGGAGCCCGCCGCGAGATTACTTTTTCCGCGACTCAATCTCCGTCTTTTCAAGGCGACCCGTGCCGGAGCCCGCGCCAGCGTCCATGTCCTTGTAGGACTTGTAGACCTTGCCGCCGCGCTTGAACGTAGGAGCGCCCTTGCCGGTCTTGGCAATGTCCGTCTTCTGAAGACGGCCCTCACCACCACCGGAACCGGCCTCCATGTCCTTGTAAGACTTGGCGACCTTGGTGACGCGACCGCCTGACCTGCGGAACAGGGGATTGGTCGCAGCGGGGCTTGGACCAAAATCACGCTGATCACCGCCAACCGGAGGCATCGCCGCCACCTGAGCGACAGGCATATTCATATCTGCCGGAGCCGCAAAGCCGCCCGGCATTCCAGCAGGCTTGCCCAGATCGGCATACGGAGACGGGCCCGTTGCGCGACCCATATCACCAGGGCCAGCGAAGCCACCCGGCATCCCGGCAGGCTTACCAAACCCGGCAAACGGAGACGGGCCCGTCGCGCGACCCATGCTAGGAGGGCCGGAGAAGCGTCCCGCCATGCCCGCAGGCTTATTCATGCCAAAACGGCCCATTCCGCCCTGCGGCATACCCATACCGGGCCTGCCCGCACCGCCGCTCATTGAGCCGCCAACTTGCTTGGCGACACGACCGCCAGACTTGCGAGGCATCGGCATACCAGCGGGGGCGCCCATCGGAGGTCCACCAGCAGGCATCGGCATCGGCATCGGCATCGGAGGAGGCGCGCCGCCGCCATCGGCGGGGATCGGAACCGGAAGCCCCGGAGGAATGCCACCCATCGGCCCAGCAGGAGGAGCCATCATGTCATTCGGCCCAGCAGGCTTGCCCGCCGCGATCATGATGTTGATCTTGGTGCCAGCCTTGGACTTGGTGCGACCGCCAGCCTTGCGCGCCGTGCGGCCACCCTTGTTCATGCCGTCCTTCTTGTTCTTGTCCTTGTCGCCAGCGCCCATGAGCATGGCAGGCAAAGCGCCGCCCATCAGGCCAGCAGCCAGACCGCCACCGGCCTTTTTGGCCTTGCCACCATTCTTGAGCGCCCGCAGCGGGCTAAGCGCGCCCTTCTTAAGATTGGTGAAGCTCATCGTGGACGAGGGCACGCCAGAGGTTTCCGCCGCCGAACGCATCATCTCTTCTGCGCCAGCCACAGGGCCGCCCTTGGCCCTGCCGCCCTTCTTGTAGTGCTCTGCCTTACCGCGAGAGGGCTTGGAAAGATCGCGCTGATACTGCTCAATCTTTTCCTGAGCCGACAGGCCCGTAGCCCCGCCAGAGGCGTGCTTGGAGCGACCGCCGCGCTTCATCTTAGAAGCCTCTTCAGCCTTCTTTTTCAGCGCCTCGCGGTCTTCCTCGCTGTACTCGGTCTTGTTGGACGGAGCCGGTTCGCTTGAATAGCTGCTCTTGGGACCAAGACCCAGCTTGCTCTTGATGCGCTCCCACGCCGTGCTGCCGCCATTCTGCTTCTTGGCGCGGCCACCCTTCTTCATACCGCCGACATGCTTGATGCCCTCGCGGTCTTCGTTGGCGGCCTTCACGTCGCGGTTGGTCTTCGCCTTGGCATATTCCCTAGCCTCAGACTTCTCTTCGGCCATCTCCTTGGCCGTAGCCTTCGGCATAGCCTTGCCGCCGGACTTCCGGGGCTTGCGATCCATGCGCGGAGCGCAGGCTTCACCCATGACCTTGCCGCCGCTCTTGTAAGCGCGACGAGAAATAGGGCGAAGACCCGTCTTGATGTCCGCATTGATCGGCTCAGCCGGGGTCCAGTTGGAAGAATCAGTCTTCTGATCCTTCTCCCCGGCCAGACGCCGCGCCTTGTTCTTCATGGCCTCGCGGGCCTTCTTTGCTGTGTCGTACATGACCACTCCTAGCCGCTAGGCGGGGCGTCCCCCGTGCCGTCTTTTCTTTGACTTGGACGGCATCAAGCCTTTCTTGGATAATAGCATAAGAGCTTCGCGAACTACAGCCGGGTCGGAATATTGATTTATATCTCCGCCATTGGCTGCAACCTGACGGCCAACATCAGGCAAATACTTGGTTGGGAAATAATCCTCCAAGACTTTACCCTTGGCGAGGCGAACAGGATTTGATTTCCCGGCGTGCTTTTTAGTGATGCGCAGCGCCTTGGAGACATCAGGGCGTGTTTTTAGGATGCGACCGCCGCGCTTCTCGCCTTCGCCGCCACCACCTTCTCCGCCACCACCTTCGCTACCGCCACCTTCAGTGCCGCCGCCTTCGGTGCCGCCGCCCTCAGCACCCCCGCCTTCAGTGCCGCCACCTTCAGTGCCGCCGCCTTCGGTGCCGCCGCCTAGGCCATCACCACCACCCAGACCGTCGCCACCGCCCAAGCCGTCTCCACCGCCCAGACCTTCGCCACCGCCTAAACCCTCACCGCCGCCTAGACCCTCGCCGCCTGCGCCTGTGCCCGCGCCTCCGGCGCCAGCAGTGCCTTCCCCGGCTCCTGCACCAGCGCCAGCGCCAGCGCCAGCAGCACCAGCGCCCTCACCCGCGCCTTCCGCTGTACCTTCGGTTTGGCCAGCAGCCTGACCTTCAGTGGCAGCCGCAGCCGCGTCAGCCTGTGCCGCAGCTTCTGCCTGAGATTCTGCGGCGGCCTGAGTTTCCGCCTGCGCTTCCCGCTGCGTGTCTTGCTGGGCCGCTGCCGCTGCCTGCTGGGCCTCTGCCTGCTGGCCAGCAATCTGTTCGCCCGAAAGCCCAAACAGACCCTCTGTTGGCGCACCCAACACAGATGATAAGTCGGAAACTTGAGCCTGTGCCTCAAACGAGGTGGGCGCGGGCAAATCTGCTGGATCAACCGACGCAATCAAATCCGCGCCAGGCAATTCAGCCGTTGGGTCAGGATTATCAATTCCAATGCCCGCTTCATCTTCCTGCGCGGCTGTAATTCCCGTGCCGGAAGGGCTGGACGGCCCCGCAGCGCCGCCCGCAACAGCATCAGACCCGATGCCGCCGTAGCCGCCGATGGCGCCGCCAACCGTTCCTTCGCCCGCCGTGCCGCCCGCGACCGCATCCGATCCAATGCCGCCAAGGCCGCCTAAAGAGCCTTGCCCGGCGGTTCCGCCAGCAACGGCATCCGAACCAATTCCGCCATAACCCGTTCCGGCCCCGGTTCCTGCGCCAAGACCCTCACCTGTCCCTGCGCTGGGCCCAATTCCGGCCCCCGTGCCTGCGTCCGTTTGATCGCCAATACCAAGAGTGTAGCCGCCAGAGCCGCCCTGCGGAGCCCCAGTGCCTTCTTGGCCGCCGCCGCTGCCACCGCCGCTGCCCGCGCCGCCAAGACCGGAATCGCCTGAATAGGAAATTCCTGTCGTGCCCGGAGAGGGAGAGGGCGCTTGAGAGGGAGACGGCGCGGGGCCCATCGTGCCGCCGATGCCTGGGCCGGGCGTCTGATCTTCTTGCTGCTGCTGCTGGCGCTGCTGCATCCTAGACTTGGCTGCGCGCACGGCGTCCAAGGTTCTCTGGTTCGTGTTATAGAATGTATGGCGATAGCCCTCGGGCCTGTTGGCGTTTACCCTGCCTGCACGAGAATTATATTGAGTACCCGCCTGATTAAAATCAGTAGCATCAGGAACTTGCCCCTGAAGCTTGCCTTCCATTACACCGCGCGCAATTTCCATCATACGGTCGCGCACAGCACGATCCTGCGCCGTGCGACCGGCCATGATATTGTTCGCGTTGCGGCTTTGATAACCGTGGAATTGATTGGGAGCCGCAAGCTGCTGCTGAAGGGTTGCTCCATTGAGATTATAATTTGCAATGCCGCGATTAATTGCAGCTTGAGCCAAATCAATTGCCTCTTGCCTGCTGACAATTGACCCCTCGCCAGCAAGCATATTAGCCAGAGCTTCTAAGTCCCGCTGGGTGTAAGTGCCGTAAGGACCGGAAATCGTGTCCTTGCCGGGTGTGGCATACTGCGCCTGCATAGGCAGTTCAGACACCACCTGATTAAGCATGGACTGCGGGCCGACGCCTGACTAGCGACCGCCGCGAATGTCGCCGGGCGTGATCGGCACGCCGCGCACGCTGGGGAATTGATGACCTCCCTGAATATCCTCCATCGTAGGCGGTGCAGCCACCGCGCCACGCAGGGCGTTATTCAGCATGTTATCCATGATGGAGTTGAAACGGCCCTGACCGGGCAAGGTCTGCCCGGAGGTCGGGGCTGAGGGCGCAGGCGCTGACGGAGCGGGCGCGGCTGGCGCGGGGGCCTGCATGATGCGCGACGGGCTAAGCGGGCTGAAGCTGGGGCCGACGACCGGGCCAGGCGTTTCATCATAGTTGGGCTGCGGCGCAGTGGGAGGCGCAGGCGGTGCAGGCGGTGCGGGCGGTGCAGGCGGCCCAAACGTCTGTCCCGTGGCGTAAGCGCCCGGCGTGTACTGATCAGAGGTTGGTCCGGGCAACAGGCCGGGGCTGGGTGTCGATGACGGCGGCGCAGCATTGTCCGGCGTCGTTGTGCTGGGCGCAGGAGACGGCGGGGTCGCTCCGCTGGGCGCAGATGGCGGCGTGCTTGTCCTGTCATCTTCGGGCGGCGGGGGCGTAATGCCCGGCATGTCAATCCAGCCGCTGCCTTCGCGAATCCGGCGCAGATACTCATCATCCGTGGGCATTCCGCCGACAGCGTATTGTTTCCGCGCCAGAAGAAGCGCCTGACGGATAATCTGCTCGCGTGTCGGCATCGGCCTACCTGTGCATAAGGCGTTCAATAATCTCCAGCGCCTTCACCAGCGCCGCGTCCTTCTGCTGCTTCTGACCCTGCACGCCGCCGCCCTCGGCGCGGTTTTCGCGCGTCATACGCATCATAGCCTGATCTGCCCGAAAGAAATCGGCAGGGTTATCGGGGTCACCCCAGTTTACGCGGTTATTTTCCACGACAGGCCGAGAATTAGACTGATAATCCTTGCCGCTAAAGATGCGGCTTAAGATGGAATCTGCGGCACGCGAATCCACACTTTCGGAACGACTTGGCGGCGTAGGAGCGTTCCTAGACCCAGGAAGATCGCGCGGGCGCGGAGGAGGCATCGGCGGCGCAAAGGCAACAGACCCGCGTCCCGTGTATCCGGGCTCAGGCTCACTTGCCAAGAGGGCCGCAGACAGGCGGCGACCAGCATCACCGGAATAGCCGGGCTCTTCCATTTCGCGTGCAGG
>Ga0181352_1000952_pt1 | contig 11696 bp, 12 predicted proteins | sample Fa13VDMLBSN_FD_130103 | JGI IMG/M metagenome (GOLD analysis project Ga0181352, IMG submission 130103) | Freshwater viral communities from Lake Michigan, USA - Fa13.VD.MLB.S.N | ecosystem: Environmental > Aquatic > Freshwater > Lake | place: USA: Michigan | collected 2013-09-23 | reverse complement strand
ATTCATACATTGACATTGTGGGCTATGCTATGATAGCAATTATGTTAAACGAAGATTCGTTCAAGTTACCGTTGAAAGGAGATAAGCGATGACAGTCACGGTTCGCTGTAACAACTGTAAACACGTTTTTCAAAACGATGAAAAACGAACAATCGGTTGCTATTGTGACAGCGATGCCCCAACATGGATAGCGGTCGCACCAAATGGTCGTGTGCTGTCCATGTCCTATTCTAATTATGATATACTAGAGGAGACAAAATGAGTGAACAAACAGAATCAAAATATGGTAAAGAAGGAACACAGTACTCAATAGGTGAAGATAAAATATTCATCAACATGGAGTTCGTAATCTCAACCTTAATGGGCGTAATCGTAGTAATGCGAGACATCTTAGGCAAAGATTTTAAATCAGAAAACGGATTAGAAATAGACCAAATTGTAGAAGGAATTGCACAACAACTATATGACCAAATTACCGCAAATAACTAACATAGAAAAACTACGCCACGAACTAGCCGTAATGAAAAAAGAACTGAAACGTTACGGGTCACCACAAACATTCATAAACAAAGTAGCCGACATAGAAGTGGCTATACGCAAACTGGAACACTTCCGTGACATCTAGTGAACACGACTGGGACCCTGAGGACTTAAACGAACTACTATATTTGTTTGACAAAGACGACATCAGCGAACTAGAAGGCATATTCACCAACATCATTAAAGACGACAGTGACGGATTCGTAGTGGAGTTCGTCATCTCTGTCCTTGCTGCACGAGAACTAGTAGAACTATATTTACAGGCACAGACTGGCGATGAAATCGCCAAAGAAAAAAGTTGGCATGAATACTCTAAGATTATAGCCGAACTAACACAAGCATTAAACTTGCACGACAACTAAGGTTGTTGTTCTTCTAACTGTTGTGCTTCTTCTTGGTTAACAAGTTTTTCTAAATCTTTTATCAATTCGTTAGTAGCCCATTTTCTGCGTACAATTTCAGATTCTTGTTGCTTCTCACCAATTTCACGTGCTGGCACACCAAAATAGTTCCACCAACTAGAAACCATACGTTCTTCTAATGTATCTTTGCCACCAAACACACCGCCAGTAACACGATTAAATTGTCCCAACGCAGGGAAAACCGATTCCAAAATATAGTTCACACGTGAATCCATAACAAGATTTTTGTTTTTATCATAATAAACATGTTTCGTACCCATTAATGGACCCAAAAACTTTGCTATAAAAGCGGTATAACCTTTGACTTCATCTTGTCGGAATGGTCCAGTACTAATACCAAGTTGTCTGTTTGCCAACAATTCTGCTGGCAACTTAAACGGCAACGCTGCTTGTCCCAAAACACCTTGAGGTGTTGTAATGGATTGCAACTGTTGCGCCAAACGAATATGAGGTAAATCGGGGGTCAACACCCAGTTACCCATAATACCCAAAGCATCTTTATCAGCAATCCATTTTGGCATAATCAAATTAGGATTAACAGGGAAAGATTTTTTAACTCTTTCATATTCATAATATGCTTTAGGTCGTGCCATCATTTGTGTTAACTGCAATGGAACATTGCGACTTGTCCAAACCCAAAACGGCACAACCCGTTTTGCTACCTTATCCAACTTAGACAAATCACTATAATCAAAATGAATACGATTAATACGTGTTACAGCCTCATCAAAAGTTTGACCCTTGTTAAACGAATCTATAGCCATTGGCAAACGCAATGCCCGTTCAACAAACTTATTTTTACGGTTATAGAATTGGAAATATTTATCGGTCAATACCGCACCACGCCGACCAATAGTAGGCGCTGCAAAGTCGTCCGTAATACCATGACCTGTAGCCAAAACAACTTGAATAACCCATTCTGCTTTAGCCAACTCGTTCGGGTCAGTAATCTTAGCCCGTTGAGTCCAGTTAGCAAAAGTATCACCTTTAGCAATACCACGTTTAGTTTCATTTTGAAACGTAGCCCATTTCAAACCTTGCTCAATAGCGTCATTGGTAACACCATCGGCATAATTCATAAACATACCCGAAAAACCGTTACGAACAAAAAACCCAGGCGTACTAGTAACCCAACGTTTCCAATAATTGTTTACTCTGTCTAAGTTTTTCATCCAAGATTTAAACTCAACTTGATTAAGAAGTTTTTTAACATTTGGACCCCAAACATCTAAAACTTCCTTAGGCATTTGTAAACCCATACCCTTAATTTCTTCCCAACCTTGTTCCGCAACCTTGTTAACAAGTTTGCCATTCAACAAACCCATTTCAGCCATCTGCAACCAATCCAAACTTTCTTCAAGTTCTTCATTGACAGCAGCCAACTTTAACTCATCAGCATGCAATATGGTTGTAACACGGTCATAAGCCTCAGCGACTTTTGGCTCATCAATCAAACTACTAGTTTCAATAGACTTCAATACCTTATCAACATAGGCGGAATTACTTGCGCCAGTAGAACCTTTAGCAGGTTTGTTTTTAATCAACAAAATCATGTCCTGAATTTCTTGTTTCAAACCAGCGCCAGTGCCTTCAGTCCAAGCCTCTAAAACTTTTGCTTGGTCCAACAACATAGGTAAACGTTCTTCATACTTTAAACGTTGAGTATTTAATTCCGCAACACCAAACTTCGCCTCAATCTGCTGTCTTACCTCTTTGTCTATGCTGTCATAAACTTTTTTTAACTCAGCATCAGCAGTTGCAAGTTTTGCTAAAACTTGCTCACGTGGCACATATTTTCCATCAACCAAAACACTATTAGCATTACGCAGGTTCATTAAAGTACGGAAAGCAGTATCCTGTTTTTGTGTTTCTTCCAACTGTGCGGTAAGTTCGGAACGTTTAGCCAACGATTCCTCAATATCAAGACCCATGTTGCGGAGTTTTTCATTATTATCCAGCAAAGACAACTGGTGCATTTCCATAGTGGAATCAAGAGAGTTCTGCAAAAACTTGTTACCTTTAACAGTTTGCCAAGGGTCAGTTGGTGCTTGCCCAATCTTGGGTGTTTTCCAATTATCGGGAACCAACACAGCCCATTCATCTGAAGCAAAATGATAACCGTCACCAAAAATATTTGACGCAGGCATTAATACACCCCTGTAACCATTACCTGCCGCATCATCAACAAGATTTTTAAACCACCATTGTGACGCAATACCGCCAACAGCATCAGAGTTATTAGGGCTAAAAGAATATGCAATTCTTTGTTGCACATCTTTAAACCACTCAAAGAACTGTCCAAGTTCATTATGGGTCAATTTTTCAATTTCGCCAGATGCCCTAGCAGCGTCAATACGAGTTTTCATATCCCATAATCCAGATAAAAGTTCCGCTTTTTCTGGATTAACTCGCACAAATGTTTCATCTAAAACACCATTATTTTCAATCATATTAGCAATATCGGATTCCGATATGTATTCGGTTATGCCAACCTGTCGCCATGCTTTATTTAAATCCTCAGCCCAAAATTCTGGATTCAAAAAAGCAGAGAACGTTTCGGGGTCACGCAAATCCAACAATTCACCCTCAGGAATAGCATGACCAGCAATCGCATCATCCATTTGACTAAACGTACCAAACTCATTATCCATAGGTGCAGTTGTAAAAATTTGAAACGGCACAGGCTCACCGCTGGTGTCGGGAACAAAACCATAAATCCAACCCTCGCTAGCATAGGTTGCATTATTTTTTACTTCATTAATGCGTTGGATTGCTTCAAGTTCTGTTTCGTTTTCAATTAATTTGTTTTCTAAAAATTGACGTTCTTCAATAGATGTTTCAGGTAGTGCATCTATTTGTTCACGTATAAAGTTGTTTTGTGCAACACGGCTCGCTTCACGAGCCTCAATAGCGTCTGCGCCGCCAGCAGCACGGACAATTCGTTCAGCCAACCATTCTGCACTTTTGCCCTCAAAATCGTTGGCATTAGGATACCATGACAAATACTCTTTATGAAGTTCTTGTAATGTAAGGAAACGGTCAGCAGTGCCTTCGGTTAATGCTTTTTCAAAAGCATCAACTTGTTTAACCAAACTAATTATAACATCATTAGACTCGCCTTTGAGTTCAGCCTTAAGTTTGGTGGCGGCTTTAGTTGCCTTATTTAATGTTTTCTTAATTTTTGCCATTTCTTTCAAAATGGTTTCAGTTTCGGCAGTAACACTAACTCTTTGAGCAATTTTACCCGACAAAACATCAATAGCAATTTGGGAAACATTTTCTAATTCTGTTGCAGCCGCTTCCTTTGTCCCCGCTAATTTCTTTACACCACGAGAAATACGACCCTTTAACGAACGTTGCGTAGCAAGCAACTTCGTTGCAACATCTTCAAGTTCTGCAACAAGTGCGGCATCAGGAACAACGTGTTTAATTAATGGCTTAATAACAGCAGGACCAAAATCCATCATTCTGTCATAATATGCTGTACGTTCCATCATTCTGCTATAAGAATGTAAACTGTCCATCATGATAGTAGGAATATCTGTTTTGAACCAAGGAATACCAATTTTGCGCATAGAAATTTCGTTGATAGCCTCAATGCTACCAACGATAACATCTTCGTCCATAAATTTTTCAGCATGGACAAGGTTGCCTTCTGCATCAAATGTTGCGTCACGCAACTTACGATGACTAGAAATACCTTTACCCGTTTCTATGTCCACACCGCTAAAATCTAAGTCATCAAACCACTTAGTTTTATAACCTTCAGAAACCATCCATTCTCGTGCCTCGTCAGTCATTGAGTGATACAGGTGGTCGTCTATTACACCAAGTTCATTTGGTAAAGCACCCCATTTGTTACGTATTTGTTGAACCCTATAATCGTCAACTGCTTGGTATGCTTCATCGTCCCATTTCCTAAAAGCATCAACAATGTTTTGTACTTCTTCGCTGCTTGCATAAACAGGGCTACGGTTTTCAATAATTTTGTATAATTCTTGTTGTGCAGTATCAGGCAACTGTTCAACCGCACGTAAAATTCCATATCCTTTAGCCAAATGTGTTTGACTAAAACCAGCAGCCCTACCTCTGCTTCTAAGACTTGCTGAATGTTCCGCTATACCACCTAAATATGTGCTAATCCAATCATCACCAGATTTTATACCACGTCCAACACCAACAGCAACCAAAGGCGCAACACCACCACGAGCAGTTTTTATAGCCCAATTAGGTTTATATTTATAAAGAACATCACCAACATAAGGGCTAACTTCACCCAAAGTGTGTCTCCACGCTTTAGCAATAGCGCTACTATTTTTAATTTCATAACCCATATATTTTACGCCAACAAAAATGTTTTCATTTTTGCGAACATAATCAGGTAATTCAACAGCACCATAACGAACAATATTATCCAACAAATTAGGGATAGATTTAAGTTCGGGGTATTTTGGATATAGTTCTGTTACAACTCTAGTGGCTAATGCAACCTTTTGTGCTTTAGATGCTTGACTTGCAGGCAAACCAACATAGGTTGTTGGGTCCGTAGCAACATCAGCAATAAACTGTAAAGTCCCACCAGCAACACCACCCATTCCAGTAACGGAATCTTTACCAAACAATTTAAAGTTAGGGTCTTTTGCTTGGCGAACAAAATCTTTCCAACTAGCCTCAATTTTTTGACCTTTGTAAATACCCTTTTTATAAGATAAAGGTTCAGCATATCCAAGACGAGTTAACTGAGTAAGACCCTCGGCAAGTTCATTAATGGCAGATTGACCATAGCGTTGTACGGGTTTAACTGCTTCAACAGTTGCTTGCAAAACTTCTTTAGGTCCTTCACCAACAGTATAGTTAATGATTTGACCCAAAGTGTTAAATATTCCACCTGTAACACTTTTAGGGGTTTTACCAGTTTCTTTTAATTGCTGCAAACTTTCAAGAATATCTTTTTGTGCTTGCGGTTGAAACGGCAAAAATCGTGTTAATGAACCAGCCTTATTAACAGCCTTACCTAATGCAAATTTTTCTTTGTTTAAACTAGGTGATTGACCAGCAGAAACAACAATTGTTGTTACACCATTTGCATCGGTATATGTAGTGTTGCCCTCACTGTCTTTGCCATAACCGTAGTCTGTAGTTTGTTTTTTAACAAACGGTGAACGTGTTATGCCAGTTGCCATGAAAGTCCTTAAATTAGTATCCTATAATAAGAATACTTGTTCCTAAAACTCGGAAGTTCTGGCAGCCTTTGCAGCGGTTATACCCGCAGCCCGTTTAGCCGCTTCTTCTTCAGCCTTACGTTTAGCCTCAGCGGCTGCTTTTGCAGCCTCATCTTCGGTTTGAGTATCTTTAGTAGTTGTAGTTTTATCTTCAGGACCATATTTAGCCAATGTTTCTGCACGTATAGCCGCAGCCCTATCTTCCATATCTCGTTGTCTAGCATAGACAGATTCTTGGGCTTGCGCACGTTGCAATGCGATATCTTGCAAACGTTTATTCAAATCAGCCTGCATACCAGCCTTAATACGTGGTTCTTGACCAGCCAACCCTTGAAGCGCAGCAGTAGTAGCACCAGTAGCAGCACGTTTGCTGGCAACATCAAAGTTTTGTTGACCAATATTTAATTGATTAGCAGCCCATTTGCCTAAATCGGAAGTGCTAGTGGCAAACTGTTTAGCAAAATTGCTAACAGCCTGAACCTCGCCAGTGCCAGCACCCTGAGATTGTAATGCAGCCAACAAAGGATTTGTTGGCGCTTCTAATGTTGTGATAGGAACATTTTGATATGCAACACTATCAACAAATGACTTAAGGAAATCTTCACCCGCACCTTGAACCTGTCCACGTGCTGTTTCAAAATCTTTGCTAAGCAAATCTAGTTGTGTGGCAAATTCATCATTTGCCATTTGACTCATTGGGTCATAAAGTTCTTTAATGCGTTGCAAACCTTCTAATGTTCGTTTACCAGCAGCCGATTCAAAAACTTGTGCAGCAGCCTCACCGCCACGTATACCACGAACACGTGCAACTGCCTCAAGTGCATCCTGTCTTGCAGCAGCACGATTTTCGGCATCAATGACAAATTGATTTTGACGGTTTTCTTGCGCTAATTGAAATTCACGGTCACGTTTTTCTTTAGCCAAAGCATCCAAACGTTCTTGCTGACGTGCGGCAGCAGCACTGCCAGCAGCAGCCCTAGACAAAGCCAACTGTGCCTCACGGTACTTGTCCTCACGTGCATTTTCTTCCGCACGAACCCTATCTTGGTAGACTCTATCAGCAATTTCTTTTGCACGAGCGGCAGCATTTTCTCTTTCAACTTGTTTATCGTTTAAATATGTTTGAATTGGCAACAATTTTGCTGTATACCAAGCCGCACTTGGTTCAGAACTAGTGTCTTCTCTATATGCTTTTGCTGCATCATCAATTTTTGCTATTTCTTTATTTAAATCAAAACCACCAGTTGAACCAGTAGAAGTAACATTAATCGGTGTTTTAACTACAGGCGGCAAAGTTGTACCAGTAGTAGTAGTCGGCGCTACCGTTGTTGTAGTTGTTGGTGTTGTCGTTTTTGTAGAAGTTACTGTAGTTGTTGTTGTTCCACTAGGAGTAGACCCATCTTCAGTCACTAATACCCATGTACCTTTTTGATAATCAAATCTAAACGTCATAATACCCCCTAGTAGGCAGCATACTGCTTAAGAGCAGTAGCCGAACTAATAATATCTCTTTGTTTCTGTAAACGTAACTGTGCCAAATAATCCTCAAGGTCAGCCTGCGACTGTGCCTCACTCATAGCGATACGGTTCTGTTCATCTTGCAACATTTGTGTTTCATCAGCAAGCGCACGTTGCATGTCTGCAGCATAACGTTCCAAACCTTTGCGTTGAATACCTGAAGCCACAGCAGGACCAGCCAAACCACGCTGACCATAGCCAGCCATTTTGGGACGGAAACCTTCAGTGAGTTTACGTGTCAAATCCGCTATATTGCGTGTGCCACGTTGCTGCCCAAGAAACGCAGCCTGTTGGTTTGCTATGGATGTTGCGGAACGGCGTTTACGTGCAGACGCTTCAGCCATTCCGTAATCACCGTAATATGCGTCTATCATTGACATAATGTTACCTAGTTGCTTTCAACTGTTTTAGTTCATCTATTTCTTTTTGTAAACGTTCTAGTTCAGCCTGAAGTGACACAAAAATGTTTTGTAAAACATTTTTGTCCACACTTGTCAGCAGAGACAGAGAGTTAACAGACCAAGCCATTAAGCAAACACCTGCGAACCTATAACAAGTTGGTCACTGTCGCCAGTTACACCGCTTGTACCAGATGATGCTGCTGTTAAACGACCAGCCGAATCAACTGTAATGTTTGCTGTTGTATAAACACCAGCAACCACACCTGTTGATGTCATCGCAGCCGAGTTTATAGCCCCAGCGTCAATGTTTGTGCCTGCCGCCAAATTTTCGCAGAAAGTTTTTATAGCAGAAAAGTTTGCGTTAACTTCTGCTGCAATAGCGGCTGTGCCGTTAACAAAACTGTTTGGAATAGTAAGTGTAGCCATTGTTATCCTTTAACCTGTCTAGGTTGATATTTGTATCCGATGCTGTTAATACCCCACAACTGTCCTAATGGACCATTAAATTCCAATTGAACAGTTTGGGCTAAACCCAAATTGTTTCCAGTAATCAGCAAAGAACTAACAGCACCACTAGACCAATCCTCTCCCCAGTTACTAGACCCCCAAACCATACCTAAGTTGGCTGGAGATTGAACCAAATTGAACGTTCTACGTTCATTACCTTCCGCTTCATCAAAATCATGATAAACTTTAACACCAATAGTTTGACTTACCGCAGATTGCTTAATAACAAACTCTGGACGGCGAAACATCTTACGTTGCGTATACGAACCAGCATCAAACCACTTAGTACGATACCTACTAGTATAAGAAGCATCGCTACCAGTAATATTATCAAACTCTTGGTCATACATATCAACCTGCAAAACATAAGGTAAAGTTGGATGAGTCAACAAACGATACTCAACATTAGACGCATCATGCCAATTACACCCAGTAGTCAACCCCTTGCTGTCTGCAGTTGAAAACTGCATCCAAGAACCCCTAGCACCAATAGTCGGGTCATAAACAAAATTGACAGTACTATTGGTTACAGCACCAGTTTTAGTGTATGCTGCAGAAACCCACAACCGTTGACCAATCCAACTCAAATGAAAACTATCCTCAACACCAACAGTAATATAATCCAACTCAATAATAGGTCTAAGGTTTTCAAAAATGTCTGCAATACTAGAACCATTATAATAATATACGCCCTCAGGGTTAGAAAAGAAATATACACCTTTATCGCTGACAGCAAGATTATGTGGTGTATCAATACCCAAATTGCTAGAAACTTCCACAACTTGAAAGTTGTCGGAATCATAACCAAACAAAGCAAAAATTGCGTTCGGTTTAAAAATAATTAACTGACCAGCAACAGTAGCCAAACCAGTAATACGATTACCACCAGCATTAATCTCAATATAATCATCCGAAGCCCAGTTCTCAGGCGCATTTTCCAACGACCAATGCAAACGGTTCGGATAATCAACACCATTAATACGCACATTAGCCGCAAACATTTTATTAGCATGAACATGCAATAACTCTGCTGTCGGCATTTTACGTTCCGAAGTAGTTGGCGTACTTTGCCAAGCATGAGGCGCAACACCACTCGCTGTCAATGCCGTAGCATAAGTACTAGCAGTATCCCAAACATATCCACCATTACCAGCATTGCCAGTAGCAATATAAAGTTTAGTACCCCATTGCGCAAAACTTGCGCCATGCGTACTAGTAACAACAATAGGATTACCAGCACTGTATTCCAACAAACTAAAATTAGTACCACTAGACTGATAGATTCTAGTTTCTGTAGATAACATTATGCGTGGTGTAGCACCATAAAACGGAACCAAAGATTGCGGTGTCCAAGTACCAGAAACCGCTGTACTGTTAATGCGGCGCATACCACCACGACTAAACACACCACCACGAGGGTCAATTTCAACATTCAACATATCAGGAGATTCGTTATCAGCCAACTGAAACTGGTCGGCACGAAAGTTAAGCCCCCCAGTAAAATCTTTCAGTTCACGAACACGAACTTTAGCCATTATCCGCTAAATCCTTACCCATGTTAAGCATCCAACCCTGAAAGGTTGGACGACCAGAAGTTTGCCCCTGAGACAAACGCAAATGCCCATGACTACTAGGTTTCATAATGTTTTCTTTAGCCAAGACAACACCTTCATCAAAAGCACGTTTATATTCCTGAGCCATAACCGTATCCTCAAGACGTTGATACACACGACTGCAAGCATAATACACCAAAGGAAAATGCAAAGACGGACTAGCATCTACAGCACCACCACTAGTAACCCAATCAATCGGTTCACGATAAGCACGAACTTTCAAAGTACGAACATTGTTCGGTTTAGGAAACAAATGAATTTTGCCTTCCCAAATAGAATAAAACAACGGGTCACTAGAAGTATCATACGAACCAATATACGTGTTTTCCGCCATGTCATGTCCAACCATCTCTAAACGCAACCCAGTACCCGTAGGGTCAACAATAGAAATAATCTGACCAATAGGGTCAGCCGTGAAAGCACTAATGGTATATTCCCGTTGCTCAGCAACAGTATTGAAAGTAAACGACTTTTCTAGGAAAGACCAGCGTTTCTCCATATCCAATATACGGTAGTATCCGTCACGGATATAAACATTTAATAACGAATCTGGTAGGTCTTCTGTGTCTAGGTCTGTAATGTCACGGATAGTTTGACGCAACGTTGTTGCGGTCATTGTTGCGTATGCCATTGTTACTCCTCTGAATCAATTTGTTCAGCCACTTCAGCCAAATTGACAGCCTGACGGTAATGCCCAACACATAGTTCTTGCCCCTTCATACGGTTAGCGCCACAAGTGTCGTCATTGCCCATACATTTGTTACCCCGACCCAAATATTCGCCGCTGGCAGCAGCCAACGGCGCATCAGCAACAGCGGAAAGCCTATAGTGGTCTACTGGTTTGCCGTATAATGCGTATGTTGGGATTGAGTTGTTCATCATAATATGGGTATCCGTTCCTTAACCTTGAAATTTTTGTAAAATACGTTTATACGCCGACCCTGGACCCTTAGGCATTTTGGCATACCTAGTAACCATCTCTTTAATATATGGTATAGTAAGATACTGATTAAACTGTCTGCCACCTTCCAAAGCAAGCATCCCTGGTGCTGTGCGACTACTGGTATTTAAAAATGCTTCCAAGTCGGCAGTAGACATTTTACGATTACGAACAACATTTTCTAAAGCATTAGCAGCAAACGTATCCTCAGGAATACTAGTAGATTGCCCATAAACATCGTCTGCGCCAATTATACGATATTTGCCACCATTCCATTTCAACGCTTCTACCACGTTTTTGCTTACATTTTCTTTACCGAAACGGTAAAAAGCACCGATATTAATATCGTTTAAAGGTCCCCAACCTTGTTGGGGGTTAATAAACTTTTTTGTTGATTTCTCGTAAGCCTGTTTAGGGTCATTGGCGGCAGCCATCTTAGCCAAATCCAAAGCAGAATTAACCTTGCGCTTATAACGTTGGTTACGAGGAGTAACCATTACTTCCTCTTTGGTGCTTTAGAACCTTTTGATTGT
>Ga0181352_1000950_pt1 | contig 11699 bp, 9 predicted proteins | sample Fa13VDMLBSN_FD_130103 | JGI IMG/M metagenome (GOLD analysis project Ga0181352, IMG submission 130103) | Freshwater viral communities from Lake Michigan, USA - Fa13.VD.MLB.S.N | ecosystem: Environmental > Aquatic > Freshwater > Lake | place: USA: Michigan | collected 2013-09-23 | reverse complement strand
GAACTACTATCTAAAGAACAAACACCTACTGCAAGTGAGGGAGCAGGTAAAGGAGCGACTGAACCAAAGGTGAAGGCAACTAACTTCAAGCCTAACAAAGTTCTAACGGGTGCAAATAAAATTATTTCGGGTATAGCTGATGCTTATAAAAAAGCTAATAGATTGTTTTCTAAAACACCACGCCTTGTTACTAAGGTATCGGATGTGGACGGAAAGAGAATAGCTGATGCTTTCAATGAGATGAAGCACGAACCAAATAATCCCGAAGTAAAAAAAGGCTTTGAACAATTAATTACTGAAATCAAGAAACAAGCCGATGCTCTAATAAAAGAAGGCTTTAAATTTGAATTAGTTACCGAAGGCAAAGCATATAATAGCGATAGCAAAAAGATGCTTAATGATGTAAAAAACAATAAGCGAATACTTATTGAAGCATCAGAAGGCGCATTTGGAACTAAGAGAACATTCGACCAAGACAATATAGGATTGCAAGATAGTGGGTACACAGATGTGAATGGTCGCAAATTAACAAACGTAGAATTGATTAGGGCGGTACACGACTTGTTCGGTCACTCTGAATACGGTAACGGCTTTGGCGCAATAGGGGAAGAAAACGCTTGGAGAGTACACATGAGTATGTTTACTCCATTGGCGCAGAAAGCACTTACCGCTACAACAAGAGGTCAAAACTCTTGGGTTAATTTTGGTAATCACATGAGAAATGCTGATGGTAGCATTAAGAAGAAAGGTGATGCAGGCTATCTAGAACCAAATAAAAGACCATTTGCAGAACAAAAGATAGGATTTCTACCTGATTGGGCTATGGAAAACGCCTACGGGGATAGAGTTACAGTAAACGGGAAGGAGATAAAACCTACCAACAAATATGTTGTTGATGGGAAAGAGGCGTATGAGATAGATGATGCTCAAGCATTTTTTGATGCAATATCTTCTGCTAAAGAAAGTAGAGGCGATGACGGAATACAAGTTGCTTTAAAGACAAAAGAAGAATATCAGAAAGTTCTTGACGAAGGTGGTGTGCTTTTAGTTAGCAAGGACGGCAAGGTAGGAGTTATGCTTGAAGCCAATGGTAATGTAGGTAGTGGGTTCGCTCACGCAGACTTGCCGAAAGGAGAGAACTCATTAAAGCCTCTATTGATTACCGCTATTAAATTAGGCGGTAGATTTACGGATGCTTATGATGGATACTTACCTAAGTATTATTCTAGGTTTGGATTTAAGCCTTCATTTAGAATGAAGTTTAACCCCGAATTTGCTGACAAAGGATGGGAGAAAACAATATTGAAAAATGAACCCGATGTCGTGTTTATGTATTTTGACGGCAACAGGGAAACATTAGAAGCTGATTACAATAAGTTCCCTGATTATGATAATACTAAGGGCGAATATGTTACTGATTACGATAAGGCAGTAGAAGCTACTAAGGCTAAATCTATTGAGTTAGAAGACCAAGCGTCTTTAACGCCTCCTCCTGACGCAAAAGCGGGTGCTACAAAAAAAGAAACACCTAAGACCGAAACAAAAGTTGAACAAGCCACCGAACAAGTACAGAAATTTAAGGACGTATTAGACCAACGCACCGACAAAAAGACGGACAAGGCACTCAAGGCATTTGGCGAACAAGCGGAAAAAGCAAAAGAGTTAATTGACAACTACGACACTAACCTTAAAAAGCTAGAAGAAAAAGGGGTAGAAGTTAAGGGTACTAAAGAAGAAATCTTAGCTGATATGCTAGATGGCAAGTACGATGAAGCGTTAAAGAGTGATACTTCTATTCCATCATCTAAGACAGAAATAGAAAGACGACCTATTACTATGCTCGATGGAGAAGAAGGCATTGAGTTGATAGTTAAAAATGCGGATGGTACTGAAACTTCAATGGGTAAATTCTACGCTACCGACACTAAGGAGATGGATAAGATTGAGCGAGGCTTAAAATTAGCTGACCAACAAAAGGCTAAAGGGAGCGATAGTAAATCAGAGGTTCAGAAAGCAAATGAAGAAGTATGGAAAGCCGTACAAGACTTGTTAGATGCGGGAGATATAACTAATTTAGGCTTTGCCGCTAAAAACGTAGGAGAAAAGTCGGCAGAAGCGTTAGATAGATTGCATAAAGCGTTAGTCAAAGCGGCAAAGGCTTATTTAAAAACAGGTGGAAATTCGGTAAAACAATTTGCTAAAAATATTGGCTTGAGTACAAAGAACGCCAAGCAAGCGTGGGACGAGGCAATGGGTCTTACAACTTTTAATAAAGACAACCTTGACTACGACCTAGCCGATATAGCAAAGGTAGCTATTCGCAGAGGAATAAAGGTTCGTGAGAAGTTACTTGAAGTAATTGATGAGCAAAAAACCAAAACAAAGAACGTAACTAAATCGTTGCAAGCTATTCGTGATTTTGTTAAAGAATATTCGGATAGAGGTAATTTAACAAGGGCTGATTATCAGAAAATACTAGACATACTTCCAAGCATTAAGAACCAAAATACTCTTGATAAAGCGGCTGATAAAATCCTTGACATAATCAATAATGCAAAGTCGGACAAGATTGAAGTTAGTGAGCGTACTTTACTTAAAGACAGAATAAAGGCAGAAGTCAAAGCGGCTAATGAAGGATACCGACAAGCCCGCCTTGAGCAAAAGGATATAGCACAAGCTATCAAGTCTTTTATGTATGACACCGAGATTAAAGGCGCACTAACTCCATCTCAATTAAAAGCATTGGTAAAAAGAGCCGCTAGTGTCACAACGGACGCTCAATTTGATAAGTTTATTGACTATGCTGATAAGGTAATTAAAGACGCAAATTTAGCGCAAGATTTAGAAGATTTGCGTAGTAACCAAAAGGGTGCAGGAAAGAAACGCCACAATGAAAAAACGGCTGACGTAAGAAGGTTTTTGGACGCAGAAATATTTGATGAGGACGGAAACTTATTGCTAGATGAAGCCACATTTAGTGAATATTCAGATGCGGTAGCGGCACTTAATCAAAAAATACCTGACCACTCTTTGATGGAAGCTACTGATGCTTCGGGTAAAACGCTATCGGAAAGAGTTGCCGACCAATCACAATCTGCTTCTAATCCGTATATGAATATTAATACGGTAAAAGACTTAATGAAGGCTTGGACTGCTCTTGACAATAATATAGTTGATGTTGATAGCTACAAATCATTTACTAGAAACATCAGCAAGATTAAGGCAAGGCTAAAGGATTTAGTCCAAGCAGGTACGATTACGCAAGATGATTACGACACCGCTATTAGTCAAATATACAAGCACGAAAACGGCAAAAGAGTATATGAAGCAAAATATGGCGACCAAATTGGGCAATTAAAATCCGCACAAATAGCCGATGCTCAAGCAAAAGCAAGATTGGTTGATGATAGTGGGTTCAATAAAATGCAGAAAGAATTGTGGCAAGAGTTCAAGCGCAATATGTCGGTTAATTTTGAGAAGTTTAAGAAATTGGAAGTTTCTGACTTAGATAAATTGAACACCGTCCTTGACCGAATGGGTAATGGATTTATGCCCGAATATGAGTTTAGACAAGTAATGAACAAGATTGAAACACAAGGACAAGGAGTTAAGATAGCTAAACAAGTAGCTAAGATTTCAGATAAGTTTAAAAACAACTTAGATAAACTTCGTGATTTATTTGAAACAAATGACCCTGCGAGATACGAAGGAGAACTAGGAATAGCGGGAGATAATTCATTGTGGAATGGCGTGTTAAGTAGAACACAACGTGCGCTAAAAAAATATACTGAAACCACGCATGATATGTATGAGAAGTGGTATGATAGTTTACCTAGCTTCTATAAAATTACGGGTAAAAAACCTGTATTGATAGACAAGATAGATGCTAAAGATGGTAAGGTAGGCAAAACTGTTGTATCTCAAAGGGAGTATGATATGGTCAAGGTGGGTGCGGTTCGCCACATGATTAACCACGCTGCTGAAATGATGGCTAAAGGTAAAGACCCAATAGATGTATTTGGTGAGCAACTATCTGACATTAAGGAGCGTCAAAATTACGCCACAGAAGGTGAGTTAAGCATCTTGACTGATGTGTATAATAAATTGAAGTCTAATCCTGATTTATTAGATATTAATGGCGAATTAGATTACAATAAAGTTTGGAAAAGCGTGGAAGCTAATGACGGCAAAGTGTTGGACGTAAATCAAGCTAAAATAGAGAGTTCATTTGACGGTCTTGACTTAGAAGCAGGTGATATGATTACATCATCTAATGCCATACGAGGCGTAAACGCTACTAAAAATCCAAAACACATCAGAAGATATTATGTAGGAACACGAGTTGGCGAAGGTCAGATTAACGAAAGCGAACAGATTGGGGTGAGAGCAGGTTCATCTTACGCTCGTGCAGAAAAAGATATGCCTAACGGTGCTATGTTATTAAATGCGGAGAAAATCATTCAGCGTCAAATTAAAGAAGCCGCAAAAGATTACCACATTAATCAAGAATTGGATAAATTGAATGATGTGTTTGAAGAAGCTAAGTTAGCAGCTAACAGAGAAGATATTAATGTGCTAAACGAGTTTCAACAAGACCAACGTAGGATAATGCAGTATCATTTATCATCGGGCGACATACCTCCTGTGTTTAATAAAATACAAGGTGGGCTTTATGTGAAAATGCTTACCACTCCTTACCGTTTGGCAGCAGAAGCGGTATCAAATACTGCTCAAATGATGGTAAGAGGTAGGTCTTTTAGAGGATTATTGACTGCGTTACCTAGTGAAACAGTTAATCCAATGTATCGTGAAATGACCGATATAATGAAAGCCACCGAAAGTACATCACTAGACCACGCTGAATTTAGGTCAATGAAAAACATTGAAACTAAAGACGGTCAAATACAGAGAGAAGGGTTATTAAAACGTGGCGTGGATGTTATCAACGGTGTGACAAACGCAATGGCGGTGGGCGGTATATGGATGCCAAACTTTAATAGAAAATTTGCTGAACTTACAGGTGAGAATTATAATAATTCTATGCTGAAAAACCCTAAGTATGTAGATGCTATGCGTGAGGCTTCATCTTATGCAGATAGAGAAACAGAAACGGTAATAGGTTCTACGCTAAAGGGAGGTTCAAGAAGAGAAATAGTGCTTACTCCTTTTGGTGGTAAACTAAAAGCAGATACCGCTTTAGGTAGTTTAGCCAAGTTTTTGAGTAATTATCCTTATCGAGATACAAAAGAATTAGTTAGAGGTATTAATCAAATGGTTACGGGAGTAAATGAGGGCAGAATAGACGGTGCAGCAAGGTCTATGGGTGTTGTTACTAACATGATGCTTTACACAGGAATGTATGCTATTACTAAGTCTTTGTGGAAGCAAACTTTTGGCGATGACGATGAAAAAAAGGAAGCAAAAGAAACAATAGACCGATTATCTACAAAAGAAGGATTTGTAGACTTCACTAAACAAGAGGCGTTATCAAATGCAGTAAATCTAGCAGGAACTAAATATTCTCAAGCGGGTAAAATGATGACAAGATTGAGTGTGATAGCTTTGTATAATTCAAATTTGCTAGACGAAACGCAAAAGAAAGACCTTGCCAATTTTGCCGAAGCGCAGTTATATATGTACTTTAATAAAAAAAGTTTCCGTAAAAGTGATGCGAAATCCGAATTTTACAATGTCATACCTCATTTAAAAGAAGCGTCTGATATATTTTATCGAGAGGTGAAAGGCGAGGAGGGTGTAACAGCATTGCTTAAAGAAGCTAGAGAGAAAGGCGTAGAGGGATTGACTAAAGACAAACAAGCACAATTATCGCTATTGAAGAACTTTATACATACCACAAATATTTTATTGTATTCGCAAGGAACGCAATTGCCGTTCTCTAAAGATTTCGTAAAAAGTTTGGAGGTTCAAATAAAAGAATTAAACAAATAATTTAGCTAAAAAACACTACTTTTGAAGTATGAGAAAACCACTAATAGACAAAAGTTGCACAAGCAAAATAGAAACCGCAATTAAATACGAACTAGGTCACTTCTACCTATATAAACATCTAGCTATATGTATGCAGGCGGTGGGGTACTTTGGGGCGATGGATTACTTCTTAGCTGAAAGCAAAGAGGAGAACGACCACGCCTTAAAGCATATTAATTTCCTCAATGATATGGGCGTGATGGCGAAGTTGCCTTCTCTTTCGCCCGAAAAGGAAGTGCCTACTGAATTATACGAAGCATTAGAACTAGCTTTTGAGAATGAAAAAGACTTATTGGACTACTACAAGTCATTTTACAAAGAAGAAGTGCTAGAGAACCCTGAAATAGCCGAACACTTAAACTTCTACATCAAGACCCAAGTAGAAGCGGTAGGGTTTTACGGAGATATGCTATCATTGATGGAGAGCGAAAAAGATAACAAAAACGTCTGTATGATTGTGGATAGCAAATTAAAAAAGTTAGCCTAAAAATATTAAATTTGCATAGTAAAAACCACATAAAATGAACCCTAACGTAAGATACGTCACAGATTTAACCACTATTCCCGCTTCTGTTGCTCAATCAGGTACATTAACTCCTGTTGTTGGCAATGAGCTTCTTTTAGAATATAGCGGAACGGCTGCTGCTTTAGATGCCATTCTCGTACAAGCGGGCGCAAATAAACAGCAACAAAAAATAAATTTGTGGGTGTGGGATGGTACTGATACTGAACCTTTCAATATCAGAGCTTGGTTCGGTAAGTTTATTAAGGTAGATAGAGATGCTTCTGCTTATAATGGAGATTTCAATTTAATTGAAAGTAAGTTATTTGGTTGGGAAATAGTTGACCCTACTTCGGGTATAAATTTACCATTTAAGCCACAAACTTATAGCTTCATTGACCCTAAAGTGATTGATGGAACTGATAATGAGTTAGTGGTGCTTGAATTTTATAACTTGCAGTCGTAATTTACGTTTAACATTTTTTTGCAAAGAATTATTTGATAATGTTTGTTGGTATTACATTTAGTACCTACATTTGTGCAACCAAACGAACATTATATGGAAAAATACAATCAATTAAGAAAGCAATTCGAGAGTGACATTAAGAAGTTGTTCCCGCTTTCTACCAACCTCGACATATCTATTACGATAGACCAAGTAAATGTTGAGGAATTGAAGTCGCTTAATCAGCCACTAGAGAAACGTAACTTATTTGGTGCTATGGACTACATAGTAGCGAATGTGAGTAACGATGAGTTTCAATCAGAGATTTTATAATTCACTAAAATAGTAAATATGAATAACAAGATAACCGACTTCTCAATGCGTGACGTATGGAATATGGCTTCCTTACGCCCTGACCGACCCCTAGTAGAACGTGACTACCTTTGGGCATCACAACTTAATCAACCTACCGTAGATAATTTTCTTTCGATGAAGGGAGAGAAACCTACCAACCCACCTAACGCCCGTTCACGCAGAAAGTTCTTAGCGGGGAACATTTGGGAGGAGATACACGCTATACCTTTCAAGGCTATGGGTATTTATGTTAATTCACAAGAAGAAGTATGGACGCACGGTAGAATTAAAGTGAAGGGTAAATTAGACCTATTGGTTCACGGTAAACCCGACTACGAAAGGGCTAGATACCTTATATCTAATTTATTTTTTGAAGGTACAGTAAAGGACTATTTATTAAATGTTGTTGATAGGTTCAATAATATGTATGGGGATAGTGATTTTGCGCCTATGGTCAGAGAGTGTAAGTCTTGTTCGTCCTACGTTATCGAGAAAGTGCAGAGAGGTGGGCGCATGATAGGACACGAACTGCAACTATATCACTATCTAAAAGGATTGAACCTACCTATGGGATACGTTGACTACATATCTAAGGATGATGCTTTGATGGAGCAAGTGAAGGTGGAGTACCCTAACAAGGACTTAGACGCAAGATACGAAAGAACTATTGACGAGTTGTACGATTACTTGGTACACAACGAAAGACCGCCCGTATCACCATTAATTGTTTGGGAAGGAAAATTTCAGCGCAATTTCTATGTGGAATACTCAAATTACTTAACTTTGCTTTATGGATTTGAAACGCCCGAAGAATATCGCAACTTTGTGAGCAAGACGGTCACATCAAGAAATGCTGTTTTAGCTAGATTAAAGAAGATTGAGAAAGGCGAAACAACCCCAACGGGCAAACCGATAGTGCTGACTGACAAGAACAAGGTCGCCCTAGAAGAAATCGAGAAAGCGGGGTTCAATATCAAGGAACTTGTTGCAGACATGACAGATATTGAAGAAGAAGAAGTAAACAATTAAATTAAATAAAAATGGCAGAAAAAGTAACAATCACAGAAAGCTCGTTTCAAAAAGAAGTAGATTTGAAACACGGAAAGTTTTATTCCTTTAACATCAAGATTAAAGGTCAGCCTCACAGCTACAACTACTTGAGCAAGTCTAACCCACAGACCAAATTTGTAGTAGGACAAGAAGTGGAAGCGGAACTTACCCAAAACGACAAAGGCTATTGGAACATTAAGCCCGTTCAGTCAGGCGGTGGTTTCGGTGGAGGCGGTGGCGCAAAATGGGACGACATGAAAAAAGGTTTCGCCTACTTGGGTGCTATGACACTACTTGCTAACGACAAAATAACTAAAGAACAAGTTGACGCTACAATTAAAGCGGCACTAGAAAGATATTTATAGGGTAGGCGCAGGAAAAAATGAAAGTCAAAGCATCACAGACTACCATAACACTTGCTATATTTGAAATTAAGGTTACTTCGAGTATGTTCTTAACCCCCATCTTTTGATAGGGTATAGTATAGGTAAACCCCGTGCGCTGTAATCATTCATACGGGAATGGTAGTTAGACCGCTTGTTGGGTGCGAGAACCCAACGCTTTTTAAAATTATATTATGAGCCTAATAATTTCAAGCAACGACTTAAAAGTGTACGTTGAACAAGTACAGCAGATACTCACCTTACAGCTATCATCGGACAACGTGGATGCGCTACGAGAACACATAATGGACGTATGTAACGTGGCTTCTAATATCCCTTTGATGCAAGCGTCAGCTAAATACTACTTGGAACAGAAGAAAAAAGAAGTGATACCCGAAGCGGCTGAAAAGGGCTACACGCCATTGGTCACTAAGGAATACATCAACTCCCTTTGCGCCCCCGAACTATCCATCTATGAGTTAATCAAGGAACAAGGTAGCGAGTTGGACAAGCGCAGACAGAGTATCGTGACTTTAATCAGTTACGAAAAGAAATTAATTGAAGCATCAATGCAAACACGATAAAACTAAAAAAATGGAACTAGAACTACCAATTTTTCACTACGGTGAAGACACTTTGAAACTTGTTGAATTAGAACTTGAAGTGGACTTAGAGGATTTAGAAATCAAGCCTATCACCTTCTACCACATAGACGGCATTGGCTCTTATTTTGAGGGCGACACGGAATATTCTGTGGTGTTTTCATCGGGAAAAGAATTTCTTTGTCCATTTAATTATATGGAATTGAAAAAATTTGTTAAAGAGGCAAGAACTCTTTGAGAGTACAAAACTATTCATCAATATTGCGTCACTAAAATAAACTTATGAAAAAATACGAAGACCACCTATTCACCTCCAAAGGCAAGACCTACTCCGCAGACTTCAACCTATACGATGATGCCGATATTTATATCATAAGAATAGCGGTAGAAAACGAAGAGGACGAGTGCTTTGACACGCTCATTGAGGAAGAATTAATCGACAATATTGACGAACAACTCAAGAGGAGATTAATCGAAAGTATTCAGGAAGAATACGATGAGGCAGTCGAAGCGCACGAAATGGATTTGCAGATTAGAAAAACCTTTGGAAGATGAAAAACAGATTAGAAATATTGTACGACAAAATGCCATTCACATTCTGTGTGGTAGTAACTAGAAATATGTGGGGCAAACATTCAGCTATTATCGCTGACTTCAAGCAACTAAAGAAATTTTACTACGAAGCAAGCGAGGGAAGGATAAACTTTGAACTCCGATTGAGCCGATTTAATAAGTTGTATCCCATTATCAACACGATTGGCGAACTCGAAATGACAGAGGACGAGCAAGAGTGGTTGCTGAAAAACAAAAGTAAGTTCAAGGAGATTAATACTAAGCATGGTACTATCTACGAAACACCAAACATATCATTCAGAGATAATTACCACGCAATAAACGGGAGGGTAGTAGCATTATGACGTTGATAGAAGCAGGTAGGATATATTACAATTGGGGATACTCGGTAGCGTTCTGCGATGACAAGAAAAAGCCTCTAGGAAGTTGGAAGAAAGCCCAAGAAAAACTAATCGAACCTAAAGAGAAGGACGCTTTCGGGGCGCACGGGGTGGGGGTGATATGCGGTAAGGTAAGCGGAAACCTAGAAGTGATAGACATTGATTTAAAATACGATGTTACGGGTACGCTATACGACAGAATTAAGGGAGAAATTAAGTCGTTGCCATTCGCCCACAACTTTCTAGTAGAAACGTCAACCAACAAAGGCATCCACTTTTACTACAAGTGCGAGGCGGTTGAGGGAAACATCGCCCTATCAAGGAGATACGCCACAGAAGAAGAACTCAAGGTCAATCCAAAGGAGAAGGTGAAGGTGCTGATTGAAACACGAGGCGAGGGTGGGTACATAGTCTGCGCCCCGACACAAGGGTATCAGATTACGAGCAAGAAATCAATCTCATTCAAGGACGTACCGACCATCACGCCAAAAGAGAGAGAACAACTCCACAACATTTTAAAGAAGTTCGACCAAACAAATCTTTGGACAAAGAAGGAAGTTCTAGCACCAATAGCACGGGGTAAGAAGTTAGCCTCGTCCCCTTTTGATGCTTTCAATATGGACGGTGACGTACCAAGACTACTCGAAGAAGCGGGATGGACTTATGTGGAAACAGAGGGGAATAATATGAGGTTCAGACGGGCGGGGCAAACGGATAGCAGAACGTCAGCAGATTGGCACACAGATAAGAGAATATTTTTCTGCTTTACTTCATCAAGTGAGTTTGAGCCTAGTAAGGGATACAACCCCGTACAAGTGTTTGTTATGCTCAAGTACGGAAGTCTAAACAAAGAAACCTACTCGGAAGCGGCTAAAGAGTTGATGAAGATGGGCTACGGGGACACCATGCCCGAATTGGACGCTATTGACAAGCAGATTGAAGCCGACACAACGGGTACTTACCTAGCAGACGACAGCGAGGCAGACGAGTTCCTAGAGGCTTATAGGAATGATGAGTTGCAGATGGGTGTTGGTATCGGTATGCCATCGTTAGACGCTAGTTGGGTATTCAAACCCGCTTCATTTAATATGATTGGTGGTATGGCGAACATCGGAAAGACCGATAGTTTTCTATGGTGGTTGACTATGCTATCTAAAAGACACGGCTTCAATTGGATGGTGTGTTCGATGGAGAACGATATTGGAGAGATATTCAAAGTGATAATCGAATACTACTTGTCCAAGCCGATTAAAAAGATTGACAATAACGAATATATCCAAGCTAAGGCGTGGGCTAAGAAGCATTTTACGGTGTTCTCCAACAAAAGAATATACACCTACCACGATGTGCTCAACTCGGCTATAAAGGAGGCTAAAAAAAAGGCTTACGCAGGCTTGTTGATTAACCCATTGTCCGCCCTTG
>Ga0181352_1000949_pt1 | contig 11702 bp, 17 predicted proteins | sample Fa13VDMLBSN_FD_130103 | JGI IMG/M metagenome (GOLD analysis project Ga0181352, IMG submission 130103) | Freshwater viral communities from Lake Michigan, USA - Fa13.VD.MLB.S.N | ecosystem: Environmental > Aquatic > Freshwater > Lake | place: USA: Michigan | collected 2013-09-23 | reverse complement strand
GTATAATACAACTATAGATACTGCAGGTGGTGTATATGTTGGGAACAATGGTAACTTAGATGTTATAATGGCTGCAGATAATACTAATACTGTAGTTACTTATAGCAATGTGCCAGCAGGTATATTCTTACCAATACAAGTAAAGAAAGTAATGTCTACCTCTACTTGTTCTGGTATATTTGTATTTATGCAAGCTAATGGTTATTACCAGCCTGCTTTACTTTGGGAGCAAGCATTATTTAATTGGGAGAATGCAACAATAAATTGGAATTATTAAAATAAATATATATGTCAACTTTAACAGGTAATTTTATATCAGCAACCTACCAATCGTTATTAAAGTTCTTTGATAACCTTGGTGCTACATCTACTCCTAAACAAGTAACAGATGGCTATGGTGTTGCAACTCCTTTATATGTGTCTACGCAAGCAATAGGTATTAACACACCAACTATAGATGCAAGTGCTGCATTCCAAGTAGATTCTACTACAAAGGGATATTTAATACCAAGGTTAACTACAACCCAAAGAAACGCTATTGCAACTCCAGCAACAGGGTTATTAATATACAACACTACAAGTAATAGTTTAGATTATTATAATGGAACAAGTTGGGTGGTAACACAAACAGGTACAACAAGCTATGGTAGTTGGCAAGACTTTGTAACTCAAACAGCTGCAACAAGCAATACAGGTTATGCTACAATTTTTAGAACTACAGATTTTGCAAACGGTGTATCAGTAACATCTGATGGCACTAACTTAACTAAAATAACATTTGCTAACTCAGGTGTTTATAATTTTCAATTCAGTTTGCAATTCCAAAACTTGGATAATGCTGAACAAGATGTAACTATTTGGATAAGAAAAAATGCTACAACTACAGTAGGTGACGTTCCAGGTTCTGCAGGTTTCTTATCAGTACCTAAAACCCACGGTGGTGGTGGAGGTGGTAGTATACCAGGTCATACGGTAGCTGGTTGGAATTACCTACTACAGGTTACAGCAGGAGATTATTATCAATTAGTTTGGTCTACTGGAGACGCTACAAAAGTAACAATGAAATACTATCCAGCAGGTAGTCCACCTCCTTCTACTGCTTCAGCAATTTTAACTGTAAGCCAAATAGCATAGGCGTATTATATAGTTATGAAAAAACTAATTAACTTTATAGCAGGATTTTTTTTAGATAAACCAGATGCTCCTTCAATGAAGCGTTTAATTGCTTTATTCTTAGGTATTCTTTTAGGTGTAACCCTATATCATAACTCATTTAGTGAGGCTCATGTAGCTCCTTCTGAAGCTTTAGTATATTCAGTAACTTTATTGATTGCTGCCTTGTTAGGGTTGAAAGTAGTTGAGAAAGCTATTGATGGATATTTTGGAAAGAAAAACGGAACTGATGGCGACAACGAAGAAACCAGTAACTAAGAAGACGGCTACAAAGAAAGTAGTAGATACTGCTTCAGGTGCTGTTAAGCTACCTGTTAGTTTTAATCAGTTTAGAAAGTACCCTATTGCAGCGGTAGCTTTTCTTTGTGTATTTGGCATTATCTATGTATATAAAGATATGAAGACTGGTTCTACTAAAGGGTTAGATAATTGTATTGAGGACAATCGTAGTCTTCAAAAAACTGTAGATAAGAAAGACTCAATTATTTATAACATCATTGCACAACAAGCTATTATCAATGCAACCAAATAAAGCAGCAGCAGTAATTACACTTGTTATACTTGGGTTGATACTAATAATGTTAACCTCTATAACAGCACAAAAGGCTATTAGACCTCACCCTGTTAAGGGTTGGCATTCTATTAATATAGACTCTATGATTACTGTAACGGTAAAAAAGAATAGCCAATTTATTGAAAAGCGTGTAGGGGAATTGAAACATGCAGAAAAAGCTTGTGATAGCTTTAAAGAAGTAGTAACTGAATTAAAACAAGAAAATAAAAAATTAAATGAAAAAGTTAACGGTACTGATGATGATGTTGTTGGTGAGCCATTTGAGCTTAAGCCAATCGTATCCAAAGACAAAGATAATTAACGGAGACACGGTCGTATTATTATTGAAGTCTCAGGCTGATGACATCAATACTAAATTTTATAACTACAATGAAAAAATTAATACTCAAAAAAATCAAATTGATAGCCTCTTCTTATTTATCAAAGCTTCTCAATCTTATAAAGTAGATAGCTTAAAAGAACAGTTGAGTATAGCTATTACTGCTAATAACCAATTGTTTGGATATAACGAAGGGTTAAGAAAGGCGTTTGAAGATATGAGTAATTCTTTGGATAGTGCATTGATGAGACGAGCAAGATATATTAAAAGAAAATACATATTTGACAATTATTAATTATGACACAAGAAGCATTTGAAAAAGCTAAAGCAATACTTGCCAGAATAGCTGAATTAGAAAAGAAAGGTGAAAAAATACCTGATGTAAAATCAGTTAGAATATCTGTTAGCTATAACGGTGTTTCATTTGTTGATGCGTCAACAGTATTGTCACAAGAAACAATTGACCAATATAAAAGCAATATAGCTGACGATTGTAACAAAACTAATAGCGGAATAAAAGAAACTATTTCTAAATTATATAGTGAATTTTTTAGTTTATAATTATGGCAACAGGTAAACCTAAATCTAAAGTAAACCAAGCAGGTAACTATACTAAACCTTCTATGAGAAAGGCTTTATTCAATAAGATTAAAGCAGGAAGCAAAGGTGGTAACCCTGGTCAATGGTCTGCTCGTAAGGCACAAATGCTTGCTAAAGAGTATAAAGCAAAAGGAGGAGGGTATAAGTAATGGCTATTGCAAAATCACAAAAGTCTTTAAAAGATTGGACAGCTCAGAAGTGGATGACTTCTGGAACTGCTGCTAATAAAAAGAAAGGTTCATCTAAAGAAGTAAAGTCAAAAGGAAAGAAAAGATATTTACCAGAGGCAGCTTGGTCTGCTTTAAGTAAAGGAGAAAAGGCAGCAACTAACAAAGCTAAGGCAGCAGGGACTAAAAAAGGGAAACAATTTGTAGCACAACCAAAATCAATTAAAGAGAAAACTAAAAAATTTAGATAATGACAACAATCCACGAGTTTCAATCTACAATATGGGTTGATACTCCCCACGGAGAAGGTTTAGCAATATTAATAATAGACTATGGAATACATCAAAATACAATATGGGTTGTGGCAGATAAGAACGATGGAAGAATTCGTCATTATGATTCAAATGATATTAAACTAACTATTAACAATACAATTCATCTAAATGATAAAGAAAGGTAAAGAGAATTTTTCAGGTTATAACAAACCTAAAAGAACTCCAAGTCATCCAAAGAAAAGTCATGCTGTATTAGCTAAAGAAGGTGATAAAGTTAAACTTATTCGTTTTGGTCAACAAGGCGTTAGTGGTGCTGGTAAAGCTCCTAAGACAGCTTCTGAAAAAGCAAGAAGAGCTTCATTTAAAGCTCGTCATGCTAAAAACATTTCTAAAGGTAAAATGAGCGCAGCTTATTGGGCTAACAAAGTTAAATGGTAGTATAATGGCAAATAAGTTAACACAACAACAATTAGATATGTTTTTGAAGTCTATGCAAAAACAAAAAAATATTGATAATACTTCAGGTGTATCATCTAAAAGTGTTGTTGAAAAAAATAAAAAACAAATTGCAGCTTCATTGCCAACTGCATCTAACTTTATGCAATCTTCTAACACAAAAGACAATACAAGCAAAAAAATGTTAGAAAGAGAACAAATGTATGGGACGGAAGAATATAATGATATGATTCAACGTCAAAAAGATAAAGAAGAAATAGAGTTAGAAAATTTTATAAAAGAAAAGGCAAAGAAAAAAACATATTTAAACGATTCAGGTCCTGCACCTGTTTATAAAAATGTAGGTGAAAAAGTTAGAGCAGATTTAGAAAGAGAATCAAGACAAAGAGATTTACGAGCATCTATACCCAATAAAAAATTTAATAACTGGGTTGAAAATGTAGGTATGCCAGTGGCTGATATTGCTATGGCAGCAGAAGGTCTTTATTCAGCTCCAGGATTATTGAAAGCTTTAGGGTCTAATTTTACAAAATCTAAATTATTATCTGCTGGAGAAAACATTGCAAAAGAAACAGAAGGTATATCAAATGCTGGTAAGTTTAACTTAGAAAGAACTACAAGTAAAGGTAAAAAAGATATTTTAAAACAATTTGCTGAAGAAGGAAATTTTAAAGTAAGTACAAGAGGTTCTTCAACAGGTAAAATATTTAATGTAGGAATTGAAAGTCCTACTGGCAAAGTATCTGCAAATTTAAATCCAGATGGAACATATAGTCTTGCGTTTGAAGATGAAAATGCTTTTAATGCTGGTAAGTCAATGCTTAAATTAAAAAATAAATTAGCTGGAAAAACAATATATGAAAAAAAATCTTTTAGTTCAGATTCTTATACAAATATATTAAAATTAAAAAATAAACTTCCATATGAAGAAGCAGGATATATACCTTTAAACTCTCAAAATAAAAATGTTAATTTTTTAAATGATTTAATATTAGAAAATAAAAAAGGTGAATATAACCCTTCTGCTATTTTTAAATCAGAAAAAGATGCAATAGAAGGAGCAAAAAGAATGGATGAGTATATGACTAAATTAGGAGAAAAATCAAAATCAAAAGTTGTAAATAATAATGGAAGATTTGAAATTCATGTTCCTAATTATAAAATAAAAATACCTGAAAGAATAAATGAAAATACAATTAAAGTTTTAAAAAATAAAAAGTAATGGCAAAACAAATCGCTAATTCAAACAAAGTAACTTTTGGTTCTCGTAAAAAAGGCAAGGCTCAAAAGTCATATAATAAACATACCCCACGCCCTAAACAATATCGTGGTCAAGGACGCTAACAAATAAAACAAATATAAAATGGAAAAGAAGAAATCAACAAAAATTGGATTTAAAGCATTAGCTAAAGGTGCTGCTAAAGAGTACATGAAAAAAGGTAAATCACCTGCTAAAGCAAAAGAAATAGGTGCAGCAATTGCAGCTAAAATAGGAATGAAAAAATACGGTAAAGCTGGAATGATGAAAAAAGCTATGGCTGGACGTATGAAAAAGAAATAGTATAATTACGGATATTTCCGTATATTTGCATATCAACACAAAACACAACACAATGGAAACACAATCTGCAATGAAACCTGTAGGTTCAAATGTATTTGTTACAATACCTGAGGCTTTACAAACAACTATAAAAACAAAGAATGGGGTAGAATTATACATTGACCCTTCTTTTGAGCCAGAACAATGGGCTATTACAACTGCAATAGTCCATTCTGTAGGCGACAGATTTACCCATAACATTAAGAAAGGAGATGAAGTAATGGTCAGTTATTTAATGGTAGCTGACTATTACACTATTGATGGAGAAAGGATATTTAATAGAGTTAAAAGATACAACAATGAAGTTGTTTGGGAAGCTGAAGAATTTATGGTTCTTGCTGTTAAAAAAGAAACAGAATGGGAAGGAGTTGGCAAATGGGTTATATTAGATGACATTAAAGGAGAAGAATTAAAATCATCATTTTTAATTATCCCTGATAGTGTACAAACAAAAGTTCTTAAAGGTTGCGGCAAGTTTATATCTGGAAACTTAGATTTACCTTCAGGTACTAAGGTATATTTTAATGAAATGTTTAGAAGCTATTATAAGTTCCCAGAAGGCATAGACAGAATGATTATGGACAAAGAATTAATATTTGCATATGGCGACGAGTAGATATAAAAAAGAACAAGTAAACTCAATGATTATCAACCCATTAGTTGTGGGTGATATTATATCTGTTTATCCAAATTTGCAAACAATAGTTCCAAAAACATTGCCTGGTACATCTAACTTAGATAAACAAATAAGATATCTATCTTGGGTATATGATTACAATTCTCCTGCAGTAAAAGAATATAGCGACATTACAAGAAGAAAAGCTTGGGCTAAACATGAAGTAGGAATGTCATCTGATGCTAATTATGAATTGACTATCAACTTCTTAACTAAGGTAATTAACAATAGGGTATGGACTTTAATTTGTAGTTTAGAGTCTACATTTATAGAATATACAGAAAGGGTTAATAAAAAGATTGAAGATGATGATACAGGTAAAGAAATAGATATATTGAAAGCTGTAGAAATCAAAAATAAATTATTAACTCAAATGCATGATATGATTGAAAAGATTGATAATTTGTATTCAAGATTATTTGCAAATGATGATAGTTTAAAAGATGAGTTTGATGAAAGGAACGTATTTACTCCAGAGTCAGTAGCTCAACAAATCAAAAAGAGATGATAAAGAATACTGGTGGTGAAATGCATAACATTCAAGGATTAGAATGTTACATTCCTAAAAAAGGATACTTATATAATCCGTTTACAAAAAAAGAAGAATTTTTTGGAGTAGAAAAAAGGTCTACCCAAATGAAGTATTGTTTTTTTGAAACAGATAAAAGGTTTCTTGAATACCAGAAGTGGGAACAAGAAGAGATTGAGAAAAGAAAGAAAGACCCACAATATATCCACCCAGATTTAAAAGAGTTTAAAGAATACTGTTGGATTAGAAGATTGAGTGGTCATTGGTTTATGAACTTTAGTAAGCCAACTTATATTACAGGTATCCATTGGTTTTATTTAAACTGTTATCATTTGGATATAGGGTTACCTAAGTATAGAGATGTGGATAGAGAGTTTTTTTATGCTTGGGAGTATGCAGTAGAAGATACTACTTCCTTTGGGTTAACTGAAGTTACAAAACGTCGTAGTGGTAAAACATATAGAGCTGGTTGTATTGCATTAGAAGCTACATCTCGCTCTGAAAATTTTTGGGCAGGTATTCAATCTAAAACAGATGATGATGCCAAATCGGTATTTAGAAAAGCTATAGTAAACCCATATAGAAAACTACCTTCTTTTTTTAAACCTGTAAGTGATTTACCTAACACAGGTAAAGTTCCAGCAACAGGGTTGAAATTTAATAGTGGTAAGATTGAAATTGATGGAGATGAGTTAATGAGTGGTATTGACTTTAAAGCTTCTGTAGAAGGTGCTTATGATGGTCAAAAGCTTGGTATATATATTGGTGATGAGGTTGGTAAAACAATTAGTGTAGATGTAAATAAAAGATGGGATGTTGTTAGATTCTGTCTTATGGACGAGGAAGGTAAAATTATTGGTAAAGCACTCCATACAACTACTGTAGAAGAAATGGAAAGTGGTGGTGCAGAGTTTTTTGAAATGTGGAAAGGGTCTGACCAATTAAACAAAATTGGCAAACGTACCAAGACAGGTATGTATAGGTTTTTTACGCCTGCAGACAAAACAAGATATATTGATGAATACGGAAAACCTAACCAAGAATTAGCTCGTGAAGATATATTAAACGAAAGGGTTGCATTAAGAGATGACCCAAGAGCGTTATCATCTGCCAAAAGAAAAGAGCCATTAGATGAAAAGGAAGCATTCCAAGTAGATAGTTCAATATGTGTATATAACCCAATTAAGTTAAATGACAGATTGGATTTATTGAAATGGAGTAAAAGTAAAATAATACGTGGGAACTTTGGTTGGGAGAATGGCGTAAGAGATACTAAAGTTGTATTTAATGAAAACCCTAATGGTAAGTTTATGGTTAGCTACTTACCTAAGCAAGATGACTCTAATTTAAAAAAGAATACATCTTATGGTGTAATGCCTGCTTGTAACCATTCTTTTACGGCTGGTATTGACCCTTATGACCATAAAGAAGTATCTGACTCTCATAGGTCAAGAATGTCAAATGGTAGTTTATGTATTATTAAAAAATACAATCCATTAGCTCCTACTGAGTTTGATAATGGTCCTTGTCTTCTTTACATTAACAGACCAGAAAGTCCAGAAGTGTTTTATGAAGATTGCCTAATGGCTTTAATATATTATGGCATCCATGCTTTAATAGAGAACCAAAAACCAGGTATACTTCATTACTTTGACAGAAGAGGATATGCAAACTATGCATATACAATATATGGTAACAAAGAACCAGGAATAGCTGCATCAAATAGAAACAATACTTATATTGCTGAAATAACTGACCAATTTATAAATGACAACATAAATACTGTTTATTTTGAGGAACTTATAGAGGACTGGTTACAATTTGATCCAGGCAATACAACTAAATTTGACGCTGCCATGGCATTTGGTTACGCATTGACAATGGTGGTAAATTCTCAGTTCTCATCAGAAAAAACAAAAGAAGATGTAAGGGTTGAAGATTACTTGCCTTTTTATAAACGTAAGAATACCAGCACTTTGTTTGGCAGGTACAGAATGTAGATTGAGCGTATTATTGTATTAAATTAAAAGCCGAGATGGCATAAGATATATGGAATCACCACAAATTATGAGCTCCTTGGGAGTTAGTTTCCCAGACGAAAATGTTGACCCTAAGTTAAAAAGAGAAAAGCCTTGGTTGCTTCAATATGCTAGAGCAGCATTTTCTGCATATGGCGATACACCATTTGGTAGTATAGGTTGGAGAAGCAGGGATAAGTATGAGTGGGTTAAAACATATGCATTAGGCAGACAATCTACCGATAGATATAAAAAAATATTAACTCCTGACCAAGACCCTACAAATAATACGTTAGTTGTGGATTGGTCGGTTTTACCTATTATACCAAAGTTTAGAAGAATAGCTTTGAGTATATTGGAAAAACAAAATTACGATATACAGATTGACCCTATTGATTCTTTTGCATCTCAAGAGATATCTGAAAAATTAAAAGAAATTAAAGTTAAAATTGAAATGCGTGAAGGTATGAAATCTTTAGGCATGGAAGATTTAGCTAAAGTTCCTTTGATTGCTCAACAACCAGGAGAGCCAGATGACTTAGATGGGTTAGAGGTTATGGAGTTAGGTATGCGCCATAGAACATCTATGGAGGCAGAACAAGCAGTAGATTTAACTTTCAGTCAAAATAATTACCAAGAGTTAAGAAGACAAGTATTAGAAGATTTCTTTGATTATGGTGTTGGTTGCTATAAAGATTACAGAGATGGTAATTTAGTAGGAGTTAGAAGAGTTGACCCAAGAAGATTGCTTTTAAATTATTGTACATATCCAGATTTTAGAGATTTAAGATATATAGGTGAAATTACAGAAACTCCTGTGGCTCAATTAATTCCAATGAGTAATGGTGAGTTGACAGAAGAAGACATTAAGTTTTTGTATATGTATGCTAACTCAAACCAATGGAGACAAGCAACTCCATTAGGTAATGCATATTATGGTAGCTATTCTGATTTTTGGAATAAAGGAAAAGTTCAAGTATTAGATTTAGAAATTTATTCTACAGATGAATTAGTTAGAGAAGAAAGAATTGATAAAAGAGGTAATGTTATTTTTGGTAAAGCTTCTTTTGATGATTACAACAATAAAAAAGAAAAATACAAAAGAAAACAAATTCAAGGTGGATATAGAATAAAATGGTTTATAGGTACAGACATATGTTTTGATTATGGACGTATGTATGACATGAAAAGAGACCCTTTAAATGTTGCTAGAATTAAATCAAGCTACCATTTAACTGCTTGTGATTTTTATGATATGAAAACATTTAGTCGTATGGAAGCTATTATTCCATACGCAGATGCTATACAATTAGCTTACGCAAGATTACAACACGAATTAAACACAGCAATTCCTAAAGGATTTATGATTGATTTTTCTGCATTAGAAGAAATCAGTCTTTCAGGGGGTGGAGCTAAAATGACTCCAAGTGATATATTAGATTTGTATTTTCAACGTGGAGTTTTAGTTACTCGTTCTACTAATATGAACGGACAGCAAAATAGAATGAGAGCTGTTGAAGAATTGCAAGGTGGTGTTGGTTCATCAATCCAAGAATATTGGACATTAATTAATAACAACCTTGATATGATTCGTCAAACTTTAGGGTTAAATGAATTAACAGATGGCTCTACCCCTAACCCTAAGTTATTGACTACTGTAGCTAATTTAGCTGCTTCTGGCACTAACAATGCGCTAGGAGATATATTTAATTCTGACAGACAGATTTCAGAAAGTTTAGCTGAGTCTGTTGTTATTAGAGTTCAGGATATTATTAAGAGTGGTCAAGGAGAAGACTTCCAATTATCTTTAGGTAAAGGGACAGTTGAGTTTTTAAAGATTTCTCCAGAGATATCTAAATACACATATGGTATTACAATTGTTAATAAACCTACAGCTGAAGAAAAAGCTAAGTTAGATGAGCTAATGAAAGTTGCTTTACAATCTGGACAAATTACTATTGATGATGTAATACGTTTAAATAACATACAAAACATCAAACAAGGTGAAATGTTCTTAGCTTATAAAGTTAAAAAGAACATCGAGAAGAAACAACAAGAGGCTCAGCAACAGCAAGAGATGAATGGGCAAATTCAACAACAATCTGCTATGGTTGCTGAACAAACAAAGCAACAAACTGCTCAATTGCAAACAGAATTGGATATTAAATTAGTTCAAGCTAAAGCAGAAATGGAAGCTAGATTAATCCAATTAAGAGGTGAGTTAGATTTAGAAAGAGAAAGAATTGCTGCAAGTGGTAGAGTTGAAGCTTCTTATGTTCAAGCTAAAGAAAGAGATGTTGCAAACATGAGAGACAACAAAACTAAATTACTACAAAATAATTTAGAAGATAAAATAGCATCAATCAATATTGCAGCTGACTTAACATCAACAGTTGAACCTCAAACTCAAGGTGGAATGAATCTTCCAATAAATTTAGATACATTTGATTTTACTCCTGGTAAACAACAACCAGGGGTAAATCAACAACCTAAACCACAACCTCAACAAGAAGAACAACCATCAGGGTTAGATATGTTACAACAATCTACAATGTAATGGTCGTATTATAAACTTAAACACAAACAAAAACAACATGGAAAATCAAGTACAAGAAACTATACAAGTTGCTGAGCAACAAGTAGCTTCCACACAAACAGAACAGCAATCTGCTCCTGCAGTACAAGAACAACAAATTGAACCAGCTCAAGTACCATCAGGCAATGAAGGTAAATTGGTTCTTAAAGGTTTTTCAACAGGATATGAGTCAAATCAAAAACCTGAAGATAAACAAGAACAAGTTCAACAGCAAGAACAAAAAGCAGTACAAGCTCAAGAAACACAAGTTTCTGGTACTCAAGAAAAAGAGAGCGTAATATATAAAGATGAATCAAGTGAGCCTCAACAAGTTGCAAAACAAGATGTTGACCCATTTGATTTATTAGGAGTAAAAGAAGATGGCTATTTTAAAAAATTAGTAGAAGCTTATAAAAATGATTCATTAGATGAGTTTTTAATTAAGACTAATATTGACTATGATTCTATTTCGGATGAAGAAATAATGAGAATGCAAATTGAAAGTCAATATCCTAATTTAGGTGCAGATGAAAAAAATCTTTTACTTCAAAGAAAATTAATTAAAGAATATAATATAGGTTCGGAAGACGAATCAGAAGACAAGGTTGGAAGATTGTTATTGAAAGTGGAAACCGACAAAATCCGAGAGGGATTAAAAAAGGAACAAGCTGAATATACACCGTCTAAAAACCCTAATAGTATAGAAGCACAATTGCAAGCTCAACAAGAGGCTCTTCTCC
>Ga0181352_1000948_pt1 | contig 11702 bp, 1 predicted proteins | sample Fa13VDMLBSN_FD_130103 | JGI IMG/M metagenome (GOLD analysis project Ga0181352, IMG submission 130103) | Freshwater viral communities from Lake Michigan, USA - Fa13.VD.MLB.S.N | ecosystem: Environmental > Aquatic > Freshwater > Lake | place: USA: Michigan | collected 2013-09-23 | reverse complement strand
TTCTGTTTTTTTCATCAACTGTAATGTCAATTTTGCCTTTATTTATAAGACCTTTTGATTCAGCTATTTTAGTTGCATCAAAAGCATTTTGAAGAAGCTCTTTATATACAACATCTTTTAGCTTTTCAGAATACATAGAGCTTCCCAAAAGTTCAATAAGTCTATCTTTATTAGCTTCTAACTTACCTTCAATTTCTTGTGATATCATAGAACCATATAAAGGTCCTGTTATAAGTTGAGGTTTAGACTCTACAACATCATTTACTGAACGGATGGTTTCATACTCCATGAAATCTCTCATGGCTTCAAATTCACCTATTGCTTCAGATAAAGCTTTCCATTCAGCACTTGTTCTACGTGGGCAACTATTCATTTTATTTAACTATAAAAGCATTGACGTAATTTTTCCATAACCATCTCATTTGTAATAGGTTGAGTACTTAAAACTTTACCTGAATAAGATTCTTTGCTCATACTCTTGTACAAAGGATTTATGTAACCAAAGGTTTCATATAGTCTCTCTGACAAATGTACAAAACTCTTAAGGGCTACAGCATTTGTAACTTTGCTGTCTTTGTAGTTAGCAAGCTCATTTCTACCGTATCCTAAGAAAGCTAGACCATGTCCTGCTGTATTAAAGATAATGGTTTTTTTCTTATCATCTCTAAGAGACTTGAGTTTTTCAATCCAAGCATCTATTCTCTTTATGTTATTTTGATACTGAACAGCATTCTCATCAGTGAAAAAATCTTCAGCATTAAACATATTGATTTTAGGCTTAGTAATTAAACCTACAGCCTGTTGGTCATTAACTTCTTTTTTAGCAAGCATTTCTCCAAACAGTGAGCTCATATTGTAGCTTTCTAGATCACCAGTCTTAATGATAGGAGCTACTGTTTTATGTGGCTCAAGGCTATCATCAAATGCAAACACTAGGTTGTTGTTAGCTTTAATCTTAGTTTTAATAAGATTAGACAAAGGAGCAGGTTTAGATCTTGGTCCTAGGTTATACAACTGAACATTTTTATCATATGTGGCTGAGCCAATAACAACTGGACCAGCAGTTTTAGGTATTGATGAGTCTGAAAATCCTCTAGAATAATCTTTCATATACATATGAGTATATGCAAAGTCCTCTTCTTCTTCTAAGTCAAACTCATTAGTGCTAGTTGAATAAAGGTTATCAAAGAGCTTACGGTAATTATTAATAAACTCATCTGAACTAGCCATCTTTTTCAAAGCACTATTAGATGCCTCACTTAGCATTTCGCTATAAATCTTGGTTGAGATAAGTCTTGATAGACTGTATCTGTTTTTAGATCCCTGCCCAGCTTGGAAGAAAGCAAAAAATGGGAACAGTGCAAATAGCTGACTGATTCTGTTGTTTTCAAAAACATCATCAACTTTCTTTACTCTAGGGTCAGCAAGTCTTTCTAATTCATCATGGTATATGTTAACCTCATCTGCAGACAACTTAATTTCTGACAGCTTAAGGTTCTTAATACCGCGCACATTAGTAAACAATAATGATCCAAGAACTTTGTACTGATTAATAAGATCCTTATGTTGGATAGTAAGTCTATCAACCTGAGAAGCATAGCCATTGTCATCTTTAAACATGAAAGGCAAGTTCAAAGTATTCATCAAAGCTGTGTCTCTTAGGTAATCTTCATAAGCTCTTCTACCTACAATTGCCTCAAAGTTTGTTTTTGATTCAAACTTTTCTAGCACCCCGGATATAATAAGCTTATCAAATCTTTCCTGATAGTCTAAACCTCCTTTGTATTCAGAGAATGGTGTGAGAGCACGCAAGGTTTCTCTCTTATAGACAAACTTGTAATACTTAGCCTTTCTCTCAGCATCTGTTGCACCGTATAAATAGTAATCATTAACTGGTGACAGAGCTCTCTTAGTCCAGTAGTCCTCAGAAGAATAGACATTCTTTTTATAGTCATTATTCAATACAGCCTCATCTACATAAAGAACTCCGTTTTCAACAAATGCTCCAAAGGCAAAGTCTTTAACTTTTTCAACACCAAAGCTCACAGATAGATTACTATAAGGTGCTAAAGGATTAAATCTCTTTGGATCATTCCACCAAGTTTGGAAAACATAATTACTAAAGTCATTTCTTATTGCATTAGTAAGAAACTCTGTATCAGCAAATGACTTACCGTATTTCTGAATAAACTGATCAGGATAAAGATCTGTCATTTCATCAATAAGCTTATTTACCTGGTAATGATCTCTTAGAGTGAACATTCCTCCAATCATATCAAGTATCTCATCATATATCTTAAATGCTCCAATAGGTGATTGTTTTTCTAATTTCTCTAGGATCTCATTTGGGAATCTAGATTCTGTTCTAAGAGCTAAAGTTTTAGCAAGTGACTCTCTAACAGATCTAAGTGTAGAAGATCTTTGTGTATCAAAGTTCATAGATAGCTTTACCTGTGTGGTAGCTGCAGACATCTCTTCAAGTTCAATAAAGTGTAGAAGTGTTTGCAAGTCTTCAAGCTTTGTTCCAGAACCATCTAATCTGTCTTTTAAAGACTTCTCACTAAAATCAGGTTGGTCTACTTCGTATTCATCTGTTCCATTAAGGAATGTAGGAATTAATTCAGTATGAATAGTTTTCTTTAGTAATCTTGGTGAGAATTTATCTACAAGCTGTTTGTTATCACCTTGTCCAACAAGCTCATATCTATCAAAAGATTCCATAAATCCATCTGGAAGTAATTCCAAAAGCAAGCGTGCCTTACTCTCTACTCTGTAAAGATTAGCATTAGAAGGCTCTTTATCTAGAGGCTTAGCAAAGGTGCTCTTTGTTTGTCTTTGCTCTTCTACATACTTTTTAATAATAGGTTGTGTTGCAAAATAAACAGCTTGTTTTAGTGGCACCCCTGCTTGAAGCATAAACAACAAAGTAGGGCTTACTTCTTTATTACCATTGATATCAAAGATCCAAGCATCTTTTGCAACGTCCACCCAGCCATTCATGAGCTGGCTTATAAGTGTAGAAATTCTATACTCATTGTTTGAATCATATACATTAGACAAAGAGATAACATCCTCACCATTAATATTCATAGTGTTATGAGGCATTCTTATAGTCTGTGTAATAGTATATGGGCTTTTCTTAGAACCTAGTTCAGCAAAGCGGTTCATGTATGCACCAACACGGTTAAACAATGTGTTGTATGTATTGTCTACTGCACCAAGACCCAGGGTCTTTTTACCAATATTATTAGAAGACTGCTTGTATCTATTGTAACCTAATTCATAAATTCTAGTACCGGCAATTACCTTGCTGCGTCCTGTAGTAAAGTTTTTATATGCATCGTAATCTCTAGTATATTTAGAGATATCATCAGCAATAGTTTTTACATACTCTGTACTGTTAGGTGTGATAAGATCAACAAAGTTCTCTTGCATAGATAGAATATCCACAAGACTTGTAAGAAGATCATTCTCAATACCTTTTGAAGATGCGCCTGCTATATCAAGGGTAAGAGCATCTATTTTATCTTGAATAGGATCTACAAGATCCTTTTTATAATCTCTAAACTCTTGTGAAGCTGTAGCATATAGATCTTCCAATTCTAATGATAGCTCATTAAGTTCTACATATAAGCTAGGATCTGGTTGTTCCTGGCGCTCAAAAGCATCTTGAAGATTATCCTTGGCATTTCTAATAGCGTCTTTGTATTGTTTAACTTTATCCTCAAAATCTGTCTTTAACTCTTCAGGAAACTCATTAAGCTTGTTCTGAGTGTAGTCAATAACATTTTGAAAAGCTTCTTCTCTTTGTCTGTATAAATCAAATAGCTGTTGGTAGGCTATCTCTTTATCAATAGTATCTTCACTTCCTTCTTTATATTTAGCTAAGGAAACACCTTTAGAAGTCTTTACAAGACTAGGGAACATCATGAATAGCTTATCAATGTCAAAGTCAGATCCTGCTTTTGCTACAATCTCCCTTGGTAGGATAATCATATTACCTGCAGCTTCTGGTAAGAACTCATAAACTTCAGCAAACTCCATATTATTAAGACCTTGTACAGGAATACGTACACCGGCCATAGTAATAAGCTTTCTATTATCACCTTCATTAAGCCATGCCTCATCTTTGATAAGCATATTAAGAGCTTGCAATCTAGTGCGGCCTCTCTCAGCTTTCATTAATATAGTTACAGCTGGAAGCTTCAATAGTTTCTTAAAGTCACCTTGTAGAGCAATCTTAACTTTCATTCCTCTAATAAGACCATCAGGACCTACTTCATATGTAGGTAATCCTACATCATCATATAGTCTGTTTTCTTCTGCAGTAGCTTTTCTAATATTAGCTTTTTCAAAGCCTGCTCCGGAAACTTGGACTAAAGCTTCTCCATTTACCTTTTGCTTTATAATACGTCTATTAACAATGGCCACCAAAAGCTTTTCAATTGTTTCTGCAGATGGGTGAATGCTCAAGTCATAAACAAGAGAGTTATTAAACTCACTAAACTTAATAAAGTCTACCTCATGCTCAGCAAGATCTTGTCTTTCAAGCTCACGCTTTATAAAGTCAATTAACTTTTGAGACATAACAAGCTTACCATCTTTGAAATGTAAAGACATCTCTTTCTTTAACTCTTTGACTTTAAAGTCAATAAGTTTTTTAATCAGACCCTCATAAGCAATAAGCTTAGAATAGTTATTATCCTTTAGCTTTTCATCTTCAATTAGAGAATCCCATAGAGCTTTTCTTTCCTTCTCAGGCAAGTCTTTTCTAAATGATGTAGGCACACCCTGCTCCATAAGACCTTCCTCTACCAACTTTCTAAGCTGTGTAGAGAATAGAATGGTACCCTTGAACTTGTCATGAACTTCTGTTTGATCTTTAAAGTAATCAACAAAGATCTCATTCTTTGTAAATGCAAAATCAGGTTTTGCAAACTCTACATCATTGTTAGGAGTATTGTCATCATTCTTTCTGGTATTGTTTACATAGAACTTATCTACAACACCATTATTAGTAAGAGTATTAATCTTTGAACCAGACTGGAACAATGAATAGTCTATACCCTGCTCAACCATTCTATTATGAAGAGTTTCTAGATTACTTCCTTCAATAACACTAGGGATAAGAGGCATCAAAGAAAACTTATGAAAACCCACAACAGGTAAACCATCGGTTTTCAATGGGCCATAGTATTGCATCTTCTTTATAGGGAAGAACTTTAAAACTGTAGCTGTATCTACTTTCTCATTTCTTAGGATACGTCTGAATAAAGCCTCCTGAGGACCAGACCACTTACCAAGACTTATAAGCATTGCTCTATAAGAGTCAAAGCTTATCCAACCTTGAGCATCTCCCTCTTTCATTTTAGAATATTCAGAGAAGAGGTTATTGATGTTACTTTCTATTTGGTCTTTCTTTTCTTCCCACTTATCACCAAGTCTGTTCTTTTCATAGTTAAGAACACTTTCTTTATAAGACTTTAAAAGTGATGACTCTGATTTAGTATCCTGTAAAACAGCAGTGTTCATGGTCTTGCCATAAAGCTTTTTACCACCTATACTGTATCCAGACTTTTTAAACCACTCACTATCAGCATAACTATTCTTTGCTGCAACATTATTAAGGAAATCAATCATAGCACTGTCTGTGCGTAATAGATCCCCTGTTGCTGCAAATGCTGCATTTCTCTTATGGTACTCTTCCTTTTTAAGATTATAAAGCGCTACATCACCATAGAATAAATTACCGGTCTCATGTTTATGAATCCAGTCATTTAGTACAAAGGCTCTGAATATAGCATCATCCAAAAGATTTTCTTTTTTCTTATCAGTACGGATACTAAATGGAACCTGCGAGTCTTCATTAATGAATAGCTCACGCACTGCTCTCATTAGTTTTTGATTCTTCTGAAGACCAAACTTGGCTCCATCAGCTTTAAACTGATTAACAATATTGTTAAAATATTCTAGGATATCGGACTGTACCTTATTTCTAAGGGCTGTATTCTTGACATCATTTATCTTAGTAAGGAAGTCTTCAGCAATAAAACCTTTATCCTCAAGAGCTTTTTGAGTTTTTGGAGAAAGAATATCTTTAAAGGTTACAAACTTATCTCCAACATTTTTATAAAGTTCATCTCCAACAGTAGCATATCCTGCAGGATCACCACCATTAAGTTTTACAATACGTTGAATCTCTGAGTCTAGGAAATTCATAAAATGACCAAGGACCTCTAGATTACCTACTGTGGTGTTAACATCTTCATCCTCATTGTATTGAGCAAACTTGAAAATGTTTACATAGTTCTTTCTACCATCCGGAAAGACAATCTTATACAAATAAGCTGATGACTTATCAGAGTGCTGTGTTGTTGCAGGAGCACCATAGATAAGTGTAGTATAGAAGTTTTGAAGAATGTTTGTAATCTCATCTGCATCAGAAGTAGCAATACCTATGTTAGCAAACTCATTATCAATAGTAACGGACACACCACTAGAGTTGACAAGCTGTATTTTAGCAAATGTCTCTCTACCACCTGGTGTTTCTTGCTTAGTTTTAACATTTAGATTTTCACCAAATAGGGCCTTAAGAATAAGGTTGTGGCGCATTGCAGGGTTTCTGTTATAATCTAAGTGATTCATTTTATCATCACTAATCAATTGATTATAAGAAGGTGCTGCGTTTAGAGCTCCAATCTGAACTGTAAATGTTCCATTCTTAGAAAACTCAAACTGACCATCACCTGATGCATTATACACCATACCACTACCATACAAATCTGAGTATCTACTTTCTAGTGCTAGTAGTTCTTTGTAAGAGTTATCTTCAGTCTTACCATCTAACTTGATGTTGATCAAGTCTCTAATACTATTTATAAATACTTTGTCCTCACCTTTCAAACCATTTATGTAGACAAGTCTATCCCACAAACCTTTTGTCAAAACTTTAAGATTTGTTCTCAAAGCATTTTGAATCTCAGGTGTTGCGGACACATCCATACCTAAGCTTCTAAGGAATTCTATAGGGTGAGTCTTATACTTACCTTGAAAATCTTTTACAACTTCAGCTACATTAAGATAGTTGCTACTAAACTTACCAGTTTTGTTTGCTCTCTCTACTGTCTTTGTAACAATATACTTTCTTTCTCCTTCTTTGTAAGGACGGCTAAAGTTTACTTCCCAAGCCTTTGCAATCTTGTTTACATCACCTTGAGCTCTACCTGGTTTAGGTTCTAGTATATAATCTCCATCTTGAGTGTTTTGGAAATTAACTGTAAGCTGAATAAGTGGAATTCTTGTAGCTGTAAATGTCTGAGCAAAGTTTGTCCACAAAGCTGACTGAGCTATAAGCTCAGGAGTAAGTGAATCATCTTGAGATGTCTTGCTATTTGGATTACCGAGTTTTTCAAGCAGATGCTGTATAACCTTGTCTTTAGAACCCTGTAGTTTTTTATAGATGTCATCTACATTCATACTACCGGTAAGAACCTTTTGTATTTTGTTCCAGCTAATATCAAAGTCATTAAGTTCTGGGAATCCAAAATCATCTAGCTTTAATTTGCTACCCTCATATTTGTAAAGACTTCTTATAGTGTAGAGCACTTCAGCAGATGCAAGTTCTCTCATAGAAACATCATTGCCTGATTTATGGCCATAACCGTCTCTATCTTTTACAGTCTTAGAATCAGGGTCTTCCTCTTCAATGTTTCTAAGAAGATCATAAGTCTCATCAAACTGAAGGTACTTAGATTTCTTTATGTGGAATCCTAGAACACCTTCATCTTTTTGAAGAGCGGAGATTACATCATTTTGTGTAAGCTCTTGTCCTGATGTAGATGAAGAAGCAAAGTTTGTAATAGCAAGCTCTAGAGTTTTTACAGTAGAATACAATTTATCATATCCTAGATCCTCTGGAGACATCTCTGCAAGCTTAGAAGATAAGTCATTGTACTTTAATACAAACTGAGTAATCACTTCATTGTAAGCTGCAGTTCTTCTGCTAGGGTCTGAAAGCAAACTTGCTGCATAGTTTACACCATGATCTTTTGAAACCTGGTCTACATACTGTGAGAATATAGAATCAATAGCATTTACAATTTTCATTGCTTGTGCATATCCCATTTCATCTATAAGATCCTGGTCATCATCTGATATAGCCTTAAGCTTATCTAAGTGTGTAAACTTAGTATTCTCTAAACCATATGGCACAGGATTGATATCTCCAATGCGTAGTTTATTGTAAACCTCTGATAATAAGTTACTTACAGTCTCATCATTAGAAACTGTATCATTATTAATATTAAACACAGCCTTTAAGAAATCCAAAATGTGTTTGAATATTGACTTCTTAACAGGAGCTTTCTCTGAACCTTTTAATTTACCACCTGCTAGCATATACTGTCTGAAATCTTCAGCTAAGTATTCTTCTAGTTGTTGTGGTGTAGCTTTAGCAAAGCTTACTGTTGTACCATCAAATGCTTTGAATGTACCAGACTTTCTACCAAGCTCCTTGTATAGTTTATTGCGCTCACTACTAGTCAAAAACATTTGTGTGAAAGCATGCCACGACTCATGATAAAGATCTGTAAAGTCAGAACCTTTATAAAGAGTAATTGCAGCTCTAGAGAATGTAGCAATAGACTTTGGATTCTGTGTATTTATAATGTGAAACATTACTTCATAAGGAACCACCTTGCTAATAGGATGGTTATCATACCATTCTTTAGCTTTAGCAATTTGTTCTTCAGTAATATCCTCACCTATTACACCTTGGTCCTTAAGTTTATTAAAGATATCTTTATCAGATTTTTTAATTGTTCTAGATGCCTCTGTAGGAACAGTAAATGTTTTAGGTACAAACGTAGGTTTAGCTTTAGCAGCAACTACAGCAGGTGCAGGTTGAGCAGATGGTTGAGCTACACCCTTAAATGTATTTTCATAAACATCTCTAATAGCTTGTTTAGCTGCTTCTTCTATTTCTTCACCTTTATATTGAGATCTTGGTACCCATTTACCTTCTTTTTGTACATTATAAGATTCAATATCTCTTGAGCCCACACCAGCAAAGTTCTTAGTAAGAACAGGTGTAGTAGTTTTTAAAAAACGCTTACCTTTAGAACTATATCTATACCATGACTTTCTTTGTAAATCCCAAACATAAACAGGTTTATTTAATTTAATACCTAGTTGCACTGCAGTATTAGTTCCACCTTCTACACTATCATAATAAGTACCTGGTATTACATCTTGAGTTCTTTCTTTACCTTTAAGTTTTGCAATTGCAAATACAGCATCCGCATTAGCTACTTGATAATAATTTCTTACTTGTAAATTCCCTTGCAAAGTATTAGGATATTTTTCTCCAAGTAATCTTTCTACCTCAGTTCGTGCAGTATCCATTTGTTCTTTAGTAAGAACTGTAGCTTTTACTCCAGCATTTCTAAGTTTTTGAGAAAGATTTGCATTTCCAGCATCTTTGTAATGTTTATGATTTGTTACACCAAACTCTCTACCTATTATATCCCAAAAAGTATCTCCTCCGTAAGCACCACCAGAATGATTTGTGTATTCAGTTGGGTTATTAGTAGTAGTAGATGGTTGAGTAGGTGCAGTCTCAACTACAGCCCCAGCACCATTAATTCTTTCATTAAGAACATCAGCATGGCTCCTATATCCAGAAGCAAAGTATCCTAGTTGGATACCACCTTTAAGCTTAAGCCTTTGGATTTCAGAATTGATCCAAGCTCTTCTTGCTGATTGATCTGATAGGTCATGTGACTTACCATTCTTATCTATGAAGATGTTTTGTCCATCAAGCCATTTTTCATAAGCATCAACAGCTGCTGGAATATCTGCCATAGGAACTTGATTCTTTACATCACTTCCTGTAAATGGATTTCCAAAGTGTTTGTTTTGATCTAAACCTTTGAAACCTAGAGTTTTAGATTTAGCTTGTTTCTCTGATACACGCATTGTGTATAGGGCTGTGCCGGCATTATGGAGTTTTCTTAGCTCATCAGTAGGAGCATATACCATTGTTCCAGATACCACTGGTTCACCCTTAGCAACCTTTTTAGTTTCAGTTGCGGGCCCTTCTACAGAAGCTTGTACTTCTTTGAAAGTTTCAAATATGAAATAACCATTACGGTCTTGAAACTTACCTGTTTCTGAGTTGTATGGTTTGTTACTTGTAGCATGGTTCTGTAGCCATTTTCTGTATTGCACAGGACTAGTACCATTTCCAGTAAGCATGATAGTACCATCAGCTTTCTTTGTGTATGATGGAGTGCTTTCAGCATCTTTAGCATACACATTATATACGTGAGCTAGAGTAACATCTTCACCTGTCTTAAGACTTTTTACTATGTTAGTAGTAAGAGCTTCCATTAGATTTTCTCTAGTTGCAAGAATAGGACGCTCTAGTATTACACCACCTGCAACTTTCACATAAATCTTTCCTTTAGTCTTTTCTTTTTTACCAAAGAAAACATTGAAGTTATTATTGAAGTAAACCTTAAAGAACTTCTCTCTATAAAGCAAAAGCTTTTCTTCTGAAGTCTTGCCCATCTCATCTACTAGTTTTTCTCCTAGTATAATACTGATAGCATCTTCAAGAAATGTTTTATCAGATGATACGCTCTTCATTTTAAAAGGAATGACATCCTTGTATGGACCTCTACCAAATGCTTTGTACTGATCAATCCTTCTTAGTGGACTGTCAGATAAATCTTCAGCTACAGAAAGGTCAGCATAGAGCTCACCACTCTGTATATATCCAAAGCTACCGCCAGTTATTTTTTGAACTACTCTTTTGCCAGGACCACTGAGTACAAATTCTTTTTTCTTTTTAACATTGGCTTTCTGAGTATCTACATACTCTATAGCTTGCTCTTCTGAAAAACCCTGTGTCTTTACTAGCTCTTTGATTGTTTGAACAGTATCTCTTTTTTCTCTTAGTCTAAAGAATACAGGAGCACCTGTTTCTTTATCAGTAGGATTAAAGTTACTATCAAAGTATAGGACATTGCCATCAGCATCTGTTATAGCCTGTAGAACACCGCCTGCATAACCTTTATTTTGAAGTGTAATATTACCTAGTACTTCAGAGCTATTCATCAATGTGATGTAATAACCGGTTTCCTCGGATATTACTTTATCACCATTCAAAAGATTTTGCAGGAAAGAATAACTAAACTGCAGGTCTGAATCAGAATCATCTCCAGTAGTACTATCAAATGTATAAGGTCTAATAGAAATAGAAGCCTTAGGTGTAGCTGAAGTTTTTTGCTGTTCTTTGATCTCAGACTTTTTATTTTCTTCTTGCTCAGTACTTTCTTTCTCAAGCTCTTTGTCTATCTCAGATCTATCTAGCCCTAGGAAATTTATAATATTCATAGGGTCTTGAGCTGACTGTTTAGCCTGCTCATTAATCTCAGCTATAGAAGGAATAAGATAATCTCTTATTGAAGAGATAGGGCCTAACAAGGTCATTAGATTTTCTGGAACAATTGCAGCATATGTAATTGCCATATCTACATTTTTAGTATGATTTAATACTGCATTGTAGACACTTGATACATAAGCCTTTAGTTCAAAAGGATTACCAGCCTCAATGCTGGTATAAACATCCTTAAGAATCTTTTTCAAGAAAGCTCTTTCTTGCTTGTCAGAAAGTACACAAACCATGTTCTATATTTTTT
>Ga0181352_1000945_pt1 | contig 11729 bp, 15 predicted proteins | sample Fa13VDMLBSN_FD_130103 | JGI IMG/M metagenome (GOLD analysis project Ga0181352, IMG submission 130103) | Freshwater viral communities from Lake Michigan, USA - Fa13.VD.MLB.S.N | ecosystem: Environmental > Aquatic > Freshwater > Lake | place: USA: Michigan | collected 2013-09-23 | reverse complement strand
CGGCGCATTGCATCCGCTACCTCTTTACCGAAAATAGCCGACACGAACGACGTAAGCCTTGTGAATGAACCCTGAAGGCACCCCGCCATTACCCGTATAACCGCAACCGCGTCCACCGGTTTTGTTTTGAACGCGCCCGATGTTGCTAGTGCTTTGCCAATTCTCTTGCAGAGGTCCCGTCGGGCTTCATAGTTGAACCGGATGTCATAGCCGGTCTGGCGCAAGGCAACGCTAAAACTTTTCCATTCTCCAACCTCACTGCGCTTCGGTTCGATGTATTGCAGATGCTCTTTCATGGTTTATCTCCGTTGTGAATTGTGTTTGTATAACTCACCTGAATTTGTCAGGTCAGTCTTCGATACCCACGATGCTGTATGTGGGGTAGAACAGGCCACGCAGCTTGGGACTGCGCGCCACCAACCCCCGCGCTCGATCAATCGCCTCGGGCGTGGAGTCAGCTAAGATACCGCGCAGCTTGGTTACGCGGCGTTTGATACGCTTAGGGGTGGACTCCACCCCCGTGAAGCGCACGGTGTAGCGGTAGCGTCCGGTCATTCTTACGTCAACTTCAACAAGGCCGTCAATCACAGCACACGCTCCAGCAAAAAGAGCGTTGCGATAGCAACGTAGCTGATGAATCCCAGCACGAACACGGTAAATGCGGTTTTCATGGTTTATCTCCGTTGTGAATTACGTTTGTATAACTCACCTGAATTTGTCAGGTGAGTTTGGTTGCGTGGTCAGCGCGGTGTTTATGACCGTTCCCTCCGTTTAGGGGTGGCGCGCACCCTTAGTTTTGCAAGTAAGTTAAGCGCCCAGTGATCCCCCTTCTTGGCGCGGGCTTTGATGCTGGCGTGTCGTGTCTTGACGATGGACAGCAAGCCCTCGGCCTGTTCAGGATTCTTCAGGCGCATCTCGTTGAACACAGCGTGGGAGATGCCGTGTTCCAGAAGCATCAGCCGGTGCTGCTCGTGCACCTCACGCATGTGCTCGCGCATACGCACACTCGTTGCGGCGCGACTAGCCGCATGGCGCGCTTCGATCTTGGCGCGTAGTGCGCGGCGTTCGGCGGCGTTGATTTCCTCGCGCGCGATGGCGCTCGCCAGTTTCTTCGGGTCACGCAACAGCGCTGCCATGCGGCATGGCTTGCAGAATTTGCTGAAGATTCTGCGCGCAACAGCGCTGCCAAGTGGACGCGAAGTGTAGCGGAAACTGGCGGGTTTTTTTACTTTTTTGCAGGTTTCGCAGGTGAGTTGCATGGCGTTTTCCTTTTGTAATCAGTAGCGTGGCGGCGTGGTAGCGTGGCGGCTACGCGTTTGGCAGGGTTAAAAATTGCGTCCACTACGTCCGGCAAATCTGACTCCAAGTGGACACTTTTTTTTCAACAATATTATCACGATGCTGCGGGGGTGCACAGCTGTCCTATGTGATTTTTTGCTTTAAACAACTAGGAAAAGAACAAAAAAGAAAAACAAAGAAACGTCCACTTTGTCCCCCTTATATATATTTAGATAGCTAATAGCTATATATTATATGGGACAAGTTGACTGGTGGACGCTGACTTTATTGTTTTGCAACGATAAAGTTTGTCCACCTGCGCTGAAATTTGCCGGACGTAGTGGACTATTGTCCGAAGGGGGGTTTTTGGCAACGTGTTTTGGTAAGTCGTTGTTCGTATGTTTAGGGGTGATTTGCACCCCTACCAAAACACACTCCCAAAAACCAACTCACCTGAATGTGTCAGGTGAGTTGGGGAAAGAGGTTACTGAAGGTGCGCCCTCTTGAATCGGGGCAACGGCTTGTTGACGATCACGGGCGTCAGTCTCGTGTTGACGAAGTGCCCGTCGCGTCGGTCTCCGCCGACAACCCATGCGCGGGGCATGGGCGCGGTGAACGACCAGTAGCGGCGCTCGTTAGTTCGTTTGGTTTTCATTGACATTCCTTTTCGCGTTGATGTGGTTCGCCAGCGCTTGGACGCTGACCGGTTTGGCCTCTGCTGCGGCCTTGCCCGCCTGAACGGGCACACTTATCAACAACTCCCAGAACTTGGGAGCCGTTGTTTTGACTGCGGTTGCTTTCATTGTGCTGCCTCCATAAAAAAACTCGCCTGAACAATTCAGGCAAGTAGTGCGCGAATACGCACTCGGCATCGCGCTGTCACCGCGCTGCGAGACTGCCTACTCGACTGCGAAGCCTTCGCTATCCATGGTGGGAACGATCCCCGTCTGCTGAAACTGGGATAGCGCGAACGCTGCCCCGCCCCACGTCGTTCGCTCTTCCGCGTACTCTATTCCATCTACACCACAGCCTTCGTAACCAATGAGAACGCATTCGGTATCTTCAGAGAGCAGATGCGCGGGGACTATTGTTGCAATCCACTTGCCACTGAGAAAAACCTTGATGCGGCCTGCGGTGTGGTCACGAAGGATGAGTAACGGTTTGCCTCCCACAAACTGCATCATGCCAAACATCGTCTGTGCATTCATTTAAACTCCATAAAAAAAACTCACCTGAACAATTCAGGTGAGTAAACGAGGGGCGAATAGCGCCGCCCCCCTCGCGCCCCGCAACATCGCGGGAGAAACTGTCAAACTTAAATCGCCGCGCGGATGCGACGGCGCTGCGCAGCGGTCAACTTCATCGCCGCGCGGATGATGCGCTCGACAGGATCGGTTTCGCCGCGCTTCGCCGCCGCGTTGCGCGGCACGTTGTATATCAAGCGGATGAGGTAGGCGCGTCGGTTGTCGGCATCCTTGAACGCCTTGCCCGTCGCTTTAAACGTCAGGCCGCGTTGCCCCTTTCGGGTGCGAATCTTTTGCTCTGCCGCCACAAACCGCGTGACGGCATCGCTGGTTTCTTCGCGCGTCATGCCGGATTCTACAACGTATTCCTGCAACTCCAGCGTGCCGCTGTCGGCGTTGTGGAGTTTGGTATTGAAAGTGCTCTGGTCAAACATGGTGATACCTCCGTTGTGAAGCTCGCCTGAGTGTGTCAGGTGAGTGCGTCGCGCACCACAGGACGTAGTGCAATTCGACAACTACATTATACCATAACACGTTCTGGTAAGTAGCCAAGCAGCCCCGAAGCTGGGTAGCTTGCCCCCACTGGGGGCGGGGAACCCCTTTTGGCGGGGCTGCTTGGCAGCGAGACTAAAACACTATTTCTAAACCGCATCGCCACCACGCCACCCCGCTGCCTAATTTTTTACTACACAACTTAAAAAAATTTCTGTAAAAAATTATACACACTATGTCAAAAAAGTGGCCCCGGGAGACGGGGCCACAAGACGCCTTTGCAGGCGTTCCACAACGGAGGAGCTTGTAGTTTATAAACTATTCTGATAAAAAGCAAATACTTTTACGCTTTTAAGCGCGCCCTATGTTTGACAATTTGATTAAGCTTGAAGACGCTGACTATGCGCCTAGTGTGCTGTCAGAATCGACCAAGTTTATTCCGGACAGCAAAGCTGACCCCGCAGACATCGTTGATGGAAAAGTCAATACGTCCGAGTGGTTAAAAGAACTTGGCTTCGATGACGACGCAACGATAACCGAAGCGCAAAGCCGCGCCGCACAAAGCGCCTTCGCAGCTTTAACAATCCCACTGGATGCGCAAACCCAACAGCAAGCGCTCACAAAAGTGTCTGTTCCCAAAGCAGTTCAGCACCTTGTGGGTATGTTAACCGCGTACGATTGGGCTTTTGTAGAACAAGCTAAAGAACTTCGCGGCTACTGCATTGCGCAGCTACTTGAAGAAACAAAGCATCCCGAAGCAAAAATCAGACTCCGCGCTGTGGAGTTGCTTGGTAAGGTTACGGAGGTGGCGCTATTTACAGAACGCGTTGAAGTTAAAAAGACTTCAATGAGCGACCAAGAGCTTGAGCAGGAAATTAAAGCCCGCATGGACAAGTATATGGAGTTGATGCAGGTTGTTGAAGGAAAAAGCGAAACCGTTATTGATGAGATAAACGAAGAATTAAATGACGCTGCCGCGTGAGCAAAAAGAAGAATTAAACACGCTGCTTGGCGAAAAAATAAAACGCCTTGAGGTTGCCGCTGCTCGCGCTTCACTTGTTGAGTTTGCCAAAAAAGTCTACCCCAACTACTCCGTTGGCGCGCACCACAAGGTGATGGCAAAGCTTTTTAAGGAAGTGCTTGATGGTAAAAAGAAACGCGTGATCATCAATATTGCGCCGCGCCACGGCAAATCAGAACTGACTTCGTTTCTTTTGCCTGCGTGGTGGCTAGGGCATAGACCCTCTGATCAGATCATCATGGCTACGCATACTTCGTCTCTGTCCGAGGATTTTGGCCGTAGGGTGCGGAACTTGATTGGCTCGGCTGAATATAAAGAAGTGTTTACAGATACAGCGCTAAGCGCGGATTCCAAAAGCGCGGGTTCTTGGAATACGGCAAACGGTGGCAAGTACTATGCGGTGGGTGTGGGTGGTGCGCTGGCTGGTCGCGGCGCTAACTTGCTTGTAATTGATGACCCACACTCGGAACAGGATTTGAAATCTGGCTCCAAGCTGCCGTTTGAACAGGCGTGGAGTTGGTATCAGACCGGCCCCCGTCAGCGTTTGATGTGGGGTGGCTCGGTGATCGTGGTGATGACGCGGTGGGGGCAACTTGACTTGACCGCCAAACTGCTCGACTACCAGATCAAGAACCCCGACGCTGATCAATGGGAGGTTATTGAGCTACCCGCTATCTTTCCGTCAGGTAAAGCACTGTGGCCTGAGAAGTGGCCGTTGGAAGAGTTGTTGAAAACCAAAGCGTCGCTTGATCCGCGATTCTGGAATGCGCAGTACCAGCAGGAGCCAACCTCTGACAGCATCGCTATTATCAAACGCGAGATGTGGCGGGTGTGGGAAGCCAATACAGCGCCGCGATGCGAGTATGTCATTCAGTCGTGGGATACGGCGTTTGAGGCTAAGACCTCGGCTGACTACAGCGCCTGTACAACGTGGGGCGTCTGGTATAACGAGGAAGAAAAAAATGTGCCGCATCTGATACTATTGGATGCGTTTAAAGATCATATGGAGTTTCCCGAGCTTAAAGAGGTTGCGTTAAAGCATTATAAAGAGTGGAATCCAGACGCGTTCATTGTTGAGAAAAAAGCAGCCGGGGCACCGCTGCTGCAAGAGCTTCGCATGTCAGGCATACCGGTGCAGGAGTTTTCCCCCAGTCGTGGTAATGACAAGACGGTGCGGGTTAATGCGGTTGCAGATTTGTTTGCCAGCGGACGGGTGTGGGCACCGGACACACGATGGGCACAAGATGTTGTTGAGGAGTTGGCGGCGTTTCCTGTTGGCGAACACGATGACTTCGTGGACTCAACAACGCAGGCACTTTTGAGATTCCGGCAAGGCGGCTTTGTGGGGACTAATCTGGATGAACCAGACCCGCCCAAACTATTCAGGTCGTCGCGCTATCGGGCTTATTACTAGGAGGTTTTATGAGCAGCGTCACTTATGTGGGTAAACTGTATCAAGTAATGTCGCGTATGATGGAGGTTCGTAGGGCTATATACTACGTCAATGAGAGGTATACGGTTAAGCTTACTCGCCAGCGCAAGCACAGCAAAAGAGATGTGTCCGAGACTTTTATCATGTCCTGTGGACGTCCTAATTACCGTGAACGTGCCTTCATCCGCGCTTGTATAAAGGCTGGGGAAAAATTTCCAGTGAAAAAAATTCAATTGCAATACTGGCCCAAACAAAGAAAGAAATAAATTATGGCAATCGACAAAGCACTGTACGAAGCCCCGCAGGGGCTTGGCAGCATGGGCGATGAACCTGCTGTTGAAATTGAAATTGTTGATCCTGAAGAGGTTAACATCGGTATCGACGGTGTGGAGATCAGCCTCACGCCGGAGCCGGAAACAGCAGAAGACTTTGGCGCTAACCTTGCTGAGTATATGGATGCGCGTGAGATGGAGATGCTCATCTCTGAGTTGGCGTCTGATGTCCGCAACGACGTTGATTCCCGCAAGGATTGGGAGTCGATGATGAAAGAAGGTATCCAGTTGCTCGGTCTTAAGTACGAGCAGCGCTCGGAGCCTTGGCCCGGAGCTTGCGGTGTGTTTCATCCAATGATTACAGAGGCTGTTGTGCGCTTTCAGTCTGAGGCAATCATGGAGACGTTCCCCGCAGCGGGGCCAGCAAAGACCAAGATTATCGGCAAGCAAACGCGCAAGAAGGAAGACGCTGCTTCACGCGTGGCGGATGATCTAAACTGGCAGCTTACCGAGAATATGGTTGAGTTTCGTCCTGAACATGAACGCATGTTGTGGAGTCTCCCCGCAGCGGGGTCGGCATTCAAGAAAGTTTATAAAGACCCCTCACTTGGACGGCAGACCTCGGTGTTTGTGCCTGCCGAAGATATCATTCTGCCGTACGGTACGTCCGAGCTTTTGACTTGTCCGCGCATCACACACCGTATGCGCAAGAACAAGAACGAGGTTGCGGTTCTTCAGCATAGCGGGTTCTGGCTTGATGTTGATATGGGGGAGCCGCCCAAGCAGACTTCGGATATTCAGAAGCGCAAAGATGCCGAGACGGGCTTCTCCGCTATCAACGACAATCGCTATATCATTAACGAGTGCTGCGTTGATCTGGACTTGCCCGGGTTTGAAGATAAAGATAAAAACGGGGAGCCAACAGGCATCGCACTTCCGTATATTGTCACATACGTTGAAGGCACCAACACGGTGCTGGCGATTCGTCGGAACTGGAAAGAAGACGATGAGCTAAAACAAAAGCGCGTTCATTACGTTCATTACCAATACGTTCCGGGATTTGGTGCTTATGGCTTTGGCCTGTTCCATCTAATTGGCGGATTTGCTAAGAGCGCGACAAGTATTATTCGTCAGCTTGTTGACGCAGGCACACTGTCTAATCTTCCGGGCGGGTTGAAATCTCGCGGGTTGCGCATTAAAGGAGATGACACGCCGATTGCTCCGGGTGAGTTTCGTGACGTTGATCTACCCAGTGGCGCAATACGCGACAACATCCTGCCGCTTCCGTACAAAGAGCCGAGCATTGTGCTGTCCAACCTTTTGGATAAGATAGTTGACGAAGGACGCAGGTTTGCAGCTACGGCGGATTTGAAGGTTTCTGATATGTCGTCGCAAGCGCCTGTGGGTACGACGTTGGCGCTGCTGGAACGTACGCTGAAAGTTATGAGTGCGGTGCAAGCGCGTGTGCACTACGCGTTCAAACAGGAGTTGCAGCTTATTGCGGAGCTTGTGCGGGAGGATTCTCCTGCAAACGAAGAATATCCGTATGACGTGGATGCGGCGCAGGGGCGCAAAGCAAAGTACGAAGACTATCGGCATTTGGAGATTGTGCCGGTGTCTGACCCCAATGCCGCAACAATGAGCCAGCGGATTGTTCAGTATCAAGCGGTTTTGCAATTGTCTGGTACAGCACCGCAGATTTACGATTTGCCGGAGTTGCACAGGCAGATGTTGCACGTATTGGGGCTAAAGAATATCGACAAGCTAATCCCTACAGTTGATGATATGAAGCCGATTGACCCGGTACAGGAAAATCAAAACGTTCTTGCAGGTAAACCGGTTAGGGCTTTTGCGTATCAGGATCACGAAGCGCATATTGCCGTTCACAACATGGCGGCACAAGACCCTCTTATTCAGCAGCTAGTCGGGCAAAACCCACAAGCACAAGCTATTCAAGCCGCTATGATGGCACACATATCCGAACATGTAGGCTTTGCTTACCGCAACAAAATATCTGAAGCGCTGGGGGCTGCATTGCCGGATTCCAAAGACGGGCTACCGCCGGATATGGAATACCAACTTTCGCAACTATTGGCTGAAGCCGCACCGAAAGTTTTGGCTCAAAGCCGCGCAATGGTTGCGCAACAACAGGCACAGCAACAGATGCAAGACCCGTTGATTCAGATGCAACAGAAGGAACTTCAGATCAAAGAGGCTGAAGTTCAGCGCAAAGCGGCAAAAGATCAGAAAGACGCACAAGTCAACGAAGAGCGTCTCAAGTTGGAAGGTCTTAAGGTTGGTGTGGATATTGCCAAAGCTAAAGATCAGGCAGAGCGTGAGGATAAGAAGGAAGGTTTGCGCATGGGCGTTGATATTGCAAAGCATCATGCGGACAAAACGCATGACCTTACGAAGCATCGTGAACAGCTTGCAAATCAAAAACAACAAAAAGTTAAGGAGAAATAATGCTTCCTTATACGCAATTTGCGGATGCACTGAACAAAAAATTGCGCGTAGATATGAACAACTACGCAGATGACCTCGCTAACGGCATCTGTAAAAGCTTTGAAGAGTATCAACATCTCTGTGGGGTTATTAAAGGTCTAGCCCTTGCAGAGCGTCACATTAATGACCTTATACAACATTTGGAGACAAATGCGGATGAGTGATATTTTGATTGGCCTTGATCCGGACGATCCCACCAGATACCGGACAGCAACAGTGGAAGAAGAAATACCGCTGGAACAACGTGGCAGGCAACTACCAAGACCCTCCGGGTTTCATATCCTGTGTGCTATTCCGGACATAGAGGATAAGTTTGACAACGGAATCGTCAAAGCAGACGTTACCATGCAGCACGAAGAGATTTTAACTACGGTGCTCTTTGTTGTTGCGCTTGGGCCTGATGCGTACAAAGACGAGAAGCGTTTTCCTTCAGGGCCGTGGTGTAAAGAAGGTGATTTTATTATCGTTCGCTCCAATTCTGGAACTCGTCTGGATATTCAAGGGCGCGAATTTCGCATCATCAACGACGATACGGTAGAGGGTGTGGTTGACGATCCTCGCGGTATCCGTCGCAAATAAGGGGGTTGTATGGCTGCTGAAAAAGAAGGGTTTCAATTTCCCGATGAAAAAGAAGAAGTTCAAGCACCAAAAGACGCTTCTGAAAGGAAAGAAACAGTCGATTTTGAGGTAGAAGGCGATGTTGATGTTGAAGTTATAGACGACACTCCTGAACATGATCGCGGCTTTTCTCCCGCGCAAAATGTTGAAGACGTAACGGAAGAAGAACTTCAATCTTACGGCGATAAAGTTCGTCGTAGAATCAAAGAGATAAGTCATCTTCGGCATGATGAACGGCGCGCAAAAGAAGCCGCTATTCGTCAACGGGAAGAGCTAGAACAGTTAACTCGTAACTTAATTGATGAAAACAAACGGCTAAAAACGTATGTTTCAACAGGAGAACAGGTTTACGCAGGTACTTTAAAATCTGCGGCAGAAGCTGAATATGAAGTTGCTAAAAGACGTTTTAAAGAAGCACACGAAGCGTTTGATGCAGATGCAATTATCGACGCTCAAGCAGCTTTGACTAGTGCACAGTTAAAAATGGAGAAGGCTAATAATTATAAGCTAACCCCTTTACAAGAACCTGATAATGCTGTAGAAACACAAGAAACCGTTCAACCGCAATCCAAACCGGACGAGAAAACACTGCGCTGGCAGGCTAGAAACCAGTGGTTTGGAAACGATGACGAGATGACCGCCGTTGCGATTGTTCGCCATAAGCAATTGGTCAATTCGGGTGTAGACCCGCGTAGTGACGAGTATTATGCGCAAATAGATGCGCACATGAAAAAAAGATTTCCTGACGTGTTTACGCAGCGTAATCTTGACGATAATTCAGAAAAGGAGCCTGTAGTTAAAAAATCTGCGACCGTTGTAGCGCCAACAAAGCGTTCAACCGGATCAAAAAAGATTATTTTAAGTAAATCGCAAGTTGAGTTAGCAAAAAGATTAAACGTTCCATTGGAACGCTACGCAGAATACGCTAAAAGACTTGCTGAACAGGAGAACAGATAATGGCTGAAAATCGTCTTACTCGTGAAATTGAAACGCGCGACCAAGCGCAGCGCATAAAACAGTGGACACCCGCTCAACTCCTGCCCGATCCGTTGCCGGAACCGGGGTATGGGTTTAGGTGGATACGGACAGCAATCATGGGGAAAGTTGACCCTACGAATACTTCCGCAAAATTCCGTGAAGGTTGGGTGCCTGTAAAGGCCGAAGATCATCCGGAGATGCAACTTTATGTCGATCCTCAGAGCCGTTTTAAAGGCAACGTTGAGGTCGGCGGGCTGCTATTGTGCAAATGCCCTATTGAGATGATTAAACAGCGTGAAGCCTATTATGGGCGGCAGGCGTCGTCTCAAATGGAAGCCGTTGACAATAGCTTTATGAAGGCTAACGATGAACGGATGCCCCTCTTTAGTGAGAAAAAGTCCGGTGTATCGTTTGGTCGTGGTTCTAAATAATTTAGGAGTTTAAATATGGCTTACCCGACGGTTAGCGCACCCTATGGGCTGCGTCCTATTAACCTGATCGGTGGTCAGGTGTTTGCTGGTTCTACCCGTTTGATGGCAATCGCCAGCGGCTACGGCACGTCGATTTTCTACGGCGACGCTGTGAAGCTGACGGATGGCTACATCAACCGTGACCCGGCTGACTCGGCTATGACCCCGGTTGGTGTGTTTCTTGGTTGCACCTACACAAACCCGAGCACGAATCAGAAGATCAACGCCCAGTATTTCCCGGCTGGCACCGCCGCCTCGGATATCCAAGCGTACGTGTGTGACGATCCGGATACGCTGTTCAAAGTTGCTGTTGTCTCGTCTGGCACCACCATGAGTGGCGTCACGCAGGCGGCGGTTGGCTTTAACGCGGCGCTGGTCGATAACACTGGCTCGACGATTACGGGCGATTCTAAAGTCGCTATTTCTGCTACCACTGCTACGACCAACACGCTGCCTGTGCGGGTTATTGCGGTTGTTCCGGAGACGGCAAACGCGGCTGGTTCCTACACGGAAGTTATCGTGAAATGGAACTTCGGCATGCATCAATACGAAAACGCCACTGGCGTCTAATAGGGGATAAAACATGGCTATTTCTCGTGCGCAACTACTGAAAGAGCTTCTCCCCGGCCTGAACGCATTGTTTGGCATGGAGTACGCTCGTTATGGTGAAGAACACAAAGAAATCTACGAAACTGAGACTTCTGAGCGTTCTTTTGAAGAAGAAACCAAGCTGTCAGGCTTTAGCGCGGCTCCGGTGAAAAACGAAGGTCAGGCCATTGCGTATGACAACGCGCAAGAAGCTTGGACTGCTCGTTATAACCACGAGACTATCGCTCAAGGCTTCTCGATCACTGAAGAGGCGATTGAGGACAACCTGTATGACTCGCTCTCGTCCCGCTATACGAAGGCTCTGGCCCGCGCTATGGCGTACACGAAGCAAGTCAAAGCGGCTTCGGTTCTCAACAATGCCTTCCAATCCACGGGTTACAACGGCGGCGACGGCGTTTCGCTGTGCAATGCCAGTCACCCGCTGGTTTCGGGCGGCACCAACAGCAACACTCCGTCTACCCAAGTTGACCTGAACGAAACCTCCCTTGAGGCGGCGGTAATTCAGATCGCAGCTTGGACGGACGAGCGTGGTCTGCTGATCGCGGCCAAACCGCGTAAACTGATTGTCCCGCCGAACCTGATGTTTGTGGCTACCCGCCTCCTTGAGACGGAACTGCGTGTCGGTACGACGGACAATGACGTGAACGCGATCAAAACGATGGGTTCGATTCCGGAAGGTTACCGCGTCAACCACTTCCTGACGGATACCAACGGCTGGTTCCTGATCACCGACGTGCCGAACGGTCTGAAGCACTTTGTCCGTACTCCGCTGCAAAATTCAATGGACGGTGATTTCGACACCGGAAACGT
>Ga0181352_1000944_pt1 | contig 11739 bp, 8 predicted proteins | sample Fa13VDMLBSN_FD_130103 | JGI IMG/M metagenome (GOLD analysis project Ga0181352, IMG submission 130103) | Freshwater viral communities from Lake Michigan, USA - Fa13.VD.MLB.S.N | ecosystem: Environmental > Aquatic > Freshwater > Lake | place: USA: Michigan | collected 2013-09-23 | reverse complement strand
GATGGGCATTCCCCGAACTTGTCGAAGCAGTGCTGGCGATGGGCGGCCCACGCGAGGTATGGACGAAGGGCGAGGCTGCGTTCATGCGCAAGTTCGGCTTCATGTTCGAGCCACAGGAGCGGTACTACCGGACTTCTATCATCGCAGGCTGGGTCATAGGCAAGCTTGGGCAGCGTCTCGGGCTATTCACGTTCGATATCGATGCGACAACCCAGCACCTGATTGATCACGTCGAGACATTCCGGCAGGGTACGCTGGACAACAGACAAGATGTATTTGACATCATCGGTCAGTTTTTGCAGGAACATAACGACCAGATGATCGAGGTCACCGAGGTCTACGGCTCAGGCAAAGAGCAGGTGCGGCAGCCTGCACCCGATCGAGCAGTTGTGCGGGTGAAGATTGTCTACGATAGCAACACACCAGTGATGCCCGGAAGCGTCATAGCGATCAACCACACAATGCTCAAGAAGTGGCTACAGCGCACCAAGGACTCGGTCGAGCGTCTGACCCGCGAATTGGATCAGGCCACGGCATTGATCGCCGCACGTGAACGAGTTACTATGTTCAAGGGGTGTGCAAACCGGAACCCGGGACAAGCGCACTGCGTCATCATCAACGCGAACCACCCGCGCTTTGCGGCGGCTCTGACCAGCACAACAGCTAGACCTCAGAGTCCTGTAGCGCTCGCGGTGTTGCAGGGTGGACAGTCTTAGGAGCGCCGACATGGCACGCAACTACCGCGCCGAGTACGACAAATACCACGCAGCCCCAGAGCAGAAGCGTAATCGCGCTATGCGCAACGCCGCCCGTCGGGAGATGGAACGCAAAGGCGTAGTGAGTAAAGGCGACGGTAAGGATGTCGACCACAAGACACCGATCGCAAAAGGCGGTGGGAATGGAAAAGGCAACTTGCGGGCAGTGCCCGCAAGTTCTAACAGGTCGTTCCCCCGCACCAAGGGTGCGAGGATGCGCTGATTATTTCTTGGCTTTCAGGGCGCACATACCCATTTTTGTGCACTTGGCCGGAGTTGGGCAGCCCTTGCAAGGCTTGAAAGCTGCGGACTTCTTGGCACCTTTGGCGGCGTACATCATCGGCTTCTTCATCATGGCGGTCACCCCTTTTTGCGCATTGAAGTTGATTTCTTGCCCTCGGCACGCTCCATTTTAGCGTAGGCTGCCTTAGAACCTGCGGCTTTCTTTTCCATACGTTCTTCTTTCTTCGACTCTTTGCCCTTGAAGAGCGTCGTCTTCTTCATCATCGCGGTCACCTTTTGAAAGACCTAAGCGTCTGAGCGAGACGCGCGCGTTGACCCATCTTACCCGGGGCCTTGGCAGCCTTGGCAAGAGTCGGTGCAGGGATCTTCTCACCCTTCTTTACACCCAGCGATGCACGAAGCGCACCGGGCTTCTTGATCGCGGATTTGATCCAGTTCTTCTTGGTACCGTTCATCGCTTCCTCGCTGCGTTCATGTTGTCGACGAGATTTGGATAGGGACGTCCTGCCGCTGCGGCCGTACGCTTGGCCTTGGATTTCTGCTGCGGTGTAAGCGGTTGAGACCGTGCAGACTTGGGCTTGGATGTCTTCCAGACGGGAGGTTTCATGTCAGCACTTCCACGCCCGCAGGGCTTTGTTGATGCGGCTATTGGGATCTTTCGCTGTCTTCGCCGAAGTCAGCTTCTTCTTCATGCCGGTCATCCGGGCACAGAATGAATCCCGGCGCGGACCACCTTCCGGCTGCGGAGCTTTGAGACCCGGCTTCCCCGGGTTCGCCTTGTTGTAGCTGGCGCGCCCTTTGGCATTCAAACCACCAGAGGGACTTTGGCCTTCTTTGCGTTGCCATGCTGGAGTCTTCGCCATTACTCTTCTCTCTCGCCCCCTCGGGCTTTGGTTATCTCATCACGCATGCGCTTCTCAAGCCGCTGGATTGCATCGTTGAGACCCTCGAAGTCTGGCGTGCCTCTGCGCATTTCATCCCGACGGAGTTTGCGGATCTCATCTTTGAACTCTCGCTCGATACGCTTGGCAACCATCGACTGAACAGCTTCTGACTCCGCAACATTGTAGTCATAGAACTTCATACCAAAGCTGCGGGCCAGCGGCAACCCACTGGGCAATACGCCCGTCACGCCACGTTTCTCATCCATGATGTCCTGCACCTTGGTAATCTGACGGCTCGACACGGCAGGGGGCATCGCCAAATCATACGTGAACTTGGTGATGTTCCATAGCTTGTCAAAGTCAGTATCGGTCTTTTTGTGGATGTCTTTGCCGGTGTACGGATCAACGCCGCCCACCCACCCAAGAATTGCAGATACGAACGGGCCTCCCGGCGTAAGAGCCTGCGGGATCCACGACTGACCCATGAATCCATTGGGCAAGCCCTTGGTCGAAGAGGCAAGCGGCACGTAGTCGCCGAGGCGGTAGTACACCGGGTTCTGGTCGTCGCCCATAAACGGGATGCGGATGTTCATATACGGACCAACGCCGAACATACGATCGCGCACCCACTCGGGGCCTTTCTTGCGGGCCTCCTCATCATCGCCGCCTGCCATGGCACTCAGCGCAACATCCAGCAGGTAGTACGCCGTCAGCACATTGACGAGCTTCCACGGTTGGTACAAGGCGATGCGGCCGAGCACCGGCATGATCGCGTAGGTCCACGACACGAACGGCATCACTGACTGACGCAAGACCCGAACCGCTTTGGAGTCGATGTCGTAGTCGAGGAATGCTTCGCGTGCAAACTTGGCCCCGTCTTTGATGTTCTGCTCTGACGGCGTCGCGGCCTTATCCCGCTCCTGCAACTCACCTACTTTCTTCATGAACGCAGCAAGGCGGAACACATTGTCCTCGGCTGCGTACAACTCGGTAGCGATCTGGTCGATTTTGCGAACACCGCGTGCAGCTAGCGCGACGCCTGCTTCAGCCTTGGCCTTCTCGTACCCCGTAAACGCACTGAGGCGTTTCAGAAGACTGGTATCGCTATCAGGCTTCATGTTGTTGCGCCATGCGTCGTAGATGGCTTGCTTGACCTCAATGCTGGAATAGTCACCCAGCATGGCACCTGACGACATGAACTCTGACACAAGCGAGAGTTCGGCTCGGGTGAGACTGTCAGGACGCAGTTGGTACTTCGTGTACAACGCCGTAGCCTTGCCGATCGTGCTGAGCGGGATGTCGTGCATCATGGCCAGCGTGATGTTGGAGGCAATATTTGTGATATGCGTGCCGGGGTTATAGACCGTCTTCGACTTCTTGAACCAACGCATCGTGTTGTTGTACGTGCGGACAGGCACGAGTGGTTGCCGGTCTGACATATCAGTCATCGCGCTCCACACGGGACCCGGCATGTACTTGCCTGCAAGTTCTCCATAGTTCTTGGAGTCCGGCAGCTTGACCCACGTATTCGATGACCGATAATCGTTGCGGATCAGCGGAGTGCGGGCCTCACCCTCTGAGACTTTAAGCACTTGGCTAGCATCAGGCGACCAACCAAACACTTCATTGATCTGGTCGAGGCTGTCGAACGCAATTGACTCAGCCGTCGGCTTGTTGTCGACCTGACCCAGCGTAGCGACTGCTGACGAAAAGTTCTTCGAAGCGTAGTTGTTGGCCAGTGCTGCCATGGTGTTCCGCATGGCGTTGGCGAGATCAGTGACCCGGTTCTCAGCAAAGGCTTGCTGAGCCGTCATGTTGGAGTAGAACTGATAGCCACGATCGTACTTGCGGATGCGCCACTGACGGGTGGTGTCGACCTGAAAACCTAGCGGCGCACCGTTCTTCTCGAAGATCTCGCTGCTTATGAAGCCCTGTGGTGTGATGGTGTTTGAGTCAGCAGCCTTCTGCACAACTTGGTAGAACGTGCCGTCAAGTACGACATCGCCATCTTTGTTGGTGTTCAGCCACCCTGCCGCCTTGAACCCTTCGAGCGAAGGCTCGCCTCGGCGCTCCATACCGATCAGCTCGTTGACATCACGGGAACCAAAGCGATGAGTCGCGACTTGGCTTGTGCGGCTTGCAAAGAGAAGCGACTCAGAGAACTTCGTACGCTCGAAGAACGCGCGGTCAGACGGTGGCAATTCTGCGATGTAGATGTTCAGGAAGTCCTTAACCTTGTCGGCCAGCATCTTCAGCTTATTCGCACCGGGTAGGTTATCGAGCGCATCCCGTTTACCGTCTAGGTAATCAAAGATCGCCTTGGCCTCAGTGCCGGGCCTAGACTCGACTTGGTTGACCAGCACTTCCATGAACGAATAGCCGGTGTTCTTATCAAGTTTGAACTGGTCCATCAACTCGCTGGGTTTCTGAGCCACGTTGAACCGCGAATTGACGTACGTCAGCCAGCGAGTAGCAGCCGGGAAGTCTTGCCGGATCCGATCAGCGATCTTGGTCGCGTTCTCCGAGAACTTCGTAGCGCCCTTTTGCCAGCCGAGGGCATCAAACGCAAACTGCCAGCTCAAGAGGCTCGGCATCGTCGTCTTGGTGAAGTTGCGGTAGTCCGTTGCCGTGATGCCTGCTGCGGCCTGCGTATCGCGGTTGGTCTGTACTGCGGCTTGGAGGATATTGCCAGTAGTAGGATCGAACGTGCCTTGGTTGAACACAGACTTTATCTGTGTTGGATCGAATACAACGAACTCGGTATCGTCGTTAGTTAAAGAATCATTCTCAGAGAACTTGACGATGCGGCCATCGTATCCAGCGGTTTTTAACGCTTTTTGAATAAAGTTATTGCGATCGCCTGAAAGCACACCCAACCGTTCGATTTCTGGTGTAGGCGCATCAGCCCCTTCTTCTTGCAAATATCTTTGATACGCCTGCTCAAATTCAGGCATTTGCTCTCGCAAAGTGGCAATGTCTTTTTCGGTAAGTCTTCCAACAAACGGATTTTCCATTCTTAGATAGACTGGAATAACATTGCCGTTTTCAATAGTTGCAAAATCAGATGCATGGTCAGCGCTAGCAAAATAAAAACCTTTGCCGCGATAAGCACCGCTAGTTGATTTGGCCGTCTCAGAAAAAGTATCAAACAACTTTGTTGTGCCGTGGTACACAACCAGTGGCTTACCGTCGTCGCTTACAACTTTGCTACTACCAAACCATCTCTTAAACGCAGACGTATTTGTATCAATTCGCAGGACATTACCCTGCGGTGCAGCAGTCTGCTCTGCCGCACGAGCGGCTTCGAGAAGCTGGAAGGTGTTGTCGATAACGTCACGGGCCACTGTCTGCCGTACTCCCAGCATACGCTGCACCAGAGCGTAGATGGTTTGCAGGACATCGTTGGCGAACTTGACGAACGTGCGAGGAGCGTCGCTCTCCATTTGTTGCAGTGCACGACGGAAGTCGTTGAGCGTGTTGCCGTATGAGATGAGTTCCAGCACTGCGTCGAGTTCGGCGGTGGGCGACTCGCCTGCGAGCGTGCGCTTGAGCACGGTCTGCACTTCTGCTGCCTTGGGCGTCAGCTTAGCGGTGTCGTAATTGACGACACGCTTCAGAGCGTTCTTGAGCGCCGTGACTTGCGGCGCAGCGGGATTGTTGTAGATGAACCATTGCAGAGCACCGTGCAAGGCTTCGTGCAGGGCTACCTCTCGGCTACTGGTCGGCTCGATGAAGATGGTGTTGGTCTTCGGGTCATAGCGCGGGTTGCCATCCGCCGTGAACTCGACCTTCACCTCACGCTTGCCCGCAACAGCCAGCTTGATGGCTTGCGCCAACGTCCGTTCAAATGGTGTACCTGACGTACGGATATAGTTCAGAAGACCATTGAGCCCTGTCTGCTTGGCTCCGCGACCCATCGTTGCGTAGCCTTCATTGACTGCATCCACAAGCTGTGGCGTCGCACCCTTGGCTGTAGCTTCGCGGGACTGCCGCACTTCAGCAGGGCTGACATCAAGCAGATCAGGCTCACCGATGAACGACTCACGCTTGGCCGCCGCCCACGCACGAGAGATTAGGATGTCAGCCTCTTCCGCGCGGGCATTACTACGCTCTTTCTGCGCGCGGTCTTTTACAAAGCGAACGATCGTCTCGACGTCTTTGGCGTTGCCATCTACAGCGCGACCAACACGAGCAAGTGCGGCTTGTACTGCGGCAGCATTGGCTTGCAGTGCTTCAGCGCGCGGGGCAACGCGACCTTCGGCAGTCTCATCACGCTTGATGATCTCACCAGACCGTACCAAGTTCTGACTGGCATACGCTTCATATGCATCACCCAGCGCGCGGATCGCCTCGGCAATCTCTTTTACCTTCTCACCATACTGCTGAGTCAGCGCGTCGTCACGTTCAACGGACTTGGGCTTGCGAACAACGATCGCGGCCTTGGGGTTCAGGATCGCGTTACGGATCGCAGCATAAACCTGCGTCGGCAAAGACGGCCGACCGGGGGCTCGACCAGTCGCGCCCTGAACCTCAGCGAACAGCTTGTCAGCCTTGATGTCCTCCTGCTCAATCTGCTTGCGCAGGTTCTCAATCTCAGCGTCTTCCTTAATTGCGTCTGAGACATTGGCAGGGCCGCCCTCCGCTGGGGCCTCGGCGGGTACCACCTTGGCTTTCTTAGCCTTCTTGCCTTTGGTCTCTACAACAGGCGCAGTGGGTGGTGTGGGTGCAGTAGAAGAAACTCCCGCCGCTGGGGGAACAGCGGCGGGAGAACCGGCGGAAGGAGTAACGCCGGAAGGACCACTCACAGGAGACACCAGATTGACCGGAGGCACGTTCGCCCCAGTCTCAATTTGTTGCGGGGTCTCGGGCACCTGAAACACGCCCGGAGATACCTCAGTGATGTTGCCCGGGAGCGCACGACGCGCAGTACGACCAGCCGCAAGCCCTACGGTGGGCGCAGCAGTGGTACCCGGCTGAAGCGGTGCAGGCAACTCAGTGGTCATAACCCCCGGGGCACCCGGCACGTTGTACACACCGGGCGCAGCCGTCGTGACACTCTCAGGCCGTAGCAGCATGGGCGTACCACGCCCAGTCAGGTCGATACCCGTTGCAGTACGCGGCGTAGTGGGCGCAGTGGTAGCAGGCGCTCGGGTCTGTGTGAGTCCACCCAACAGCACAGAAGCTTGCTGCGTAGCACCGGTTGCAGGGCCGGTCATTCCCATAAGATCGATACCACCCGCCTCTTGCTCCTGACGTCGCGTCAGAAGTTCACCCATCGTGAGTTCGCGACTGCTGGGTGTGCCATCGGGAGCCGTAGCCGTGATCGAGATACCGCTCGGTTGGTTGTATGCAGCGAGGAAATCCTTCTGCACTCGCTCTTGCTCATCAGGGGCAAGCCACTGCGCCGTCTTCAGCTCGTCCTGAAGCGACTGGGCCGTGCGCGTATCGCCCTGAGCAACAGCATCCTGCCATGATTTCAGGCGCTGAGCAGCTTCTTCGAGACGAACTTGCTTCGCAATGAGGTCGCCCTCACGCGCAATCTGAGTGTCGAACCACTGACGGGCGTCGGCTTCCGGCACACCTGCTCGCTGGGCCTCAGCACGTACAAGCTCAAACGCCTGCATCTTCGTCTGAAGCGGTTCAGTCGAGGCTGGGTCAAGGGCTTGCCGCAGAGAGTCAGCACGTTGCGCTCGCTGGTACGCATTACCGAACTGAACCGGACCCAGCAACAGCGCCATACCGAAGCCGCCGATCGCACTCTCACGCGCGATCCCACCCATATCCTCGGGCGCAGCGCCGTACTGCCGCTGGACGTACTCTGACGAGATGTCTTGGATGACCTCGGTTGCAGGCTGTACAGCGAGGTTGGTCGCGTAAGCACGTGCGAAGGGTGCAGCAACACCCGGCCGAGTCATCTGCTCCGCAACTTCTGTAGTTGTCCGAGCACCGGGCAACAGCGGGCGTACCGCACGACCAAGACCCACCGTCGCAACCGTAGCACCTGCTTCACCCACACCATGAATCGCACCAACCCGCATGGCAGCAGCTTTTGCCGCCTCGGGGTCCCCAGTATCCCGCAAGACACGCTCATAAGCCTCTTGGTACGAAGACCCACCGAACAGCGCCGCAGCGGCCGTAGGAGCCGCGTAGAGCCCGACACCGGGGATGAACGCCGACCCGATAACTGGAGCTGCTTCGCCTAGCCCACGTGCGCCCTTTACAACCGCCTCACCCAACAACCCAAGACCCCGCAGATCGGGTTCGTAACGAAGGCCCTGACGCTCACCGAACTCACGAGTTTGCGTACCCAATTCATACAGCGGTCGTCCGGGCTCACTGAAGGCCTGCGCGGCCATACCCGCCATACGCGGCACACCAGCAACCAATCCACCGACAAATTGCCGCCCTGCTCGAGCAAGCGTGCCGCTAGGTTTTACGCCGAAATAGTCGGCAACACGCTCGTATGGAAGACCTATGTGACGACTGTAATCGCGCAAAAGATCTTCATCACTCAGCGACTGTACGTCTTCAGGCGCAGTTTTTCGTAGCTGATCGAGCGTATAAACAGCCATAGTGGTTCCTTGTTACGCTACTACTGACCGATGCGCGACGGGCCTGCGCGACGTTTCAAGATGATGGACTTGATGTCATCAGGCAAGAATTCATATTCGGGTGAATTAAACAATTCGGTTGCTTGTGCGCGTGTGAGTTTGGAGAAATCACTTGGTCGCAACAAACCTAGCCTAGAAACAGACTCTTGTGCCGACTCACGCCGAGCAATGTCTCGTGCAGCTCGCGCCTCGTCGGCATAGAATGCAGCCGCATCAGCCCCGCGAGCTTGGGAAACAACCCCTGTCACAGTCGTGGGACGTACAAGACCGGGTTGCGGCGTAGGAGCGCCAGCACCAGCACCGCCTCTACTACCAGCCCCACCATACCCAACAGCTTCAAGGGGTACTGCGGCTGAACCTGCTGCTTGCCCGGCCAACATCTCTGGCGTGAGGTTAAAGGAGACAAGCAATTCACGTTGCTCAGGACCAGTCAGCGGCTTACCGCCTCGTGCCTCAACTGCTTTTCCAAGCGCGCTGTAATACGCATCTATAGCTTTTTGCTGCCACGGCGGAACTTCACCACGACCACCCGCTTGTCGAGGGGCAACAACTTTGCCTATTGCCCCCATACTTGCCGTAAGCAAACGCTCATGTTGACCACGCAACCTACGTGCCGCAGCCAAATCACCACGCTCTTCTGCGTCGTTAATCTGAAGACTAAGTTCGTTTAGCTCTTGCACTTTTTCAGGCGGCAAAGTCTTGAGAGCACGTGCGGCAGCTTCATAATTTAGCGCTTGTGACCGCCGATACTCAGCCTCAGCCCGTTGTCTTTCCATATTCGTGACGTACTCACCCACAGTCTCGGGACTTAATGCGCGTCGTGATAAGAGACCAATAGCTTCGTCTTCAGATCTGAACGTCTGCCCAGCACCCAATGCACGACCCGTAGCCGCGTCCACCAACGTAAGCGTCACACCACCTTTGTCGTCGCGATCAACACGGTAATTTTGGCCGGGACCAATCAAGTCACTGGAATTAAATGCACTTACCAACTTATCAAGACTGCCACCAGATTTGCGCAACATGCTTTGGATATCACGTTGGCCTTGCTCAAACAATGCCTTATCAATACCTGTGATGTTCGATAGCGCGCCGTACTGCTCTTGCGTAGACAGCCCCGCTTCTGCTGCCATCTGATACATCTGCTGAGCAGTCATATTCGGATTATCGCGGCGAGCCTGTGCAAGTCGTGCGGTGAATTCATCAACTCGCGCTTTACTAGCCGCGTCACGTTCACTCGCTGCAATCTGTAATTCTGCTTGTCTACGTGACAACCCCTGACCAGCAATAGCACCACGAAGCTGCTCCATCTCAAGCGGGGCGCGCTCAGCCTCACGCTGAGAACGAAGCAACGTCTCCTGCATCTGCAAAGCCTGTGCAGGGTTGCGTGCCGCGAGGACAGGGATTGCTTGTTCCATCCGCGCACGGTTCAGTTCGGCAGCGCTGAACGGCGTCTGGCGAGTCAACCCACCATAGCTGTACATCGTCGGCGTGGTCGTTGCCGTCTCTGAGGGCATCTGCGGTGCGTAGCGTGCAGCCTCTTGCGCCGACAAACCGAAGTCGGAGATGTCATCCATAGCAAGACGACCTGTCTCAAGACCTGCACTACGAATCTGCTCAGGAGTCGCCGCAGTACCGGGTGTTACCGTAGGCTGCGAACCGAAGATCTCTTTCAGGCGTTCACGCTCAGCCTGCTGCTCCTCATACTCCTGACGGCGGCGCATGGCGTCACTGAATTGCAGACCGGTCTGAAAGCCACCGGCGAGGCCTTTGAAGAAGTCAGCCATGATTAGCTCCCCGCCCTTCGACCCATTGCACCACCAAACCCACCTGCGTATGCACCCAAACCCATACCCACAATACTGGCGAATGGATCGGCCTGAGAGTTCATTGCATTGGCGTAGCTGGTCTGTGCGCCGAGTACCGAGCCGAACCCTTGGATCTGCATACCGAGACCGCTCTGGATCGACCCAACACCTTGTCCGTACAGTGCACCGAACTGATTGGCCGGAGCCATCGACGACGCAAGACCTGCCGATCCTGCACCTGTAGCACCGCCGTACGCGGCGAGCGACGCACCGGGTAGACCACGACCGAGACCCGTGACATCCATCTGCCGAGCCCAACCTAGCTGTTCGGCTTGTCTGCGAGCACCAGTCATCATGTTGGCACGTTGTGCGGCCAGCCCGAGGTTGGATTGCGACTGCAATGCAAGACCTGCACCTGAATTGGGGTTGACACCCATCGAGCGCATCGCGCGCTCTGAGGCGGCTTGCGTCGTACCGAATGCACGACCGGCTGCGGCCGCTGCTTCTTGCGCAAGTTGTTCGCGGTATGCGTCGGTGTTGAACTCGGTCGCCTGTCGAACCAACCCCTGCTCGACAGGCCTGAACGTAGTTCGAGCGTAGTCGTAGTAGTCTTGGGCCTGTGCCATCTGTTGTCGCTGAGCAGCAATCTGTGACTGCGCGATCTCACGTGCGATAGGCGAAAGCTCACCGTACTGTTGACGAGCAAACGCAAGTTGCTCGCGGCCAAGGCCTGCCATCGTCTCGGCGGCTTCTTTGCTGGCGCTGGCCAGCGGGCTATAGTCTGGCGGCGGTGCGGATTTTCCACCCATGATTACTCCTTACGCAGCCAGCGACATTTGTCGGGCCACATTACAAGAACGTGCATATCAGCGCCGGGTGCGCCGTCTTTCATGATGAACTCGTCTTCAAAGCCAATATGCTTGTCGAAGGCGATCGTGCGGGGTTCGTTGGACGGGACCATGCCAGTCAAGCGCTTGAGCTTGCACTGGTTGAAAGCGTAGTCGCAAATAGCTTGGAAGAGCGGAACGATAGCTTTGGTAAATCGGTCGATCGCGATGTGTGCCGTGGCGTTAGCCCCGTTGAAATTGTTGATCACAACACCGGCAATCATCTGACCGTCTCGCTCAACGCCCATGGCGTAGTAGGAACCCCAATCAGCACCCTGACCCACTCTTTCCGCGACCCACGCTGCGACGCGAGCCTTATCATGGAAGACAAGCTGAGTCATAGAGCCGTATTATGACGCAGGCTTATTCATTACGCCAGAACTTCACTGACGCGCCGATGGCGAGGACACCCAGCAAGGCTATCGTCACAAACTGCACAACAGTGCGCATTGCCGTCTTTTTCATCCCTCTCCATGCGTCGATCAGAGAGCGAAGATCCTGCACGTCCTTGCCAGCCGGCTCATCATGAAGCCCTACGGACTCAAGCGCTC
>Ga0181352_1000943_pt1 | contig 11742 bp, 13 predicted proteins | sample Fa13VDMLBSN_FD_130103 | JGI IMG/M metagenome (GOLD analysis project Ga0181352, IMG submission 130103) | Freshwater viral communities from Lake Michigan, USA - Fa13.VD.MLB.S.N | ecosystem: Environmental > Aquatic > Freshwater > Lake | place: USA: Michigan | collected 2013-09-23 | reverse complement strand
AGATGACCTACCGTGACCTTCAGATCGACTACTGCCTCTACACCAAGTTCCGCACCTTCGACGGCGACATCGTCGTGGACGTGGTCGACGGCGAGATCAAGATCGCTGCTTTCAGTGGCGTGGTCGACGATTGCTACGTGGGCGAGCAGGATGTGTACCTTCAGCGCGGCGGTTCCTGGTTCGCGTATTTTGAGAAGCTGGCCCTCGAGAACCCCATGTTCATCGCTGCCGTGGAAGAGGCTGTCGAGGAAGAGGAAAGGCTGCGGCGCGAGCCCGACCCGGATTACCTGCGGGACCTCCAGCACGAGCGCGAGCAGCTCTGCCGGGAATGGGGATGGAATGACTGACGAGGATATCAACTACCTGAGCAACTATGGCTCGTGCGCGATGGATGAGTGCCTCTGTGTCAGGGGTGCTCATCCGCACTGGCCGGGAGCTTGGGGTGGGCTGGCTTGCGAGCACTGGCGCCCGATCGGTGCGCGTTCGTTCGATGAGCTGATGAGGATGGCTCGAGAGAAGTACGAGCAAACAGTGGAAGTGTGCGGAAATGACTGACATTGTGAAGCGTCTCCGGAACTATGAATGCATGTATGAGCTGCCTTTGCAGGTGGTGGACAATATGGATTCTGCGGCCAGTGAGATCGAACGGCTGCGTGCGGCGCTGCGCTACTACGCTGCGAACCACTACCCGAACATCAACGACGGGCCATGGGGGCCGGGTAGCACGGACTTTGGTGATGTCGCCCGCGCCGCACTTGGGGAGGACAAGTGATGACTGATTACACAGACTTGTTCAGGGAAAATGAACCGGACCCATTGCTGCGCGAATTGGACGGCAATGTCATGTGGTATTGGGAGCCGATGAACCCGCAAGATGTCCGCCCGCGTCAACCATCGGCAGCGCCATTTCATGCTGCTGAAGAAATAAGGAGGCTGCGCGAGGCGCTGGCTCGTTATGTTTGTGACTGTTCTGATCTCTGCCAGCTGTATGATGGCTGGTGCGAGGAAGGCAAAGAGCTGCTGCCGCGCATGGTCTGTGGGCAGTGGGCGCGGGATGCACTGGGCGATGCTGGCAGGGCTGAGGTGGAAAGCAAGCCTTTCGAAGAACGGTGGGACAATGCGTAACCGCTATGAGGTTGTGTATGTTGATGGGCGAGGCGCGGAACAGGTGCTGACGCGATCGCTGCCCAATGGCTATGCCGGGAGGTGGAAGACGGTCAAGAAGTTCGCGGCGGCTGTGCTCCGTCGTCCGATAAGGGAAACGGGCACCAACCCCATGGGCATGACCTATGTTGTGTGCAGCGTTTCGTCGCCGGATGATGGGTTCGTTGGGATCAGGGAAATAGTGTGAGGTCGAGGGACCATGAGCAAAAACAAAGAAGTGATGATGTATGCAATATTGGCCTTCGACAAGGTGCTGCGGGACTATATGGATTTCATCACCATCAAGTCCCCATACATGAAGGATGCGCTGATCCGTGCCTCGCAGATCGAGGATGAGAGCAGGGAGGGCATTGTTGAAGCGGTGGACGAAACGCTGCATGTCATGAAGATGATAAAGGAAAATAGCACAGGCGATGCCAATGAGCACTCGCTGAGGATGAAAAAGGTGGCCGAGATAAAGTCGATCATGCACATCTCTGCGGCGTTCCCTGACAAGGCTGTCAAGAGGCTGAAAGAGCTCCCGACCAAAAGGCTGATCAACGCATGATCCTGCAGCTCAATCCGACTCTGCCCATTGAAACGCCGAAGGGCAAGGCCATGGCTGTCATGGTCATCGATTATGGTCCAGAGCATCACCTGCTTTGGGTGTGCTTTCAAAATGAGACTGGCGAGTGCTGGACATGGCCGAACCCGCAGATAAGGGCAGAGACAAACCCTACCTTTGGAAGGCATGGCAACTCATTCCTGAATGGGGGCAAGAGTTGATCGTGTGTGTTGGTCTGCCGGCACTGTATTTTGGGGTGCTTGGGTGGGTGATTTGGGGGCTGTGGACGATGGTCGTTGGATGATGGTCGATGATTTCTTTTCGTTGGATTTTGCTTTCTTTTCTGTGTTTTCAAAAAAGAAAGGATTTGTGGATTTTGGTGTTATTTCGTTTTCTTTTCTGGGTTTCAAAAAAGAAATTAAAATATGTAAGGAATATCAACAATCGGACCATTTTCCATTTCCATTCTGTCGAGCAATTCCACTAACTCTAGAGAAAAATAGAGAGAGAGATATAATTACGGAGAGTTAGGGGAATTGTGGAATGGAACGGAAACGGAAAATGGCGGAATTGAATCATGCTGTCTGAATCACAGTTCAAAAGTTGGTTTCGAAAGACGTGGGATGGATGGGTTGAGTCGTACGAGCCGAGACGTGGCTCTGGCGTCGGGATACCTGACCTGCAGATCGTCATTGATGGTCACATTCTGCCGATTGAGTTGAAGGTCGGCAAGATTGTTGGCGATGTGCTTGTTGTCAATGAGGTGCGACCTGATCAGATTGGTTGGCATCGCAGGATCAATGATGTGGGCATTGGCACGATATTCCTGATTGGTGTTGGTGAGGGCAGCAAGCCTGATGCCATGTTCGCTGTCTTGCCCAAGGCGATTGTGAAGTGGAAGGATGGCATCGATTTGTTCGAGGTTGATCAGATCAAGAGCCTCTCGCAGTTGAAACGCTACATTCGCTGCGCAAAGAAATAAGATTTCTTTTTGGCAACTCTGCCTGTTGGCGTTTTAATGACAGAGCCTGCACATGTGGGCTTTTGTTGTTTATGACAGGAGAGGGTTGTGGCAACACGCAAAGCTAGAGTGTCATCTGGCTACAAGACTTCAGATCCAGATTACGATGTGTTCCAGAATATTTTGTACCGGATGATGAATGGTGAGGCTCTGACGACGATCTGTCAAGAAGAGGACATGCCAGATTATTCGGTGTTCATCAACTGGACTGCGCAAGAGCCCGAGTGGTTCAAGGAATACGCGCGAGCTCGTCAGATCCAAGCTGACTATTACGCGGACAGCATCGTCGCCATCGCTGACACAAGCAACGACCCACAAAAGGCACGCAATCGCATGGACGCTCGTCGGTGGCACGCGAGCAAGCTTGCTCCGCGCAAGTATGGTGAGCGCATCACCAATGAGATCAACGCACAGCTGACCACAAGCGTGAAGGTCGACCTGTCGAACATGACGCGAGAGGCGCGTGCTGAATTGCGCAAGGCACTCATGCAGCAGATGGGCGCTCCGGCGTTGCTTGAAGGCAAGGTCCTCAAGTGAACAAGCACACCGACGTCAACGAGCTCGTCCACGACATACCGCCGGAAGAGCTGCTGCGAGAGGCAGATCGTTGCGATCTGGAGGATTCTTTCTACGAGTTCTTCAAAGGTGGCTGGCGATATTTCGATCCTTCGCCGTTCGTGGATGGTCGCCCGCTCAAGTGCGTGGCCGAGCATCTCGAGGCTGTGTGCCACGGCGACATCAAGCGTCTGATCATCAACATCCCTCCGCGAATGTCGAAGTCATCGCTGACCTCCGTCAGCTTTCCGGCATGGGTATGGTCTCAGCGCAAGAACTCGCCGACCTCTGGTCCTGGGACGAGGTTCCTGCATGCGTCGTACAGCCATCAGTTGTCGATGCGCGACTCTGTGTCGTGTCGTCGGCTCATTGAGTCGCCTTGGTATCAGCACTACTGGCATGATCGCTTCAAGCTGACCACCGACCAGAACACCAAGACCCGTTTCGACAACAACTGCAATGGCTCTCGGCTCTGCACCTCTGTCGGCTCGACGCTGACTGGTGAAGGTGGCAACATCATCATCGTGGACGATCCGAATGCTGCGCAGGAGGCCTTCAGCGAGGCCACCATCCAGACGACGATCGACTGGTGGGACAGTGCACTGAGCACCCGACTCAACGACGCACGCAACGGTGCCTTCATCGTCATCCAGCAGCGACTGGCCGAGAACGATCTCACTGGCCACATCTTGAGCAAGGACGTTGGTGACTGGACGCACCTGATGCTGCCCATGCGCTACGAGCCTGAGCGTTCGTTCTATACCTGCATCGGATGGGAAGACTGGCGCACCGAGCCTGGAGAGTTGCTCTGGCCTGAGCGGTTCGGAGAAGAGGAAGTTCAGGAGCTCGAGGCGACACTCGGACCATACAGCGCAGCTGGCCAGTTCCAGCAGCGTCCTGAGATCAAGGACGGTGGCGTCATCAAACGCGACTGGTGGATGCTCTGGGACAACGAGAACTTCCCTCCGGTCGACTACATTGTGGCCAGCCTCGACACAGCCTACACGACCAAGACCGAGAACGACTATTCGGCCATGACGGTCTGGGGCATCTTCTCCAGCGACACTGTGGCGCAGGTCCTCAACGACAATCCGTCGGGACGAGATCGTCCAAGCGACTACAGCGACATCAAGCGCACATACAACTCGCCGCACCCCAAGGTGATGATGATGTATGCGTGGCAGGAACGGCTCGAGATCCATCAGCTGGTCGAGAAGGTCGCGAGCACTTGTCGTCGGTACAAGGTCGACAAGCTGCTCATTGAGGACAAGGCAGCTGGCATCTCGGTCAGCCAAGAGCTGCGTCGGCTGTATGCCAACAGTGACTTCGCCGTGCAGCTGGTCAATCCCGGATCGCAGGACAAGCTCGCTCGCCTTCACTCGGTGGCGCACCTGTTCGCACAGGAGCTGATCTATGCGCCAAATCGGCCGTGGGTTGACACCGTCATCACCCAGTGTGCCGTCTTCCCCAAGGGCAAGCACGACGACTTGGTCGACACAGTGTCGATGGCCCTGAGGCACATGCGCTCGCTCGGCCTGATCCAGCGTCCGGAGGAAGTGCGCGACGAGATCGAGGGGTCCATGCGCAACTATCAACAGACCGACACACCTCTGTACCCGATCTGATTTTGTTGACGAGGTGTCAGATATGAACGATAATCTTATGATCTCAGGGAGCCCGATGTGATCCTCGCGAATGCCGTTGTCGATGTGATCAAGCCTGCAACTCCGCAGCGCATCGGCCATTTCAAGGTCGAAGTTTGGGGCAAGGCTCCCCATGACTATGTGCGAACCTACGAGATCCTCGCCAAGAACGAGACGACAGCCGCTCAGCAGGGCATCGCGCGTTTCGTCAAAGAGATCGAAGCACTCACAGCTGAAGGAAGCTGATCATGCCCATGACTCCGGGACTTGCGAGCAACCTTCGGCTCGTCGGCGAAGAGCCTGAGACCACCGACCGTGACGTCGTCGTGGAGATCGACGAGGGTTCGGATGTCCCTGTCATGGATGCCAAGGGCAACGTGCTCGAGATCGAGCATCCGGATGGATCGATCTCCATCAGCCTGAACGGTCGTCCGATCAGCGAGGCCGACGAGGGCAACAGAGGCGATTGGTTCGACAATCTCGCTGAGGACATCGATGCTGGCACGCTCGGCTCTATCGCCGACGACCTGCTGCGCGGGATCAAGGACGACCTCGACAGTCGTCGTGACTGGATCGAGGACCGAGCCCAAGGGTTGAAGCTGCTCGGCCTCAAGGTCGAGATCCCCGGTCTGCAAGGTGCCACAGATGGCGCTCCTGTCGAGGGCATGAGCAAGGTCCGCCACCCTCTGCTGCTGGAGGCTGTGCTCCGGTTCCAGGCCAATGCTCGGTCGGAGATGCTCCCGACGGATGGTCCGGTCAAGATCCGCAACGACACAAACAACTCGACCCTGCAGGACGATCAGCTGGCCAATGCCCTTCAGAAGGACATGAACCACTACCTGACAGCAGTGGCCAAGGAATACTACCCCGACACCGACCGCATGCTGCTGATGCTCGGGTTCGGTGGCACGAGCTTCAAGAAGATCTATTTCTGCCCCTTGCGCAATCGGCCTGTCTCGGACAGCGTCGATGCCGACGATTTGATCGTCAACAACGCAGCCACCGACCTGAGCAACGCCAAGCGCATCACCCACCGCATCATGATGCGGCCGAGCACTGTGAAGCGCATGCAGATCATCGGAGCCTACAGGGACATCGACCTGTCGACCCCGCAGTCGTATCAACCGGATGCCGCCCAGCGCGAGAAGGCTGCTCAGCAGGGCATCTCGACCGACTCGTTCAACCCCGAGGATCGCGATCGCGAGATCTACGAGTGCTATTGCGAGCTCGACATTCCCGGTTTCGAGCACAAGCGCAAGGGCAAGCTGACAGGGCTCGACATCCCGTACAGAGTGACCATTGACGTCAGCAGCCGTCAGGTCCTGTCCATCGTCCGCAACTACAACGAAGACACCAAGGATCTGCCGGAGGCGCGGCAGAACTTTGTCAAATACACGTTCGTGCCCGGCATGGGCTTTTATGACATTGGGTTGCTGCATATCCTCGGCAACACGACCAATGCCGTGACAGCTGCATGGCGAGAGCTGCTGGACGCTGGCATGTATGCCAACTTCCCTGGCTTCTTGTATGCGGACACTGGTGCACGCCAGAACACGAATATCTTCCGTGTGCCGCCGGGTGGCGGTGCGTTGGTCAAGACGGGTGGCATGCCGATCTCTCAGGCGATCATGCCGCTGCCTTACAAGGAGCCGTCTCAGGCGCTGATGGCGCTCGTCGAGAACATGGCACAGACAGGCATGCGCGTCGGCGGCACTGCCGAGATGGCCGTGGGCGAGGGAAGAGCGGACGCTCCGGTCGGCACGACCATCGCCCTGATCGATCAGGCGACCAAGATCCTGAACTCGGTCCACAAGCGCATGCACACTGCTCAGGCCGAGGAGTTCCAGCTCCTGCTCGAATGCTTCAAGGAGAACCCCGAGAGCTTCTGGGAGCGCAACCGCAAGCCCGCCTATCCTTGGGACGAGCAGACGTTCATGAAGGCGATTGACGACTTCGACCTCGTGCCTCAGGCAGATCCGAACACTGCCTCGCAGACGCAGCGCCTGATGAAGATCATGGCACTGAAGCAGCTGCAGGCGAGCAATCCGGGCATGTATGACCCGATCGCCATCGACACTGCCGCGCTGCAGGCAATCGGTTGGTCGAACCCGAGCCAGTTCATGGCACCGATCTCCGCGCAGGGTAAGATGCCGCCGGAGCTGCAACAGGCCATGGCCCAGCTTCAGATCAAGAAGCAGGAAGCCGACACCAAGCAGATGTTGGCCGAGGCGAAGATCCAGGAGATGATGGGCAAGTCCGGCCAAGGCGGGCTCGACCCTGCAACTCACGACCTGAAGATGAAAGAGCTGGATGTCAAGGCTGCCGATGTGAAGCTGGACGCCCAGAACCGCGAGGCGGACCGCGAGAGCCGCGAGCGCGTGGCCATGGCAAAGATCATCCAGGATGCAATCCAGAACCCTGTTGGCCTTCAGGCGGCTGCTCCCTTGATGAGCCAAGGCCTGATCGATGGCCTCGAGAACCCCGGCTGAGGAACGAGTCATGGTCGACGACACAGTCTATGACTATATGGGCGGAGTCGCTGCTCCTGCGACCAACCGACAGCCTGACCCCAACAAAGGTCCGGGCATCGTCGAAAAGGCTTTCGATCGGCTCTACAAAGCAGGAGCCACGGTCGGTCGGCCGATGCAGGAACTGGCCCAACGCTACACCGAGAACACGCAAGAGGCTGCACGCGAGGCAGCCAACCTCGCGGTCGAGTCATCGCGCAAGTCTGGACAGGCCATGCGCGAAGGCCGACCGCTGGACGCCACTGGCCAAGCGATTTGGCAAACGATTGGCAACATCGGCATCCCGTTCGCTCCGCTGACAGGCGCAGCGAAAACAGCTGGCGACTACGCGACCAAGTTCACAGGTGACCCGACATTCGGCGCAAAGGTCGCACTGGCTGGAGAGATGGTCGACCCTAGCCACATCGGAATGCTCAAGAAAATGGCTCCGGCGGTTCTTGGAATAGCTGCAGTGCCTGGAACACCTTTGAACATCGAGAGGGTTCGTTCAACGGTTTCTCAAGTGGCTCCTCAAACTGCTCCAGCCCATCAGACCACCCCTCTGGGCCTCTACAGCCATGCTGCTGAAGTCGCGAGCGGTCTTAAGCAGCCCGGAAAGCCCCAAGACGTATACAACTGGCTTTCGAAGCAACCCGGAGTGCGCAAAGAGGAGCTCGTCGCGGCCGGAATCATCGACGATGCAGGAAATCTGCACCCCGAGTTCGCCTCGATGTCCCGCGTGACTCCTCAGGAGCTGTCCGAGCGCATAAAAAAGGGTGCTCCGGAAGTCGAAGAGACTGTTCTGCCCTTTTATGCGCGTGAGATAGACCCGAAATATCAAATAGTCGGTCTTGAAGAGGCTAGACGTATGTTTCCGGACAAACAGTTCAGGGGCGTCGACACCAAGTACGTTCTTATTGAAAAGGACATGTACGGTGATCCCCGCTTCGTGGACAAAGCGTACCACGAACATGAGTTCTTGAACAAATACGGGTTTCGCTCAAAGTATGGCCCCGACGTCTATCCCGAACTCACGACCCCAGGTGGTTCGAACTATCGCGAAGTCATCCTCAGAATCCCCAGCGTCGACCAACAGATGTTCTACTACAGCGACCACCCGCTGTTGAGATACCACCAATTCAAGACTTTGGAAGACATGCGTAGTTATGCCGACGACATTGTGAGAAAGCACGACGAACATAAGGCCGCATACCCTGCAATGTATCCCAAAGAGTCGAGCGATCCTCTCGTCAATTGGGCAGACGAACTTCGTAATCAGAAGTACCGCATAGCGCAGGTTCCTGACGATTCGGTAAAGGACCCTAATCTTCGTAATTTCTCGCACTACAACGAAGAGACGAACCCGCTCCTCCATATCCGCATGCAGGATGTGCCGAGCCCTCAACGTGGTTTAACTCTTCGCATCGAAGAAATCCAATCCGACTGGGCTCAACAGGCTCGTAAGAAAGGATTCCGACCCACCGAAGCCCAGATCGAAGATTCGAAAAAAGCCGTAGAAGAGCTTAAAGCTCGCCTGGCCGAAAACGACCAGAACATGATTAGGACGTATGGAAAGGACGACGCCGAATACGAACGACTTTACCGAGAAAACATAGACATCAGAGAACAGATGGCCCAGCACAACCAAGTGTTGAAAAAGACCAATGGGCTACCAAAAGCTCCGTACGTCGGCGACACCAAGCAGTGGACCGAATTGGGCGTAAAGCGTGCGTTGCTGGAAGCGGGACGCAACACCGAATACGACTCCGTCCAGTTCATCAAGGGCGACATCAACCGTAACAGGTATGGTGCGTATTATGGCGACGAAGACTATGGTTATCATTACGACGTAAACGTTCCTTCGGCGCTGAAGAACATCTTGAAGAAACTGGACCCGGAAGCGAAGATCACTACCGCCAAAAGCCCCATTAACTTGGAAAATGTACGACATTTGGAAGATTCCATTCGCAGCTTTAAAGCCGAGCAGAAGAAAGCCGAAGCCGAACAAGATTTGATGACAGTTTATGAGCTTGAAGACGAACTTACAATTCTCAAGCAGCAGCTGGAAGTGGCAATGAAACCGATGGAGTTTTGGGAAGTCAAGATGACTCCTAAGCTCCGTGAGGCTCTTCAGCAAGGTTTGCCACGTTTCGCTGCAGGCGGGGCAGTCGACCACGACGATATCGACCGTTTCATGAAAGAGCGGTTCGGCAAAAAGAAAACAAGCGATCTGCCTGTTGACGAAATGGCCAAAACGAGCGACGCTCTCGTGAGCCGAGCCTTGTCAGCGGCTAAGATCAGCTCATAGCTGCGTGGGCTGTGCATCATCCAGCAGCACCGGGGACGCCCGGACTACACTCCTAGGAGAACCCTGATGTACGAAATGGCCAAGAAGGCTCGCCACTCTCTGAGGTCTAAGGCGGCCAAGCTTGCTTCCGAAAAGGACAGCAAGGTCGATTCTTCGGACTGGACACCTGCCGAGCCGCTCAATGCGGATGTCAAGACGGGCATGCGGCCGATTAGCCGTCGTGCCTTCAAGACGGGCGGCAAGGTTTCTGGCGAATGCGGAACGACCCGCGCTGACCGCAAGATGCGCAAGTCTGGCGGCAGGTCTGAGGCCACTGAGTACGCTCTCGCCAAGGTCAATCGTAACGTCAAGGAAGCCAACGAGGATCGTGAAGGCATCAAGCACGTCGGCGGCATGAAGCGTGGCGGTCGTGCGGAGAAGGAAACTGGCGGCGGTCTGTTCATGAACGGACGTCGCATTCCGTCCGCGACCGCTGGCAAGCCGATCGTCGACAAGACCGAGCAGCGTGCGTCGACCCCTGCCGAAATCAAGCGCGCCGAAGCCCACATGTCGCAGATGGGCAAGTCGGTTTCCACCGACAAGGGCATGTCTGCCGACGAGGCGCGCAAGTTCCTCGAAGGTCGCAAGGAAGGCGGTCGCACCAAGAAGATGATGGGCGGACCGATGATGGGCGACTCGCGCATGGGCATTGTCAAGTCCAAGCGCATGGATTTCGGTCAGGGTGCTCAGGGCACGCCTTACAAGAAGGGCGGCCGCATCACCGAAAAGGACGAGGAGTATACAAATCTCCGCAAGTCGTCCGGCACTCAGGTGATGAAGAAGGGCGGCAAGGTCCATACTGATGAAGCGATGGACAAGGCTCTCATCAAGAAGATGGTGAAGCCCGAGGCTCGCACAGCCCGCAAAGAGGGCGGCAAGGTCGAAAAGGTTATGCATGAGTTTAAGGAGGGCAAGCTGCACTCCGGTTCCAAGCATGGCCCTGAAGTGAAGAGCCGCAAGCAAGCTGTCGCGATCGCTCTGTCCGAGGCTGGTAAGAGCCGCGCTGCCCGCAAGGACGGCGGTCGCACAAAGGCCAAGGGCAAGACGAACATTAACATCCTCATCAATGCCGGCAAGGAAGAAAGCTCCATGCCTTCTCCGGCGATGATGGGTGGTCGTCCTCCGGCGATGCCGATCCCGGCTCCGGCTCCTGGCCTCGGTGCGGGTCCGGGAATGCCGATGCCTGCGATGGGTCCGGCTCCTTCTCCGGCTGCGATCCCGCCGGGCATGCCCATGCCGCGCAAGACTGGCGGTCGCGTGAGCAAGGTCGCCAAGTCCTACAAGGACATGGAAGCTGGCGCAGCGTCGGGCGAAGGTCGTCTTCAGAAGACCGACATCGCCGCTCGCATCCCCAAGAAGAAAGAGGATGGCGAGAACGTCTACGAGGGCAAGGGCTACCCCAACAAGGTGCCCGGCGCCACGGGCGGTCGGACTGCTCACAAGGCTGGCGGTCGCACCTATCGTTCCTACAAGGACATGGATGCTGGCGCTGGGTCGGGCCTCGGTCGTCTTGAAAAGACCGAGATCGAACGCCGCAAGTAATTCACTGGGTTGCCTCCCCCAATGGTTCTTGGTGCCACCTTGTAACCTTGTCGCTCAGTGAATAGGCGGGACGCTTTGCCTCTCTGGCGTCCCGCCTCCCTAAACAAGAGAGGAGAAGATGCCATATGCAAACTTACAGTTCGCTTTTTGAACACGAGCTAAAGAAGCTCATAGAAGAGGAGATTGAAAAAGCCAGAGACAGACTCGAAATTAACACATACGAGGACATGGGGCAGTTCAAGTATGTGATGGGACAAATAAGCGCCTACAGAATGCTGCTCAGTGAAATCGTTCCTTTGGCAGCGGAAAAAGCTGAACAGCGCAATCGGTAAAAGAGAGAGGCAAGATGCCACAGAGAATGATGGATCACGAAGCTGATCCGAAGGAAGCTCTTCTGAACGAGCTTGGAGACCTGTCTT
>Ga0181352_1000941_pt1 | contig 11748 bp, 11 predicted proteins | sample Fa13VDMLBSN_FD_130103 | JGI IMG/M metagenome (GOLD analysis project Ga0181352, IMG submission 130103) | Freshwater viral communities from Lake Michigan, USA - Fa13.VD.MLB.S.N | ecosystem: Environmental > Aquatic > Freshwater > Lake | place: USA: Michigan | collected 2013-09-23 | reverse complement strand
TCTAAGAAATGCATCTTCATATACAGCAACTTGTTGATTACTTGTATCATCTGTTACTGTCCATATAGTACCAGAACTTGATACTACAATATCTCCGTAAGTACCATCTGGAGGTAATCCACCGCCTCCACCTGAAGCATCAATAGTAACATCAACTGAATTAGCTGCAAGATTATCAACAGCAGTAATTGTAATATTAGTCCCTTCTATGAAGTTAATTATATTTAGTGGACCAACTGGTGTTCCTCCATTTACACTTACTTCAGGTCCACCTGTATAAAACCATCCATTTGTTATGGTTAAGAATTCATCTACAGATTGAGTAACAGGACTAATTACATCTGCATATATAAATTGAAATGGATTTGCTAAAGTATCAGAAAGTATATAAAGATGCTCACCATCTACAGTTGTACTAGGTGTATTGATAGTACTTGTTTTTTTATCAAAAAAGAACTCAGTCACAAAACCTTGGTCATCAACTGTGAGTTTGATCAAAGTCTGAGAATAATTCTCAAATGAAAGAGTACCTCTTAAAATTATTACCATCTTATGTACTAACTGAACCTGTTGATATTGGAACTATTGGTTGTTCTACTATAATATAACCTAATGGATCTACTAATACATCTACATTGTATTTAAATGTCAATACAGTTTGAAGTGTAATGTCATATGTTTTACCTGCTGTAACACCATCCACTGATGTTATTTGATAAAGATATGTAGGAAATCCAGGGTCAGCTATTACTGTAGCTATTGGAACTGTTATAGTTAATGGAGGAGTAATTGATCCCTGCTCCTGCCATGTAATGATATATTCTTTTACACTATCTCCTGCAGTATTAGTAAGTGCTGTCCACTCAATATCTAATGCAGGATTACCACCTGATGTGCCTAAAGTAAATGTTACAGGTGAAGGTATTGGATTATAGAGATATCTAATATCTCCAAATTGGACATCACCATCACACACTGATTCTACAATTACATTATAAATTACATGCTCTCTTCCATCAGGTACCACTAATGAAGCTGTACTTGAGAAAGGAAAAGAGCCTGGAGTCACAGTAACTAAATTACTGTAACTCCCTGCTGAATTTATTTTATACTTTACATTAATAGAATCTACTGGTGAATTTACTTCATAGTCTATTGTATAAGTGATTGCCATAATTATGGTGTTATTGTTACATTAGTGATATCAGGAGGTGCACATAATGCAGGACCATCTACTTCAACTTCAATTGTAAATGTATCACCTGTACATCTCACTGAAGGTGTAATTAAACATACTGGAATAACATTTACTGTATATGTACCACCTGATAATGTACCACCACCAAAAGAAATTGCTACTTGGTTAGCTGGAGGAGGATCAAGATATAATGTAGGATCATAATCTGCTGGACCAAATACAACATTATTAAGTGGATCAATTATCTCAATGTTATAAGCTTGAGGTAAATATCCAACAGGTAGTGTAACATTGATTACTAAATCAATTGTTCCAACTGCTCCTGCTTCAAAAGTTACAGCAAGATCTACATCATTGCAATCATCACAAGTGCTAGGTTCCAAAGTACTAATTGTAAATACATCTCCTGAACAAGTTTCACCTAAATAAATTGAATCAATTACAACTTGAAATGTATGACCAGAAGGAAGATTTCCAACAGGAGTTCCTCCACTTGTAAGTAATAATGCAGAACTAAATGCTACTGGCCCAACAAGAGATCCTGTAACAGGAGGAGTAGCATATGTATAAGTATATGTTGTAGCAGGAAGTGTATTAGTATCTATTACTGTAATTTTATAATAATAGTTTTGGTATCCTGTCCAATTAATTGTGAAGCCCACATCAGTTATAGGATTAAAGCTTAATGTATCTACTATATTAATCTGACAATCTGCATCACAAGTACAACTACAAACTAAGTTGCAGAATATTTGACCTACTGGATGATTGGGATTAGCCTGAATAACTTGTAACATTCCTGCAATGAAGTCAGGATTAAACATACAATTTTTAACATCCACTAAGTTTGTTAAAATTGTACTTAATGTATCATTTTCAGAAATGGTAAGTCCTAATTGAATAGGAGGATTTTGAGAAATAGGATTGTTATTACCATCTAATTCTAATGCTCCTGTATCAGGATTATACTCATAGAATTCACTTGTACATCCTCCATCAACTGTGCTTATAACACAATCACTAGAAACATATTCATCACAAGCTGAAGTAGGACAGGTTGGTGGTGGTGTGACTGGAACACTTGGCACAGTGTTGCATTGTTCACAGTTGTTAGTATTTGCCATTTTAATAATATAGTTTAAGTTAAAGTATGAGTTATTGCAACATTTACATCGTAATCTTCTGTGATAATTGAACTTGATGTTGTTCTAGTAGTAGTAGATCCGAGAATTGGAGACATATTAGGCTGACTTACAACATGAGATAATCCAGCACAACTATATTGTTGTGGAGCTACTGCAGAAGGAGTTGTTGTTATTGTACATGCTCTATTATTAATATTTACTCCTGTTGGATTTGCACGTTTTACATCAACTCTTACAAACATTGCATCACCATAAGCACAGCTAACTTGTAATGCAGGAGGTGTGAAAGTTATAGTTTGAGAACTACCACCACCTACACTAATTGCTCCAGTGTAATATGCTAAAAATCTTGCAGGACTATAAGGTTGATAAACTGAATTAGCTTGATCCCAATATTGGATATCTATAATAATCTCAGCTTCAAAATCTGCAGAACCTCCTGTTTGATTATCAAATATAATAGTATAGTTAGCTAAACGAATTGTATGAAATAATGCTCCTAAATCAACAGGATATTTCAATGGATTATATCTTACTACTACAGGATAAAGTACATCAGAATATGTATTTGGAATATCAAGTGTAATAGGTGTACCAGGAGTATTGCTAGTAAATAAAATTGAAGGATCACTTATTGAATTAGTTACATAAGGAATAGGTGTAGGTGATGAATCATATATAGGATTCAATGTACCAACATTGTTAGGATCTCTTAATAATAGAGAAACTTCATATCCTCTGTATAAACCAATAACTTGATTTCTATTAGGATAATTCTGACCATTGACTGTATAGAATCCTTGAGGATTTAAACTTATTCCACAATAGCAGAATGGTACAGGAGTAATTCCATTACCAGGATATGTCCAAGCAGCAGGATTAGGTCTTATTGTAAACTCTGTTGTATTAGGTAATACAGGAAGACTTAAAGGAAACTCTGAAATTACAGTAAGACTTGATGTTTCATTTGGAAGAGATGTACCATTACTTGTAATGCCAGTTATTGTAGTAGTAGCTGTAGATAATACATTAAATACAGGGTTAGCTGGAGTACCAACTTGTATTGCTACACTTGCAATAAGTGGTGTTTCAGTATCTATTAAAGTTACTTCAGACTGACCACAAGGATAGTTTCCATAAATTGCAACAGCATATTCATAGTTGGACAGTAATTGTCCAGATGATACCTGCCATCCTGATGTACAAATTGTTGATGTAGCAACTGAATTAGTAAATGCAGATACTTGCCATGTTGCACTATTATTTGGATCATAAGATGTATCTGTAACTTGAATTACTTTTACTGCAAAACTTTGTACAGATTGAATACAATCAGGATATAATACATTATTAAATGGATACTCGTAATGATAATTCATAATCTCATACTGACTTGTATTATCAATAGCAGTAGTCCAATTAGAATCTAATGTAAGTTCAGTGGTAGTGTTAGATGTAATATATCTACACTGACCTTGGCCTGCACCACCTACAATGTATACAATATAATTTTGTAAAGCATTTGTAGCCCAGATAAGCGGATCAGCTAATGTATTTTCAAGAGTATCAGAACCACTACCAGCACCTGTTGCTGTACCTGCATCTTGCTGAGGTGTTTCTTGGTATAATCCACTAATCTTAACATTTAAATCTGTTCCATCTGTACTTGTTATTTCAACATCACATGGATATACAGATGGAGCACAACACTCATATTGGAAGCCATCTGTTTGATTTACTTCGCACATTTTAGATGTTGCACCATCATCTACTTTATAAGTAAAGTAGATATTAATTGTTTGATTTAATGAAGTTTTATCATAACCTGTTAATGCTGGATCACTGTAAAGAATTTGATATCCATTATCATTAGCGTTTGATTCAATAGCCCAATCATTGATTGTCATCCCTGTATCAAATGTAGCTGTTACAATACCATCACTAATTGTAATAATAACATTAGTTTGGTCAGCTGTAGGGAATTCACCTGTTGTCCAACCAACAGGAAAAGTTCCACCAGGAGTTGCTGTAAAAACTGTTGTATGAGGAGCAAGAGGATCTGTATAAATAGTTGGAGATACTAGACCATTAAAAGTGATATTCATATATGTTCCATTAGGATCAAATACAATATCATATCCTAACTCTAAATAGTTACATAATGAGAAACAACAACTATTCAAAATATCACTAACAGCTGATCTCATATCACATACTGTTAACCATAAGTTTGTAAGTGAATCTGATAATGTTGTAGGACTATCAACCCATCCAGAAATTCCAGACATTGTTCCACCTGAACCTAATTTATCAGCATTGTTTAAATCAGGACATTGTTTATTGATAGCATCAGCAATTGCATCAGGTGTTCCTACTATACCTTGTAAAGTACAGAAATCTGCTTCAAGCCAAGTGTAAGCTTGTTGAACAGTTACTGGATCATTTCCTGGATTTAATATAAAGTTATTTGTACATGTAGGAAGAACTAAACTTGATGTTGCATTACTACATGTATTTAAAAGATTCCACAAATCTTCAATTTGAGTGTTGATGTTTGCAACATTATTTTGAAGATTACTTATATCTGTAAGCATACAGCATACAAGTCTTGCTACAGCATTTGCATAATCTGTAACAGGTAATGTGTTTGTAGCAGAATCATATGTTGGAAAGTTTGATATTGCAACTGGAAAACATGGACTTGTGTAATTTCTAATACACTCAGGAACAATTGCAACATCTACAGAACAAGGAGTGTTTTCCAATTCTTCCACTCTTGATGTCAAACTGCACACCTTTTGAATAACAGAAGAAAATACTTCTTGAATAGAAGAACTAGGACTAATACTAATTGCAGGATTACCATCCTGAATATTATTAATACAAGTGTTAATATTTTCTAAACTGAGTACTTCATATACTTGGCAAAGCTTTGTTGCTACATTATATACTGTAGTTTCTATACTTTGGCCTTTGCATAAAGTAGTTCCATCTAAGCATGTAATATCTGGACCATCCCAAATAACACATTTAGAAGAAACTGGATTCAAGCATCTGCCAGTAGAAGTAGTGTATGATTTTACTGGTTGCATATTAATAGATTCCGTTTGTTAAGTTAAATGTACAGCAACATTCACATGTTGTGCAGTCTGTATCTCCTGGATGAACAGGATTATTCCATTTATAATCAAATGTAATATTGATTGTTTTGATTGGGGCATTAGGATCATAATCCATTGGATAGTTTAATACATATGAACCACCTGTCATTAAACTCATTATTGTTTGACCAGTATCATATACTACATCACCTGATCCATCATTCAATGTAATTGTTACATTATCTACAACTGGAAAATCAGTTATCAACCACATAGGAATAAATCCACCTATATATGAATTTAATCTATCTAAAGATTTAATAGTTGAACTACCTGAAAATACAACTGTAAGATCTGTAGGATTAAATACTAAAGTATATCCTATATCAAATGATAAACAAGGACTATCTACACAACATCCTAGTTGAAGGTTGTTAATTGCAGATCTAATATCACATATAGTTAGCCAAAGATTTGTCATACTATCTGCTATACTATATGGTGTATCAACCCATCCTGGAATATCTTTCATAGTTCCAGTATTAGTAAGTCTTGGTAAATCACCAAGATTTGGACAATCTCTAGCAATAGCTGCTGTTAATTCTTCTGGTGTACCAGTAAAGTTTCTAAAAGAACAAAAGGCACGTTCTAACCATCCATAAGCTAACTCTACTTCTACAGGATCAACAGCTGGATTAGCTACAGGATCATTTGTACAAGTTGGAGTAACAAGAGCAGTAGTTGCACCACATAATGCAGTTATCTCTACTTGAAGTAATGCAAGTTGAGTTTGAATATAACTACCTGGTTTAACTGCATCTTGTAATGCAATGATATCTGTTATGTATAAACAGATTTGCAATGCCAACTTTTGATAGTATTCAGGAAGTTTTAGTTTTGTAATAGTAAGTGCATCTGAAAATTGTTGTAAGCAGTAAGGTAAATCTGCATAGAGCACTTCATTATATGTACTTTCTAATGCATTGATCTTATCACTTTCAATACACATTCTTTCTATGATGATATTAAAGATATCATTAATAGATCTATCAGTGTTGATGATATTACCAATACATTCTACACTTACATTTTCCATATTAATTCTGTCAAGAATATCACATAGATTCTTGACAGAATTATACAGAATAGGAGTTATTTCTTCTCCTTTGCAAATTCGTACTCCAAGGCAATCAATTGAAATATCAGGTCCATCCCACATTACACAACTAGCTGTGTAATCATCGCAGGATGTTGGTTTATTATTTACAACTGGCCCTATTGGTTTCATAAAGTATTTATTCTTTCTTTAACTTGAGTACTTGAACAATTACAATAACACACGCATCCTGATTCTGCACATGATGACATCTGTAATAAAAACTGAAGATCAGCTAAATACATATAGTCATATCCAATTTTACAAGTACTCATTCCATAATAGTCATTACGATATCTATTCATGGCTTCATTACTCATCATAATTTGGATCTTAACTGCAGGATCCATTGAAGGTGTTATTGTACAACTCATTTTTGTGGAGGTTGTTGAGGTTGTTGATTTGCTTTGATTTGTGCTTCTAGTCTAGCTACACATTTAGTGCAGCATTTAGTACCATTAGAAGCTGTTGTAATTTTGGCTCCTGCACAACCAGTGCATGGGATACCACAGTTAGGACATGAAATTGCCATTGTTATGTTGGTTTTAATTAGTTAACAATTTGAGCAACAAGCTTTTTCCCAATTAGCCATTAGCTTAATAGCATAATCATAAAGAGCTTGCCCTTCATTAGGAGCATGACATACCTCTACTTTAGCTTTAGCTGAATCAAGGTACATCTTGATTACATGCAATTGATTAATCATATCTGATGTTTGTTCACTTGGTAAACAATCTGATAATCTTAGTTTACAAAGTAAAGAAGCATATTGATTCAATGCTGATGTAGTACGAAGATAATAATATTCTACACCAAGTGTATCACATGGTGCCACACAATATTTAATTTTCCATAATCCATCAGGTAATGATGATAATGTTTCTCCTGCACTTTGTACATGCAAAAATATATTATCCACTGTGATAACAAACTTAGGAGTACCTGTGTAAGGACTAGGATTTGTAATCAATGGATAATACTCATCATTAGCATTTTGATTAGGGTCAGGACTAGTACCCTGACTAAAATAAATTGCACTGAACCCTGGAATTGTTATAGCCAGAGTTGGGCAATGTATAGGAGCATTAGCATAGCTGCTAGTGTCTATAATTGTAAAGTTGGTGGGATTACACCCATCAACAATGTTTAATGATAATTGATGTTTGATAGCCATAGTATATTCCTATTAATATAAGATAATGATTTTTTTTAAAATAAGAAAGGGGAAGGAGAGTAAAAACTCCCACTCCCCCCTTCTTAGGAATTAACTATGATTATGCTAATACTTCTAATTGAACTCCATTACCTGCAGCAACAAGGTAAGCATTCATCCAAGTTTCAAATGTTGTAACATCTGAATTACCACTACAGTCAGCAGCTGGAGGCATTACAATAGTTACTAAATATTGATCATTGTCAAATGTGCTAGTTGGATTATTGAAGCGAGGCACACTATGTAAGATACCATAAGTTGTGTAGAAGCTAGTACCAACGATATAGTTATAAACTTGATCTTGGTTCATTACTTCACGTAATCTTGGATCATATACATATTGCTCTTGCATATAGCGTCTGAACAAGATAGCATCACGAAGTAACTTATGTCCATATCCAGAACCTTGTACTCCATACTCATCATATGATGTACAGAAGATTTGATCAACACAAGGATCTCCTTGTTGGTCAGTTAAAGATGGATAAATCTTAACTGGAGCTAATTCATAGAAATCTTGTGGATGGAATGAACAAGTACCAAATTGAGTATCTACATAAGATCCAACTAATTTAATACATGCTTCTGTTGATACACCTGCTTCATATACTTGATTTTCACTTGTAAAGTTATTACCAGTATACTCATATGTACCATCTGTTACAGCATCACTTGCATCAGCATTAGTTAATGTAGCATATAATTGTACATCAGTTAAAGTAGGATTAGCAGCATACCAAGCAGATACATTAAATGTTGTTGTACCTCCACCTGAATTCCAAGTAAGAACTGGAAGAATAAAATTACTCATAATTGGATCACGAGCAATTTGCCATGCCCAAGATGCTTGAATTTGCATTGCATCTACAGCTGTAGAAGCAGTAGGATCAGCAGGGCAGCAAATGTTGTTAGATGCATAAGTTCTATAAGCATTGTGCGTTAAAAAACGTAATGCTGGAGAACCTTTAACATCAATACGTAAGTAGTAAGAAGTTCCACATTGAGCTTCTGCACCTTCACATAAACAAACACTAGCTATCTCATTTACTGGGCATGAAGGGTCAACTCTAAAGAATCTAGATACATACTTAGGATTGATTCCTTTAGTCTTTACAGACTCTTGATAACCACCTGCAAATGGACCAAGTTTATCAACTGTGTTGATAGAACCTTGAGCCAAATAAATCATAGGTAATTGTTGAATTGTTTTAGCTAAAGCAACTGAAGTATCAATTACTATATTAGCAGCTAGTCCGCCTGGTATACCTGTGGTATTTAAGCTACTAACTACTGCTACTCTACCTGCAGGAATTGCTGTTGTTGCAGCACCTGCTGTTGTAAAGAAATTAGCAACCCCACCTGGGTTACTACCTGATCCTGTGTTTATCAGAGTCTTCTGATAGGCGTGATTAAAATACATAATTTTTTGTTTTTAAGGGTTTATAATAAGATATAATAGAATATAAGCAATTCTTTGTAAATATCCAAATTTTTATAGATAATCTTTGATTTCATGGTCAAGCAATCTCATTGCAATCTTGTCTTCACCAAATGCAAGTAATTGATCCATCCAGTTTTGCATTTTAGCATGTTCTTCTACTTGCTCCTTAAGATAACTTAAAGCAAGTTCATATAACATATGATCTCCCTTCTTAAAAGTATCTGATGCCAACTCTTTAATTTGATTTGTTATATCAATCTCATGCTGATAAGAATCTTTAATTATCTGAGGGAATCCTGTGAAGTTTTGCTCTGGTTGTTCTAACTCTGGAGTTGCTGGTTGTACACCCATTGCTAATAAATACTGTCTAGCAATATCAGCATGTTTCATCTCTTCATCAGAGTACTTTCTCCACAACTTGGCTCCATTCACATAACCATTATTATCTAACCATAAAGACATGGATAGATAAATTCTTCCAGAATATTCTTCCTGCTGAACTCTATAGTTAAGATAGTCTACACATTCATCAGATAAAAGAACATTTTTATTTTTTGTAATAGGTTTAGCTATAGTCTCTCCTGCTTCTACTTCAGCAGTAGCTTTAGGAATAGTTTTTAAACTTCTCTTAAATGCATTTAATGCTTGCTCCATTATGTATTGTTTTGTACAGAGTTATTAGCTCTGCTATATTGATTAAATGATTCAATATCTGCAGCTAAAATAGCTACAGCATTATCAACTAAAATTTCAGCTACATCATCTTTAAATTCACATGGAATATCTGCAGTAGCAGGAGTCCCTGTATTTATATCTACACATCCTAAAAATGCAATTGGTCTTGGCTTTCTATAATATGTAAAATCAATAGATGTAATATCAAACTCACCATTTGTATAAATAGTAAAACGATCATCTGCAAGGATTGCTACAGTTTCACCCCAATCAAAGCTAGGTTTCTTATTCTCATCTCTTAAGATTACATATAAGTCAGCTTTGTCTATCATATAGACAATAATATTTCTATCAGGGCAACAACTATTTCTAGCCATAACAAACATAGAACTATAGTTCATATAGTCAGTAGGATAAGGATCACTTACAAAACTATCTGTATAGTTAGTTCCTTGAAGAGGAATTGTTGTAATTAATTTCTGTAAATCATCGTAGTTAACCTTACTAGATCCTTCTCCTCTTTGTCTTTGATTTACACCATTAATCTGTCTTCTAAACCACTCCAATTGAGCTTTGTTGAATGCTTCAACTATTTGCCAGCATTCAAAATTATCATAGTCAAGAGAAGCTAATTTGTTTAGCCTCTCTTTAACTTTTATTTGGAGTTCTGCGTTTGTCATTTTAGTTATTCCAGTATTTCTCTACACCTTTTGTAAGACTTACTAAGATATCTTCATGTAGAGGATTTTTTAAGAATTCAGTGATTTCTGATGGATTCTTACCTAACAAAGTATTAGACTCTGTATGATAAATAAAACCATCACCTCTTGTAACAATTAATTTATAATAAGAAGCATCTTTGATAATAGATCTAATCTTTAATGTCTCCATGTCTAGATTAGCAATGTCTAAGAATCTCTGAGCTGTCTGCTTCTTGTTTGTTTCTACAGTTTCTCCATTGATGTACTTATCCATGTTATCATACATAACATCAGTAGGAGTAGACTTCTTATACTGAGGACTATTAGGATCAACAACCTTACATACATACATAAGTTTGTTTACATTTTTGTTAGATAATTTCTCTAACTCAGCAAGAGCTTTGTTTCTAATCTTCTTAACCTCAGTTTTGATAGATGCAGTTTCTTCAAACTTATCTAAGTAAAACTTATAGTTACCTTTTCTAGCTACATCTAAACTCTTAGCTACAATACTAAATCCACCTGCTTCAATTGCTCTTAACTTGATTAAGTCATGAACATCAGTTGGATTTAAAAAGACAGGCTCATTACCCACTCTAATTACAATCTTACTCCAGAACTCATCATTACTAGGAGATAGAAGTTTAATCTTGTTCCAGAAATCTTTATCATCAGGATCAACAAAGTTTGTTGCCATCTCTGCTTCTAATCTAGAAACAATACTTCTGATTTCTTTAGCGGCTGCTTCTCTTTCTTCTGTAGGAAGTTTTTTGATTTCAGGAGCATATTCATTAAGACCTGTAACCCATCTTTTGATTCCATTAATCTCAAGACAAGCTAATTGTTCCTCGTGGAACACTCCATCAAATAAAGCTAGTTCATACTTTTCTAAACCCATGTTGCTTTTAGTTGGGTCAACATAAGGTCTAATAGCAATAGTACTTGTGTACTGTTTGCCAACTGGGGTTGTTTCTACAATTGTTACACTCATTTTTGTTGGTTTTTTGTTGGTTTTTATATTATTAAGAATACACTTCTATTTTTAGAGAAGTGTTTAAGAGTTGTCCATCTGTATAACTAAATGCTGCATCAAATGTTTCTATTACAAAAGAACTATC
>Ga0181352_1000940_pt1 | contig 11754 bp, 13 predicted proteins | sample Fa13VDMLBSN_FD_130103 | JGI IMG/M metagenome (GOLD analysis project Ga0181352, IMG submission 130103) | Freshwater viral communities from Lake Michigan, USA - Fa13.VD.MLB.S.N | ecosystem: Environmental > Aquatic > Freshwater > Lake | place: USA: Michigan | collected 2013-09-23 | reverse complement strand
GAGCGGGCGCGGTTCCCTGAGATTGCCGACGAGATTCTAAAGGCGGTGGCGGACTACCATGAGTAAGCGTAAGCCTGTTCAGGTGTGGGCATGGGATGACGCCCCCGAGGAGTACCGCGAGTTGTCCGGGCATGGTGGTGATGAGGATTGGGTAGCCCTGATTCCTGAACACTTGTACGAGGACCGATACCAAATCCTCTGGCTTGAGGCGTTGGGGGTGTGTGATGTTGAGTTCCACCCCATGCCAACCGGAGAAGCGATTGCCATTGGAGCGCACGCATGAGCGAGGAGCGCAAGGCCCCGTCTGTTCTGGTGTGGGAGTTCAGTGACGCCCCTGCCTGGTTGCGGCGTATGGCGAAGATGGACAATCCGTACTGGGTCGCCCTTGTATCGCCTGAGTGGTCTAGCAAATACATCGGGTGGCTTCGTGAGGGCGTGTTTGGCGACCGAGTGAGTGAATACCGCCGCAAGTCTGGGGAGTTGGTTGTCATCGGCTACGACGCCCCATATCGGGGTTATTGGTATCCGCGATGAAGTCCGCCACGTTCAACAAGGGCCACATGGTTGCGGTGTGTCCCCCGGCCCCCGGCTACACCCTCGGCGTCGTTGAGGAGTACGAGGATGGTTGTTACCTTGTCAAGATGGCTTGCGGTGTGGCGAGCTGGTTCAATGAGGATGACGTGCGGAACGCGGAACTGACTCCCCCGCCGCGAGTCCGCATGATTGACGCATGGATTGACGGCTTGCGGGCCAAGGCAAGTAAGTGAACCCTAACCCGGCTACCCGCCCCCGCGCGTATCAGAAGTCGGCCCCGTGGAACCCATTGACGGACCTGACATGGTACGTCCAGTGCGCCCCGATAGTGTCCCTTGCCCTGTGTGAAGCGATTCTGGAAGCGGAAGGCAGGCCCGCCCGTGACCTGCCCGCCATTCGCAAGCTGCTGAGTGAGCCGAGTGTGTTTGAGGCGGGTGAGTGATGTGGTACGCGCGGCCCATGCGGGTAGACACTGAGGCACTAGCCCGAGTCAAGTCCATCCTTGCTGAATCTTTGCGGGAGTCCGAAGAGCCGGGGAGATTCAAACAAGAGCCGACACCGCTCCGAAGTTGGGACGTGGATTGCCCGTGGTGTGGGGCTATTGGGCTACTCATTGTCAAGGCGCATCCACATTGGCCGCAAGCGTTTGACGGCGGGTTCTCGTGCGCCAAGTGCCACAAGACCGCCATGCGTAATGGGCAGGCCAGGGACGCCGACGCCTACGGTAGTGCGCTCATGGACGTGCTGAGAGACGAGGCCCACGTCGGCTTCCGCCAGCAGATTGACATCTTCAAGATCAGGGACGCTGATATGTCGCTACTGAGTGGCAACAAGGTTATGCCCGCCCGCCCGTACCCTGGGCTGGCCTCGCTGGTTCGTGATGCGTTCGGTGGCCTTGACGCCACGGGAAGCATTAAGCCTGAGCTGCGTGAGGAGACATGCGTCATCGGAAACGAAACCCTGCCCCTGAGTACCGAACTCCGCGCCGACGTTCACCAGTTCTACCAAGAGTCTATGACCCACGCGAAAGAAAGTGGGCACCTAGCCTACGCGCTGGACCAGGCCCCCTAAGTTTCAAACCTTCATCCCCCCATGCCCCGAGGCAAGACCCAGGCGACCGCTACCGTAGCGGAGCCGACCACTGAGGACGCTCTAATGCCGGAGCAATTTGACGAGAACAAGGCCGAAGCGGAAGCCGTAGCGATGGCGGAAGCTGACGCCAAGCCGAAGCGCGCGCCTAAGGCCGACGCCACCCCGGACGCGGTGCTGTTCCTGGCTGCCGCCCAGCGGTTGCAGGCGCGTGGGATTGCCACCGGGCATATTCCGTACTTCCTCACCCTGAACGATGAGACCTCCGAGTACCAAGTCACTCAGGACTGGGGTTCGGGCAAGATCGTCATTGAGGACACCCAGCACCAGACGCGCCGCTCCCAGATCAACACGAGCCGCCGCCATGCCGAGACGCAGTGGTACAGCCACCACGTCATGCTCAAGAACGCTAAGGACCAGGAGCAGATTCACCGTGACAACCTGGACCACCGCTTAAAGGCCGACCAGAACACCGGGGTTCTGACGCCCCCGAACTGGATTACCGCATGCGAGCTGAACATCGAGAACCTTCAAGCCGCTCAGGTGCGAATCCAGCCGCTTGTAGACCACTGGCAGGACAAGATTGACAGCCTAGACGCGGAACTCAAGAACCTCCCGGCCCGCCGTCAGTGGCACGTCGCTGTGGAAGGCCCCCTGTCCATTGAATACCGTGAAGTTACAGGCAACGAGCGCGGTTGACCAGGGCTACCTGAACGCTGCCTTGCGTGAAGCCGCCGACCGCACCCGTATGTGGGTAGGTTCACCGACCGAGCCCGGGCTACTGGACGCTCATGCCGAGCGCATCTCGTCCGGGTTCTCTCTCCCTCTTGACGACGTGAAGGCTGAAATCACCCGCCTCATATCACTCCCCCGCCGTTAATGCCCTTCTATCAGTTCACTTGCGACTCGTGCCACCAGCCCGAGGACGTGGAGTTGCGTATGTCGGACAACACCTCCGCGCCGCGCACTTGCCCGTCGTGTGGGGGCGTGAGCCGCCGCGTCTACGTTGCTCCTGCCGTCATTGGTGCCCGTGAAGGGGTGTTCAACCCATCCGAAGCGGACGAGCCTATCTGGCGTGAGAACGCCCGTTGGATTGAGAAGAGCCTAGCAACCGCCACCGATGGCCGTGAGTGGGTTCCTGCCCCCGGCACGCCCCGACGTTTCCAGCCCGATATGGCCCGCGTGGCTGAACTCAAGAATCAACACCAGGCCAAGCAAGCCGCTACCCCCCAGAAGTAATGTCCCGCGTCCCCGTAGATACCATCCGCGACCACCTCAAGCAAGGCTATGGCATGACCGATTACTACATCGGCCTGCGTGAGCAACAAGCCTACATGCTATGCGGTGACTCGTCTCACTACGCGGGGCATATCAACCACCCCTACGGCGAGAGTGACCTGCCCGTTTACCCGGACGTGCCGCCCAAGCTCTACAACCAGGACCGTTCACGCCGCATCCTGGGTTCGGCCATTATCGCCCTCTCTCGCATGATGGGGAGCGACCCCCTGCCGACGTGGGCAGACGTGGACCCGGTGACCCGTGAGATGCGCCAGGAGGCGTTCCAACGTCGCTACCGAGAACAGGAGATGCAAGAAGCCGCTTCCCGTGCGTTCTGGGACGGGTTCTGTCTTGGGGCGGGGTTTGTGGCGCATGGTCTTGAGGACTGCCGCAAGTATCCCGGCACCCAGAAAACAGCCGCCGAGCATATCCCCGCGACTAGCGTTTGTTGGAGCCCGATTCACCCCTCCCCGGTGGAATCCCCCTGGCTTGCCATTACTCGTTGGCTGCCGCTGGAGGTGGCCCAGGCCATGTATCCGAAGGCCATGATTGACAAGGGCCGCTCGACTTCCCTGATGACCCAGCAGATGACGCACCAAATGAACGTTGTCCGAGTCATTGAGTATTGGCACAAGGGGGACGCCGCTTACGACCACACCTACGCGGTCTTTGCAGGCCCCTTGCAGTACGGCCCGGTGCGGCACACCAGCAACCCGTGGGAGGAGCGCATCCCGGTGACGGCCTACGTTCACCTCTGCCCGTCCATGATGCAACGGCCCATTGGTTCGGTTTGGCTCCAGGTGGCTTCTCAGCAGCAGATCAACACGGCTGAGACGTTCATGCTGGACCGCTTCATTAACGGACGCCGTGGCGAGATTTTAGACGCCAGCAAGATTGTTCCTGGCGACTGGAAGAAGTGGCGCGAGGGCAAGCAACGGTTCATGCGGACCATTGATGGCAAGGTCGGTGACGTACGGGAGATGTACCAAGTCATCCCCGAGAGCCCGCTAGAAGCCAACACGATTCAGGTTCTCCAATACTTCGAGTCGCGCAACCAAGAGGAGTCCGGCCTATCCGACCTGGACCGTGGCGCACCTTTGGGCGGCAACCGTTCAGCGACCGAGGCCAACATTCTTGACCAACGAGCGCAAAGCAACCAGGCGTTTGTATCGCGTCAGGTGGCGTTGATGATGACCCGGTTTGTGGACAACGTAGCCGACAGCATGAAGCGTGGCGACACCGCCCCGTGCGAAGTGGAGTTTGACGGCGAAATCATCACCCTGAACGGGGACATTCCCGAACTAACCCTTGCCGCCATCTTCGAGCAAGACGCAATGGTGAAGGTGGACCAAGACACCCTGACCACGGAGCAAAGCCGCCAGAAGAAGCGTGCCAAGGCCGAGGACATGCTTGCGGTCATTGGTTCTCCCATCGGGCAGGCTATCCCCCCGGCGAAGGCCCTTGAAATCATCCTCAAGAACCTTGGGTTTGAGAAGGAATGGACGGAGATTGAGGCCGAGATTCAGAACGCCGAAGAAGCCGCCGCCCAAATGCAACAAGGCCAGCCTCAGGGCATGATGGGCATGGACCCCTCCCAGGTGCCAGGTGCCCCCGCAATGGCCCCGCAAATGCCCTTCTAGTGCCCTCTCTCGCTGAATCTAACAAGTACCTCCGTGACCCGGAAGTGCGGGCGCGAATCATCCGCAACTCTTGCATTGATTCTTGCGCCGTCGAGATTGAGGGCGACCAGGAACGCGCGGAGTTTATCGCGTGGGCCAAAGAACAACAGTTTCCTGCGGGACCCCTCGCAGGTGGGCGAACTGACGCCCAACCTCCCAGCGTGACCCCATGCCTGGAACCAACACAGAAGCGACCGAACAAGGCGTACCCACGCCCGAAGTAGGAGCAACCACCACCCAGAGCGACAACGCCCTGGATATTGCCGCCGACAACGGCAGCGATGAAACCACTGACGCGACTCCCCCCGAGACGGGTGCGGACGATGCGCCAGAGGCAGACGACGCGGATGACGCGGGTTCCGATGACCAACCGGAAGCCGTAGAACCGGAGTTCGTTGGCCTTGACCAGTATCTTGAAGACGGCGACCTGATCCTCACTGACAACAGTGACGGTGACACGGACCAGGGGACGGAGTATGTTCCCCTCGCTGAAATCCCGAAACTGGACCCGGACTCTCACACGAACGAAAAGCGGTGGCAAAGCCACTGGGAAGGAGCCCTGAAGTTTCAGCGGCAACTCCAAGCCCGTGACGAGAGTCTTAGCGCACAGGAAGCGGTGCTAACCACTTACAGGCAGATTGATTCTGACCTTAAAACGCCCGAAGGAACTAGAGCGTTCTTCGAGCTGGTTGTGGATTACGCCCGCCAAGAGCATGGACTTGACCTTACCCCAGCCGAGAGCGCGTCTCAGCGGGATGAGGACTACACTGAATCCCTTTGGAACTGGGAATTCGACGAGCCCGCACGCCCTCAAAAGGACGATGCGGAGATCGACCCGGAACAGGCCCGAAAGGCAATGAAGGCGTTAGGGCTTGACCCTGACATCTTGTTGAAGGTTCAGGGCGAACAGGCGAAACTCCAAGAAGAGAACGCCTTTCGCGCCGAAGTCAATGCCGCCCTGCCGAGTGTGAACCAGCGTTTGCAGTCCAATTTTGCGGGCATGCAAATCACACCCGAACTGTTAGCGAAAGCAATGAAGGCGAAGCCGGGGTATTCCCCCTACGACGCCGTGATCGCGGTTTACGAGACGCCTCTCCTGCGCCATTCAAAGGCCAGTGTTGTCAAACCCAAGAAGTCTATGCCGACCATGCCGAAGGGCAGTTCGGGGACGGTCCTTGGCCAGGAAGCTACTCTCGACACCATTCTGAACGTTCGCTTGCTCGACTAACAAAGCGCATCGCCGCTGGTGCTGTTGGTCACCCAAAAAGGTGATACACAATGGCATTTGGTGCTAGTGCAGGCGGGGTTGATACCGCCGCTTTATCGAAGGCTAAGAGCATTGTCGCGGAAGCGGTACTTGCTCTCAAGAAGGACTACGGTCTCGTGGGGATTCTCATGGGCGACGTGTCCAACAAGGTTGAAGCTGGCTACGTCCAGGCTCGCAATCTTGAATGGCGTGAAGGGACGAAGTTCGAGATCATCTCGGCCCCGTCCGTGGAAACGCTCGGTTACGTTGCGAACCAGGCGGCTGCTATCGCGGCCCGCACCCCGGACGCTCTCAACAACACGTTCTTGAAGGGCGAGTTTGAGATGAGCCGGGTGGTCGGCAACTTCGACCTCGACAACCGCGACCTGGAACTCGTGCGCGGCGGTGAACCCACTGCCCCGGCGGGTGACTACGAGCGCAACGTTCGCAACCTCGGTATGGAGTTCGTCAAGAACTTCTTCCAGGCCGAAATCTGCAAGGCTCAGACCCAGGCTCGCAATACCCTTGGTGGTCTGCCGTACATCGTTGATGCGGGCAACACCTACATCGCCGACCGCACGGACTCGGCCCACGTCAATCTGCGCTCTTACGAGAACGCTTTTGGCGCGGCCATCAGTGCCCAAAACGTGCTGACCATCATCAACAGCGTTCGCGCTCAGGGTGGAAGGCGACCGGACCTCGGCGTTCTGCCGACGGCCCTCTACACCAAGTTCCACACCATTGTGGCAACTGGTGGACGCTACGAACTGCCGAACAAGGAAGACTTCCTCGGCGGCCAAGCGTTTGAGTTCATGGGCGTGCCGTTCATCATGGAACCGGGGCTTGATGCCTCGTTCTCGGGTGACTGCTACCTGCTGACTCAAGAGGACTGGCGGTTCTACATGAGCAAGGACGCTATGTCGGCCCAGATCATGAACAACCCGGCGGCTGTGGATGCCAGCCTGTTCCGCCTTGCGTTTAACGCGGGCGTGGCTTGTATCAATCCGCGACGCCAGGGCAAGGGCACAGGTTTGTCCTAAGGTTAGCGGCCTTGAAGTTACACACTTCGGGCCGTTACCCAAGCCTTTACCCTCCCTCCCTCCCCCAGCCCCCCGAAAGGGGGGCACCTTCTTTTTAACCCATGCAACTCAGCGCAATCCGAACTCTTGTTGGGCAACTCCTGGCCGTGGACCTGGACAACTACGCAGGAGATACGCCCAGCAATGCGGACCTGAACCTGCAAATCAACCGGGCTATCCGTATCATCAGTCGTCATGTCCGTCCGCTGTTCCCCAAGGTGACGCTGACTATCTCCCCCAACGACCAAATCATCCCGTTCGGGTCGGCGAAGTTTTCCCGCAAGATGCTCTCGGTGGACAAGATTTACAAGGGGTCAAACCAGACGGTCCCGATGTTCCCTTACTCCCAGTTTGATGACCTATCGGACTTCCGCTACAACACCAGCGGGACGCCGCAAGTGGCCTCGGTCCTGAACAACACGCTTTACTTTGACCGTCCGTGGGACGCCAACGCCTCGCTCATCGTGGAGGGCCATGCGTTCTACGCGCCTCTGGTGAACGATACTGACGAGCCGGAGTTTGACGAGTACGCCCATGAAGCGGTGGCGTACCTGACGGCGGAACTGGCAGCCCAGCCGACCGTCTCCGAAAACACCGCGCTCAACCGACTTGGCATCTACGAAAAGACTTGGTGGAGTGACATTGAGGACCTCCGCCGTCAAGTGGGCAACCAGTCCAACGACCTCCTGAACTACACCACCTCCCGCGCCTGGTAATGTCGAACCTCCTTATCTCGGGCTTCCGTGGGGCCGCCACCAGCGTTGCCGCGCACCTGCTCCCCAACAACGTAGCCGCCGATACCCACAACGTCCGCTCCGAGGACGGCACGCTTCGGGTCCGCAATGGTATCCGGTCGGTCGCGGCCTCGTTCAGCGGCACGCCCAAGGGGATTCACCACGCAAGAGGGTACGACAATTCGTACAACTTCCGCGAGGAATACGTTGGCTTTCGCTCATCGGGCGGGAGCGTCAAGCCGTTCAGCATCAATGTAGACACCGGGGTGGGCACCGAGATTACGGATGGTGGCACCCCCCTTGCGCTTGCCAATACGGAGTGGATTGGCGAGAACTTCAACGGGGAAGCCCTGTACCTTACGCCGGGTGGTGACGTGTACCGTCATGCTGTCGGCACCAACACGTCTTGGTCGCTTCTTGACCCTGGGCAACCGAACCAATTCACCACGGGGAACTACCCGCGCCTGACGTTCGAGAAAACGGAGAGCGGCAACACCAGCACTACCGGAACGGCGTTCTCGTGGGCAGGTTTCGTAGGGGCAGGCTTTGCCGATAACGGGGGCTCCGGGGTGTGCCCGACGGCCTTTGGTTCCGTCTCAGGATCGTCGGTGGTAGTGGACGCCAACAACGGCGGCATCAACCTTTACGCTTGGTACGACTTCGACCTTGACATGAACGCGGCGACCGCCGGGATTCAGGATTGGTCTAACGCTACTGGGATTCAGTTTACGCTTGCTCGCACGGACGGCAACCAATGGGTAGGAACATCCGGGCAAGACTGGCCGTGGGCTATCGGTTCCGGCAACGCGCGTATCTGGCTGACGGACAACACCGCCAACACAGTTGAACTGACAGGCGCGGTGCAAACTATTGTGGACGAGATGGGAGACTACTCGTATCGGTTCCTGCTGGACATCCCGGTAGCCTCTCGGGGTACGCAATGGTCCGACTCCCGGTATTTGCAAATCCGACTTCCAAGCAACAACACGGGTGTTACCCCCGCCACTAGAGACTACGACTTCTCTATCTCCCAAATCACGGTTCAGGCCGCTGGCTCTACGATTGCCACGCCGGACCTGGTGGGTATCCGCTTTGGGGCCGTCGCCTACAACGAGGAGTACGACGCCGAAGCTGTAAACCCCACGTTCTCGGACGAGGTGGATATCTCGATTGAAGACGCTTCCCGGTACTTCGCTAACACGGCGACCGCTACGTTCCTTGGCAACGTCTGCACGCTGACGATTCCCGCCGCCCAGGTGACGACGCTCCAAGCCGCTGCCGGAGTGACTCACATCCGCTACTACGTCGCGTTCATGGACGAGGGGACGGCCACCAGTTACACCATGCGCCTCATGGGGGTGCAGGAAGTGGATGCTGTGGACGCGGGCACATACGAGGTCCCCTACACCTACGAAGAACTCCGCGCGCTTCCCTTGCGAGAGGAGAAGATCGGGGAATACATCGAGGTTGGAAACCCCGTCTGTATGGCCGCTTACCGTCAGTGGATGGTGTGGGGCTATGCGGGCGGTATTGCCAACATCAAGCACTCGCGGGTGGGCAAGCCTTACGCGCTGGCTTCGACCAGTGACGACGCGGGCGGGGGTGACCTTCCCGAAGATCAGAACCGGGCGGCTACGTTCACGCTGGCTGATGACTTTGCCGACCAGCCCGTGAGCATGGTGGGCACCGACAGTTCCCTCTACATCCTGGGCACCGAAGGTGTCTACGTCCAGTCCGGCCCTAAGCCGTATCAGCTGACTCCCCCGCGCCGGGTGCCTGGTGCGCTCGGTACGCTCGGGCTTCGCTCCGCTTGCACATGGCGTAGCGACAACGGGATTGAGGGCGTAGCCTACATCTCTAAGGATGCGGAAAGTGTCTGGTTCCTGGTGGCGAGCGCGGACTTTGGCACGGCTGAACCCTCGTTCTCACTCATCGAACTGACGGCAGGGATTCGGGGCAAGCTCAAGACGTTCCTGTTCCAGAGTTCCGCCCCCACCGTGGACAAGGTTTACATCTTCCACGACCAGCGAGACGATGCGCTGTGGGTGACGTTCCAGAACCGGGCGATGGTGCTTCGCCGCAAGAACACCTTCCAAGACTTCCGCACATGGGAGTTCTACACCTACAACATCACCAGCGGCACCCTGACGGACTGGGTAGCCCGCCAAGAACACGGACTCCGGTGCCTCAAGTCTGACGGGTCGCTTTATGAGGCTGAACGCCGCAAGTCTACGAACTTCACTGAGATTACGGGCACCGGGCGGGATGACGGCGGCAACGTTCCTGCGGGTCGCTACTGGCGGTCCAAGGTGTTCATCGGCCCACGTCGTCGCTCGTTCCGGGCACGAGTAGAGCGCATCACCATGACGGAGCCTACGGACGTGACGCTGTTCTGTGGCCGCATCCCGGCGGGGCAGACCATTACGGTTGCCGCTACGGACAAATACAAGCGGTTTGGGCAACTTGCTCACGGGCATAAGCACGAATACCAAATCGTTGTCACTGAGGGTCAGGCGGGCCTGCAAGTGCTAGAAGTGACCTATACCGCCCTCGGACCAGCACTCAACCAATAACACAATGGCAGGAATCAACTTCGGACAAATCCTCGGCGGCGTTGGCGCAATCGCAGGCATCGCAAACAGCATGTCTGCCCAGCGGAGCGCGAACAACGCCCGCAATCAAATGGTGTCGGCCAGCAACGAGGCGGCTACCAAGGAGCGTGCGGCGGCTTCGGAACTCATGCGTATCTACCAACAGCGCATGGCCGAAATCGAGCGGGCGCGGGCGGCAGGTGCCTATGACGCAGACCAACTTGTAGGCCGTCTTGATCGTGACTTCCAGCGCAACCAAGCCCGGATGCTTGAGAACGTGGCGGGTGCTTTTCGCACAATGGGCTACCGCCCTGGTGACAGTGAGCCAGGTACGCGGCTCCAGGCGGCGGTGCAACAGGGATTGACCCAGCGCAACCAGCAGGCCGAGGCATTGCGGATGCAGGCTCCCCTCCAATACATTGCGGCCCTGGACGCGGCGGAAGGCGGCTTACTCGGTCGGTCGGCCAGCCTGGAAGGAGCATCGGCGAACCGCCTTGCAGGGCTGAACGCCTCGCTCTACAACGACGCAAACGCCCGTGCGGGTGACCTGAGCGGCCTGGTGGGGACGCTGATGCCGTTCCTGCAAGGCCAATCCCGCCAACAGCCCCCGCAGGCGCAAAGCCCCCTGAGTTCCCTCTACAGCGACATGGCGGCAAACAATCGAGACGGCAAGATCAGGACGCCAGTGGTAGACCTCCGCACTACTGCCAAGACTGCCAAGCAAAACCGATAAACCTCCCACGAAATGCGAAAGCCACAAACCCCCAAGGACCTCGGGAAGACCGGGAAGCCCATTATCCCGCCGACCCCGTTTGAGCAGGGGCTATCAGGTGCGTCCGCCCCGCTCCCGGCTACCCCGCCGACGGTGACAAACCCGAACCCGAAGGACGTGTTCGCTCCCCGTAGCCTTGCGCCCACGGTGACAAAGCCGTATCGGGAAGATGCGTTTAGCCCTGATGCTCAGGCCCCGACGTTGCAAGAAGACAACCTGGGCGTAAAGCTCAAGGTCCCTGCGTGGCAGATCGCACTCAAGAACCACATCGCCGGAAGCAAGGCGGCTACCGTTGGCCCGACTGACCTCTTTGCCAAGGGGAATGAAGCCAAGTCTACGGCGGAGATTCTTGCCGAGCGGGAGGCGATGATTCAGGGGCAACGCGACGCCCTGATGAAGCAACTCGACCCGCAGACGGCGCGTATTGATGCCGCCCAGCAAGCCCTGGAATCTCTATTCGCCCAGCGTCCTGAATTGGCGGAGCAGGCGAAGCTCATGTTCCCCAACGAGGCTCAACTAGGGGCAGCAGGTCTGGTCGCGCTACTGCAACCGGGCCGTGCTTTTGAAAGCCTTGCCCAGCCGTTCCAGTTCCAGCAGCAGGAGCAGGCACGTCAGCAACAACTGAACAACCAGCAGTTTGCAAGCGACCAGCAGGAGTGGGGGCTTATGTGGCAACGCGCCACCGGGGACCTGAACAACGAAATCTCGATGGAGACGAACCGCCAGAAGAACGTTCTTGGTGCCATTGAGAG
>Ga0181352_1000939_pt1 | contig 11754 bp, 14 predicted proteins | sample Fa13VDMLBSN_FD_130103 | JGI IMG/M metagenome (GOLD analysis project Ga0181352, IMG submission 130103) | Freshwater viral communities from Lake Michigan, USA - Fa13.VD.MLB.S.N | ecosystem: Environmental > Aquatic > Freshwater > Lake | place: USA: Michigan | collected 2013-09-23 | reverse complement strand
TCAACGCCAATACAATTAGCACCATCATTACGCATAGTGTCAGTAATAATGCAATCACGAGGTATAGCACCAGTGCCAAGATTTTCTGTAATTTTAACATCTTGCGTTCCAATAAGTTCATTTTGTAGCACCAGGGCCACCTGACTCCAACCCTCACCTGCTACCATGCAAGTAATGGGTTTATTGAATCTGTGACCTTCCCACCAAGAAGGATAAAGTCCTGTCAGGTGCATGGCTGTTTCATAACAAGTGCTTACTGTTTTACCAATACGGTTTGCAGCCAGGATACCACGACGTTCACTGGCACCAGTTTTAAAGAATGTTAATTGATGTTCGAATGGCCTAAAGTACTTGAGTTGATTGTACTTCATGTCTTCAACAACTTGAATAGTCAAGTCTTGAAGTTTGTTTTGCACATCAGTTGTAGCACTGTCCCAAAATTCTGGCGACAAGTTGTTGCTGTCAAGTACATAACGCAAGGCACGAGCCATCAAGGTTTCTGTGCCTATCATGTTACTTTCCTGGTTGGCTGTCTATGAACTCAGAAATAATGTCACGCAAGAACTCAAGATCATATTGATCAAAATCATAATCAATTTCAGTTTCGCCCATGCCATCTTCATTCAAGCGAAATGTTAGATGACAATGAGTTGGACTGATCCATTTACCTGTTACATCAAAGCCACTGCTTTCATTACTTGCTATGTTCGTCATTGCTGGTCTCCAAGGGATAGATTTGGCTGATAACACTTAGGTGCCACAGTGCTTCGCTTAGGCGAGCAATTTCATCTGCACTACAGTTCCAAGTATCAGGATCACTTAAGTCTGTGGGCTTGCGTGTTAGAATGGCCTGCAGGCGTTCTGCTGTGAGTCGCATGCAATGTTCAACTTGGCCGGGAAAGCGTTGCCTGAACGCTTCCCTGTGTGCCCCATTGACCTTTTGCAAAATAAGCGTATCACGTGCCATACGCTCTTGTTGTGCTTGATGGATTTGACCATCACGGATTTCAGGAGTGATCATTAGTTTAGGTCCCAAGGATTACTTGCAACTGAATCATTCAGAGTAACAAATTCACGATCAATCCAGGTGTCCCAATGATTGCTTTTGTTTACTTGGAATGTTTGCATCATGGCACGTAGTTTACGACCTTGTGGAGTCATGCTTCCATCTTCACGAACAATAACTTGCTCACCTGTGCGTGGATCAACCCACTTGATGACTTCAGGACGCTCACGACCATACTTGTCTAACTTAACACCATGTGGGCGTTGATCAACAGGACCTACAATTTCATAACTGATCTGACCAGTTTTGTATTTGCGGAAGTATACACTGACCTTCTTGTCTTGCATACGTGCTTCAAAGTCTGGGTGTGGAATACTGTTGCTGACAAAGATGTTTTGTACTTGACTGTTGTCTGGCAGTGAAGCATCTTTTGCGGGCACTGGTTTTAAATCTTCAACTGGGATTAGTTCTGTGCGATCAATGTAAGGGTTATCGCCACCAACAAACTTGGGATCTACTTCTTGACCATTAAGCACATCCATTGCTACTTGGTACTTTAACTTGTTGGCACGACCTTTTAAGTTTAAGACAATCCCCGTTTCATCAAATACAAATCTCTCGAGTTCTTTGGCCGTGGGAAAGTCGGTCATTAAACCGTCCATGTCATATTCACCTGCATTGGCACCAATGGGCACAGCAGGTTTAACTTCAGGCTTGACTACCCATTCAGTTTTAGATTTTTTTGATTTAGTTTCTTTTACGGGAGCGGCTTCTGCTGAATCGTCCCAGGGATTGACCTGTTGGTCATTTGGATTTTGCATTTCATTTTCCTTTATTTTCTATGCGATACAAGGTGGAGTCTGTCCACCTTGTTTATTTAGCGAATGCGAGTGCGTGTGAATTGCTTCATGCCAGGTGTAACAGTTCTTGCACTTTGTACAGGTATTCCAGGTCTAACACCAGGGGCATTAGGAGGAATAAAACGATTGGCAGGTTGTTGATTACCTATATTACGCATTTGCTCGTTAGTAAAGGCTGGATTATAGTTTGGTGTTACATTACGAAATAAGTCGCCTTTTAGTTGGCCATTAGCATCAAACAATGTTGGATCCATTTTAATAGCAGGGCCACCACTAATAAAATCAGGGCCTTGTCCAAAGATAGGCTTGCCTGCAGGACCAAAACCTTTTTGTATGTTAGGGTTTTGTTGACCTGGTCCTGGGTTAAACCCTGGACGATAGTCTGGATTTTGATCATAATAGCCTTGCATTGTTTCCCGTGCTTGTTGGTCCATTTGTGGATCATACTCCATGGTCATTCTGTTTTGCCATTGATAAGCCCGCTGTTGCTCGGGTGTCATGTTTGGTGGTGGGGTTTTGTTAAAAGGACTGCTCTTACCACCACTTGTACCTGGTGCGGGTAATGTGTTGGGAGCAGGTTGATTGCCTTGAATGCCAACTGGTGCTTGTCCAGTAAATGGCATGTCATTAGTGGGATCAAAGCCAAAGCCCTTTTGTGGGCCTGGGCCACCTGACTGATATTGTACGCCCATACCACCACCCAAAGGATTACCATTGTAATCCTGTCCACCACCTCCGGGTCCCTGGGTGTTGGGACTGCCCATGCTTTTACCGTCGTTCATGACTGATTATTTCTTGTACTTGGCGGGCAACTTGCTACCGTTGGCAGTTGGATTAGTCTTAGGACCTGTATTGCTGTGTAGGCCTTCTAGTGCTGGGTTGGTTGTACCTGCTTGACCACGGCCGCGCATTTCAAGTGCGTCTGTGACCATCTTGGCCAATACAGCCTTTTCACCTGAACTTGCAGTTTTTTCTGCAACATAGGTGTCACGCTTTTTCATACTACCAGCGTTGCCTGTAGTAGGACCACGCTTTTGGTTGATTTCTTTATTACCTTGTGGGTTAGATGATTTCATTTTGTTTTCCTTATCCTACGATGCCCACTGGTGTAACAAACACAGGGCTTGAACTTGCGGCTATTGCGGCAACATAAATTGTTGCTGGTGAGGCTGATTGTGGAGCAACTTGAACAATAACTTCAGCATAGGCTGGAATTACGCAACTGCCTGCTGACGCACCATCACCAGTTGGGATTACTGCTGTTTGGCTTGTTAAGCCTGTAGCAAAGTAAATGTTTTCACTGCTACTGCCATTAGTGATCTTTAAGAAGTAAGGACCAGTTTGGCCGCTAAAGCCTGTGCCTGCTTCTGTAGGTGTAATGTTGATTTCACTGCTGGAACTTGTAGCAGTGATTTTATGTGTAAGTCCTGTGACTTGGTATGCTGTGACTGCCATTATAGTTGGTTCCCTTTAGTTGGTCCACGACCTACGTTGATCTTGTCAGCGTCGCCGCGGTAATTTTGTGTAGCACTGGGATCAAATGCTCGTGTGCCGCCAGGTGTGCGAACTTGTGGATTAGCACTGCCTTTGAACATGTCATGACCTGGATGGCAAGTGGGCATTGCATCAGTACCAGGAGTAGACTTGCTGCTCTTGTTACCTGTTGTGGGACCACGACCAAAATTTACTTCACGACCATCATTGCTGTGACCACTCCATTGGTTCTTGGCGAACTTGTTGGTATGTCTATCGTAACCTGGGCTTGAGGTGCCAGTTGCGGCATCATAACCAGGAACGGCTCGTTGACTTTTTGCTTCTTTCATTTGGATTTTCCTTTTGTTTTCTTTGCCGCAGCCTTCTTGGTTGCATACGCAATTGCCACGGCTTGCTTTGGAGGTTTCCCTGCCGCGATTTCAGTTCGAACATTCTTAGCGAATGCTTTTTTGGATGTTGATTTGCTTAGTGGCATAATGTTATTTAGTCTGCTGTTTTTCCCTGCAGTTTGGCAAGTGCTTCTGCAAATGCTGCCTGTTTGGCTTCAACTGCACTACTACTATCTGTTATTTCTGCTTCAATAATTGTTGTGGCAGTTTTGTCCAGGATAATCTTTTCATAAGTGACTCTATTGCGAGTGTCACCTGTATTAATTGTTTCAATATAGCCTTCCAACAAACTAACAACAAAGGGCTTGCCCAACATGTTCTCAGCAGTTTCCAAAATTTCTCTTGCTGTTAGTCTATTTGTGCCACCTTTGGGGCGCCCAGCGCCGGGTCTTGCTCCACCAGGTCCTTTTTTCTTTTCAGTTTTAATGTTCTTTTCCATATTATTATTTAGCATCGGGTTTCAAGCGGCATTAAATAAAGTACCACTTGAAAGGAACAGAAATGATAGAACACACTTGGCGCCTAGCCGATATGACTGATGTAGATGAGATTGTTGCATTGGGAGTAGAAAACTTTAAACATGAAATTGATAACGTGTTTATTCATAGTACACCCGCAGCCACACGTAATTGTGTATTTGCTATTCTGAATCAGATCTACTACCCTGGAACACAGTTGCTTACAGTATGTAGAGAATCAGGTAGTAATCGTTTATTGGCTTATACTATGGCCAAAAGTAATGAGCGCACCATGTGGAGTGATGATTTAATGGTCTGTATTCAATTTGCACATATAGATTTAACACTACCACCTAAACTTAGAATTAAACTTGTAAAAGATATGATGGAACAATGGGAAAAGTTTGCCAGGTATGCCGGCAACCCAGTGATCTGTTCAACAACAATGCGTCATGAACAAACAGCCTTTTTAAAATTACATGAACGGGCTGGTTATAGTGTGCGTGGTAGTTACGCATACAAACGTTTAGAGTGAACACAACACAAACTCGCCTGCCAATTCGTTGATGCCCAGGTTAGAAAGCGACAAAATCACCTGGTTCTTGATAGTGTTCTTGGTCGCTTAACTTAAACTTCTAATGTAGCACGGTACATCCAGATATGCTTTTCTAATGCTAACACACGATCCTGTGCATAGTTGGCTATCTGGTCTTCACCTTCTAATGTGGCCACTGTGATGAGTTCACGATGCTCTTCAGCCAAGTGTTCTAGGTCTTCCATGCCAGCCGCAATTAATTCATCTGCGGTGCCTTCAATGGCTCCTGTGTCAAGGTGACTATCAGTTAAGACTTCTTGAATATCACAAGGCATGTATGCTTGTAATGTGCGCAAGAGTTCACCTAAGGTATCAATTTGTCCTTGTAGGTCTTCGTAAGTCTTTTGCAGTAACTTGTGGTCACTGGCAAAGTTACGGCCCACAATGTTTACGTGTGCCGCATGGCTACGAAAGTATGCTACAAAGTTATCTTTAAAGATTTGGGTAAGTGCTTCTATTGTTGTCATATGCTTACTTACCTACGAAATTGTGGAGGTGCCATCTGTGCATCATACACAGCAGGATTTGCTTCATACTGACGAATTTGTTCTGGAGTCCAAGGTGCATTAGTAAGTGGATTAATTTCCATACCCTTCATGCGACCTGACTGTGGTGTCTTGGGACCTAGGTCACTGCTGTATCCTGCAAGACTTGCCACGTTGGCACCTTTGAGAACATTAGCAGCCATGGGAGCCAACTTGCTTAGAGCCAATTGTTGTACAACTTGTTTGGCACGATTCATAACGCCCGTTTCAGCGGCTTGAGCAACAGGAGCCGCACCTACTGGAGCAATGGGTCCGGGTGCAGTGGGGACAGCACCTGCTGGTGCAGTAGGAACTACTGGACGAGCCGCCGGTATTGGACGACCTTGAGCATCCAGGATTGGACTTGTAGCAGGCGTCACTGGAGTTCTGGCTGCTGTTCTAGCATCAAAGCGTTGTTGAACACCTTGTGCTTGTTGCAAGGCTGCATTGGCCTGTGCCATTTGTGCTTGTGCCATTGCAGTTTGTGCGGCGGCTTGTGCAGTTTGTGCCCCAGCGCGGGCTTGCATACCTTTACGTATTTGGTTGGCAGCAAATAAACCACCACCACCTGCCACGACGCCAGCAATCTTGCCAGCATTGTCAGCCGCTAAGCCACCAAGTTCAGTAGCAGTTTGCGTCCAGGTTTGTTCGCGACCTTCAGTAGGAACACCTGCGGCTTGTGCTTGTTGATAAACTGTGCTTGGAGTATTAGGATCAATGTCAGGCAAAGCACTTGCTACTTCAGCAGTGGGTGCTGCCTGGCCTTTTTTGCCTGCTTCTTCCTTTTGCATTTCCAAGATGACATCATCACCGATGCCAGCATCTCTTAGTTTTTGTACTTCTGCTTCTGTCATCTTATCTTCCTAATAGTTTCTTTGCGGCTGCTCTTTGAGCATTGGCAGTCTGATAATTCCATTTACCAGTTTCTGATTCAAACTGTGGCGCGGGATACATTTCAAATGCCTTGAACACTTTGTCTTTGAACACAGCCAACTGTTCTTTGGTGGCATTTGCTGGTGGACGGAATGGTTTCAAGAATTCAGCACGGGCTTCAATGATACCTTCATATGCTCGTGTGTACTTGGAACTTTCTTTTGACCATGCATTGTTGAACTTGGCATCATCATTCAAGCCAGGATTGTTGTTCAAGAAATACTGTTTGGCTGCACCCATGTCGCCAGAGAACTGACTACGATGTAATGCACCCAGGGCACCAAGTGCTGTTGTTTCTGCCAAGTTTTGCAAGTTGGCATTTTGGTTGGCTTTCTGTTCAGCGTTACTAACTGCACCAGCACCTGAGTTGGCTTTAAGTGTCTTGCTGTTAATGGCCATGTTGGCATTGGCAAAGTCTTCTAGGGCGCCACGTTCGCCTTCAGTCAAGCCTAATGCTTTAACTTCCTTGTAGAAGTCACCAGAATTTTCTTCACCATAAGCACCTGTAACCAATTTAGTAATAACGTTACGAGCACGGTCATAGTTTGTGCCAGTACCATTAAAGATGTTAAGGATACTGGGGTTACTTGCAATTGTAGATAACTGTTGTCTACGAATACTTGCAACTTGTCTAGCGTTGTTGCCTTCATCATTGATTGCAGGCACAGTTGTTCTAACAAACTGTTCTTGACCAACTTTAGACACTGCTTGTTGTTGTACAATTTGTGCTGGTGTTGCGCCTGCTGGAGCGGCTGCTGGAGCACCAGACACTGCGGCTGGGGCTGGGGCGGCACCTGCTGGAGCACCTGCTGGAGCGGCACCTGGTGTGCCAGTTTGTGTTACACTGATAACACCACCTGCGCCAACTGTGACTGGCTTACCTGTATTCAAGTCAACAAGTGGAGCACCTGGTTGTTGTGATTGGTAACCAATGTTTGTACCATTTTCAAAGTTGAACTTACCAGCGGCTGCGGCGCCTGCTTCAGTATAACTTGTAGGACCTGCATACTTCAATTTGACTGCGGCAGCATTTTCTGCTTTGGTTGCGGCAGTGCCAATACTTTGAACCACAAGATCCTTGGGATCGCCTCTAAATGCTGGGCCACCTTGAACGTTGATCAAGGCTGACTTACCAGAACTGTCAACGCCTGAACGATAACGGTTGCCAGTTTTGGTATCAACATAAACTTCAGCACTGACACTGGTACCTTTACCAAGTGCACCACCTGTGCCATACTGTACAAGTTCATTGTCACTAAACGCAGTACCATCACTCTTGATACCTTCTAGTGGACGACCATTTGCGGCAACTTTGACAAGTGCGTTTTCACCATTGGGTCCTGTAACACTGGTCCATCTTGAGCCAGCGCCCAACTTCATTTGTTCTTCTGCGGCAAGATCAGTTAGACCTAACTTTGCATACAACACTGCTTTTAAGAAACTGCCTTCTTCAGTCTTGGGCTTGCTGGCCATTGTTCTAGCAATGGCATTTTGGTCACCAGATGCAACCATGCGTTCAACTTGCGCTTCTGCGGCTGCTGTCTTGCGTTCACGGTTTAGTAATTCATATGCTTGATTGCCAGCACGTTCACGAATGAATGCTGGTAATGTTTCATCATTACGCATCTTTAACAATGCCATTGGGTCATTCTGATTGTCTTGATAACTCTGAATGGCCAGTGTGCTTGGTGATGCGGCTGGTTGTGCTGTAGGCATTCTTAGACCAAGGCCTGTCTGACCAGTGCTTAAACTGTATGGACTTGCTGGTGCAGTGCCTGGAGCAACTGGAGCAACAGGTGCTGCCGCTGCCGGTGCCGGTGCCGCTTCAACTGGTGCGGCTGCAGGTGCAACTGGTACTGCTGGACGCTGTGCTGTCACGGCTCCAGACGCGGGTGCTGCAAAGCCACCTAATCGACCATCAACAATGGCTTTTGTTTTTTCATAGCCACCATTGGCTCTAGCAGCCGCTTCGCTAATAGTACCATCACGTAGATAGTTTGCTAGTCCTTGAGCACCAAGAAAGTGTGCGGCTGATAATGTATTGGCGTTGGCTTCAATGCCTAATCCTGTAAGACGACGCTGTAGATTCTGCGTGTGAGTATTTTGCGCCATCTCCATTTGTTCTGGAGTTGCTTGTTCTTTACGTACACCTGCTAGTGCTGGATTTGCACGTTGAATGTCAGTCCAGGCTGCATCTGTAAGACCATACTTGCCATATGCACTTGAACGATTGCGATCATGATAACCAATGTTGGGATTACCACCTGATTCCATTTGCGCAATACGTGAATTATAATCTTGTGGTAATGCACTGACTGCGGCTGCTGGTCTTGCAGGAGCAGGAGCAGGAGCAGGTGCTGCCACTACTGCTGGTGCAGGTGCTGATTCAGACACAACAGGAGTCACGGGAGCCACTGCTGGAGCAACACCACTTGGAACTTCTTGTGTGGTCTTGACAACACGACTACCATCAGCACGAGTTTCTATTTGTTCTTTACGTACAACTTCTTCGGGTTTGACTGGAGCAGGAGCAGGTGCTGCCTGCGCTTGTCTTTCACGCTCATTGAAACCTTGTAACTGCTGGTTAATAAATGCGCCTAAAGGATCTTGACCAGCGCCTGTGATGTCTACGTTGGCAACTGGATAAGGACCTGTGCCAGGAGTTATAACAGCGTTGGGATTTGGATCACGTTCGCTCATTGTTATAGGTTCAGCAACAATTAAACGACCTTGATCATCATAATATGTGCCAGAGCCTGCGCCACCAGCCACACCAGGCCCACCTGCTACTGCGGCAGCACGAGCCAGACGCATTTGTTCTTCAAGTCTGCGTCTTTCTTCTTCCTCTTGGCGTAGGCGTTCTTCCTCGTAGGGATCACGCTGTCCACCAATGTATTCACCAAATGCATCGTATGCCATAGTTTATCCTTTTAAATGCCAAAGCCAAATTTGTAATTTGAAGTCTCAGAAGTGCTACCTTGTGTACCACGGAAATCTGGAGTATAACTTCCAGCAGGAGTACCAAATATAACACTGGCATATTGATTGTATAATTGTTGTGGTACCATAGCGGCACTTACTGCATTGCCACTAGCACCTAATGCTTGACCAATACCACCCTGACCAAGTTGTGCTAACTGTGCTCCAACACCGGCTCGCTGTGCGGCAATTTGTTGTTGAATGTTTGCGGCTGCTTGCATTTGTGCCGCTTGTGTTGCACCTGCAAGTTGACGATCAGCAAGTGCTTGTCTAGCACTGCCTAAGTTGCCAGTGCCACCAAATTGGCGACCTTGCATTTCTACGTTTTGTGCATACTGTGCTTGTGCAGGTGCCAAAGCGGCTTGAATTTGTGTGCGTTCATAGTCTGGATTAAACAGACTTTGCAAACCTGAGATACCAGTGCGCAATGCACTTTCACCTGTGCCACCCAAGGCTTCTTGTGCTTGCAATGCAGTGCGAGCCTGATTTTGTGCGGCATTTAATACGCCTTCAGCATTTTTATTGTAAATGTCTGTTGCGCCACGAACAGCGCCCTGGTATGTGGGTGCAACTGTTTCTTGAAAGAACTTGGTTCTTGCCGCAATGTCTGCTTTTTGTTCAGGGGTCAATTCAACCTGTGTTGTTGTAGTGCCTCCGCCTTTTCCAAAGTCAAATAATGCCATTGTGTTTATCCTTAATAGTTAAGTTATTTAGCGTTTAACTGTTACGCCACTGCTGTAGCCACTCTGGTGGGATAGCATATCCAGGTTGCACTGATTGTTGAGGTTGCATACTTGATATCAATCGTGCAGTATCTTCTGGAGTTAATTGTGAATACATTTGTTGTAAGCCCCAAGGCACAACTGGTGCATTTGGAATATTCTGTGCCAAGGCTGGATTGTATGTGGCACCAGTTTGGAATGGTGCACCACCCCAATAGTATTTGCTCTGAACATCATTTGTTGTCGTGTAGTATGGCTGGGCTTGCATAAAGCCTGGGCTTAGGCCAGTTTGCTTATTAACGTCAGTCCATGTTGTGCCGGGAACAGTGGGAGCAACTGGAGCAACTGGAGCAACTGGGGGTGTTGTTCCACCATCACCGCCGCCACCTCCGCCATCTCCTCCTCCACCATCACCGCCACCTGATCCTCCATCTCCTCCACCGGATCCACCATCACCACCTCCACCATCACCTGAGGCAGCACCACCGCTACCACCGCCTCCATCACCTGGACCACCAGGACCTGCACCACCGGCTGCTGCGCCAGATTCACCAGAACTGCCGCCAGGACCGCTACTGCCTTCACCATCACCATCACCATCACCAGTGCCATCACCAGTGCCATCTCCAGTACCATCACCAGTACCATCACCTGTTCCGTCGCCAGAGCCATCGCCTGAACCTGAACCATCGCCCGATCCATCTCCTGAACCAGAGCCATCGCCCCCGCCATCACCTGCTCCGCCCCCGTCACCTGCTCCACCACCATCTCCGGCGCCTCCGCCATCGCCTCCATCACCGCCACCTCCGTCACCACCCCCGCCATCGCCTCCGCCTCCATCGCCGCCACCGCCGTCACCACCTCCACCATCACCCCCGCCACCTCCGTCACCACCACCTCCGTCACCATCGAATTCTGGTAAGCCAGTGTGGGGGTTGATAGCACCAGATCCGCCATGCTTTTTCAGCAAGCGGGCTTCTTCTGGATTAATGTGGGCTAAAATGGTATCGTCACCACGGCCGCGTTGTCTTAGCATTTCTACTAAGCGGTCTAGATCCTCATCACTCAGTGTGCGAAAGTCTATGTGTTTTTGGTTTTTGCTCATGACAGGGATTCCTAAATTTATATCTTATTTATAGTTTAGAAACTGAGACCAAAGTCTGGCTTACGGTTATACTCTGTTTCATACTCTTCCCATGTTAATTTGAAATCATCACATGTGAATAAACTAATTAAACGCATATCATCTAGATATGTGTTGTGTGTGCCCACTGTTTTGTTTATCAATGTACAGTATTCAGACGCTACATTGATACCTAATGTGTTTAACAATTGACGACTACTGCGAAGCGTTGCTTGACTACCTGCTAAATCATCTACTAACACAACAGGTAATCCCGTTATGGGACCTTCCAATCTATTCTGTAGGCCATATGCTTTGGGTTGCTTTTTAATACTAAACATTGGTGTGCCTAATCTTTGTGCCATTGCCATGCCTAACACTACTCCTGCATCTTCACAAGCACCAATCTGAACTGCTGTGCTAGTGAGTTGACCCACAAGTAATTCAGCAGTGGCATTTAGAAACACAGGGTTATACAAGCATCTACGCAAATAAAACTGCCAGGAATAAACTTGTCCTGCTGTTTTGGCTGGTATGTACGTGCCAGGCACAGTTCTATAAATGCCTCGATGTTCAATCTCACTGCGCAACCAATGCCATTTGGCTTCTTTATCTGCCTTATACAGTTCTGCTTGCAAAGTTGCAATCTTTTCATTAATCATTTCTTTTCC
>Ga0181352_1000933_pt1 | contig 11792 bp, 2 predicted proteins | sample Fa13VDMLBSN_FD_130103 | JGI IMG/M metagenome (GOLD analysis project Ga0181352, IMG submission 130103) | Freshwater viral communities from Lake Michigan, USA - Fa13.VD.MLB.S.N | ecosystem: Environmental > Aquatic > Freshwater > Lake | place: USA: Michigan | collected 2013-09-23 | reverse complement strand
GTTCATTAAGCCTCCAGCGGGATACCAAGGAACTGCTACTGAGTTTCAAAATCAGAACATCAATAGCCAGTTGAGAGACCCTAATTCTCCGATGAGTCAGGCTCTTGCTAGGATGAATCGAAATACTGCCAGTGCAAGACAGGCTTCTATCGACAGGGAATCCATGATGTACGGGAACGTACCAATGTCTTCTCAAAACAGGCGTTTGGCCGAAAACAACCCAGTTGCTTACACTGGTCAATCTCCAGCAAACGGGGTTGTTGGCAGGGGAAGTATGCCAGTTAACACTTCTACACCCGTTGGGATGAATGCGGCTAATCCTAATCGTGCAATTCCCGCTGGTGGTGCTTCTGGAAGGAACGCACCGATTAGCATGGGCATGCAGTCGTTTAGCATGCCAGCAGACCCAATTACCAATCAAGAAATGCAAAGGCTTGGTTCTATTGGTGCTCCTCAGGCAGAACCTCCTGTTACTGGCTCTGGTCCGACTATGGCCGATGAAGTAAAAGGCCAGCAAGAATACTACAACATGCTGATGAAAGACCTTGAGGACGGCCTCGCTGGTACTGGTTCTTCCGCTGGTTCGTCAGGTGCAACTGGTCCTACTGGTGATAGCGGTCCCATGGATACTGACCCGCTTGCTCAACCTTTGTCTGAGGACCAAGTTGACAACGGCCAACAGCCTACCACTCAAGAGCCAGAGATTAGCCCCGAAGAAGTAAAGGCTCAGGCTGATTGGGATAACTACATGAAATTTGTCAACAAGGGCAACATGTTCACTGACATGGGTGAAAGCGTTGCAACTGTTGGCGATGACATTCAAAAGGGTGACTGGGGTGCCGCACTTAGAGACGGATACAACACGTTCATGCAGGGCAAAGGCATGAAATACACAGGCCAGTATCTTGGCACTGGTGTTCAAGCCGCATCCAAACTAGCCTCAATGCAAGGCCTTAAGGCCGCAAGAGGAGTGGTTGGTGAGGCTGGTTCTACCCTTGCCAGCACTTACGGACCACAGGCTTGGAAAAATGCTGGTAAAGCGGTTCAACAAGCCTCGAAGTCCACTGGGGCTCTTGCTGTTCCTAAGATGATTGCGAAAGGTGGTGCTGAATTTGCTGCTCAAGCCGCTGGCAAATACATTCCTCTTGCCTCACTGCTTGATGCAGGAATCGAGGGTGGCAAAGAGTTGGCTGTCGGTGGCCCACGTTCCGACTATTACGGAAGCAGAGGCTCTGGAGCCCTCACCGCCGCCGCAAATGCTCTAACCTTGGGCGGATGGGATACTGTTCTTTCCAACTACGGAGACCCTGAGTATGCCGCAAAAATGGGTGTCCACAAAGACCCTCTTGGAACTGGCCAAGTTGTCGAGTCCATCTACAACGCATTCACAAAGCCAAAGCCAAAAACAAATCCTTTCGCCGAAAAAGGCTACAAACTTCCGCCCTTGATGGGCTACTAAAATGGGAAAAAAACCTACCAAAAACACACGCAACAACAAGCCAAAGCCAAAGCAAAAGCCTAGGCCGAGGTCTGCCGCACGTCCTGTGCAACCAGTACAGGGCACTCAGGGGAATCAACAGCCGACTGCACAGCCAGCCCAGACTATCATTCCACAAGCCCCGTCGCTTCCTTTCGCTGAACGTGTTGGTGGTTATGCTGGCGGTGTTGCCAGCGGAATCGGCTCAACCATCGCTCATGGTGCAAAAGGAACCCTCGGTAGGCAACTCGGGGAAGGTTTTGGAGGTACGCTTTTTGGCGGAAACCAGACCGCCAAGAACGCATTTGGTACCATCGGTGCTGGCGGTGCAATCTACGGACTTGGAAAACTTCTCAACTCGGCAATTACCTCCTACGGACCTAGCGTCATGGGGGAGCAAAAGAAGTCCGTTGACGGGACTGAGGCCAAGTACCGAAAGACTACTGAATCAAAAATTACCCAAGGGTACCAGAAGTTTGACCAACGTGCCTTAGATACGTTTAGCAGTCAGCAAGACGAAGGCTGGCGTATGGGCTTGAAGTCGATTGACCCAGAAAACTACAAGTCTTTGGCCGTACAGGCTATCAAGAGCAAAGACCCGTCTGCCCTGTGGAATGAGGTTATTTTGGCCGCAAAAGCAAAGGGCAAGAAGGTCAACACTTCCACGCCAGTTTACCTTCCTCAGCAGTTCACCAAGAACGGGAAGCAGTATGGCTACGCTATTGACCCATCCCCAACCGCTGAAGGCGGCAAACCACGACTGATTCCCATTGCTCTTGGCAAGGGTGTCGAATGGGACGAGGAAAAGAAGTAATGGACTACGAAGAAGAACCAGAAGATAACTCCCAGCCAGCCAGCCTTAGCGGTCTGGTTAGGCAAAATGCCCGTATGGAGAACAACCCTACGAGCATTGGTGAGCAAAACATCTCCATGGGTTTGAGTCCTTGGGCTCACATGGCTTCCAGCACGGACAATCAGGCTTACAGGCAATCCATGATTCAGGCTCAAAAGCCAGTAAAAGCCGCTGACCCACGCCTTAAAGACGCTGAGTTCTACACTGGCCTTGGCGACTACGGCGGTGCCCAAGCCCTCATGAATAGCAAGGGTGCCGCCCTGTTCAACATGGACGAGGAAATCGAAATCGACGACGAGGACGAAAAGGGTACCCCTATCAAGAACAAGTTTTACGTCGGTCCTAAGGGCAATCTAGGCATTGGCGGCAAGAACGTCCCAGCATCTATGTTGGCTAGAAAGTACGGGGTTGGCTCCGTTCCGTTTCGAGGTGGCGACATGCAAGCCGTGCAGTATCGAGGTCTGATTGCCCGTGTCCAGAAGTTCACCAAGGACTTGAACGCCCTTAAGAAGATTTACTCCAGAAACACTTATCTTGGCACCTTTGACCCTTCTGAGGCTTCTGCCATGGCTAGGGGCCTTGAAGCCAGCATTAAAACCGACTATTTGGCCATCATGAAGGACACCAAGGGCCTTGGCGGGAATGTGTCCGACAATGACATGGCTATCGCCGAAAGCATGGTTCCGCAAAGAGCAAGCAAGGCTATCACCCGATTGGGTGGCAATGAGATGGCCCTTCTGTTGAATGCCAAGAACTCTGCCATGGCCAAACTCATGGAAGTCGGTGCTGTCAACGGAATCGAACTCCGTAGCGACAGAAGCCAACAGAAGATGCGTAACATGATGCTTGAGTCTGCAACAAAAGATACTTCAGTTCCTAGATGATTAACCAGAACCCAGATAACTCTAGGAACGGCGAAATCGGTGATGATGTACTAAATCAGGGTCTAGAGTTAATTAAGTCTGGTTCGCTTCGCTACGCCGCCGAAGAACCAGTCCAGACGGAAGCCCCAGAAGGCGGTTATCTTTCTCATGAACCAACCCCAGACGAGGTTTGGGAGTTCATGGCTACCAATAGGAACAGGACTTTCGACAAGTCTACCGAACAAGGTAGACGCATGTATCAACTGTTCAAGGTGGCCAACAAGGAGCGTAACCAGTGGACGATGGATGTGGTTAAGCAGATGGTGAACACTATTGCCGCTGTTCCTGCTAACTTGGTCAATAGCCTGATTGAAAATCCTCTTAAGGCTCCAGTTTCGGTATTAGATGGTATTGCCCGTGACGTTCGTGACCTTTACGGCATCCTAGCACAATCTGAAGACCCAAACTCGCCGTTGTTCAGATTCAAGGCTTACATCACTGGCAACGGGACAATCGAAGAAGAAATCGACCAATTCAACGAGGCTCGTTGGTTTGGCAACAAGTCTCAGGAACTTGAGGAAGGCGTCGGCACTGTCCTTGAGGACTTCGTTCCAGAAGATAAGCGTGAGTTCGTCAAGAGCCTCATCGACCCAAAGATGGCTCAGGCTCTGTCGTACATCGGCCTAGACCTTCCTCACGTCCTGCTTTCTCCGCTTAGGGCACGAAGGGCCATCGGGACGGCACTTAATGCCTACAAAGACCCAGCCTTAATTGCCAAGGCCATGGGCGAGCAAAGCGGTGCAATCCGTGAAAGCCTAGACTTGGCGGCTAGCCGTGGTAAGAATTTCGCAAACAAAGTCATTGGCACCACCATGTCTGGGGTTGCCGATACTGTTGCAACGCCGTTCAGGGTAATCGAAGAAAAGGCACGACGCATTGGTTCAGCCGTAGCCGAAACCAGCGGACAAAACCCGACTGTCCTTCGTAACGCTACTTCTACTGTTCTGGCTGACGCTGGTGAAAAGGTAATTGGAGAGGCTGCGGCAATGAGCCCACTTCGTACGACGCTATTCTCGTTTGGCGTAAAGCCATTGACCGAGTATGCCAGCGTTCTTGGCTCTGAGATTGTAGATGCGGCTCAAGGTGTAGCGGCCATCAAGCCACAGCACATGGGTATGGGGATGCTTGAGCGACTTGCTACCAAGAATGGCTCCAGAATTCCCCTTAGCACCGAAGCCTTGGCCGTGGCCAAGTTCACCAACGTTGTCGTCGGCTGGCCAGCATCCATGGCCATTCCAGTCTTTAAGCGAGCCGCTGGAGATGCCGCCGTCATGGGAACGCTCGGGTATCTGAATGCCCGAGGAGAAGGTGCGGCTGGAGGCGTTGGTGTTGGCTTTGCTTGGGGTGGCCTTTCTGGCTCCCTACGCCACGTTCACAGCGTCTATGAGCATTCCCTTACCCAAGGGAACGTCATCGAAAATTTCGACAAGGCCCAGATTAACCAGATTGCCAGCGTTAAGCCAGAAAACGCACGTAATTATACCGAGGCTACGACTGTAATCGACAGGCTAAACGATGACCGAGTTTCCTCAACGGCTCGTGCATTCATGTCCATGTTGCACACTGCCGACCCAAGCGTCGAGTTCAGGTTCGCATCCGTTGATGATGCCATGAAGGAGTTTGGCGTATCAGGCATTAACAACACAAGGAAGATGGGCGGTCTTGAGTACGAAAAACTAGCGATGGCTAAGGGTGCACAATTTTCTAGCACCCTCCCAGATGGCACCAACAGGAAGGTAATCTGGATTAACAAGAATCGTTCACAGCCAGAAACAATTGGGCACGAGATTTCACACCAAATCTTGGACCATGTGTTCGGTCTGGATAACGACAATAGTCAGATTGTAAGGCAATTCTTCGGCGATACTAGGGACTCAGGCGTTGTGTCAGATAAGGCCATGGCATACCTGATGGCCGACTATACTGCTGATTATTACGGCTTCGACAAAAAGACCACTGTTGAAGTCCTTGCGGCTAATTACTCCAGAGAAATTGAAACGCTCAGAAGCCAGATTGATTCTGGGACTTTGAATTGGGACAACTACCAAGAGGTGATGCAACATGGCGGTGGAATCATTGGCATGGATGGGCCTAATGAAATTAGAACCCTTAAGATGGGGAACATCATCCAAGAGTTTTTTGCCTACAATGTCTCCAACCAACTGCTAACCAAGTCTCCAGACTTCTTCCTCAGAAATCCAGAGGGTGCTAGTCTGAAGTCTTACGTTGAAAATCTCTACACACTGATGAATCAGCGTGTGGTTTCACGTGCTGAAGAAGCGGGTGTAATCATCAACCACGTCAAGAACGCCGAGTCTGGTAAGACTTCCTTCGAGACCTTCATGTGGCAGGACGGCCACTATCGCAGGTTTGAGATGCTGGACAACTGGTCTGAAGGCATCATGCGTAAGGCCATGCGTCACGGGGACGTTAACGTCTCCCTGATGAGCCCAGAACGTGCCAAGGCTTTCTTTGAGGCCAACAACAAGGTCAGGTTCTCTAACGTAGTTAATGGCGGACGTGTGATGAAGGATAAGAAGGAGGTTGACCAACTCATCTCTGAAAATGCCGAGCAGATGATTAAGGCTTGGGAGTCCATGCCCCCAGATAAGCGTCCTAAGTTCCTAAAGGACCAAGGCGGTAACGTTACTGTCGATTTGACGAACGTAAGCAAGGAGGCTTGGGATTCTCTTGTCGGTAAGATTAACATGACCAAGGCCGAGATTGATGAACTTAAGGGAATCGCCGAAGTCATCCGAGACAATCGTGCTGGCAAGCCAGTCTTCAATACCTTCAGCGGACAATACCTTGGCAGAACCCATCAAGTAGAGGCTGGAGGCCTTGTTAAGCGTCTTACTGGCAAGGACGTCCCAGTGACTTATCGCAGGTTCAGCCCATTCGCCGCCGAACTCAAGTTCGACAAGTTTGACGAAAACGGCAACCCAATCCGCAACCCAAAAGGCCACGTCACGCTTCATGTCGTTGACGTTGCCGTGATTGACAGGCGTCGCATGAAGATGTGGCAGAGGGCTGACGTCCGTAGCATCTTCACGGACTTCGGTCACTTTACCCGTACGTTCACGACGTACATGCACAATCTGTCTCAAACTACTGGCATTAAGTTGCCGTCTGAGAAGTTGTTTGCCAAGGAGTTCGGTGCTCAGGCTGGCAAGGTTCGTGACCTAATGTACGAGACTTTTGGTGGCCGTAAGCGTGTTGACGAGTCCTACATCAATGTCCCGTCCGATGGCTACACTGGCAACAAGGACGGCCCCAACTACCCGTTCCACTCCCTACGCTTCGAGTTGCTGGCTGGCCTTCAAAGGCAGACCCGAGTCTTTGCCGAGACGTTTGGTACTAGCCTTGGAAACCTTCCGTACAACCACATTGAGGCTTACGAAGGCGTCCGACGCAACTTGATGGTGGGTGGCTTCCGTGTCCATGAACTGGACAATGACCGAAAGTTCTGGTCCAACGGGGCTGGCTACGAGATTCGTGGCGATGCTGGTCGCTTCAGGCTTTTCACTCCGTACGGCAACTCGATAGGCGTATTCAAGACCCCAGAGAGGGCTTTTGCGTCGGCTGATAAGCATGCCAAGAAACTGGACCCAACCGACTTTACACCCACCTCTGGCAACGAAGGAGTTACCCCAGACTCGGACACCGACATTACCCCGACTGTCGCTGGCTCGCTCAACGGGTTTGCCAACCTGATGGTAACTGGCGGCAAAATCGCAGTTCTTGATTTCGACAGAATCAACGTAGGCCCAGTGTCGAAATTTAAGAGCGACGTAAGAAACAAGGTAAAGCCGCTTCCAACCCACATCACGTCGCAAACGTACCTAGAAGACTTGGGCACTCCTTACATCACGCTTGCAGACCTTTGTGGCACCCGTGCATCTCGTGCAAATCACATCCTGAAGAAGTATCCCGAGTTCGGTCAAATCATCATAGCGGCCACGACTGGTGACGCAATCAACGGGGACATTGACGTTCAGTTCTCTATTGGTCGTCAGTCTATGCAGTTCTTCAATGTCTCGGAGAACTTGATTAACCACAGAAACTTCGAAGCGGTACTTAAGTCTGAAATTGAGCCATTCCTTCAGGCCCTAGTTGACGTAAAAGAGGGGGTGCTTCCAGCACATCTGTTTGCCTACAACTTTACTGGCAAGTTCCTAGAGTCTGAACTAGTGGGTGGTTACGAGATTGGTAAGTTGATTAAGGATTTCAACGACCACAGAAATTCGTTGGACCCTAAGGCTACGTTCAGCGAATTCCTGTCCTATCAGGCCGAAAAGAATGTAGACGATAAGGTTGATTCCTACATGACTGGCAAAGGGTACAATGATAATGTCCAAGCCCATAAACTACCCGCTAACATTAACCCTCAGGATTTTGTTCATTCAGTTTGGTCTTCAAGCGATAGGGCTGTTGCTATTGCTACCGCCCCTCCAGCAAGAAACTCTGGGCAGAAATTCTGGAAAAAGACGATTAATGGGGCTCTCGCATACGAACTGACTTTTCCTCAGATAGCCGAAGTCAATGAGTACTTCAGGGTCATTGCCAAATCTTTTGTAGGTAAGAATCCTACATCCTACACACTTAATACGCTAGGAGGGGCGTTGCATTTTGTTGACCCAGCGTTGGTTCAATCGAACAAGATTCAATCAATCGCAAAGTTACTTGTAACTCCAAGCACTCCAGACGGGGACAAGTTGTTTCTACGCCAAATAAACATGGCTTTGCAAGACCCGCAGGGGCTTTTGCATGCTTTTTCAAAGAAATCAAACAGAGGTGCCGCAGACTTAAGCGGATTGGGTAACAATCAATTTACGTTTGATGTTTACCATGGTCAAATTGCACAAGAAATGGGCGGAACTCAAGAGGTTCCAGTGCAAACCTCTGCTGGCGTTTTTGACAACGACTTCAATGTGGCTTTCCAGCATCGCCTGATTACTGAAGGCATTGGGAGGTACATGATTTTCCAGACGGAACTAGCCAGAGGTACGGGAAGACTTCCAAAAGAAACGGCAAGAACGCTTCAGCACGCCAGATACATTCCCCTGACCCTCGAAAAGCGTCAGGCACATGGCTCAATAATGTCTGAAACCACCGAGGTTTCTAGTGCTAAGCGTGAGACTCAAGCACTGCTTTCTAGTTTCCCTTACAAACAGGGGGAAACGATGATTTCAGTTAATACGTCTATGCAGTTAACGGAGCAGTCTCCGTTCTTGGCTCCAGACATGAACGCTGGTGCTTACGCAAAGAAAGGTTCTCTGTACCCAGCGTTCTCCGTTGGGCTTCACACGACGATGCTTCAGCAAGTCGCCAAAGACCTTCTTCCGTCTTTGAAAGATAGCGACATTCAAGCCCTTAGCACTGTCGCAGGTGTTCAGAAATTTGTCAGGCTGACTTACGATTTGGAGCAAAGCGGGAGAACCTATTTTGCCAGACAACTCGGTCTGGCTGTTCAGCAAATCCAGATTGGTGAGCAGATAATCAACGGAGACCCTAACATGGTTTCCATGGCGGTCCCAAGCATGACCAAGAACGCAAGAAGTTTGATGTACGCCACGGATAACATGCAGAATCCGATGTTCCTTGGTCCGTCTATGGTTAATGCTGGATACGCCAAACTGATGAAGTTGGCTATTCTCTCTGACACGAGCGTCCTGAAAAACGCCATGGCAAAGACCGAAAAGTCTTTGGCTGGTAACACTAAGGCTTCAAAGACTGTTAATCTAGTTCTCAAGTCCATTAAAGAACTGACACAGGACACGTTTGAAGCCGCTGGCGTTAGGATTCACGAGCCAAGGCCGAAGATTTATGGCGGGTTCGGTGCTAAGCCATCAAACATGGCACACCTGATGGTTGGTGGCTACCAGAACTCCACCAACGCTCGCATGCAGGAGATGATTGACCTTGGCATGGCCCGTCAGGTCAGGACCGACAGCGGCAAGATTTACAATGCCTTCGAGTTCACCGATGCCGACTCCCAGTTGAAGTTGGAGTCCGTCAGGGGTGAACTGCACCTGCTTCCTATGCTCGGTGGCTATGGTCTGGACGATACTGCTACCGAAGGTCTGGACAATGTATCCAACCGATTCTTTGACGAATACCTCAAGGCTCGTGCCGCCAATGACAAGGCGGCTATGGACCAAATCGTTGCTCGCCTGTCCTACGTCAAGTTGTCTGACCTGCTGGACCACAAGTTGCTGTACAACTTCTACCCCAACCTGAAGAACGTTATGGTTGGCTTCAGCACTGGCTATGGTGCCAGTTACACCCCCAACCTGAACAAAATCACCATCGGCATTGACCGATTCATCGGTGATGAGATTAACAAGCGTACCGACTCCAACAAGATTCCTACCAGCATCTTTGAGGACGGGCCAGACAGAGGCGTACGTGCCCTGTTGCTCCACGAGATTCAGCACTCCATCCAGAAGGTCGAAGGCTGGACGGACGCCTACTCGGTCAACAACCTTGAGGACTTCAACGTTGGTGCCATCAGGTTCCTAATCGGCGAAATCATGGGCAACAAGGAGGCCGTCGGCATCAGCAGGGACGTCCTAAGCAACAAAGACCTTGATTACCTTGAGAAGTACTTTGGCCCAGATGCCAAGATTGGCACCAAGACACCGCTTGACGTTCTGAACGCAGTCAGGCGTCTCATTGACTCCCCGATGCACAAGCAAATCAGGGCGTTTGCCCTGCCAGCCGTGATGCGTGTCGTGAGTGAGATGGTGCTGTCAATCTCGGATGCCTATGGAGAAATGTCCGAGACTCATCCTGAACGCAAGAAGGCAGAAGCCGTCGTCAGGGACTTGGAGAACATCCACCGCAAGGTTAACCAGTACAACCAGATGATTAAGGATGGTACTGCATCTCCTAGCGACGTGTACGTAGCCCTAACTAAGCGTGGCGGCATCCTTGAGGCTGTCAGTGACATGCAGAACAGGGCTTACAGCCTTGGCGACTCGCCAATCGCAAAAGCCCTCTTTAACGACATTTCCTACGCCAACAGGTACCTTACGGAATCCCTGTCACTGCTCCATCAGAACGAGTCCCTTAAAGCCCTGACCGCTGGCGATACTAACGGGCAGATGCTGGCCCTTCGTCAGATTGCCGAAACCCTGTCCGACATGCACTACCATGGCATGAGGACCGAGATTGAGGCCAACCTGACCGAGCGTAGGAGCAAGATGACCCAAGCCGAACTCAACAAGACTGGCCTGTCGCCGTCTGGTGAGCGTATCAGCGGCATCGAAGGCTTTGAAGGCCCTCTGGATGCTGGCGTGGGTAGCAACAGCCTTAGGAAACTGGGCATGGCTATCGCCGAAAAGAAGTCTGTCCGTTCCCTGATGTTCGGACAAAACGCCAACCTGATGGTGGGCGGTCTTGGCTTGGGTGTTAACGTCTTTGATGACAGCAGACAGTCCAGCATGACGGACAGCCTCCGCATCCTCGAAACCCTTGGTAGGCTTGCGACTGTCTCCCACAGCATCTCCATAATCAACGACGATTTGGATGCACTTAAGTTGTATGGCTTCAGTAGCCGTGGTTGGGAAGTCGATGCACAGACTGGCAAAATCGCCCTTGTTTACAAGAAGGGTACCATGCGTATCCCGAATGATTGGGATACGGAAGATGCCAGCGGGAAAAACTTAAGGGACAGGATTCGTGCTGGCGAAAGTGCTGGTACTGCAACTCTTTCTGTCGCCTCAGAAAGTAATCGTTTCGTCCTAGTCAATGCGGTGGATAAGGAAAACAAGGGCACGTTGAACATCGAGCAACTTGCCGACATGATGAACGCTAAGATTGACCTGATGGAGACCATCGAGACTCCTATCGAGGCAATCAACGCCGTCATGGAGGACTCTGAATTCCCTCCAGTAATCCTAGCCGACGACCTTGTTGCCTATCTTTCTAGGCGTGGCGTGTCGGATGATGGCATCTCTCTTTCCAATGCCGAATCCATCGCAAGGGCTTTCGTAGGACAAAACGTTACCAAGGCTGAACTGGTCAACATCATGTCGTTCTTCCACCAGCAGTTGGTGGACGAAATCACCTACGGAAACAAGGAATCGTTCGTAGCCAAGGCTACCGAGAAAGCCTACGAGATAATCAATCGTGAGGGCGGTCTTACCATGCCCGAAGCACTACGCCTGATTGAGTCTGGATTCAGAGGCGGCGAGGAAGCCAACGTCACCACGATACTCAGTGGTACTGACTCTGGCAGAATCTACACCCCTGTGGCCGATGAAGATTCGAAGTACCTAGGCATGTTCAAGGCAAAGCGTGGTTACATCAGGTTTACCATGACTAAGCCGCGTTTCGTCGAATCTGCCGATTGGGATGCTTGGGTCAGCGAACGTCTTGGACGAAACAAGTACCTCAAGAAAGATAAGGGTGGTAACTACTTCCTGACCAGCGAAACCATTACTGGCACTGACTTCCGTAGCAAGGACAATGCCACCGCATCCCTTGAGCAATCCGCCAAGGAGTTGAACAGGCGTTTGTCTAGGAAGTTGGTCCT
>Ga0181352_1000932_pt1 | contig 11807 bp, 15 predicted proteins | sample Fa13VDMLBSN_FD_130103 | JGI IMG/M metagenome (GOLD analysis project Ga0181352, IMG submission 130103) | Freshwater viral communities from Lake Michigan, USA - Fa13.VD.MLB.S.N | ecosystem: Environmental > Aquatic > Freshwater > Lake | place: USA: Michigan | collected 2013-09-23 | reverse complement strand
TTCATTATAAGCCCCCTGTCATTCAGTCTGGGCACAACAAACGGCTCTACCTCTTCATAGTCAGTATGTGGTAACTTAAATCTACTCATTGCATCCTTCTTCTTTAAAGATGCTTAGGTTTATGGCTAGGGAGATGAACTATGGGAACTTCTTGAAGGGGTATGGGCTAAGAGATATAAAGAACGCTACCAATATGAATATGCGTTACATCATAAAGTCTATTGGCCAGCTATGTGAAATGGATGTGATAAGATACGAGACCAATAAGGGGCGCAGGACATATATGGTGAATCCCATTTATTTCTATAAGGGTTCTATGAAGAGTATATTTTCGGCTGTAAGAAGCTACAACAAAATGCCTAAATTAAATTCTGAAGGCGATAATGAGTATGAATTTTTTGAAGATTAATTATGAAATCAGAAACAAGCAAGTCAATTTTAGCAAGAGATTACATTGAGAGGTATAGTGACTTTCCTACCAATACGATATCTAGAATTCTTCATTCTGAATATCCAGATGTGTTCCCAACATTTGAACACGCTAGGAATTCTGTTAGATACCATAGAGGTGAACTTACCTATGAATATAAAGGAAACAAAAGTACTATTAAGAATCCAGTAGGGAAGAGGACAGAAGATGAGAAGAAGGATGCAATGAGTAGATTTAAGTTACCACATACTGACTATGAAGAGGTAGAGCCGTTTGTTGTGCCCAGACTGAATGACAGGGGGCTTATAATGAATGATATACATTTGCCGTATCAAGATAATGAAGCACTTGAGATTGCCATTAACTATGGGATTAACTTTAATCCAAACTTTATTTATTTGAATGGAGATACTATTGATATGTATCAAGCTTCACGATTCATAAAGGACAGAAGACTTAGAGACTTAGGTGGTGAACTTGAGATTGCTCGTCACTTTTTGGCCGAGCTCAAGTCTGTGTTTGATTGCCCTATATACTTTAAGCTTGGTAATCACGAGGAGAGATGGCAGAACTACCTTCGTGTGAATGCGCCAGAGCTACTTGGCATAGATGACTTCGAACTTTCTAACGTACTTAGATTTGGAGAAAGCGGAGTTCAAGAAGTTAAGAGTAAGCAGGTTGCTAGGATAGGAGACTTCACCTTAGCACACGGCCACGAGTTTGGACAAAGTGTATTTAGTCCTGTTAATGCTGCTAGAGGATTGTATACCCGGGCTAAGATTAACTGTGCTATTGGACATCACCACGTAACATCTGAACATAGTGAGAAAGATATGGCAGGGAATGTAGTTACTACTTACTCTATCGGCTCCCTTTGTGGACTTTCTCCGGAATACCTCCCTTATAATCGTTGGAACCACGGATTTGCGACAATTGAGACAGAACCAGACGGTAGCTATGAGTTTAGAAACTTGAAGATTATCAATGGCAAGGTGATGTAAAAAAAATACAATTGATATAATTTGTAAATTTGAATCGTTAATTATAACTAATATGGACTTTAAGGCACCAAAGAAAAAGGGAGAAAGAATCCCATTTGAGAAGCGAGAATACTTGCCGGGGAAGTGGCGTAATAGTGATGACAAAAAAGTAGGTAAGCCTAAAGAATTGCCAACTGATAAAATCGAAATCCAAAAGAAGCTTGATGCTGCTTTGAAAAAACTAAAGAAAAAATGGGACTGAAAGACGATAATCTAAAGAAGAGAGTTGTAACTAAGGTTGAAACTCCGTCATATGGCTCTTCAAAGATGGTTTCTAGATTTAACAAAGAAGGCAATCTAAAGTCTCAGAAGTTTGTGGAAAGAGACTCTTCTGGTAAGAAAACACAAGTTGTTAAGAAGGAATATACCAGTGGCAACAGTGAACTTGGTATGAAAATAAAAAGAGCTGCTGCCAGAGCAGGAAGTGCTTTTGGTTTAAAGAGAGACCTTGAGCAAACTAGAGAGGGTATAACAAAAATAAAAAGAAGATAATGGGACTATCAAGTGATGATTTAAAGAAGAAAGTTGCGGCTGCTAAAAATCGTGCTTCGCAACATTCTGGCACACAAGTTATTAAAGGAACTAGGCCCCAATTAGGTGTTTTTAAAACAATTAAAGAAAGAACTACAAGTGGTGGTTTATTTGAGCCGTATAAATATAAAACAGAATCTATTGATACTACAGGATATTCTAAAGGAAAAAAAACTTACGAAGTTAAAACTGTAGAAGGTGTAGGTGATAAAACTGGTTCTAAAGTTACAAATAGTAAATCAAAAACTATTTCTAGAAAAAATGTTCCTGCTACATTAAAATCTTTAAATAAATAATAATAACTAAAAATAAAAAGAAGATAATGTTAGGAAAGATGTCAGGCGTAGACCCTAAGCTTGTAAAGAAAGCTTACGAAGCTGCAAAGAAATCAAAGATGACTGAATACAAAGGCTCTAAATCTGAAGAGAAGTATTCGTCAAAAGAAGATAAGAAGAAACACGAAAAGAAAGAGTCTAAAAAGACTGAGATGCGTGAGAGAAAAATGTCTAAAATGAAAAAATATTAATTATGGAAATGACAATGAATGAGGCTTCTTCTGGCGGGCCAAAGAATCCTATCAAGAAATTTATCAAACAAGTTCAGCGTAAGCGACAAGTTATTAAAGCTGGTGGAGGTAAGTACTCTATGCCTGTTCGATATGCTATTCACAAAACTATGAAAGAAGCTAAAGAAGGTATCAAAGAAGGTTTTGAGGATATCGGAGAGAACATGAGAAAAAGAAGACAAATCAGACAGGCAACAATAAATCAAACACGACCAACTAGACAGAATAGTTCTGTAGGAGTTTGTGGCGCTAAAGATAAGAATTGCCAAAACTAAACAAATTAACTAATGAGTTTTGATTTAGTTCAAGACGGTATTAGTTCGAAGGGTGTGCGTACAGCACAATGGATGCCAGACCATCCAGAGTTTAAATATCCAAAAGAGTTTGTCAATTGGATAGAATCAATAAACAGTGGCTGGCAAAATAAAATAACCTATAAGCCCTTCGAGTTATATCGCAAACAAGCAAAGATATGGATGGAAGATGATTCCACCATTCTTGATTTTGACACCGAAGAAGACCAGATAGACTGGTTAAAAGTAGAGATTCGTAGGTGTAAAGAAAACACGCTATACTTCTGTAATAAATACGGTAAGATAAAGGAAGACAAATCAGAGAATGGTATGCTTCAATATAAAGCGTGGGAAGCACAGGAAGTACTTCTTTTCCTATTTGACTGTGGATATTCTATGATGATTGGTAAAGCTCGTCAGATTGGATTTACCACTACTATGTGTCTTGCTGGAATGAAGAGGGTAAACCTAAACAAATCATACTTCATTAAGTTTGTTACCCACTCAAAGGATAAGGGTATAGAGATATTTAGGGATAAGGTAAAGTGGACATACACTAAAATCCCGGGTTATATTGCTCAAGAGGTAAAGAACTGGACAGACCAGATTATGAACTTTGATAAAAAGGGAGATAAGAAAGGTCGTGATGAAGGTGGTGCTTCTCGTTTCCAAGTTGATTCACCACAGATAGATGCCATAAATGGTGGTTCACCTTCTTGTGTGCTTGTGGATGAGATTGGTTTATTTGACATATTTGGAGAGATGATGAGGGAAGGTAGACCTGCCTTATTCAAGTTCAATCCAGAGACGGGTAAAATGACTATGCAACAGCAGTTTATCGCTTGGGGTACAGGTGGTGAAATGGACAAAGGTGGTTCCGTATTTGAATCAGAATTTAAGATGTGTCTTCGCCAATGGGCAGAAGGTAACTATGAGTATGGTATTATACCTTTATTCTTTAATGCATACGCAAGAAGAGGTGTAAATGATGAGCATATAGAGAGTGAGAAGAAAGCATACTTAGCAATGGGAGATTCCAAGAAGGGAGAGCTCGCTAAGGTTCAGTTCCATCAGCATTATCCAATAACCATAGATGATATGTTTATTAGGAAGGCAAGAACACTTGTTCCTATACACTACTGTAATCAAAGACTGAATAGCATATATGACAGAGATACCCCAATACAATATGGTTTCTTTGACCCTATATTCGATATGAGTAGGCCAACACCGGATTTACATACTGAATACAGAATAATAGGAGCCAGATGGGTTGAGACAGGAGAAAGAGACCATTCATCTACTACTGCTATGATTGCACACCATCCTCCGCAAGATGAGATATGGAAAAATAGATTCTACCAAGGTACTGACCCTATCAACTCAGAGACAGGTCACTCAAAAATGTGTAGTGCTATATGGGATGCGTACACTAATTCTGTATCTTCTGTTGTTTTTAACAAGGATAAACGGTTTAAAAACGATTATCTACAGGTATTATTACAATCATTGTACTATGACCAACAGAAAAAGGGAGGAGTAAAGGAACTTGTGGAGAATAACATTGGGGATATGCACGTAGACTTTCAAGAGATACACGGTTTCAAGCATAAGTTTACTTCGAATGCACAGCTTCCAGAATATTTTCAAACGTATGGCGGTAAATGGTTTGGGATATCCAACAAAGCGAATACAGCACCAAGGATTATGGCTAAGACAGAAGAGCTTTTAGATGCTTATGGTGATAGAATAGATGTACCTTGGTTATGGGAGCAGCTTAAAACATTCGTAGAGAAGGACTTAAAGTCTCAGTCTTCACATAGACAGACACGTTATCAAGCATCTGACCTTAGATATGACTATGATGATACGATATTTGCTGTGACGTATGCGTATATCAATGCACAGGCTCATGCTAAATACGAACCAACAAACATAGCCGGTACAGAATCAACTGCTCAAGTAACAGTAAGATACGTTCAAAGTAAGGAGACTAATTATAGAATGCGATTAGCAAGAGTAGATAGTAACGGTAAGATTTTAAAAATAATCAAATAAAGTAGGCTCTACTTTTACCATATTTTTATTGAATCCAAGCTCTTTATGTTCCCATATTGAGCCGTTATTATCTTTTAAAACCTCTAAGTAACTGTCTTTCAGTGAGTTAAAGAACTTTATTTCTGAACGATTCATCTTTTTGTTGGACATATTCTTGTACTTAAAGAACTCTGGGTCAAGGCCGCTGTTTTTGTTGTACCAGTAAAGATGATATTCTTCCTTCTTTCTGTCATATTCAAATGATGGGGTGATATATGACTTGATGACGAAGTGCTGCGTATTGTTTTTTAATACTTGTTTTAGTTTATTGCTTGAATAGGTAGACGATGTACTCATGCTGCCAGATTGTTGAATATAAAATCAACTTCTTTTACCATATCGGCCATTTTAAAGGCTTTATATGTTTCGTTTGATTCATTAATCCAACAAATGTATGAATTTCCTAATTTCAAATTAGTATTTTTCTCAATAATTTTTTTATATACAGCCAATTGCAATGAGTATGTGTTGTATTCACACTCGTGTAAATGCTCTAGGCCATTGGTCATTCTATTCTTGTACTTGCTGTATGTGTTTATCTCTTTGTTTGTTTTATAGTCCCATATCTGAAGCTCCTGTGCTTTAACATTGTAGAATAATTGGTCTATCATTCCGCACAACAAAAGATTTTCGTCACCAACAACCATCTCTGAGCGAATAGGTATAAGCCTTCCAATTGAGTCGCTATGAAACTTATCTATCATATCCCTAAGCGCAATAGGCAAGTCTTCTTCTGAAGGGGAATATGTCTTGTTTGAGAACTTTAATTCAGCGTATTTGTGAGCATGAGTCCCTTTGATTATTGATGCTATCCTCTTGTCATCCCATTCTTTGACTACGTCATCATATTCAAGTCCGTGCTTTGCAGAATATCTTAATGCTTGGCCTTCTACATCAAATTCCTTTTTGTACTTAGAGATAAGAGTAGTTGTTGATATACATTCTTTCCCAGAGTAAAGATACTTGTGATGATTCTCTTCAAAAGATATCTTGTTGAACTTGTCTAATTCTTCGAATACTTCAAACATAGTCAAGAACTGTTTCTTCCAAAAGCTCCTTAACTGCTTGTTCAGCTTCTAAGTCATCATCAGTGTATGCTCTGAATCTGTTTGCTAGAAAAAACTTGTATGCAGAATCTTCTGATATATTCAGTTCCGCTAGTTTGTAACCAATTGACATACGTTGTCTAGCCAAGTGCTTTGCATCAACAACAGTGTACACTTCATCTTTCTTAATCCAATCGCCAACAAAACCATCTGGTTTAAATCGGTCATTAACACAAACAACTCTAAATGTCTCCATAGTTTATTTTTTGAAAAAAATCGCCCCAGTAAATGCAGTACCGAGGCGAAACCTAAACAACTAAAATGTATTAATTGAGCAAGTAAAATACAAGACCACAGCCTGCATTACTGTTTGACAAATGTATTACTTATTTTTTAATTTCCTAATAGAATTGAAAAAAAATTAAAGAAAGAAAAAAGAAAAAGAAAGAAAGAAAGAAAAGAAAAGAAGCAAAAGAAAAGAAAGAAAGAAAAAGACTATATATTTCGTATATACTACGTATATACTCATACATAGTCCAAAAAGAAAAAAGAAAAAAAGTATTTTATAAAAGGCGGAGATAAATTTTACTTAAAAAATCCATTGACAAATTTTATCTATATTTGTGACCAATCACAGTGGTGAGTTAAACAAATTTATTAACCAGCACAGATAGAAATATCGGTGTTAAAAACAAAAAAAAATGATTTCTTACAAATTACCTAAGATTGATTACGATGTTGTTTTCAATCTTGACTCTTACGGCTCTGGAGATGTTGCTCTTGCTAACGGAGTCTTAAAAATCAAAAATGAAGCAGGAGATGTAGCTGCGACTATCAAAGCTAGCGACTTGCTTTCATTTGCTTACGATGCTTATGCAGCAGGTACTGCGAACGTAGTAGACGTTGTATTGACAAACGTAACTATGGTTGCTAACAATCAGTATTCACTTACTGTTTATGCTCCATATGTACAGAGCTTCTTTGGTGGTGGTCAGGAAACTGGAGCTACTTACCAAACTCGCACTTACGTTGTTGGTGTAGATGCTACTCCTACAGTTGATGAGTTAGGTGCATTGTTTGCTGCTCGTATCAATGCTGATGCAAATGCTTACTTTACAGCTACTTACACAACTGGTACTGATACATTAGCAATTACTGCTGCTTCAGCTTCTGCTGGTGCATTGGTTGTTACTGCTCCTGCTGGTGCTACTGTAACTGATTCTACTGCTTGGGCTGCTCCAGTTGGAACACTTGATGAAGTAACTCAGTACATCAAAGCATCAAACTTATCTGTTTCTGCTTATGACCGATATGTTATCAGCTACCGAAAAGTTATCCGTCACAATGCTGTAACTGGACTTCAAGTAATCAAGCCTGTGAACGTATTGTTCTACATTGATACTGCTGATACTACTGGTGTATCATTACTTACCTCTATCTTAGATGGTTCTTACGGGTCATCTTCAGCTAACTTGGCTAAGTATTGCGGATGTCCAGCAGTGTAATTTAAAACACTATATTTGTAGGGTAGGGGATTAGTTTCCTCTACCCTTATTTAGTAAATATGAGTAAGAAAGAAAGAGTAGAAGTAGATGTAGTTCTTTTTGGTTTAGATTCTGGCTCAGACTTAAGGATGGAATATCCGGAGTTATCTAAGATTCCAGAATTTGAAAAGTTAAAGTCAAAAGAAGTTAGGCTTTGTTGGTTACTCGGAAACAGAACATCACCTCTGTACAAGATTGATGACAAAAGACAAAGGTTAAACAAGGCATTAGAGACCATATACGGTCAGAGATACAGAGAGAACGAAGACCTTGATTCAATATTGAAAGGCGATATGCCGCAAGAATTGAAGGAAGGCATTAAGAGAATGGAGGAGTTTAATCCCGAGTATCGTCTTAGGGCTAAACTTTTAAGTCAGTATATGTTTGAAACTCTAAACACTATGGTTGTCCTTAGTGATTCAGAGATGGCCCAAATGGATATTGATGAGAAAAAGAAATATACAGATTTGGTAGTTAAGATACATTCAGAACTTCCAGATATGGTTAAGAGACTTGAAGAATCTTACGGTGTCAAAACAATAGAAAGACAGACCAAGAGAAAGATTATGGTTAATATTAATGACGTTTTGAAGTAGTATGGCTTACTTATTTAGTGACAGCAGAATACGCCCTAACAAGTTAGAGGCTAAGAAAGACAAGAAATACCATAGAGACTATGCTAGGTTCTGTCTATCATCAATGAGTAGTTATCTATACAGAAGATACATCAACAAATGTCTAATCAACTGGTCGTTCTTCAAAGGTCAAGATGGTCAATGGATTTTTGACGAAGACATTGAAGCTTTCTTCTTAGATGAGTCTGGAGATATCCGTAACCGACTGAAATGGACTAAGAACGTAATCAAGCCGATGGTTCAACAGTATGTTGGTAATGCTATCCGATTGGCTTACGATGCTAAAGCAAACTGTGTTTCTGATTTCGTTATAAATAAAAGAGAAAAGGAATTAGCCACTATGAAGGATTATCATAAGTTGGTTAAGGATTATCCTTTCTTTGAGAGTATCGTAAAGGAGTTTGTTCCGCTTCAAGAAACAGAAGAAGATACAGAAGAGTTATTCAACAATCTATTCGTAGAAGAATACGAAAAAGATATAAACAACCTTATTGATTTTATTTCTAGTGAGGTTAATATTGAGGAGTTAAAAGTTCAGATTACACGACACCTTGCTATTTGCGGTATGGGTATCTACAAAGGGTACGAAGTAAATGGTAATTATGTTGCTGATGCTGTTAATCCATTGTTCTTCTTATGGGATATGTCGGCAAGAAAACCCGACTTATCTGACTCTGAATATATGGGTGAATGGTACTATATGGATTCACCAAGTATCTTTGAGAGATTCCAAGACTTAACTCCAGACGAAAGAAAAGCTATTGAGAGTTATGGTAACAACAACCAGAACAATGGTATCCATAAAATTGTAAATGGTATCTATACTCTTGCTGGAAATAAGATACCTGTTCACGAAGTATACTGGAAAGATATTGAGGTAAGAGAATATGGTTGGGTAAATGATGAGTATGGTTATCCTTACTATACAATGATTAATAACCCAGACTCTCCATACAAAGATAAAGACTTGATTGAGCCACTTACTCAAGAGCATAAAGAAGATATGGGTAAAAAGAAGAAGCATAAAATCTATGTTGACGTTCTTCGATTTGCTATCCTTATTGCTCAAGAGGATATGGGTAATGCTGATAATGATTTAGTTCTTGATTATGGTATTGTTCCTTATCAAGAGAAGAATTTATATGACCCTGCAAACGTTAAGTTCCCTTATAAGTGTTACACTTGGGTATATGACCGTGGAGAAGTATTGACTCCACTTGATGACGTTATTGACCCTCAGCGATTCCTTAACCGTACAATATCTGTTGTTGAATCTCACATGGCAAATATGAGAGGTACAGGTACTGTAATTTCTAAGTCTGCTGTTGACGATAGAGATGGTGAAGCTGATATCAATAGAAACATCAATGCATCTAAGCCTATATTTGTAGATACTGACCGTGTTGGTTCAGTTCAGAATGCGATTGGTACATACGGTAGCAATGTTGGCCCGGGTACGCTTCAGTTGTTTGATGTGATACAAAGTATCCAGACAAGTATTCAAGATGTTACAGGTGTAAACGAAGCTATGACCGGTACACAAGGTGCATCAGATGCTTTAGTTGGGGTTGTTCAAGCTCAAATACAAAGAGGTTCATTGGTTCAAGAACCATTCTACTGGGCTCTTACTTCTATCCTTAGACAAGCATTCGAGCATATGGCTACTGTTGGTAAGGCTATATACCACGACAATCCACGCAAGTTAGCGATAATGGTTGGTGATAAAGGACTTCAGAATATAACTATTACTAAAGACCACTTATTACAAGACTATAGAATATTCATTTCAAGAGGAGAATCTAAAGAACAAGGAATTACCAATGGTAATCAGTTGTTGTTCACTTTGTTACAGTCTGGAATGATTGACCAAGTGATGTTCTCTAATCTATTCAATAGAGCAAATCCAGAATTAATTGCTAACGCCTTACGTGAGCATTACAGAGCTGTTAAACAAGCAGATGCAATGGCAACAAGAGCACAGGCAGAAGGTGAAGCACAAGGGCTACAAATGGCTCAACAGCAACAGCAAGCTCAAGCTCAAATGATGCAGGCTGCAGGAGAAGAGGAAATTGCTAGAGAACAAATGAGGCACGACCAGAAAATGGAAGAGGTAGCATTCAAAGAAAATGCTAAGACTGAGCGTGACATACTTAAAAAACAAGCAATGTAATTAATTGTTAATTTTGAAATCAAATAATAATTTATATGGAAGACAACTTTGAAAAGGAGTTGGAACGAGCAACATCGGGAGTGTCTTCTAGTGAAATTGATTTTGATAGTTTAGATATTGCTCCTGATATGCAGGAGCAGTTGCGACAAATCGAATCATTAGCTAGAATTGACTCTGAGTTCGCCAACTCAAAGGAGTACCAAGACTTGATGGCTAGTTTATCTGGAGAGACAAGCAATCAAGCATCATCATCCTACGATGAAGAGGATGAAGAAGAAGAAGAGGATGAAGAAGAGGATGAAGCAGAAGTGTCAGATGATATATTTGGCATCTTAAAGCCTACCAAATCTCCGAAGGATGTAAGAATTAATTTCGAGCCTCCTAAAGAAATGGTAAAAATGCTTTCTTCTAAATATGGAATTGATGATGCTAGTAAGTTCTTTGCTTCTGTAGACACTTGGAGGAACCAAGCACAAGAAGGTACTGAGTTTAAGCGTGAATACGAAGCTTTGACAAATGACCTTCAGTCCTTGCCTCCAGATATTAAAATGGCTGTTGAGCTTTGGGCGAATGGTGATGACCATTCAAAAGCTTTTAATATGCAGGAAAGACTGGATTTCTCATCCGACTTTGGAGAACAACAAGTCGAAGGTTTAGTTCAGCATTATCTTCCAGAGCAGTACGACAGATTGATATATGACCTTGAAACAGGGAATATTGATGAAGGAGACTTTGAAGATAAAATGATTTTGTTAGCGGATTCAACAAAACGAATGTTTATTGAAGACAAAAAAGCATTAGAGACCGAACGTGAGCAGTTTGTTAATCGTCAGAAGAACGAGTTTCAAAACATGAAGAAAACAGCGCTGCTTTCCGTTGAGAATCTAAGTAAGGCTTACCCTAACTTCAGTAAGTCCGAGGTTGCCAAAATTAGGACTGTCTTGGTTGAGGGGAAGATAGACAATCTGTTTCGAAATCCTGACGGAACATACTCAGACGATGCTGCAGAGCTAGTTGCGTATGCGATGTATGGAAAGAAAATGTTGGAGTCTGTAAAGAAAATCGCTGAACGAAAAGGAGAAAGTATGGCTAACCAGAAGATAGTCGACTCAAGTCCTAAAACGGTTAAGAAACAAAGAGCTGCAGGTGCAAACCAAGGCTTAGGAGTTGAAGCTGTCGGACACTTGGGTGGTTTATTTAAAGGAGACCCATACGCAAGTAGATAAGTTTAAAAACTAAATTTTAAAAACGATGGCGTTATACAATGACACAACGGCAAAGTTCACGAACCAGAACTTAAACTCTGTAGGTTCGGAATATGCTAACCTGTACGGTCACGACTTGTCCCTATTGGTACAAAAGTTGACTAACCGAGCAATCTTTGATGCTGCTCCTCAGCAGTTCATGGATTTGAAATTGTTGAACATGGTACCAGCAGAGCAAGTTAACTCTGACG
>Ga0181352_1000931_pt1 | contig 11829 bp, 1 predicted proteins | sample Fa13VDMLBSN_FD_130103 | JGI IMG/M metagenome (GOLD analysis project Ga0181352, IMG submission 130103) | Freshwater viral communities from Lake Michigan, USA - Fa13.VD.MLB.S.N | ecosystem: Environmental > Aquatic > Freshwater > Lake | place: USA: Michigan | collected 2013-09-23 | reverse complement strand
TCCTGATAAGCCAGCATCTGATTTTACAAATCTTCCTGAGGATCAAAAGATCAATAACCGTAAGATGATGTTAAAGTTCTACGGTTATAAGGATGATGAGATCTCAGAAGAAAAACTTAAAGATCCTTCTAAGCTTTATACAAAAGAATTTATTACTAATAAAGATAACGGTCTTGTAAAGAGAAACCAAGAGAAGTTTGAGACATCTGGTTACAGATCTAGACTTGGAGATGACTATATGTTTGGTCTTGAGCATATGGACCGTTACTATTTTGATAGAAATCCAGAAGGTGAAATTGTACCAGAACCGGGACCTGAACCAGAACCAAAAGATGATACAATACCAGGTGGTGATCTAGAGGTAAAACAAACACCTCAAGCTGGTCCAGAATGGTGGTTACAGGATGTTATTAAAACAGCAGGAGCTGCAGGTGACATGGCTAGAATTAAAAAGCGTTTACCCTGGTCACCTAAGTTAACTCCATATGTACCAGAGCCTACTTTCTATGATCCTACTAGAGAACTAGCGGCTACACAAGAACAATATAATATGGGTATGCAAGGTGCAGCAGCTTATGCTCCATCTCAAGCTCTTAATGCTCGTCAGTCTCAAATGGCTGGTCAAGGTGCTAAAGCAGCAGCAGATATACTAGGTAGATACAATAACTTAAACGTAGGTCAAGCTAATACATTTGCTGGTACCAAAGCTCAGATTGTTAATCAAGCTAATGCTGCAAATGCTGAGATTACTAAAAACTTGTTTGATCAGACTACTATTGCTAATCAACAGTATGACAATGCTAAAGCTCAAGCTCGTCAAGAGTTACGTAGCTCTTATATTGATGCTATTACTAATAGAGAACAAGCTTATGCATTGAATCAGCTATATCCTAACTATCAGATATCTCCTTCAAAAGGTGGTAGACTATACTTTAATAAAGGTGAGGAAATGAAACCTGCTGATATTCAAGCAAGTGATATTGAAAGATTTAAGGAGATTAGAAATACTATACCGGGTATATCAGATGATGCGATTATAAAACTTATGGGTAAGTCAGGATCTTCTGATGACTTTGCAAGTTCTTATATGGAGATGATGAAGAATGCATATCCGGGTGACCCTAGATTAGGACAGTTTTCTGAACAACAAGGATAATAAATCTTAAAAGTTTAAACTTAAACAATTTTATAAACTTCTCAGATTTTATTAGTATATTTACATTATAAACTATGGCAACTTACTTACAAGGTGTAACCGATTATATCCCGCAGATCCAACCATTTAAACCGGACCTGAACTTCTATCAAGGTGTACTTGAGACTAAGCAAGCTCAGTATCAGGCTGGTTATGATAAGATCAGTAACATGTACGGAACTTTACTTAACTCGGAGTTAAGTAGAGGGGATAATATTGAAAGAAGAGATGAGTTCTTTAACAAGATTCAAAGCAATATCCAAAAGATATCTAGTCTTGACTTATCTCGCAGTGAAAATGTAAATGCTGCAAGTAAGGTATTCCAACCTCTTATTGATGACAAGTACATACTTAAAGATATGTCTTTTACTAAGACATATAGAGATGAACAAGGTAAAGCTCAGTACTTTTTAAACTGTACTGATGAGAAGAAGTGTGGTGGAAAATATTGGGACGGAGGTGTAAGAGCATTAGATTATCAGAGAGCAGACTTTATAGATGCGTCAATTGATGAATCATTAGGTTTTCAGAATCCTACTTATACTCCTTATGTTGATGTCTATAAGAAAGCAATGGACTTTGCTAAAGAAATGGACTTTAACATAAGTCTTCCTAGTACTAGTGCTGATGGTAAATACAGAATCCAAACTAAGAACGGTCCTGCAATGATTACAGACCTCACGGATTCTTTTGTAAAATTAGTTGCTAATGATCCTGCAGCTATCGCTATGTATAATACTCAAGCTTACTTGCAAAGAAAAGACTATGTTTATTCTAATGCTGATAAGTTTAGTGGTGATAAAGTAGCTGCAGAAAAAGAATATCTATTTAGTCAAGCTAAAGTTATTAATCAGAACATGCTTGAGCTTAAAAAGATGTCTGAAGAAAAACTTAAACAAGTTAAAGTACAGCAAAAAGTAGGTGAGCAGGTACAAAATACAGTACCTCTAAATGAAGAGATAGACGCTGAATTCTTAAACATGCTAAATGGCTTACCAGCTGAAGCAGCTAATGCAGAAAGTGTCAACAGTGTAGCTACACAAGCTCTAAATAATACAGATGGTATAGACTATCAAAATATGAGTTTGATGGCTTTACGTCAAAGAATTGATGCTGCTACAGCAAATGAATTACTATTTGGTGACATGCAGGGTGCAGCTAAAGATTATGCTATGCTTACAATGGAGCAAGAAGTTACTGAAGATAAGTATGCTCTTGCACAATTTGAACATGGTTTAAGAATGGCAGAGAAAGCTTTTGAAGCTAGTCTAAGAGCTGCAGAAAAGAAAAAAGAGAAAGAAGAAAAAGATGCTGAAGATGCTTTAATGAGAGAAGCTTATTCTGTAGATGGTATAGATGTAACAGGAGGTCAACAAGCAACTAGTAAAGAGTTTGACATGATGAGCAGACTTGATGCAATTGCTCAAGAACAAAGAACAGGCTTAGATGCTGCAACTAAAACTAGAGATAGTAAGATTGCAGACTTTCTTAATGGTATTATAAATGACCCTAGTAAATCAAATGAACAAAGAGAATTAGCTAGAACACAATTAAAGTCTTTAGGTGGTCAGGGTGCTAAGGGTGTATTTGAACAAATTAAAATGGTTATGGAGGATGCTAAGCAAAAAGCTAGATCTGGACAAGCCATTACAGATGTTGATAAGATTAACTATAAAGATCAAATTTTAGCTAGTACTTCTGAAGTAGCTGTTAGAAATCTTATTGCCACAAATGGACAAGGTTTATGGGCTGAGGGAACAAATGCTAAATTTGTAGCTGAGTTAGCTCAGCTTCAAGGAACTATTGAAACAGGTAGAATGTTAATTGAAGCTCAAAGTGAAGCAACTAAAGCTAACGCTGCAGCTGTGAGAGCTCAAATGGTAGCTGAAAATATTGAAGATGCTGATATATTTTTTAATGAAGATGGTACTCAAAAAAGTCTAGGTAACTTTAAAAAGGATTATTATAATAGACACAGTACAAAAAAAGCACTATTTGATACAGGTTGGAATCCAGCTTTAGCTGTTACAGGTGCTGGATTTGATATCTTTATGGAAGATGCTGAAGATGCATACCAGAACTTACAAGAAAAGTATAAAGAAACATTTAATAGTGGTAAAGTTAGTCTTCGTACTCCTTACGGTACATTGGGAGGAGATGGTGAGCAAGGTTTAGCAGTAATGAATAAAACCTGGGTAATGGATCCTGCTGATGTACAAATAATAACTGCAGAAGACGGTACAAAAATGAGAGTGGGAACTCGTGAGAAAATGCGTTCTTTATATCAAGCTGATTTACTAGGGGCATTATCAGATGCATCAGTAGGTAATAATAAAGTATTCTTTGGTAATGTAGGCAGTTTAACTGCAGATGATATAGAAGAAGATGACAACTCAGTTGCTAGAAAAGTAATAGCTCAAACTCTTATGGATGCATTTACTACTCAATATAAAGGTAGTGATGCTGATCGTCCTGTGTTACAAGTTACAAGAGCTAATATTATAGCAGGTGACCCTAATAAGGTAGGTGTTACATTCAAAATATCAGATCCTTATTTAAAAGCCAATGCTGGTAGCGATGCTGTGTCTGGTTTTGCAAGATCTCTCTTAGGTGCTGCCGGAGCATCTACAAATGAAATTACTATTGTAATGGATAGAAACTCTGTAAAATCTGATTTCTTTAAAGAAGTTGATGGTACACCAGTAGAGGGTGTGTTTAATTATAGAGGATCTCTTAACATAGATAGTTATTCCAAGTATGCTGGAACTGTAAAGATGACTAAAGGTTCAGATGGTAGTATAATTGTAAGCAGTGGTCTTAAAAGCTATGATCCTGTAAGTAAAGCCTTTATTCCTTTACAAGGAGCAAACGGAGAGCTATCAGCATTAGATGATGTTTATCCTCCGGATACGGATATAAATATGCTTTATACAAAACTAAATCTTGTTGCTCAAGCTTTATCAGAAGAAAATTATCGTAGAATCAGAAGCACATCATATTAAAACTATGGCATTAGATAAACCCCAAGGATACGGAGAACTAGTTACACCTGTAACTGCTGAACAACAACTTAATGCTGCTACTGGTAATAATAACAGAACAGTTTTAACACCTAGTCCTGTATCTATAGATGCACAAAAAGTAGCAGGTAATCCTAAAACAGGAGCAGGGAACGGACCCGCTGATATGTCTTTTTTACAAAAAGATTTAGCTCGTGTTAATGGGATAATGCTAGATGCTTATAAGCCTGATCAAAATAAGTTTAATAAACTTACTACTTATAACTCATCTCACTATGGTCAAAACTTTGAAAGATACTATTATCATCCAAAGTTCAAACAGTTAGGGTTTAGTCCTTTTAGAAATAATGAAGAATTCTATAATAAGAATTCATCACTATGGCATGATGCTGTAAGAGGAGGTTCTGCATTTGCACGTCTAAGCGGTTTAGGTTTTGCAAGTACATTTACTAACTGGGGAAGCTTTCTTTCTGATAAACCTAATACAGAAGAAGCTGAGGATATGGAAAGACTTATGTCTATTGGTTCATCTAGTAGAGAAGGTTTTGGTGCTAAGGCTTTAAACTTTGGAGTTAATGCCGGTTACACTTATGGGGTAATGGCAGAAATATTAGCTGAGGAACTTGCTTTAGTTGCTGCAACAGCTGTTACCGGTGGAGGTGCCGGAGGTGCTGCAGTAGTTAGAACAGGAATGAATGTAGGTAGAGCTTTTAAAGCACTTAAACTTTTAACTAAAGTTGATGATGCAAGACAAGCTTGGAGAATTGCTAAAACAGCGGCCAGTGGGGTAAGAGAGTTTTTACCCCTTAGTCAAACAACATCATTACTTACAAAGACAGGAAAAGCTGCTGCTAAATGGGATTCACTAGATAATATGGCTAAGATCTCTAAAACCTTTGGTAGTTTTTATAGAGACTTACGTGAGATAAACGCAGTTACTTCTGAAGCTAAGCTTGAGGGTGGTATGGTGCAAAATGATGTAACAAACCAGCTTATGGCTAAATTCAGAAAAGATAATGGTAGAGAACCAAGTCTAGCTGAAGCTAAAGGTATTGGTGAGCAAGCACGTAAAGCAGGTTATTTAGCTAGTCAAACTAACATGGCTGGTATATACGTATCTAACAAGATTGTATTAGATAGAGCTCTCAAAGGTCTTCCTGGTTTAAGAAACTTAGAAGCAGCTGCTACAAAAGGTAAAGCTGCATTTATATTTAATAAAAACTGGAAACAGTTAGCTAAAGACCCTTACACTATGGTAAGGGGTGCTAAAAAACTTATTACACCTGGTTATTATAAACAGGTATTTAATCCTAAGAATTTGGGTAAAGGTGGATTTAATTATCTGTCTGCAAATCTTATGGAAGGTACTCAAGAAGTATATCAAGAAGCTGTAGCAAAAGGTATTACTGACTATTTTGTAGAGACTTACAATAACCCAAACTTAGCTGGGTCAGCATACTTCCGTACCATGATGGAAAGTGGTCTTAAGTCTCAGATGTCCGATCAGGGTCTTGAAACATTCTTATCTGGATTCTTAATGGCTGGACCAATGACAATGGCTCAGAGTGCATTCTATAAAGGATATGATGCAGTAAGAATGAAGAAGCTTAAGAATCAAGCTCAGAAGTTTTCTGCTGATCCTGCAAATGCTGGTAAAGAAAACCCTTATCAAGCTCAAATAGATAGAGAGCTAGAGTTTGATCAGAAGACTCTTGAAGCAATGAATGAGGTAACTAAAGATCCAGCTAAATATATTAATGCCTTAGAAAAGGATCTTAAGATACAAAGAGATTTAGCACTTGCTGGAGAACAAGCTGCTTTAGATGGTGATATGAAGTTTGCTAGAGATACTCGTGATGCATCTTTAATTAGTCACAGTATTCAGCTATTAAACGCAGGTAGGTTTGATGTGTTTCAAGATCAACTTAAAGGACTTAGAAACTTAACTAAAGAAGAGTTACAAGAAGCATTTGGTGAAGATCCCGGTGCAGAAAAAGGAACTATTCAAGATAGACTTGAAAAAGTTATAGAAAGAACAAACCAGATTAAAGAAGCATATGAGGAATATCAGAATACTGTAAACCCATATTCTTTAAAGGATCAACCTGAAGATTACTTAGCATTTGAACAAATGAGAAGTGTTATGATCAGTAATGATATGCACTTTAAGTTTGTGGCAAACCGTATGACAAACATCTATAATGAGTTTGCTAACGTGTTACCTTTTCAGAATGCAAATATGGCAGACTTTGCACCTTTATTTTCAATTGGTGCACCCTCTTCAGAAGCAGCTATTCTTAGACCGGGTATGCGTGCTGAAATTGAGATGCTGGGTAAAGAGATTGAAGCATTAGGTGATAGACCTGAGAATGCAGCAAAGAAAGAACAGTTAACTAAAAAGAAAGAGAGTCTTGAAGCATTATCTGGTTTATCTCAGTTATATTTATCTCAGTATGTTAATACGCAAAAAGTATCTCAAAATGAGCAAGCGTTTGAAGAAAACTCTAAATTTCTTCAGGAAACAGAAGAATTATTTAAAGATGCATTCTTTAACCACATTAAGCTTTTAGCTGAGCAAAATGGTCAGGTTATATTAGATAAAGACATTGAAAAAACTTACCAGCTGTATCGTGATTACTGGAAGCTATCTGGTGATAAAGCTGAGTATGCTAATGCTATTAATGCTTTTGCCAATCCTCAGATGTTTGCTCAAATGAGAGGGCGTGTAGCAAGTGCTATAAAAGCAGCTATGGCAGTAAGAAAAGAAAAACTAAAAGAGTCATTAGCAACCTACAAGAAAAAGTATTTAACTAATAACTTTTTAAATGATTTATTTGAAAAGTTTAATGCTTTTGTAGATCCAGATGAAGCACAGGCATTCCTAGATGATAAAGAGATACCTGTTACATTCTATACAGCTGATACATTAGAACCAATAGAATTAGGATCTGAAGAGTATAAAGGAATCATGGCTCTTGTAGATGAGTATGATGAAGCTTACTTTGAAGAGACCGGTAAAAGATTTATAAGAAACGTTGAGGGTAGTCTAGCTTCATTTAGAGATAAACTAGATAGTGATAAGAGAACTATAAATGATTTGGGTAAAGATTTTGGTTTTGACCCTACATCAAGAACTACTCAGGTTGATATCCGTCAAGTTTTACAAGCTGTTATAAAAAGTAAATTTGCTGATAAAGATCTTAAGAAATTAGCTCAGATTATATCTACTATGATACCTGAGGGTACACAGGTGACATTTAAAATGGATCACCATACCAACAGTACTTTTGATCAACAGAACGGTATCATTGTAGATCCAAGATTTAGTTCAGAAGGTTACAATATAGGTGTTGTACCTATTGAGTTTTCTATAATGAATGCTGTTATGCAGAAAGTTGTATCAGAAGCATTAACATCAGACTCAGCATTTAGTGACGCTATAACTAATCTTAGAGCTAAGCTTACAGCGGATGTAAAAGATCCTGTAGAAAAGAGATTATTAGGATTAGCATTAGCTAGCAATGAAGGATTTGTAGCAGAAGTAATGACAAGCCCTTTACTGCAACAGAAGTTAGATAGTATTCCTCTAGCAGAAGATCTTACAGTACAAACTGAAGAAGCTAGAACATTGTGGGGATCTTTTATAGAAGAACTAAGGAACTTACTAAATAGACTATTTGGTAATAAAAGAGCAGCATCATTATATGATGAAGCAGTTATAGTTATAACAAATAAGTTATCTCAACCTGGTGTAGCTCCTAGTATTACTGCTGAAGATGAAGTTGAAGTAGATGAGCAACCAATTACTGAAGAAGATCCTGCTTTAGAAGAATTACTAAAAGCTGGTTTTGAGCAAGCTTTACAAGAGTTAGAACCTAATGAAAGATTAGGCATGCGCTATGAGTCATGGAAACTAACTTCCCCATTAGCTGCAGATATTATAAAGAAGCATCAAGCTGAAAAAGTAAAACAGACTGTAGCTAAACAAGGTACTGCATCTGTTCCAGCTCTTACTGAAGAAGAGAGAAAAAGAATTGTAACAGATCTTGGCTATACTGTAGAAGAGATGAACTCTATGGGAGAAGCTGGGATAGAAGAGATTATAAAAGAAAAACGTAAAAAGAAGATTACCCTTAGAAGAAAGAGTGGAGATGTTGAAATAGACTTTGACGAGTTTATACCAGCAGAAGCTGTTGTAGAAAATGCTATTAAAGATCTTAAAGCAAAACTTACCAAAGCTAATTTTAAAGTATTTGAAAAAAAAGATGAGAAGGGTAAAGTTATAGACAGCTGGTATTCTCAAGCTGATGTATATGGTAATGCAATAGAGGGTACAAGACACGAGCGTGTATCTAATGTAGTTAAGGAAGAAAAAGGAGACTTTCCAGCAGGAGCAGCAGACAGAGGAACTGTAATTGATGAGTTATTAAGAGACTATCTAGGTAATGAAATCACTAACATAGTTGATTTTAAAACTGCATATAACTCACTTAGACAAAAGTACCCATCAGCTATATTCTCTGATGCCATGCTTAACGAACTTTTTGATAGATTCAGAACTGTGCAAAGACAGATTAAGTCCCTTGGTTTAAGAGTTGATACTCGTATACCTACTCTTTATGGAGTATTAGGACCAAAATTTGGTACAACCGGGTCTCCTGTAAATATAGCAGGTAGCATTGACGTATTAGCATTTAATAGTCTAGGTGAGGTATTTATCATTGACTTAAAGACATCTACACGAGATAGAAGAGCTCAGTATAAACTAGAGACTGATCTTGAAAATGAATTTGGTGAAAGATATCCTGAGATCAAAGAAGCTATTAATGCCGGTCCAGGTAAATTTAAAACTCTTAGTGAAACCATTAATAGTTTACGAGTATCTGAAGAAGATAAAATAAAGCTTAGAAAAGTAGCTGAGGCTAATCCTACTGAAGATGATATATTCTTTTATAAATCTGCAGATGAGGCTCAGCAGAACGCATATAGAGAGTTACTTAAGCAAGTATCTGGTATAGATGTAAAAGGTATTGTGATATTCCCACTCAAGGTGACTAAGGTTGGTAAAACCTTTACATCAGTAAACTTCCAAATGAATACAGAAGGTAAGTATACTATGTATGTAAAAGGACCGGGTAGTATGGATATCTATGATATCACTGGTAGAGAGAATGTAATTACTGAGTACCCAGAGAATCCTATATCTGAAGAAAGAATTGCAGAGTTAACAGGTCCTGAAACCCCTACTGATAGAAAAACTGAAATAAAAGCTTTAATAGCTGAAATAGAATCTAAAAGAGAAATTGCTAAAGCAGACTCAGAGATTGAAGGTTTCAATTATATCCCGCAATCTCCAGGTAAGGTTGTTAAAAAAAATATATTTGGCAAGGTTGATCGAGTAACGGGCGTGCTATTAAGTGCAACCCATCTAAATGGAGAGTATAGAGTTGTATTTGGTATTTTAGCAGATTCATTAGGCGAATATTACGGTAAAGTTGATGACTATTACAATACTGAATTAAAAAAACTTGAAGAAGAACTAGCTGCTTTAGAAGGTAAACCAATAGCATCAGCTATGGATGAAGCTGAACAAAAATTAAAAGAAATTTGGAACAGCATAGGTAATAATGCAGGTAGAAATGCTTTAGAAGAAGGTTGGGCAGAGTCTTTTGGATACTTAAGAGAAACTTTAAATGTAGGTGGAGAAAATTATCAAGCTCATGGAATGGGAAAACCAGGGTTTGCTCCAGCTATACGAGACTTATTTGAGTTATTTAGAAATGGAATAGACTCAACAAGAGGTGTTGGTCAACTTTACACAGCTCCTTTAGTTCTATCTGAAGAAAATAAGGGATTAGCAGCAGGAATAGGAACAGCTGGAGGTACACCTTACACAGACGGAGCTTTTGTATTAGTAGCTAAAAAACCTAATAGCGGTATAAAAAGTCTTGACGATATAGGAGGTATTCTTGTTAACAGTGGGCTTACAGACTTAAACCCTGAAATTTTAACAGAGTTAAGAAAGGCTTTCCCTAACTTGGTTATTGAGAGTTACAAAAATTCTAAGAAGCTAGTAGAAACGCTTAATGAGAGAGCAGAACAACAGAAAATTGATGCAGAACTAGCTGCTTCGGAAGGTAAACCAACAGAAGAACAACCTACTGAGAAACCTGGAGGATCTACAGGAGGTATACCGCTAGTTATTACTGCTCAAGTAAGACAACAGCTTTATGATCTAGGTTACTCGAGAAGTGATGTAGATAGTATGAAACCAGAAGATGCTCAGGTTATTATTACTAATCAAACAACTAAAGCAAAAACTCAAACGGGTACTCAACCTACGGGTACACAAACTCAAATGGACTTTGAGGAGCTTACACTTAATGTAGGAGACAGAGTTAAAGTAAATACCGTTAAGGATGGTGAAGGTGTAATTAAAGAAGACCGCGGAGACAAAGTATTACTAGAAGACGGTAGACAGATTATGAAAAAGAATCTGACTAAACTGACTGCTACAGATACTCAAGCTCCAAAGTCAATAGTTACTCCAGAGTTACAGGGTAAAGTTATCTATGTTAGCCCTAGTACAGAATCAACAACTAAACTGTCTGATATACCAGGTGTTATATATGGTAATAGTCTGTATGCTAGTGTATCCATAGGTGAGTTTGATGATGATTTAATAAACAAGCTTAGAGCTATGGCTAATGATCCAGCTGCTCCTTGGGATATTCAACAGCATGCTAAAACTATAGTAAATGCTGTTGATAATGGTATTACACCTAGTCAAGTTAAAGATATTAACTCTGCAATAACCAATTTATCTAAACCTGGAAAAATCAGTGGAACTTTACCAGCTATAATAAAAAGTATACAGAATGGTATTTTAGATAAAGTTATAGCCAAAGCTAGAGAACTTGCTGATGCAGGTGCAAATGTAATATTTGATAACAATGCAATAGCTGCATCTGACAAGGTGGACATTGCTTTTGTTAGTCCTACAACGGATTTAGTAAGTGTATACGGAAAGACCTCATACTATCGTGATGCTATAAAAGGTATAAGTAAAAACAAGATAATCAGAAAGCCTTTAGGTAAAAGTATAGTTGATATAATTACAGGTGTTGTTACACCTGACATTCAGATATCTAATGCTTTTAATAACCTTATAGCTTCTATTGAAACTGCTGCAAAAAACAAACTTAATGCTATTACAACAGAAATAGAGAGTCTTAAGCGTTTAGATATATATGACGCTATTCTACAAGATGTAGGATTAACCTCTGCTCAAGTTGAAGAAGCACTTTCTAAAAGAAAAGATCAACTGCAAAATACATTGGATATCAGTGACTTAAACGTTAATGGCATTGTTATGTATAAGAAACAAGCAGATGGTGAGGTTATACCTGGTATGGTTATCAAAAAAGATGACACCGGTGTTACAATTGCACCGATAAGCTTAAATGAGGAAGGAAATACAAATGAATCACTTAGTGACTTGTTTAGTAGATCAGAAGTTAGTACCTTTACTGAAGAACAGGTACCTGATTTTATATTCCCTATGGCAAAAGAAGCAACACCAGTAACTCCAGATCCAGATGTAAAAGCTCAATC
>Ga0181352_1000929_pt1 | contig 11837 bp, 8 predicted proteins | sample Fa13VDMLBSN_FD_130103 | JGI IMG/M metagenome (GOLD analysis project Ga0181352, IMG submission 130103) | Freshwater viral communities from Lake Michigan, USA - Fa13.VD.MLB.S.N | ecosystem: Environmental > Aquatic > Freshwater > Lake | place: USA: Michigan | collected 2013-09-23 | reverse complement strand
GCTCGTCGGGCAATTGCCGACTTGCAGCAATTCCTGATCGACAATCCGAGGTTTGCCGACTACTACAAGAAGGACTGGAAACTCACTCGCAGGATCCTGTCCGACTTCCTTGGTCGAAAGATCACCAACGACGAATTCCTGTTGTTCCGGATTCTGTCCGGATTGAACTCGCCGAACACCAAGTTGCCAGCCAACCAGCGCGATGCGGCAAGCCTGATCGTCTGGTACATCAACAACGGGAACTTCAACGCATACAAACTCGGTCCGAAGAAGAAGACCGGAACGCTCATCGTGACCGCTGCCCCGGTTGCGATCAGCGGAACGACGGCGAACATCAAGTTGCGCTCGGTCAAGGCTGTCGAGAAGTTGGCGAAGGAACTCGGATCAGTCACCGCAGCGACCAAGCATCTGCGGGAAATGGTCACCGTCAAGGAGTTGAACGAGTTCAAGAAGAAGATGGGCTACAAGGGAATCGTCGCCAACATCGGCAACATCCGAAAGTTGGTCCAGCAGGCGACCGGGCAGAGCGAGCGCATTCCGAGAATGTTCATCTTCGGGCAGAAGGTCGGCGCGTACACGCTCAACGCTGTCGGAGATGGTCGCTTCACGACCGTGGACATCTGGGAGTCGCGCCACATCCGTTCGTACTTTGAGGGGATGTTCCGCCGCAATACCGGACTTCCGTCCACGACTGCGGAACACGATGTGTTCACCAAGTTCAACGAGGTGTTCCGGCAGGAGTTTGAGAAGGCGACCGGAAGATCTTGGGAGCCGTCTGCCTTGCAGGCAGTACGGTGGTTCTATATCATCGACGCAGCAAGGAGAGCCGGGTACACGGCGGCATCGACCAATGAAACCATCAGCGTCTACACCGAACGAGCGCTCAAGTCCCTCTATGGATATGGAGGCTCTGATCAGGCAAGTCGGCGACAGGGCGATGCGGCTGGTCGAGGAGGACGCTCGCCAGCGTCAGGTCGAGTCTCCGGATCCCTCGCAGCCCGTGAACGCGCAGACGAGCGAGGAGCCGGAGGACTACCGCTGGCAGGAACAGCGCCTCTTGGGGCTGACCCGAGCGTCGCAGGAGCGAAAGCAGCGCCGCGCATCCAAGGCGCGTCCGGACCAGACCAGAACCTAGTCTCGGTCGCGGAGCAGTACGCTCGCGACAACGGGATCGATCTCAAGCGTCAGGCGTTCTACGCCACGGTTGACGAGGCTCGGGCGCGTCGGATCGCCGACGCATACGAAGCGATGCCGCACGCTCCGCAGGATCCTGCGGTCGCGGAGGCATACCAGAATCTGATTGCCCAGACCGTGGCGCAGTACCGTGCGCTGGAGGCTGCTGGCTACCAGATCTATTTCGTTGACATCGAGAACGATCCGTATGCGGACCAAGAGGGCGGCTTCAGCAACCCGTGGAACGCGATGCGCGATCTGCGTGCGAACAAGCGCATGGCGGTGTTTCCGACGGAGGAGGGATTCGGATCGGTCGGCGACGATGTGTCGAACAACCCGCTGCTCGCGGACACCGGGATCCGCTGGGGCTTCGGGTCGCCCGATGGTCCAAAGAAGCCCGTCACGGCGAACGACCTGTTCCGTGCCGTGCATGATGCGTTCGGTCACGGTCTGGAGGGCGCTGGCTTCCGGGCGCAGGGCGAGGAGAATGCGTGGCAGTCCCATGTGCGGCTGTTCACGGGCAGCGCCGTCGGCGCTCTCACCTCGGAGACTCGCGGTCAGAACAGTTGGCTCAACTACGGTCCGTTCGGCGAGCAGAACCAGACGGCGAAGGTTCTCGACACCAAGTTCGCGGAGCAGAAGTCCGGGCTGATGCCGTCGTGGACATGGACCGAAGGTCGAGTTCCGGATGCCGATGTGACTCCGTCGCTCGGCGCTCGCACCCGCACCACGACCAGTACCAAGATTGTCGATGCCGTCGTTCTCGAAAATGGTCAGTACGCCCAGATCGTGAAGGCGCTGAACGACATCATCATCGCGAGCCAGCCAGACAATTCCGCAGACGGCGTGCTGGTTCAGGTGTACGACAATGTTCGCGCCAACTATCAGATGTATGCCAACGGCGGAAAGGGCATCATCGAATTGGCGGAACACCAACTTCCGCAATTCATGTCTGCGTCATGGCGACCTTCATCGCAGTATGTGCTTGCTCACGAACTGATGCACGCTGCGACCAGCAAGAAGATCCGCAAGTACAACGACGAGTTCATCAAGTTCAAGTGCGCCAAGGCTGGTGTCAGAAGGTGGTCTGCCGAGGGTGATCGCATTTCGGACCAGTACGATCTCGACAAGGCTTCGGGAAAGAAGTACATCGAGATAATGGATCGGTTCTCGACCGATCCGGATGTCGATCCCGCGTTCAAGGAACTGGTCGATTGCTTCTTGGAGGCGGCTCGCTCGCAGCCAGATCAGTATCGGCGAATGACGGAGGGGAACAGGATCACATCAAATGTGAAGTTTGAGCCTCCCGCGAACATGGCTGGATCTGTCAAGATCGAGATCCGTGACACGACTCTCGATTATCCCGTCAAGGGATCGGCTGGCGCGGAACTCGTCATCACGATGGATGACGGGTTCGGAAGCATGGAGGAGTATGTCGTTTCTCGCCGACCCGAATATGCGCGAGATGTGCTGGAGGAAACTCGCAAGTCGTTGCTCGCCAACAAGTCAATCGACATCAGCGAATTGAACCGCGTGTTCGATGACAATGGTGTTCCGCGAATCCGTCCTCGCAATCAAACTGAACTGATTCGGACGCTTCCGGGTCTTCGTCAGGATGTGATTTACAAGGGCGGAGGTCTTGTCAACAAGGACAACAGCGGCGATGCGATGACGAACAACGGGGGTATGTACGCCTTCGGAAACATCCACGAATTCGTCGCCGAGGCAATCAACAAACCGGAGTTCCAGAATCTTCTTCGCCGTATTCCGTCGAAGGGTCGTGGCGACAAGTCGCTGTTCAGCAAACTCGTCAACGCGCTGCGGAACTTCCTTGGCATCGCGAAGATCGCTTCCGAGACCATGCTCGATGACCTGATGTCTCTGACGGAAGAGATCGCTTCCGCAGACATCGTTGGTCAGATTGGTCAGCCAGCGCGTCGGCAGGCGGTGGCTGGAGAGGCAACTGCTCCGAAGCAGAAGGTCTTTACAGAAAAGGGATTCCCGCTCATTGACGGACTTGTCGAAGTCTTTGAATACAAGGATGGTCGTTTCGCGCTCACATACAAGTTGCCGGGTGTGTCGATGGAGGACACTAGCGTCGGAACTGATGGGCGTGAGATTGTCATTTACGACAAGAGCGACATCGTCGTAAATCTTCGCGTGTACAAGGACTCTTCCGGAAGTTGGATGATTGATTCTGGAAGCACAGATTCCTTTGAACTTACTAGCAAATATGCGCCGGATGAACTTCGGAAACTGATGTTGAGTTTCATGGAAACTCGCGTCAGCCCCGATAGTGGTGCTATCAAACAAACTGAATACGGCAAGACAAAGATTGCAGCAGCAAAGGCGTTTGCCAAAATTGCACAAGCGCTGGTCGCGGCTACATCCAAGTATCAAGTTGACACAGTCGAGCGATATGCCCAAGGTCTTCGCGAAGCCGGGGTAAAGAATGTCACGGTCGTAGACAAGCGCGGTCAGCCGTATTCGCCGCCGTACCAGCCGATGCGGCAAGCCGTTTCGCAATCGCTCGCTGCCCGTAATCCTGCACAGCGCTTCGTTGACGAGGTCGCACGCGGAGATCGCAAGTGGGCGCTGACCGACAAGAATGGCAAGCCCGTGATGGTCTATCACGGAACCGCTCGTCCGACCCAGATCGATCCGTTTGTCACCAAGGTCGGATTGCGCGGCGAGCCGATGCTTCGCGCTGGCGTGTCCGGTATGTCGTTCACCGACACGCCGGAGTTTGCCGAGACATTCGGAGAGCAAATCTATCCCGCTTGGATCAGCGCAAAGAATCCTGTTGTTCTCGATCTTGGCGGCAGACCGTGGGATCGCATTCCTGAATGGGTTGCCGAGCGCCTGATGAAGAACTACATCAGCGACACATACGGTCTTGGGACCGGAACACTTGATGCGGAGTTCTTCAACGGGGATGATCTGGAAGATGGTGTTGCTGCTGGCGCTATTGAATCAGTCGATGACATGGTTCAGTTCACGACTATCGATGAACTTGCTGGTCGATTGCTGCAAGAAGGATTTGATGCCGTTGTCTTGAAAGATGTCAGCGACGAAGGTTCTCAAGGAACGTTCAGAGGTATTACGCATACGGAGATTGTCGTTGGATCTCGCGATCCGATCATCAACGCGCTGACGAACCAGCGCATCACCGATGCTGAATACAAGTCGCTTGCTGCCCGTCCTCGCAAGCCAGAGGGTATTGCTCCGCAGATTCGCGGCATCGCCGATGTCGGCGAGCGCCTGACTGCTGCCCGTGCTGCGCTCGATGCGGCGCAGAAGACTGGAGACAAGGCGCAGATCGATGCTGCCAAGACGGAGTTCAATCTGGCGCTGCGGAAGTTGCGTTCCGAGCGCAAGATGGATACCGCGTCGCTGGCATACGCGATGGGTAGGCGATCCGGTCAGGTCGCCGGAGCGATCAAGGGTCGCAAGGCAGCGGCTCGCGAGGTCCGCGCCGACGAGCAGGAGAAAGCCAAGGCTGCGCGTAAGGAACTCCGCACCAAGTTCCGCCAGCGCGTCGCCGTGCTGCGCGACAGGATCGAGGCTGCTGCCGAGCAGAACGAGAATCTTCGCAAGCGCATGGAGGTTCTCAAGCGCTTGGAGAAGACCAAGCGAGAGGCTGCTGCCGACCGTGCTGCCCGTCGCGTTCTGAAGGCGTGGTTCGCTGGTCAGTCGAAGGGAAGCAGAGCCGGATTTGAGGAAGCGAAGAACGAGATGGTTGCCATCCGCAAGGAGGCTGCTGCCGTGATCGCGACGCTGCCGCCCCGGCTTCGCGGCAAGTACATCAACACGGTCTCGACCATGCGGACCGCCGCTGGCATCGACAAGATTGCCCGTCGCGTAGTGCGCGATCTCGCCATCGCCGAGGCGGCGGAGACCGTCGGCGACATCAACAGGCTGATGAAGCGCGTTCGCAAGGTCGGGCTGCGTGCCGAGACCCGCCAGAACCTGATGACCGACCTGAACGCCGCTCGCGCCATGCTTGCCGTCAGCAAGAAGCGCTTGATCCCGTTCACGAACACGGCTGATCAGGCTGCGCGAACCGCCGCCGCCCGGTCGCTGCTGGAGTCGGCGCTGCATGAGTTCGACATGGAGCGTGCCGAGTACCGGGACGAGGTGGACACCCGCCAGCAGGAGGCTGCTGCCGATGTCGCCGCCCTGTCCGGTGCGCTGTCCGTGCTGCCGAAACTGGTGCGCGGTCGCATCTCGTCGTTCGCGGCGAAGCGTCCGTTCCTCGCCGACATCCTCGCGTCGAGCGCGAACTCGGACATCTACACCATCGCACAGGCTGTCGAGGGCGGGATGGACGGCGTGCTTGGAAAGATGTGGAGCGGTCTCGCCGCAGCCAAGGGGGCGATGACCCTCGCTCGCAAGGACATCGATGAGACCATCGACGCTGCCCTGCGAGCCGCCGGGTACAACGGGTACGACGGCTACGCCACGACGGCTGCTGGTCTCTACGGCGAGTCCTCGGCGGAGACCGTCCCGGTCATGCTCGGCGGTCAGCAGATGACGGTGACGATGGACCAGTTCATGCACCTCGCTGCGCTGGACGATCAGACCGTGGAACTGCTGACGGACGAGAACGATCCGACTGGAGATCTCGGCGCTGGCATCGTGTTCTCGACCGACCGGAACGCGCAGCCGATCTACATGACGCAGCAGGAGTTTGCCGACATTCGGGCGAGCCTGTCCACCGGGCAGTCCGAACTGATCGACAAGATGAAGCAGATCCTTGAGGACAAGATCCGTCCCGCTGCGTTCGACATCCACTTCCAGATTCACGGTCGCCAGCCGGATGTCGTGCCGGGGTACTTCCCCCGGCGCAGGCTGTCTGATGAGGTTCAGGAACTCGCCATCGATCCGAATATGCAGCCGGGTCAGGTGGTCAACGCCATGCTGTCGAACGCCGGGTTCCTCCAGCAGCGCGTCGCCGCTCGCTCGACGCTCGTCATCGGCGGCATGATGCGGACGATGGACAACCACATCGAGGAGTCGCTGCGGATGATTCATCTGTCCCTGCCCCTGCGGTACGGACTGAAGGTGCTTCGCTCGCAGCCCTTGCGAACGGGGATCGCCGACGCGATGGGCGAGGACGCGAACGACAGCATTCGCAAGTTGCTGCTGAACGGCGCTGGTCTGTCGGGCAAGCCGCAGGGCGGTCTGATCGAGGGCATCAACGCAAATGTCAGCGGCGCTCTCATCACGCTCAACCCGAAGACTTGGCTGCGTCAGATGGGCGGCGTGGTGCGTCTGGCATCCGAGATGCCTGTCGGCGCTTGGGCTGCTGGCGTGGCACAGATGGCGGTGATGACCCCGGCTGCTCGGCGCGACATGGCGAAGGCTGTCGAGTCGATGAACGGATACTTCTACGACCGTCACCGCCGGAGTCAGGTCGGCATCTTCGCCAATGTCCTCGGTGATCCGAACACGGCGAAGGACCGCTGGGCATCGGCGGCGCAATCGAGCGCACGCTCGATGATGGCGCTGGGCGAGAGCGCCGCCGCAGGGAAACTCTCCCGTGCTGCGCGTGATCTTCGTGAGGGCGTGATGCCGATCAGTCGTGTTCTGAAGTCCGCAGACGGGATGCTCCGCATGATCGACAGGCAGATCATGCTTGCCGCATTCCTCGGGTCTCGCGCCGATGTGATGAGCAAGAACCCGTCGATGACACAGGCGGAGGCTGACATCGCAGCCGCTCGCCTTGCGGAGATGGCGTTCCGCAAGACGCAGAATGTGAGCGATCCGCTCGATGACACGGTGTACGCCGCTCGTCAGAAGTTCTCGCAGGGCATCGGTCGCCTGATGTTCCCGTTCTCCAGCGACCCGCTCAAGGGCTACAACCAGTTGCGCCGTGCGTTCGCAAGCGGCGACCCGGAGCAGATCGCCAAGACCACGGCGGCGGTCGGCGGCAACATCGCCATCGCTGCTGCGGTCAACCCGCTGTGGACGGCGGCTGGCATTGCCATCGCCAACGCGCTCGGCGGCGGTGGCGACGAGGAGGACGAGGAGATGATCAAGCGCATGGCGATGGAGCGGGAGATGTCCTACATCCTGCCCCGCGTCGCCAGCGATGCCTCGGCTGCGGCATTTGGATTCCTCGGCATGGCGGCAGGGTCCATCGTTGATGGCGCTGTCGGAAGCGCCGAGCGAGCGGACGATGTGCTGGAGCCGCTGGTCGTGCGGTTCCTCGGCGACACCGCCCAGTACCTCGCGAAGGGCGAGTTCCCGAGCGCTACCGAATCTGCCCTGCAAATGGCTGGCGTGCCTGTAGTTGCGCCGCTCGCCTCGGTCACGGGCGTGATGGAGAAGGCTGCTCCCAGCGACCGCAAGTTGCTGGAGTACTACCGCAAGTTGGATAAGGCTGGACAACTTTCCCCGAAGCAACGCCAGCGGCTGAATGTGCTGGCGGCACGGGAACGCATCCGGCTCGCCCAGCAGCGGCGGGAACGGGAGACTGCCCCTTGACGGGATAATGTGGTGTTGTTACCATGTGTGTGCGGCACGACCGCAGAAAGGAGAGACACATGGAACAGCCAGAGAAGACCCGTCGCCATGCGACGCTGACCGTGAAGGCTGCGACGAAGAAGCGTATCGAGCAGTTCGCAGAGGCTGGTCGATGGACGCAATGCGCCCTCATCGATCTGCTGCTGGATCGCTACGCGCACGAACTGCCGCAGCCTGCTATCGAGCCGTCTGAACGCGAGTACATCTGAAACAACGCCGTGGGTCGCGAGGACCACACGGCGGTTTGGGAGAGACCAATGCTTGAGAGATTCACACCCCCGGCGCTGCCCCACATTGAAGAGGGACTGCCCGACACAATTTACCATTCGATGCCGCTGATGTCTGCATCGAGGCTTCGGATTCTAGACCGCAGCACTTCGCTCCATCTGGCTCACGACATGGCGAACCCGTCGGATTCCCCGGCGCTCGCGGTCGGTCGCGCCCTGCATTGCAAGGCGCTCACGCCGAGCCTGTACTTGCGTGACTTTGTGGTAGCGCCACAGGTGGATCGGCGCACGAAGGAAGGCAAGGCTGCATGGGAGTCGTTCGTCGCATCGAGCGGCAACCGCACCGTGCTGACCGCCGACCAGCACGACGAGGTGTCGGCGATGGCTGCGTCCATCGAGCGTCACCCCGACGCACGCATGATCGTCACCGACCTCGCTGGTCGTGCCGAGTTGTCTCTGTTTGCGGAGATCGGCGGCGTTCAGGCGAAGAGTCGTTTCGACCGTCTGGTCGAGGTGAACGGCGAACGCATCATCGTTGATGTGAAGACCACCGCCGGGAGCGCGTCGAAGTCGGAGTTTGAGAAGACGATCTGGAACTTCGGATACGGGATCCAGTCGGCGTTCTACTTGGAGATGGCACGGGCGTGCGGCGTTCCGGCGCAGCACTTCGTGTTCGTCGTGGTCGAGAAGACCGCGCCGTATGCCGTCGCCGTCTATCGGTTCAGCGACGAGATCGCCAACGCATTCCGACCGAGGATGCTGGAACTCGTCGCGCAGTACAAGCAGTTCCTCGCGGACGGTCCGCGTGGTTACGAAGGAGTCACGGAGATCGGCATCCCGGCGTGGGCTGCTGCTCGCATCGCACCGAACTTGGGAGAGTTCAATGAAGACTGAAATCGTGAAGGCTGGCATGACCAGCGACAAGGTTGAGTTGATCGGACGCACCATCGCGAAGGGCTGCTCGCCCGACGAGTTGGCGCTCTTCATCGCCATCTGCGACCGCACCGGGCTGGACCCGTTCGCTCGTCAGATCTACGCCATCCCGCGCTGGGACAAGAAGGCGCAGCGAAACATCATGCAGACACAGGTCTCCATCGATGGCGCTCGACTTGTCGCCCAGCGCTCGGGGCAGTACCTCGGGCAGGATGGTCCCTACTGGTGCGGCGATGACGGTGTCTGGAAGGATGTGTGGCTGTCGGCGAAGCCGCCAGCCGCAGCCAAGGTCGGCGTGATGCGAGCCGGGTTCGCGCAGCCCCTGTACGGCGTGGCGCTGTTCAGCGAGTACGCGCAGCGATTCGATGACGGCAACCTCTCGGGACTGTGGAAGAAGATGCCTGTGAACATGGTGGCGAAGTGTGCCGAAATGCTCGCGCTTCGCAAGGCATTCCCGGCGGAGTTGTCCGGGTTGTACAGCGCCGAGGAGATGTCGCAGGCTGACCCGGCTCCGGTCGAGGTCGTTGCCGAGGTGCGACCCAGCGGAGGTCTCACGGCATTGCGTGCGGCGACTGCCCCGGCTATGATCGATGTTCCATCCACTCCGGTCGCGGCTCCTGCCGTGGCTGACCAATCCCCCGGAAGGGTTGGGAGCGCCGCTTCGGCTGGCGCTCCCAGCCTCCCGGAGGAGGTTGAGGGCGACGAGAAGGATCCGGGCTACGAGGTGTTCGTGATCACGGACGCGGAGTACGCGACCTCGCGGGGCGCGAACCCGCAGGAGTTCCTGCGCGTCACGGCGCACGACGGCAGCAAGTACTGCTGCTGGGACACCAACCTGTTTCAGCGGATCGAGGAGTGCGTCGGGCTGGAGGTGAAGGCGGTCGTGCAGTTCCCGCCGCCGTCCACCGCTGCCCGTGGCGCGAAGCCGAAGATCGTGCAGATCCTCGCGTCGCGTGAGGCTGCGAAGCGGGAGGAGGTGGACGATGCGTCCATCCCGTTCTGAATTCGGCGGTTCGTTCGGGGGCGGCGCAAGCCGCCCCCTGACGGACGCGAGCATGATCGCTCGCCGAACCGACCCGGCGACATCGCACGCCGCCGCCGCCGACATCGCCCCGAAACTGGGGCGCATTCAGGCTGCGCTGCTCGATGCGTTCCGGGCGTACCCGGACGGTCTCACGCCCGACGAGGCGGAGGAGCGTGCTGGTCTCCATGTGGGTGCGCGTCGCCGCGTCAGCGAGTTGCACAACGCTGGACTGATCGAGCCGACCGGGGATGTCCGTCCCGGCAGGGCTGGCAAGGCGCAGCGTGTGTTCGTGTTGGTCCGCTCGACTCCGAGCGAATTCCTCTTTCCGGTTGGGGGTGTCCGATGATGGTTGAATGCACGGTCGATCTGTCGAACATGAAGAAGGGCGAGTTGCACTACGGCGCGAGCGCGTCGTTCTCGATGGAGGCGGCGCTCGGTGTCGAGATGATCCGGAGGGCGATGCTCGCAGCCCTGATCAAGACCATCGAGGAGATGGACGGCGCGGCTCGACCCGGAGACTTCTGCGGGATCGACACCAAGAAGATCACGCTTGGCGTGCGGAGCGGACGGCGTAGCGCTTCTCTGTCCCTCGACTTCAACATCTTCGGGAATCCGGACGATGCCAAGGACTGCATCCTGCGCTGGATCGACGGCGATGCCATCGGGGGGGTGGTCGAATGAGCCTCCCGTGGTTCCCGCTGTACGCCAACGACCTCGCGCTCTCGACGGCGACGATGACCCCGTCGTGCCTCGGCTCCTACATCCGGCTGCTGTGCTACGCATGGAGCGCCGGGGGAATCCCGAACGACTACGAGATCTGCTCGCGCATCGCGGTCGGCATGACCCCGAGCGAGTGGAACGAGATCCGTTCGCGGTTTGAACTGGTTGCAGAACCAGACAGCGCTGTCGAGAAGTTGATCAACCCGCGCATGGAGCGGGAGCGCCAGCGCACCGCCATCATCCGGGAATCCCGGAAGCGTGCGGCGGAGCGAACGAACGCGAAGCGCTGGGGAGTCGGCGAGCGAGTCGGTGACCGACACGGTGAGCAAGTCGCCGAGCGGTCGTATCCACATTCACATACACATACTGATCAGTCTGTACATACAGTCGGTCAGCGAATCGGTGACCGAACACCACATGATGCTGCTGCTCAATTGCAGCGGATCGCAAAGGAGGCTGGCGATGGGCGACGAGCATGACGCAGGGGACGAACACCGTGAACCCGAGATCCCGTATCCGCACCCAACGCGATTCGTTCGCTACGGACAAGGACCAGCCGACTACTGGGAACCCGTGTACTTCAGACAGGAGAGAGACCGTGACTGACATCGACAGACTGCATCAGGTGCGGGCGCTGGAGATCGCGCTCGCCAACCGCAACCGCGAACTCCAGCGTGTGCGCGACGAGCGTGACAGGTACAAGGCTGCGCTCATTGCCATCATCGAGAACAAGCGGGACGAACCCTTCGCGGGAGACTTCGCGACCGATGTGCTTCGCGGGATGACCGCCGACGAGTACGCCCAGCAGATCCGGCTGGGTCACGCCGAGGTTGCACGCAAACTCTATGAGGGTCAAGGATGACGAACGACAACCCGTACACCTACGCACTCACCGCCGACCCCGACAAGCCGCTGCGCGAGGCGCGAGAAGAGATCAAGCGCCTCACCGCCGAGCGCGACGAGGCGAGGCGGATGTATTGCGGACGGGTTTCCCGCGATGTGCCGCTTGATGCGTTTGATATTGCGAAGAATCGCGGTTGGGATTGCTTTCCACAGGAGGACGAGCCATGTTCAGTAACACCTGCGCCATGACACTCGCACAGAAGTTTGACCGCATCCTCGCCCAGACGCGGGGCTTGAGCGGAACGACACCAAACGCCACGCAACTCATCGAAGAACTGCGGTCAGCGTTGGAGGAAAACATGAAGGAACTCGAACGCCTTCGCGCCGAG
>Ga0181352_1000928_pt1 | contig 11844 bp, 7 predicted proteins | sample Fa13VDMLBSN_FD_130103 | JGI IMG/M metagenome (GOLD analysis project Ga0181352, IMG submission 130103) | Freshwater viral communities from Lake Michigan, USA - Fa13.VD.MLB.S.N | ecosystem: Environmental > Aquatic > Freshwater > Lake | place: USA: Michigan | collected 2013-09-23 | reverse complement strand
CAGCGTCAATCCCTCGTCCGCTCCACGGTTACGACCGAAGCGAATGTCAACGGCAACACCGCCGTCTTCCTCGTCGCCGACTCCGGCTCCGCCTCTGCCGTCACCCGTGGCGTCAACGGTCTGATCCCGGCTCGCGCTGACAACCTGACCCAGAACAGCTGCACCCTGGCCGAATGGCATGACCTGGTCCGCAAGACCGGCTTCAACGTCTACGCTTCCCAGGGCGATGGCCGCCGCATCATGCAAGACACCAGCATGGCTGTGCTCAACCGCAAGGTCGACACCGACATCATCACCGCTCTGGAAACCGGCACGCAAGACACCGGCGCCGCAGCCACGATGAGCCTGTCGCTGGCCATGTACGCCCTCGCCATCCTCGGCAACAACGCGGTCCCGCTCGACGGTAACATCTCCGGCCTCATCACCCCGGGCGCCTACGCCTACCTGATGCAGACCAAGGAGTTCGCGTCGGTCGACTACGTGAACAACAAACCTTTCGAGAACGGCATGACCATGTTCCGCTGGGCTGGTGTGAACTGGATCGTCCACCCGAACCTGACCGGCAAGGGCACCAACGCCGAGAAGCTGATCGTCTACCACAAGTCGGCCATCGGCCACGCTTGCGATGTCGCCAGCATCAACACCGCTGTCGGCTATGACTCCGAGCAGGACTACTCGTACGCCCGCGCTACCGGCTACTTCGGCGCCAAGCTGCTCCAGAACACCGGCGTGGTTATCATCAACCACGATGGCTCCGCGTTCGCCGCGCAGTAATCACTAGACCATAGAAAGGAAATCACCATGGCTTACGATAGCGCAACCCTCTCCCTGGTCTCTCAGGCCCCCTTGACTGGCGCTGGCCAGACCTGGGTCCACTCGTCCACCGATGCTACCGGTGACGTCGACGCTGCTGGCTACTTCAGCGACGCCGGCTCCCGCGGTGTCAAGGTCGGTGACATCATCTACCACCGCAACACCACGACCGCTGCCGCTGTCGTGACCACGGCGCACATCGTCAACACCGTGAGCTCCACCTACCCTGGCGCCGCAAACGTCAGCGTCGGTGTCGTGATCGGCACCGGCGGTACCTCCGGCGACTAAGACTCGCCAGCACGCCCCCGGGCCTCACCGCCCGGGGGTGTTCCCACAACTTGACAAGGACATCACGTGTCGAAAAACCTCCTGCAGAACCGCATCAGGCCCGCTGATTACGATCGACTCGTTTGGAGCGTCACCCCTGAGCCGTCGATCTCGTTCGACGAGATCCTCAAGCCGGAATACTGGACCCACGTTGCGAAGCAGCTGCTGCCCGGCGCGCGCATCGAAGTGGTGCCGGAAGACAAGAGCTACTTCGCGGAGCTGTTCGTCCGCGCCAACACCGACACCTCGGTGAACGTGGCCGTACTGCGGCACATCAAGTTCGACGATACGGCCAAGTCGGCCGACAGCGGCGACCCGTATGAGATCAAGCACCGCGGCGGTGCCGGCTGGAGCGTGATCCGCAAGGCCGACAAGACTGTGGTCTACGAGAAGGGCCAGAGCCGCGTCGAAGCCGAGCGCTTCCTCGAGACTGAGCTGGCGTGACCGTCAGCAAGCTGACCCTCTACAACGGAGCCCTCCTCGAGTGCGGGGAGCGGAAGCTCGCTTCCCTCTCCGAGGACATCGCCGCAAGGCGGTACCTCGACGAGGCCTGGGCCTCCAGCAACGGCGCAGTGAACTACTGCCTCGGGCAGGGCCAGTGGAAGTTCGCTATCCGGTCTCTCGAGATCGCGTCGAGCGTCTCGGTGACCCCCGCGTTCGGGTACCAGAAGGCGTTCGAGCGCCCGAGCGATCACGTCCGAACGGTGAAGCTGTGCAGCGACGAGTACATGAACGTGCCGCTGCTGCAGTATTCGCAAGAGCAGAACTACTTCTTCGCCGACCTCGACCCTATCTACCTGTCGTACGTCAGCAACGACGCCAGCTACGGCGCCGACTACTCCCTGTGGCCGGACGACTTCGCCCGGTACGTGGAGCTGTACCTCGCCACGAAAGTGGCCAAGAAGCTGATCCAGAGCGACGAGGATCGCAAGACCCTGTTTGGTCTGGCCAAGCGCGCACTGGTTGACGCCAGGTCGAGCTCGGCCATGGAGGGCCCGACCACGTTCCCGCCCCCGGGCAGCTGGACTTCAGCTCGCATCGGCCGGAGCTCAGGCCGCAGGGATCGTGGCAGTCGCAGTTCGCTGACGGGGTAGAGCCGTGGAAACGCGGCCCATCCTGCTAGCCTTTAACCGTGGGTTAACGTCGGCCCTCGCCCTAGCACGTGTCGACCTGAAGCGCATGGCGCTGTCGGCAGAGACGTTCATCAACTGGATGCCCCGAGTCCTCGGCGCCATGCGGCTCCGGCCTGGCACCCGGTACCTGCAGAGCACCAAGGACGACGCCGCCTCGGCGGACATCCCGTTCATATTCTCCACAGACGACACGGCGATCGTCGAGCTGACCGACTCCGCGATCCGAGTCGTGATCAACGACGTGGTCGTCACCCGGCCGAGCGTGAGCACAGCGATCACCAACGACACGTTCGACAGTGACGTGACCGGATGGACCGACAGCGACGAAGCCGGCGCCACATCGGCATGGGCCACGGGCGGCTACCTCTCCCTGCTCGGCACCGGCACCAACGCCGCGATCCGTGACCAGCAGGTGACCGTAGCGGGCCCCGACCAGAGCGTCGAGCACGGGCTGGCCATCGAGGTCACGCGGGGCAACGCGGTCCTGCGGCTGGGCTCGAGCCAGGGCGGTGAGCAGTACCTGGCCGCGACCACGCTGCGGCAAGGCCGGCACTCGATCGCCATCACGCCGACAGGCAACTTCTGGATCAGGATCTCGGCAGCCGACACCACAGCGGTGCTGGTCAACGGCATCGAGATCGAAGCGGCCGGCGCCATGACGCTGGTCTCCCCCTGGGCGGCAGCCGACCTGCAGAACGTACGATTCGACCAGTCCGGGGACGTGCTGTTCTGTGCGTGCAAAGAGCATCGCCAGCGTCGCATCGAGAGGCAGTCGACTCGCTCGTGGTCCGTGGTCGAGTACATCCCCGAGGATGGCCCCTTCCGCCCCCAGAACACCGGCAGCATCACCATGGCCGTGGCAGCACTCACCGGCAGCACCACGCTCACAGCCAGCAAGGGCTACTTCACCAGCGCGAACGTGGGCAGCCTGTTCCGACTCGCGTCTCTCGGCCAGACGGTCACCGAAGCCGCGGCGGCCGACAACACGTTCACAGACCCGATTCGCGTGACGGGCATCGACAGCGGCCGCGTGTTCTCGATCGTCATCACCGGCACTTGGGTCGCGACCGTGACCCTGCAGCGCTCGGTTGGGGAGCCTGGTGACTGGACCGACGTGACGACCTACACGACCAACCAGAGCACGACATACGACGACACGCTCGACAACCAGATCATCTACTACCGCCTCGGCATCAAGACCGGCGGCTTCACGTCGGGCACCGCGAACCTGCAGCTCTCGTACGCGGCCGGCTCCATCGAGGGCGTCGGTATCGTGACGGCATACACCAGCAGCACCCAGGTGAGCATCGACGTCCTTACCGACTTCGGCAGCACCTCGGCGACCAGCGACTGGTGGGAGGGCCTCTGGTCTGACCGTCGCGGCTGGCCGTCGGCCGTGGCCCTCTACGACGGGCGCCTATGGTGGGCTGGCCGTGACGCGATCCGCGGGTCTGTCAGCGACGCGTTCGACAGTTTCGACGACAGCGTCGAGGGTGACAGCGGCCCGATCTCGCGCAGTATCGGCTCCGGCCCGGTTGACACGATCAACTGGATTCTGCCTCTGTCCCTGCTCATCGTAGGGACCGAGGGTGCGGAGCTCGTCGCGAAGAGCAGCTCGCTCGACGAGCCCCTGACCCCGACCGCGTTCTCGCTGAAGGCGGCCAGCACTCAGGGGTCACACGACGTCCGCGCAGTGAAGGTCGACGCCAGCGGCATCTACATCCAGCGCAACGGGTCCCGCGTCTACGAGCTCACGCTCGACGGCGGCACGTACAACTACGTCAGCAACGACTTGACCGCCATCGTCCCTGAGATTGGGAACGCTGGATTCCGGCGCATGGCCGTGCAGCGGCAACCCGACACCCGAGTCCACTGCGTGCGCGCCGACGGCACCGTGGCGATCCTGATCTTCGACCGGCTCGAGAAGGTGACCTGCTGGGTCGAGTACGAGACCGACGGCCTGGTCGAGGACGTGGTAGTCCTCCCGGGTACCACCGAAGACCAGGTCTACTACACGGTGCAGCGCACGATCAACGGTAGCACGAAGCGGTACCGTGAGAAGTGGGCACTCGACAACGAGACCACCGGCGCCGCGGCCACCGTGCTGACCGACAGCACCCTCGTCTGGACTGGCGCCTCGAGCACCACGGTAACGGGGCTCTCACACCTCGAGGGCGAGACGGTCAAGGTCTGGGCCAACAGCAAGGACCTCGGCAGCTACACGGTCACCGGTGGGCAGATCACGATCAGCGAAGCGGCTACTACGGCCTACGTCGGACTCGGATACACGGCCGACTTCAAGAGCACCCGGTTCCCCGAGGCGTCAGCTATTCCGCTGGGGCAGAAGCAGAACGTGCACGCCGTGTCTCTGCTGCTCTCAGACACGCACGCCCAAGGCATCAAGTTCGGGCAGGACTTCAACCACCTCGACAGCATGCCGCAGATCGACGACGAGGGCGACCAGGTCGACCAGGACAGCATCTGGGGCACCTACGTGGCCGACTCGCACCCGCTCGACGGGACCTGGTCGAACGACGCCAGGCTCTGCCTGCGCGCGCAGAGCCCGCGCCCCTGTACCGTACTGGCCGCTATCGTCTCGGTGACTGGACATGCCAAGTGAGACCCTATTTCGATCGGCCGATGCTGCCGACGTCGAGGCCTACTACCAGAAGCCGCTACCGTTTTCATTCCGCGGGTACGTGGCTGTCAAGGACGATCAGGTCGTTGGTATTGGCGGCGTGTATTACGATGGCCCGGCTCGGGTTGCGTTCTCGGAGTTCAAGGACGAGATGCGTTCCGATAGACGGGCACTGGTGAAAGGAACTAGAATGCTGATGAAATTCATCGACACGATCAAGGGGCCGGTCTATGCAGTTGCAGATCAGAACGAGCCGACCGCAGCTAACCTCCTCCGCAGACTGGGCTGGGTGCCGACAGGCGTCATCGGCCCGCGCGGAGAGACACTCGTAAGGGGTTAGCCATGGCCGCAGCCCTCGCAACCCCAATCATCGGCGGTCTGACCGCGGGCAACCTACTCACGGTCGGCAGCACAATCATGCAGATCGTGGGGGGCATGAAGCAGGCCGACCAGATCCGCAGCTCCGCAGAGGCCAACGCCAAAAACGCCGCCGCGGCTGCTGCTGCTGAGAAGGAGCAGCTCGACTACCGAGCCGGCCAGGAAGAGGCCGCCGGGCAGCACCAAGCTATCGCCGCGCGCCGCAAGGCCGCTCTGATGCTCTCCCGCGCGCAGGCCGTCTCGGCCGCGGGTGGCGGGGGCGGGCTTGACGAGAGCCTGATGTCGGGCCTGATCGAGGCCGGCGAGAAGGAGGCCGGGTTCGCCAGCTACGGTGCGCGAGAGCGCGCGACGGGGCTCAGGTACCGCGGCAACGTCGGCGCCTACGAGGCCAACGCCAAGGGCCGCCAAGGGATCATCGAAGCGAACGCAGCAGCCGATGCCACGATCATGGGCAGCTTCGCCAAGGCAGGTGTCGGGATGGCCGGGCTGATGCCTGGCGCCCCACCCGGGCTGAACGCCGGCAACTACCAAGTCGGCACGCCGGGGTACTCAGGCAACTACCTGGACTGGGACGCCTGATGCCACGCCTCCCCGCCCCCGAAGACTACGCACTCAGCACACCACGCCCATCGCGCGGAGTGACTGAGGTCTCGCCCGTCCAGGTTCGCCCGGACCTGCTCACCGGTAAGGTGATGCAGGACATCGGCCTGATGATGGAGCAGGAGGCCGAGAAGATCGACAACGCTCTGGCCGCTGACGCGCTCAACAAGCTGCAGGACCAGCAGCTCGACCTAACCTACGGCGAGCAGGGGTTCACCAAGCTGCAGGGCACCCAGGTCACCGACCGACCCGTGATGCAGGAATACTCCGGCAAGATGTCCATGATCACCGAGGGACTGGCCGCACAGATCAGCAACCCCAAGGTCAAGCAGAAGTTCCAGCTCGCGGCTGCGGATGTCAACCGCGGGTTCAAGCAGAAGCTGGTGCTGCACACGACTGGTCAGGTCGAGAAGATCAAAGAGCAGGCCTTCACAGGCAGCCTGGCCACGGCCACGCGCATGGCCGGCGAGGGCGACCTCGACGGCGCGCTCAAACACTTCACCCCGATGCTGGGGGCCGCCATCGCCGAGAAGGGCCTCACCGGTGACGCCGCCGCGGCGTTCGCACGCGAGACGATGGGCGCCGTGTACTCCGCCAACATCTCGAAGCTGATCGACTCGGACAAGACGACCGAAGCGAAGGCCGTGTTCGAAGCGGGCAAGGGCTTGATGACGGAGCAGCAAGTCAAGGCCGGCGAGAAGCTGATCAAGGATCGGTCCGACTACACCGGCGCCGTGGCGCTGTCGCAAGAGGTCGAGCAGCTCGGCCTGACCGGCAAGGCCGCGTTCGACTACATCGTCAAGAAGTCCGGCGACAACAAGAACCTGATGAACACGGCCAAGGGCCTGTTCCAGGAAGGCGAGCGGCTCATCATCGCCGACGCGCAAGAGACCACCGGCGCCATCCTCGCGAACTTCTACCAGGCCGGCGCCACGCACAAAGCGGCCGCCGAGGCCCGCACCGCGATGGCCAAGGCCAAAGTTCCCGACCGGTTCCGCGACAACGTGGAGTCGGCTCTGCTGTCCGGCACCCGGTCCACCGAAGCCAACTACCGCGCCGCCCGTGCGTTCGACCGTGCCGAAGAGCAGCGCGAGAACCTTGCCTGGATAGAAGACCCGGCCAAGGTCGAGATCTTCAACAACCTGATCGGGAACCCCGACGGGCTCGTGCAGTACAGCGAGAACCAGCTGCTCGGGTTCGCGGTGCCCGCACTGGGCAAGCCGGCGGCCATGCAGCTTGTGAAGGAGCGCAAGCGGTTCCTGGCCGAGAACACCAAGGTCACGTTCACGCCGGCCGAGATCAAGGCGGGAATCCCGACGCCGCTGCAGCAGACGAAGACTGAGGCCGAGAAGACGCAGCGCGCACGGCTCGAGCTGCTGATGCACCGCGGGCTGTCCGAGTGGAAAGACAAGCACCCTGGCAGCACGCCTACCGTGGAGCAGAAGGACGAGATCCTGCGCAACGCCGCCGGCGAGTGGCGCCGCATCGACGAGGGGTGGTTTACCCCCAAGATAGCCCCGGGCTACAAGATCGAGCCAGGCGAGAAGGCTGTGCCGACCAAGTTCTACGACGCTGCGAAGAAGAGCGGGCAGTTCAAGACTGACCAAGAGATATTCGAGTATTACCAATTCCAGCAAGCCAAGACCGCACAAAGGAAAGCTAAGTGACCGACTTCAGTCTGGATGGCCTCGAGGAGTTCCGCCAACAACGCCAACCCCGCGAGCCAGTAGCACCAGCAGCTCCGGTCGTGGCGCCAACAGCTACACCTCCTGCTATCGACCTGGGCGACCTCGACGAGTTTCGCGCACGGCAGGGGATGCTGAAGCAGACCTCGATGTTGGACGCGTCGTTCCAGAATCCAGACCAAGAGGGGCAGCGCCGGCAGCTTGCGCGCGACCTCGAGCGCTTGACCGGTACGCCCACGGCTCCGGCCGTGCTCGACATCCCGACAGCGATGCGCGAGCGCCGCTACCTCGAGGCCGACCACGCCACCCGCGCTAGCCCGCGCACCTCGTCGTTCCTGTCGGTGCCGGAGAACGCGAAGGTCGCGCTCGACGACGCGAAGACCATGGCGCAGATCGAGACGCTGGTCGACTCCGTCATCGGCGGAGATCCGCTGCGGTCCGGGGAGATCGCACTCAAGCGCCTTGGCATGTCCTCGGCTACGCTCGGCGCGAAGCTCGGCTTCGATGTTCCGGGTGGTGTCTTCGACATCGCTGGCTCTGCCCTCGATGCCGTGATCAAGCCGTTCGGCATGCCCAGCGAGATTGGCCAGATGGGCCGCGCAGCGCAGCGCCAGGCCCTGGACACCCGAGCCGCGGTCGACTACTTCACACCGGAAGCCCGCAACATCGTCGAGCGCGCAGCGATCTCCGGCGCGCAGTCCGCCGGCGAGAGCCTGCAGCTCCTGCCGCTGGCAACGCTGGGCCCTGCCGGCGCCGGCGGCTACCTGGCCGAAGCGTTCGGCGTGACGCAGGGGTTCGAGGCCTACACCAAGGCCCGCGTCGAGAAAAAGATGGGCGTCATGGACTCGCTGAAGTACGCGATCCCACAAGGCGCTTTCGAATGGCTGTTCGAGAAGACCCCGGCGAAGTTCCTGGCCGAGGCCCTGAAGACCGCGCCGCCGCTCAAGTCGTTCATCGGCGGACTGGTAGCACGCGAGATCCCCACCGAGTTCGCGACCACGTTGTCGCAGAACCTCAACGACTGGGTCACGTTCAACCCCGAGAAGCCGTTCGCCGACTTCCTGAACGAGCAGCCCGAAGCCCTGGCCGAGACCGCCATCGCTACGCTGTTCGGCGCCGGCCTGCAGACTGGAGCGATCCACGCTGTGCAGCGCGCGACCGGCCAGTTCCAGGCAGCCGAACTCGAGCGCAAGAACGCGACCGACACCAGCGCCAAGCTGCAAGAGATCCTGACCATTGCCGAGAAGATGAAGGTCCTCGAGGCGGACCCCGAGACGTTCCAGGGGTTCTTCCAAAGCGTGACCAACAACACGCCGCTGTTCGTCACTGCCGACGCACTGCGCGAGATGCTGGCCACCGGCAAGATCGACCGCGCGAAGCTGCCCTCCGTGACGGACCAAGCCCTGACCGAAGCGACCAACGCCGGACCAGGACTCGAGATCCCGGCAGGCGAACTGATCTCCGCGTTCGCTGGCACCGGCTTGGGCGACCAGATGGTCCAGCACGTGCGCAAAGACCCGAACAGCATGACAGCAGCCGAAGCGGTGGCAGAAGCTGGCACTGCACTGCAAGGTGTCGAGGACGATCTTCGCACCATGCTGCAAGAAAAGATGGCCGACACGGTGTTCGTGCAGTCAGCCGAAGAACTCCGCCAAGACTTCGAACAGAAGCTCGGAGTCGCCAGCCCGTTCGGCCCGCAGTACGGCTCCGGCATCGCGAAGCTCGCGACCGCGTTCTACGTCACCCAGGCCAAGGAGTGGGGAGTCACCCCGACCCAGCTGCGTGATGGTTGGACCGACGCCGCGGGCAACAAGCAAGAAGCTCTGCCGCTGTACTTCGGGCGCGAGGGCGTGACCCGTATGCCGCCGGGGTTCGACCACGGCAACGCGATGCTGAACATCGGGCTTGACGTGGGCGCTATGGCGCGCGACCAGAAAGTGCCGCTCGAGACGGTCAAGGCCGCGATCGAGAAGTTCGGAGTGCAGGTCCTGTCTGGCGAGACTATCGAATCGGAATACGAGTTCGAGGGCAAGCCGGTCAAAGAGATGACCTTCGTGCCGCAACTCAGTCGCCCGCTCACGGACGACGAGGTCAACCAGCTCGCCGTCGATCTCGGCCAAGAAGCGATCGGCCAGTTCTACCGTGGCACCGGCAAGCTGCTCGGTCCGAACGCTGCAGCCTGGGGCGAGTTCAATCCCGAGTTCTTCAAGAACCAGAAGGGCGAGGCGCTGTCTAAGGGCGGCGAGAGTTTCGCTCAGAAGACCGAGGCTGCCAAGAAGAAAAAGGCCACACCGGCGAAGCCGATCCCCGCAGCGACAGCAGATGCTGCCGGTATCGACAACGCGCTCGCGATTGCCGCCACCGGCAAGTTCGATTACATCCGCGACCTGAAAGAGCAGATCCAGAACGCTGTGCGCGCGGCCGCCGATGGCGCGGACCTCTCCGCCACCACGGCCGAGGTGCGCAAGTACCTCACGGACCTGGGCACGCAAGAGGCACTGGCCGCTCTGCAGACGAACGCCAACGCGGTGGGGTGGTACGACGAGAAGACGCGCCAGGCGCTGTCCGTCGTCGCGCTGATCCACCCGGAGATCCTCACCAACCCGGACGCGCGCTTCACATTCGTCTACGCTCTGGCCGTCACCTCGAACGGGCAGAAGGTGCTGAAGAACTTCGAGCTGGCCGAGCGCGCCTACTCGGAGTGGAAGGCCACCGGCGGCACGATGCCGTCAAACGTCGGGGCCGGCGGGCCGGCGGGCAGTAAGGTGCACGAGGCCCTCGCACGATACAACGATCTAGTCAAGCACTTCGGATCGCCTGCTGCTGTCGAAGAGTTCATGCTCACGGAGTTCACAGCGAAAGAACTCGAAGCCCAGGGCTTCAACGCGGGCGGCGAGAACGTCGATACCGTGGTCCTCGGCGCCGCGATCCTCGGTCCGAAGATCGGCAACGGGTTCTTCGCGAACCTGTACGGGGTTTTCAACAAGCTGACCATGGACCGCTGGCTGATGCGCACGTGGGGCCGTTGGACGGGCACGCTGTTGAAGGACAACAAGGCGGCCGTGGCCGACGAGACCAAGGTGCTGAAGGCCTTGGTCAAGGCTGTGCGCGCGGACAAGGAGGCCAACGCCGCGATGCGTCAGGCTTTTGCCATGAGCACCAAGGGCGTGGTGGACAAGGCCCTGCTGAAGGCGAGTGCCAGCCCGTGGGACGCCTTGGTCAAAGCCGGCAACTACGCGCACGTGGCAGACAAGCTGCATCTGCGCAGCACATACCCCGCTCCCAGAAAAGTGATGCAGAGCTCGGCTCTGCTCGACGAACTGCGCAAGTCCGGCAACCGGCTTTACAACAAGCTGGACGGCAGCAACGAGGCTCCTGGCGGCGGAAACCAGCGCAACTGGATACGCTCGGTGTTCGGAGACATCCTGCAGAATGTAGTAGAATCTACAGGCAAGCCGATGGAAATGGCCGACCTGCAGGCCCTTGTCTGGTACCCGGAAAAACGGCTGTACGACTCGGCCAAGGCGGATGACGAACTTGAAGGATACGAAGATGACGAAGCCCCCGACTATGCCAACGCCGCAGTCGCCCTCGCCCGAAGCAAGGGAATCAGTGACGACGCAATCGCTAATGCACTTGCCAACCCTGCCGACCGACCAGCTGTTGTACGAGCAGTGGCTGGACCAGCAGTCGCCGGAGAGCTGGAGCGATTTGATACTGAACTTGAAGAAGCTGATGGACAAGAAGAAGGGCAAGAAGGCGGCTTCTTCCAGTCCCCTCTCCCCCCTGCCGCTCGCGGAGCCGTCGCCGGTCCTGTAGTCGGGGTCCACTACTCGCAGCAACCGCGCACCGCCCTCAGCAGCGCGGCCTTCGGGTCGGGGATGAAGGGTGCGGAGCGTGAGCGGATCGCCCGGGCTACCGACTCGCGAATCAAGCAGCGGATCAACTTCTACGTCAACACCGGCAAAGGCATCAAGCCCGAGTCGGGGGTCGGCGCCTACGCCCACACAGCAACGCTCGAGAACCTGTACGACGCCGATGCCGATGTCCTGAAGATCTGGCGCAGCGTCACAGACGCGAACGACCGCGAGACCGCGGTACTCGATGCCGGGTTCGACGGCTACCTGACCCGCGGGTTCGGTGACAGTGGCGCCGTGGTGATGCTCGGGCAGCGCAGCCTGGACGTCGAGCAGGCGGCCGAGGTGTCGGAGACCCCCGTACCGCCGGCCCCCCAGTACCCAGACGCCAAGATGCAAGCGATGCGCTTGAT
>Ga0181352_1000927_pt1 | contig 11845 bp, 11 predicted proteins | sample Fa13VDMLBSN_FD_130103 | JGI IMG/M metagenome (GOLD analysis project Ga0181352, IMG submission 130103) | Freshwater viral communities from Lake Michigan, USA - Fa13.VD.MLB.S.N | ecosystem: Environmental > Aquatic > Freshwater > Lake | place: USA: Michigan | collected 2013-09-23 | reverse complement strand
GCATATGTAGGATAAGGATTCCAAACACCATTAACATAATAACCTTTACTAGGATCTCCTATAGAAGATTGTGGTGTAGCTGCTGGTACAATAGCTGGTGTTGCATTAGCTACTGATGCACTTGCTAGTCGTTGCCTAGCAGCAGCAGTCATATTTTTTCTGCGTGATTCTTCAATATGATTAAAATAATCTGCTTGACCTTGAGTAGTTGTTCCCCAAGGTTTATCAGAATTCCATGCATCACCATAATTAATTGCATTTCTATACTGAGAATCACTTAATATTTCTCCCATTGGACCAGCAATCATATTACCTTGACTATCATATGAACCAGATGCATCTGAATAACCACCACCATCATATTTAGGAAGTCCTTGCATACCACCCATTTCATTCTTAGGAAGATTATTAAATTTTTTATATTTATCTTCTACATTAGAAGAATCTTTAGAATATGTTTCATTAAAATAATCTTTTGAATTAGGGTGAAAAAAATATCCCATATTTCTTTGGGCATTAATGTCTTTCATATCCTTTGCTTTATCTGCCGCATTTACAATTGCTGCTTTTTTATAAGGATCTTCAATTTGAGCACCATACTTAGCCATAACCATTTCACCTTCAGATTGTTCAGACATTCCATTATCTCTAGAAGGTATCATGCCATTCTTTAATGCCTTACGTTCTTCATTATTAGCAATAACATATTTTTGTAATTCATTTAATTTTTCTTTTTTCATTGCTAATGTTGGCAACATAAGCTTAGCCATTGTTCTAGAATATTTATCTCCAGATTCAGCTTTCTTAGTAAACTTGTTTTCCATTTTTGCAATAGCATCAATATCTTTAGTAAACTTATTGCCTGTCATAGGATTAATTGTTTTACCATTAATAACAGAGCCAGGAGCCATACTAATAGGCATTCCTCCATTTGCATGACTAGCTCCATAAGTTTTATAAGTAGGAGTGCCATATGGATTGTTAGAAGCTAATTCAACTCCACCACCACCAAATGTTTGTGGACGTGTGTTTGATGTAATCATTTCATTGCCTTCAACTTCTGCATTTGGCATTTGTGGAACTCCACCCATTGCAAATGTTTTTGAGCTATTTTTATTGTTATCAGGATTTGAATAGTAATTGTCAATTCCAGATTGAATCTGTTGATTCATATATGCTTGTTGTTGAGCTTGTTGTGATGCTTGCTGCTTAGCATATGCATCTTCTTGAGCTTTTTGTGCAGCTATTTTTGCTTTAGCACTTTCCTCAATTTGATCTGCATATTTATCTGTACTAAATCCTGTGGAAATCATGTGTGGAATCATTGCCATTGGATCAGCAAATGCTCTTCCTATTGATTGAGCTTCTGCATTGTTTCTATTAACTAAATTTCCTTCTGCATCTGTTTTTGTTGCTTCAGCTGTTAATGGATCCATTATTGCACTAACTCCTTGATGGATAAGTCCATATCCAGGAGCAATAGATCCAACTACACTTTGCTCTGTATTTTCAATAGCTTTTGAGTATTGCTGATTTCTATCATATGTTGATAGACCAGGAGTTTGTGATGTTTGATATGCTTGAGCAGCACCTGACACAATACCGCTTCCAATTTGAACACCAGTTGCTGCATTTGATGCATTTTTTTCTTTTTTAGCTTGAGCTTGTTGTTTTTTTTGTTCTGTAACTGCAGCAGATTCAGCTGGAGCATAATATGGCTTAATTGCTGGATCTTCAGGGACAGTCATTGGAGTCATTCCACCATCTACTGTATCTCCGTATGCATATTTTTTAAGTCTTGGGTACTTCTTTGACTTTAATTTTGATGTCTTTTTCATGTATAATTTGTTTTATTATAAACTTCCCATTCCCTATAATATATAACAATATACGGAATGTCATTGTAATAAACAACTTATTCCGTACATTATTTTATAATAAGACTTGTTATCTAGGACTCTGCCTAAATATTGATTTCAAGTTGTTAAATGAGAAGCTTCTATTTTTTAAGTTATTGTATATTAATTGTATTAGTACATATTTGTCTCTCATTCTTTCTCCAAGTGGTTTATCAGTTGGTGATAAGTCTGTGAATATATTAGGACTATTAGATGTTGAATATAACACTCTATTTCTAGGAACTGCTAATTGCCAACTTCTTTCTTTTCTTTTTATATTAGCTCCAGGAATTAGTAGTTGATAATCAGTGTTTTGATAATCATTGTATATTCTAATTGTATTCCATGTATCATCATTGTAATTAACTCCATTAGCATCAATTGCCTGACTATCATATACTAAGTTGTCAAACACTTTAGTAGTTAAAGGAGACTCATTAGAAACTACATTAATTGATGAGTCATATGTTTTATTGTAAAAGTTGCAATACTTGCCACTATCATGTATGTATATTCTAGACAATTCATCAGGATTAGTAGAAAATATCTTATACCCATCTGTAAAATAGATCTTAGGAGTGAATGACATGAATGATGTAAATGCACCAATCCTATCATCATATACAAATGTGTATTTGTTTTTTATTTGACCAGAGTGTGTAGGGTTATTTGTATCATGCACAGTGAATATAGCTTGATCATATTTAAAATCATATACAGCAACTACACCATTAATTCCCAATTCTTCATCTTCATATACTGGTTTATCAAAATTGTTTACATTGTATATTAGGTTTTTGTTAAAATATGAAAACATTCCTTTAACATCAGACAATGGAACAACTCCATCTTCACCACTAGATGCAAAGAACTTTTTATTGCTAACATCTAGCCATACATTTTTATATGAAGACTTAGTTAATCCCCATTGATGTTGTAATCCAATTTCTGTTGATATATAATCATGTCTTTGTAATGGTAATCCAGTTCCAATTTGTAGGGCAGAATTAGTTGAATTATCAACATCAGTTATAACAGATCTTGGATTGATTTGAATTATTCCAAATGCTCTGCTTTGCCAAAAGAACATTTTGTCTTTTAATATCTGCATTGCATTAATAGGCCCATAAGTTCCTTCTACATCCCAGAAATTATCAAGTTTAAAAATTCCCCAACTGTCAGTAAATTCTCCATTTGTTTTAATTTCTGATGCATGGAATCTATTATCAAATTCTTCATTTAGAATAAATGGATCTGGCTTAGGAAAGAAACTCTTAACATCACACTCAGAATGATATGAACTATTATATGTATATGTTTCTTTCATTTCAATTTCAGTGTTACCTGGAAAATCTTTATTCATATAATACCCATGTCTTAAATCTGGATTGCAAACAGTTTCAACTGGAAAATAAAACATTGTTGAAGATGCTTTATTAGGCTCCTGTGCTCTACCACTTAATCCAAAGTTTTTAGCAGCTCTACAAGAATCATACATTGACACAAATATGTCTCCACCAAATAATTTAAAATCATCAACCAATGTTGCAGAAGAAGTTCTTACAGGCCTGTAATGACTACAAGATATATATGTATTATTTGCTCTTGCTGAATATGTATTACCTCCATATTGATTTGTTAATGCCCTTGAAAATGACACATACATTTTATCATAATTATATGTAAGGTCATTCCACGGCAAAGTTAAATAAGAATATATAAAAAATGTAGGATTTCCAACTCCACAACTTCTCACTGTTGATTGATTTGGATTTGATGGGTCTATACCTTTGTCATAATTAAAAACATCTGATAACCTACTAGTTGACCATGCGTTACCAGCATAAGACATGCTTATGCATTCTCCAATAGTATAAGAAGTTATTGCCGATGGAATTTGAAAGAAATTATAATATTTATAATAGCGATATGGCTGAGACCCTCCAACTGCTAAACAGTCAGTATTTGCATTTGCTGGATGCAGTATTGCATGAATGTTCATTGTTTGACTTGTGTCTGGAAGAACTGTTGTAAACATTATATCTGGTGTTGTAAACCATGCATATTTTGATTGAGAGTTTGTTCCTGGATCTCCATTATAACCCATTGATGCATTTAAATTTGAATTTATCATGTAAATATCTCCATCGGCAGCAGCATCAACTGCATTTAAATAACCACTTGATGTAATTGTTTTATCTTTATCTTCTCTCTTAACTCTTACAATAGAATATCCATCAATTAACTTAGATATTTCATTTGGTATTTTAACTTCAAATTTAATTCCAAGAGTTTGAATAAATGCTTCATCATAAACTCCACCTGTATTATTTCCTACAAATGATAATCTAAAATCATTTATTAGTGTTGCTGCTCCATTTGAATATGTTGAATTATTATTATAATCCCAAAAGTCTGGCATTTTAATATCTGCAATCCATTTAACAAATGTTGGATTTTTAGATTTATCAAATAATTGAATTCCAAATCTATATATTTCATTTCTTTGAAATCCTCTTAATGCAGATGTATATGGAGGATATTTAAATCCTGCATTAATTCTATTGCCATTAAATATAGTTGGTATTTCTTGAAATGTCTGTGTATAATTATCTGTGAAACTTTTAACGTCAAGTTTTAAGGAGCTAATATTAAAGTCTGGATTTGTTGATCTCCAAGGTGCTGGAGTGAAATTAGGAACAGAAAAATAATCTCCTGATTCAGCATCTTTATCTGCAGCAATTGCTTCTGTATAAAACTCATAAGATATATTTAATCCTGCACCACCAAGGATTCCACCAGTAGTATTAGGCTTAAACTTGCATTCTAATGCAGTTCCATATTCATTTATTGTGTCTTCAGTTTGAGGTAATGCTTCAGCAGTTGCTGAAGTGTATGGAAGATTAACATTGTCATTTGTTAAATATATGTCAGCTGAAAGAGTTGATGGTGGAGGTGATGTCAATGCTCTAAATGCTCTTGCATCATAATCAATTTCTGATAATAAGTTTTTAACATTACCAACAAATAATCTGTTATCTTTTGTTCCTATTGTTTTGCAATGTGTAAATGCAATTGAAGAAGAAAGAAACTCTTCAAGAGTTAAATCAATTTCAGTCTGAGATCCATCATAAGTTATTTCATATGAATCAAGTGCATTAATTGGTGCATCATCAATAATTGTTATTGTTGCAAGTTCAATTGATGTAGATCTAAATGCTACAGCAAATTCAATCCTGTCATAATCTTTATCAAGATTTGAGACAGTCCATGTAATTTGCTTGTTTGTTGTAGATCCAGCATTTGCTCCTATATAATCTCTAAAATTTGCTCCTCCAGTGTTAGCTTGTTCATTTGAAGGAACAACATAAACTATATCACTTAATTCACAAAAATTAGTTACAGCTCCTCCAGTATTCTTTAATCTATAGCAGGCTTGGTATGCTCCCACCTTAATTGATGATCCACCACCATTACCAATGTTAGTTAATATTGGTCTATCCATATCAACTGAAGGAACAATGTTTAATAAGCTAATATCAATTGCTAATGAGTTAGGATCTGCACAATTAATGCTTCTTAATTTATTATAATTGTCTGTAAAATAAATTCTTTCAACTCCAGAGTTTTCATATCTTCCTTCTGTTGCAGTTGGAGGTATTGCATAATATGTAGAGAAATCTACATAGTTATTGTAGATTAATTTAAGAGTTCCAATTAGAGTTATCTTGTCATATGTGTATTGCCATATTTGACCAACAGATGGAGGGTCTATTGTAAGTAATGGATTATGTCCACCAGGATTTTTAGTTTTATTATTTGTTGTAAATAAATAAACCTTTTGTCTTAGCTCAACACTTCCTATAATCTCAAGACCTGATTGAGCTGGAACATAATCATTTGTAACAGCTAGTTCAGCACTTACAAGAATTGATACTATTGTGTATCCAGGATTTGGAACAAATACTAAAAATGTATTGCCTATGTATATATTATATGCAATTAACCACTGACTATATGCTCCAGTTATATAATTATATAGCTCTTGTGGATTCATTCCAGTTGTATCAAATGTTGTACTTTGAGTTGTTATTACACCAAATGGATCACTAGTTGCTATTGCTAATAATACACCTGTTCCATCTGCAATTATCTCAAGTTTCTTAAATTCAGGTGTATCAGGAATAACAATATCATCTAATGTTCCCTTTACATTATTAATAGAAAATGATGTAGAACCTACATCATTCAATATTCTAACATTGTTAGCTTCTCTATATTTTGTTTTATCAAGGTTTAATGGATTAATATCTAGGTCCATCCCCTTGCTAAAAGTATTAATTGACTCCATTTATATTTTAATTAAGAGTTTATATTTCTTCTTTCTTTTCTACCTAAGTTAATAAAGCTTCTGTCATACTCATTAGTGAGTGGAAGCATTCTTCTCCATACATTTTTAAGTCTTTCCATTTGAGCAACATTAGGCATGTTTGCAGCACCTTTAGCAGCAGCTACATAAAACAACCACTCTTTCTCAGACTCATCTTTAATCTTGTCTGCAATCTTTCCCTTTCTCCAATCTTGTCTATCTAACATATAAGTTATATATGCTGTAATTGCTTTTGCAAAATAAACATCATCTGGAATCATTGGATATCCTTCTTCATCAACTGGCATTCCTAAATATACAATACAAACATTTGCTGGATTAAGAACAACTATGTTTGTTTGTGTACTTGTTTTAATATTTGTAATTAAATAATTATCATTTAAATAAAATGTGTAATCACACTGTCCTGTATTGCAAACAGGAATTTGACATTCACTACATTGGTAGTTTGATGCATTAGTATTGTTTGCCCAATGCATAGGAATTCCTTTATAGTTAATTGCAACTAGCTTGTAGAAATTACATGGTAGTTTAGCTTTACCATCAACAAGTTCTATACAATCACTTGTTGATTCATATTGAGAATAAGCTCCAATTAAGTTTAGCCCTTCTGCAGCCCATTCAACCATTGAACTAAGTGGAATCTCTTCATTGATTCCAAGGTCACGGTAAACCTTTGCTAATATTACATTGAGAGAAATATATCCTGATATCATTTTAATTTATTTGAAATAATCAATTTGTGTTGTTGATAATGTTTTTTTAACAAGTCTTTTAGCACCTCTATTTGCTGTAAACTTATATCCAGTCTTATTAATAAATATAGCACTTGTCTTTTTCCAATTCCATTTATATGTAAATTCATCCTCATGGTAAACTCTATATCCAAGTTCTTTTGATCTTTTGTAATCTGTTGGCCATTTTTCTTTTGGTCTGTCAAAGCTTCTTTCATATTTAGATATCTGAAGTGCACCAAGTCTATATGGTATTTCAAACAGCTTTGCTTCTTTAACAACAACAGTTATAATCTCCTCATTTAAAGCCTTTATTATTCTGGCATATTCTTTATACTCAATCTTAGTTTTGGAATTTTTACAAAAGTATTTGTACATATCTCTGATTCCAAGTGGTTTAACAATTTTGCCTTTCCCCCTTTTAGCATTTTGTTTTATCATTGTCTACCTGGTTGAGTTTGTGAATCATTATTTCCATTGTTTAAATTGTCACTAGGAAATTGCATAAATGGCATCACTTTAGTTTTAATAATAATGTCAGTTATTTGTGAACTCATATTTGCTGATGCAGGATATGCTGAGTAAGCACTAAAACAAACTCCTCCTTCACATGTAGGGAAGTTTGCAAGTTCCATTGGATCTTCAAATAATGCTTGTACATTAATTATAGACAGGTCCTCATTATTGACAACATAAATATAATCATTTTTTAAATAATAATATTTATTGTTACCAGTATATTTGTTATATTTTTGATATCTATTACTGAATTGATTTGATTTTGGAATTTGATCACCAAATGCAGTTGTTACACTAACAATCCAGTTTGGCTTCCATGTATCAATAGTTGGAGGAATTTTTTTAACTGTCTTAAGAACATAGCATCCACTTGGAGCTAAACAACATTCAGACTCATCAGCTGGTTCTAATTCTAAACAATTGATCTGCTGTAACCATATGTCATTTAAATCATCTTTCTTTAACAAAGATTGATTAATTAACATTGCTCTAGTTTGGTTTATCCAATACCATATTTGTTCATCTGGTATTTTGAAGTTATCTGGATTACTACCACTTGAGGCAATAGCTCTAATATCATCTGTAATTTCTCTAAGAGTTATCATCTAAATAAAATTAAAGGCTAATTCATTAAAATTAGCCTGTTTTAATATAATGAAAATAGTTGAATTAAACAACTTATTTTCTGCTTTTAATTAGTCTTATTCCAAGACCAATATTATGTGTTTTATCAACAATTCCATATCTGTATGTTATGCTGATCTTCTTTGCATTTAATGTTAAAAATGGAGATGCATTAAATTTGGATGTATTACCTCCAGCTTCTAGACCTCCATATAAACTCCAATTAGGACTCTTGATCACCTTTAATGTATCCACTCTTGATACAGTTTTTATGATCTCTAATGGAGTTTTAAGCCTATATGATATAGATTGTTCTTTAATTAAACCAAGCACACTATAGCTTGAAAAAATAGTTAAATTACTATCAGACAATGAGTCATTATAAACTCTTGTTGTTGGTGTATTAAACTCTGGCCAAGAATCTGTTGTATCAACATAAGCAGTATCCCATTTAGGATAATATTTAGTTTTAAACTTAATAACTTCATATGGCCTATCAACAGTGTCCCAAACAATCATTGAATCACCTTTAATGTATTCAATTTGTGGAGCTTCTTTTCTGCTTCCATCACATCCTTTTAAAAGAAAGAATACAAGAATAATAAACCCTGCAGCCAATAACAAATAATCCTTTATCTTCTCCATTAGTCTTCACTAAAAAAGTTGGTAAGAAACTTACCTACAACACCTAATATTAGTGCAGATAGCTGTATGTATTTGCTCCACTCATCTGCAATAGCATATGTTGTTACAATTGTAGATACTCCTAATAAACCATCTCCTATTTTTCTCCATTTTTTAGGTGTGGGAGATGTGTACATTTCTTTTAAGTTTTTCATATTTTATATAATTGGATATCCTTCTAAATCCTTTTTAAGTAATTTTATCTCTGCTAATTTATGATTGAAAGTTTTCTCAAAATGAGGGGTGTCTATTATTGATTTAAAATCTCCTCCCCAAGTCCAACCATGAGACTTAAATACAGCAACAACTTCCATCCAATCTTTCTTACCATCTTTGTCTACATCTTCGGTCATTGACCAAGAAATACTACCATCACTATGTAATAAACAGAAGTCAATTGCAAGTCCATAATTATGCATTGAATCTCCACCTTTAGCTTTTGTAACAATATTGCCTGGCTTTGTTCTCCCTTGAGAATATAAATTGTTTTGTTCTTCAATAGTTCTAAGGCCCTGAGTTATCCTGATGTTAATTCCCTTTGATTGTATTTCCAAAAGAATACTGGCACATTCACTTCTTAGTTTAGGATGAATTTTTGCAATCCTAGATATTGAAACTTTATCACTCATTTCCTTTAATTTTTTTATGTATTTGATTCTCTGGTAATTAACTGGGATATTTCATTGCTATCTAACTTCTTTAAACTTTATGCCTGCAGTACAATCAGAAGTTCCACCAATTCCTGTTACTAAAAGAGTTAATGTTCCAAGTGCTCTAATTGCACCAGCTGCATTTAGTGTTATTGGATATCTTGATACAACCGTGTTATTAACAAGTCCATTAGCTCCTCCAGATGCTGGAACCCATCCTGCATCAATTACAATGGCAGAAGATCCACTTATAGTTCCAGCTGTATTATATTCTACAGATGAATATGTTGCATTAACATCATTATATGTTGTTGTTCCACTTATTGCTTGTCCAATACATAATTCCCAATAAACAGGTTTTGTTCCAGTAACAAACACTTCAACATCTATATATGCAACTCTTATTCTATTTGTAAAACCATTAAATGTTGTTTTTGGCCTAAGACTTAATATGTGAGTTTTTGCACCAGATGCTGCAGTTACAGATCCAGATTGTGTAAATGTATATCCAAACTTGTCAGCATCTTCAACTCCTCCTTCACTTATAACAGAAGAACAAATAAAATTCATTGTTGTAGTTACAGTTGCTGTTGATGTCATTCCGCATCTAACTGGCAAGTTAGCTGTTTGTATATATGGATGTGATGAAAGATTTGAATGTAAGAATTCATGGCAATAAATAATAGTTCCACCAATATCAAATCCCATTCTAACTCTTCCAACATATAATGCTTGGAAATCAATTACAAGGATTTGTGTTTTGCTAATATCTAAAACTATCCCACTTGGTCCAGTTCCATCTAATTTATCTATATTCCAATTTGCTTGTGTAACAGTTTCATTTCCATTTCCACTTGCTGAATAAATAGTAAATTGATTTGCGCTATTTACAACTTGAAATTCAAATCCATTTGTTCCATCAGACAAGCCAGCAAATTTAGTTACATTTGAAACTCCTGAAATCATATTAAATGTAACAAACACAAGTTGAGATTTACCAGGCTGATATGGTAGATATTCAAAACTTTGCATATAACTCTTTCCACCTGTTGGTGTAGAACTAAATGTCATAAGAGCACAACGGTTAGTTGTATCATGAGATACTGTTGCTCCAGAACCATTTGTAACTTGTTCATACAAAAGAGGAACAAGATCATATGTCATCTGAGCATTAAATAATGTAAGAGGATTTGATATTCTTAATCTACTGAATGAATCAAGATTAGCTCCATCTTTAAATGATATCTCACTTTTATTTACATCAACTTCATTACCACTTGTATCATATAATGTTACATGAGCTGCTTTACTAATGGGATCAATCCTTAGTTCATCTGTTGAATTATCACTACCTATATTTACTGACATATTATATTTTATAATTAATTATAAATTTACCACTTATTGTGCCACTTAATGATCTTACATATAAATGGAAAAATTGATTATCTGCTTTTGCACTTAAGTCTAATGATTCAAGCCATAGTTCATCAATCTTTCTTCCATCACTAGTTTGCTTTACACCTTTTGATAAAAGTATTATACTATCTGTTGTAACAGCTACATCTTGTATTGTAAATGTTTTTGATCTCTGATATCTGCCTGTCCCAAAGTCTATTTCAATTTGCTTATTCTTTGTTACAGCATCATCTTTTACTAGCTCATCTAATGTGTTTTTAACATTAGTGTTATTTAAGGTTAGTGGATTTGCATATTGAACAGAATATGATTTCTCTAACATCCTTAATCTTCTATCAGGAGTTCCTATATATACATTCTCATCATCTCCATAGTATCTTGCACCTGGAGTTGCTATTCTATTAGAATGTATTCTTTTTCTTTCTTGATAAGATAGAGCCAAAACTATTTAATCTTTGCAGTTAATTCCTTGATTTCTTTAGTAAGAATAATTATACTATCTTTTAAATCATCAAATTTGTCAGACATTGATTCATGTTTGTTAACATGGTCTGTCTTTAAAACTTCTAGTTCAGATTTTGTTTTGAATGCAAGATCTTTTGTGTCTTTTAAATCATTCATTGTTTGCTTTAAAAAGTATCCAATAATACTAACAATTATTGTTGTAAGCGCTGTAAGAATTGTTAATATAACTGCTTCTATTGAAATCATAATGGAGATGTTATTTTTTTAATTGGTAAATATAATTATTACCATCACAAATAACACTTGCAACGGATTTAGTTTCTTGTTCTGTTAATTCTCTTTCTGGAAATAAAACAATATTTTCAATTGTATTACCTTGTTCATCAACACTTTTAATAGTGTTTGTTACTGCTTTAATTGTTATCATTATTCCTCAATTAATAAACGTGCATTATCTACTCT
>Ga0181352_1000926_pt1 | contig 11853 bp, 6 predicted proteins | sample Fa13VDMLBSN_FD_130103 | JGI IMG/M metagenome (GOLD analysis project Ga0181352, IMG submission 130103) | Freshwater viral communities from Lake Michigan, USA - Fa13.VD.MLB.S.N | ecosystem: Environmental > Aquatic > Freshwater > Lake | place: USA: Michigan | collected 2013-09-23 | reverse complement strand
CCTAGATTTGCTTATTTAACAATTCTTGAAACAATGTCTAACATAGATACTTCTTCTGAGACAGTATTTAAAAATTCATTAACTAAAAGATTTGAAAATTTTTATATTAAAAATACAAATGTTAATTCTATTAAAAATAAAATAGACGAATTAATAAAATGGGCTTATTTAGATAATTATAAAGATATTAATTTAAATATTTCTTCTGATTTTGTAACTCCTAATATTTTTAAATCTGCTGATGGTAAATATTTAAGTAGATTAAATAATGAGTCTAATATAAATTTCTTTAAAAGAATTGCGGCATCAAATCCACTAGAACTTAAAATTTTAAATGTACTTTATTTAAGAGCTGATGCTAGAAATACATTAAATGAATTATATGCTCAAGCAGGTTCATTGTATCCTCAAAATGTAATGTATGGTGAATACACAGGTTTTGGAGACAGTATTAAACAAGCTTTAAAAAATGCAACTGTTGAAGCTGAAGTAGCTGTTGAACGTGATAATTTAGCAGATAACTTAATTCAAAGAGCTGCTAGTTTAGATAATAACTTTTTAAAGAGATTAGCAAAAGCCAGTCAAATTAAAAAATTAGAAGATCGTAAAACAGAAGCTATTTTGTTATTTAGAGAAATGTTTTTATTTGAACCTAAAAATGTTCAAGATTCTAATGTTAACGACATGCTTAAAAACATGTCAGATCTTTATGAATACTACAAAACATTTACAGGTGAAAATGCTCAAGAAGATTTCCAAGATAGATTGTTAACAGACTATAGTGGTATACTTAGTAAATTAGCTAAAGAACATTTAGTTAGTGCTGAAACAGAAGTAAGAAGTCCTAATTATAGAAGAACAGATGGTAAAACAGCTTATAAGTTTACATTGTCTTCATTTGCTATTAACAGTTTACAATCTTTAATTAACAATTGGAGTAGACCTAAATACTTAAAAACTGAGTTTTACCAAAAAAATATTTTCATTAACGGTATTAATAAAATACACAGTTATGTAAACTTTGATGGTATTGTAGATGAAAATAGAAGTACTGATGCTGTTAGATACAAATCAGAAAATGAAGCTGATTGGTTTAGAAGAAACTTTAATTATTTCTTTGTTTCATTTGACAATGATAACATTAAAACTAAATCTACTTATTTACAACAATTTGTAACTATTTCTAACAAACCTAATATTATAGCTGCTGAAGTAGATATTTTAAATTGGAATGATTTAAATAAATCTATTATATCTATTTTAAAACAACAAGCTTCTAGAGATTTTCAGAATGTAAAAGTTGATAACAGTTTAAATGTTTTTGATGGTATTGTAAAACGTAACGAAAATGAATCTAATGAAAGTTATGCTAACAGAATTATAGAAACTATTAAAGGTAAAACTAATTTACCTGAATTGTTAAATACTGAAAAGAATATAGATACAAACAAATTAAAATCATTATCTGAAAAGTTTAGTGGTGGTGATGTTAATCAACTAGCTAATTTGTTTTATGCTAACTTCTTTGTTAACCTACATCAATTAAATCAAATAGTTGCTGGAGATGAAGCATTCTATAAAAATTCTTTTGACGTTGTAAAACGTATGTCTATAGCTTTTGCTACTGGTTACAAAGGAATGGTAAATGATAAATTCGGTTTACCTGTAAATTATAGAACTTTAGTATTAAAAGATATACAAGGTATACTAGGTGAAGATTTTAATAAGTTTAAAGAAATTGTAGGTAAGAAATTTGATTTAACAGATGCTCAAGGATTTATGACTCCTAAAAGAGCAGCTGAGTTAAGACGTGCTTATGGTACAGCTTTTAACTTTGGTTCAATTATTAAACCTGTACATTTTGAAATAGATAACAATGGTATACCTAGAGCTGTAAAATATTCATGTGTTGAATTAACTGAAGAATTAGTAGCTATGTTTCCTGTTTTAGCTAAACTTAAAGCTACAATGGAAAATAATAATATTGACGAAGCAGTTTTCGAATCAGCTGTAAAAGTCGGTAAACCTAAAAACATTCAAGAAACATTAAAAGACGGTAGCATAGAAACTGTAGATGAGGCTAGTGTATTAACGTTACAAAATTCAGGATACAGAATACAATCTAATCCAGAACATGATGTTGATGGAGAAACTGTAGCTTTTCCTACTCAGTTAGGTTATTTCTTTAACTTTAGTGGTTTAAATACTGCTTTAGCTGAGAAGTTATTTAAAGCACAAGAGTTTTTAATTAACAACGGTTTAAGTAACATTTTAAAAGAATTAGGTATAAGTTCTAGATTACTAGAAGGTGAATCTTTAGAGTTAGATCAAAACAAACAAAGAAATAATGTACGTAAAAGACTTATAGACAATAATGCTGAAGAAAGAGATCAAAGGCAGAATGAGTTTTTTAATAACCCTAAACTTGGTATTAATACTCCGTTTTTGGTTAAAAAGGCTATTACTACAATGTCTTCAATGTTTAAAAAAGCAACTGTACAAATACAATTACCTGGAGCAGGTTTAGTATTACAGTCTGCTTATGGTACAACTACATTCAAAGATGAAAATGGTATTGAACAATTTAGACCATTACGTTGGAGAGATGAACAAGGTTTTGCTGAAGTTATTTTACCAGATTTTTGGCAAGATAGATTTCAAATAGGTGATAGTATTTTAACAGATACTATGGTTGGATTCCGTATACCTTCAACTGAATTACACTCAGCTATACCTTTAAAAGTAGTAGGATTCTATCCTAACAATAAAAATGTTGTTATTGCACCACCTGAAATTGTATTTTTCCACGGTTCCGATTATGACGTAGATAAATTATACGTTATGAGAAGAGAAACACTTAAAGATAGTGTATACAATTCAAATGGTGATGCTATATATACTGCTAATACTCCTGTAGGATATGTTGGTAATAAATTTGATGAGAGTATGGCTAATACTATAAAAACAGAAATAGCTAATGTTCAACAACAAATTAACTCATTAAAGAATTTAAAAGATGCTGATGGTGTTAAAAATGCTTCTGCACAACTAAAAGCTTTAAAGAAACTTCAAGATATTTACTACAAAAACTTTATAGTTGATTTATTTGTACAAGTAACAACAGATAAAGTTAACGAACAACTTATGATGGCTCCTATTTCAATGGAACGTTTTAAAGGTGTTGGTGTAGACGTAGAAGAAAGTGCATTTGATTTAGTAGCTAGGTTAAAAGGATTTAAAGAATCTAAACCTATGTTTAAAGATTTTACTACTAACGAACTTTATGAAAAAGCATTAGAAGATTGGAAAGCTAAACGTGATAAAGTAATTTACACTAGTCGTAATTTATATGATGTTTACGATCAAATGTTAATGCATAAAGATAACTTTAGTGGTACTAAACTAACAGGTAGTTTTGCTAACATGGCAAAAGTTGTTGCTTATTTCTTCCAATCAACTTCTGATAATAAGTACCCAGCTTTAAAAGAAAGCTATCATATAGAATTAGACGGTAAAACTTATGAAGGGTATGATTATTACGAAAATACAAAAGAAGTATTAGTATCATATGATTCTAAAGGTAACCCAGTTTATAAAAAACCTTCTATTACAGAAACAATAGATTCATTAGTGAATGCTGCTATTGATAACGTAAAAGAACAAATTTTACCTGTAATAGGATTTACAAACAATACTGGTGGAGCTGCTGTATCAATGATAGCTATGGGTATACCGTTAAATCAAGTAGTTTTAACAATGCTTCAACCTGCTGTTAATACTCTTAATAAATACAATAGTTATTCTATAGGTTATAGTGCTGCTTTAACTGAATTAAAATTACAATATGCTAAGTTGTTAAAAGCAGAATCTTTTGAAGCTCTTACAGAAGAGCAGAAAAAAGCTTTTGATGAAGATCTTCCTAAAGTTACAGTATCTGAAATGGAGAAAGCTTTTGGTAAAGAAATTTCTGATATGAAGCTAAAAGAAGTTAAACTTCAAGTAGCTATACTTAGAGATGTATTAACTAAAGCTAATAATGCTTCTGATTTTATTAGTGTAGGTAGTAAAGCATATAGTGTGTTAAAAGAATTTCCAATAGATTTTCCTGAAATGGAATCTGTATTAGAAGCTTTTGATAAAATGTGGCAAGAAGGTGAAGTTGAAGATCCAGAAACCGGTAAAATGGTTGATATAAACCAAGCAACTGAAACTTTTCCATTTACTAATGTTGTACCTCATAAGTTACCACATATTAATGCTGCGTTTAGAACTTTAAAAACTTTAAAAAGTAAGGTAGAGCATTTGTTCTATGTACATTATAAGACTCTACAAAACTTCTCTAACTCAGCTTTTGAATCTTATGGTTTAAAACGTAATAAATCTACCAAAGTAAAACAAGTTACTTCTAAAATGAGAGAACAGTTTTTACAATACTTTATGTCTGGTATTGAATTTAATACTCCAGAAGGATTTGATGTAAACTTAGATACTTCTAAAGAACCTGTTTACACAGACGCAAGAGGTAAAGAGTACACTGGTATGGATGCTTGGCTAAGAAGATTTGCAGATACAATAAGAGACATGAAAAAATCTAATCCTAATAATAAGTTTTTACGTAAACTTACTATAGGTAAAAGGTTTAAATTAAACTTTAATGTCGGTAAAAATCTAGTTCAAGAAGATTTTATTGATTTGCAATTAGCATTTAACGAGTTAAAAAATGAAAATGGTTTTACCAAGTTTCAGTATAATTTAGTTAAATATGCTATATTACAACAAGGTTTATCTTTTGGTAGTAATAATTTCTCATTAATGTTACCTAGTGAAATATACATACCATTTATGGAAAAGTATAACAACTTAATGTCTAAATATACAGCAGATTCTGAGCTTTACAATACTATGTTAAATAAAGTAAAAGATAACTTTATGGTACAATATGCTGTAAATAATGCTAAAGAAGTAGTTGTTAATATAGATCCTAAGCTAACACAAGAAGGGCCTGAAAAAAGTATATTAATAAGTAAAGAAAACCCAATTATGGGTGATCAACCACCAATATTTGTAAGAAGCTATAGCAGTTTGTATACTATACTTGAAAACGATAGCCGTTATCCAGATAGTTATGTATATGCTAGAGTAGGTGATTTCAACTTTTTATCTGGTTATCAGTTTAATACTGAGTTAGTTAACAAAGATTACAACCTTAAAGAAGCATTTAATATCAGTATTCCTACAATGTCGGTACCTAATAATAGACCAAAAAATAGTATATTTGAAACAAAAAACAACTATTCTGTAGGTCAAAAGATAAGATTAGTTAACTATTCTGATTACACTAGATTAGATGCAATTGAATACACAATAGCTTCAAAATCAGAAGAAAACGGTTTAAATAAATATACTCTATCTGATTCTCAAGGAGTTAATGAGATTTTAAGTGATAGTCAAATTATTGAAACCTCAGAATATAAAGAATTAATACAACAAGGATTGACTCCAGATGCTGCTTTACACAAAATAAAAAATAAATGCTAAAATGAGTTTTTGTCCTAATAAGTCATCTGAACAATACAAAGCATTAGTTTCTCAATTAGGGGAAGCTAATGCTTATAATGCTTGGTTTTTAAAAAATAAAAGTGCTTTTATTTCTAACCAAGAACCGACTATTCCTACAGTAGAAGAGTCTAAAACTTTATTAGCAGATGTAAAACCAGCTTTTAATATTTCAGACAAAAGTTTAACTTTTGAACAAGAGTACAAAGAAGTAACTAAAAAGTATAATTTAAAAGTACCTAAAGCTTTTGATGCTGTTTTAAATATTGTTAGAGAAATTAATGCTAAATACAAATCATTAGTAGCTACACCTATTCGTTTTGAAGGTGATTCTTTTACAATAGATGTATTTAAACCATCTAATGAGCAGTATACACTAGATACTTTAGAAAAACTACAACAGTTAATACCTGAAATAAAAGAGGTTAAAGTAGTTAGTATAGAAGAAGCAAGAGAACTTGTAGGTGACAATGCTTTACAAGCAAATAGTTTTATTAAAGGTAGAACTATTTATATGGTAGGTAAAGAAATCAACGATGAAATTTTAATCGAAGAATTTTTACATCCTTTTATAGAATATTTATTCCAAAATAACAATGGTTTATTTAAATCATTTTTAGAACAAGCTAAACAAGATAAAGAATTATTAAACTCAGTAGCTAAAAGATATAAAAACTTTACAGTGGCTGAAAAAGAAAAAGAAATAGTTACTCAAAAGTTAGCTCAATTATTAAATCAAGAATACAAAGGGTCTCAAAACTCTATTGAATCATTAAAAGATATTTTAGAAGTTGTTAAGGCTGAATTAGTCAAATTTTTTCAAAAGCTTTTTGGTGGTACTTATTTATTAGATACTGATAAATTAAGTCCTAAATTGACTTTAGGTCAAATGGCTAGAATATTAAACACTAAAAGTTTAAATGTACCTGTTGAGTTTTCATACACTCCTACTTATAGTTTATTAGATGAAATTAAAAAACAATCTAAAGATAATAACTATAGATTAGATGAACCTGTGTACAAAGACAAAAACAACGTTGAGTACTCACGTTTAACTGAATGGTTAAAATCTAAACTAAGTAAACTTAATGGAGTTACAGATGAAGATTTTGCTAAATCTAGTGCTCAAAAAATGTTTAGAACTGGTAAAACCGGAACTAATGAACAAGGTGAACTTGTTTTATTACTTAACAGTGGTAAAGAAGTTACCATGGATGAGTTAATAGCTGAAAGACTTGAAGACTTTAAAGTTAGTAGAGCATATGGTAAACTATCCCATTTACTTATTGAAAGAGCTTTGAAAAAAGAAATGGGTGAAAACTTTGAAGATTTAGATATAAAAATTGGAGCTTTAGCAAATGGATCTGAAACAAAAGAACCTATTGATGTAAACAGATATGCTTGGATTGAACCTAATATCCAACGTATATTAGCTATTGCTGGTTTAAATATTAGTGATTCAAGATTGTCAAAAGATCAATTAGATAAAGTATTATCTGAGTTACCTTATATATCTGAAGAATTAGGTATAGGTACAACTATAGATGGTTTAATAGAACATCCTGATGGTACATTATCTATTAAAGACTGGAAAACAGGAAGTTTACTTAACGACATGTTTACTCCACAGTTACTATCTGAGTATGGTAACCAAATGGAACCTATTAGAGATAGTAAATTAGATAGGGCTAAATTAGAAGTTGTTCTAAGAGCAATGATGATTAAGATGAAAAATCCATCAGCTAAATTTAGAAGTTTATCTATTGAGTATTTAAATAAAAATACTTTATTAGAAAGTTACACGATTAACGTAGATAACTATTTAAGTTTTTTAGAGTCTTATTTTAGAGAAAATGATCCTGTTTTATATAAACAATTAAATGATAAAAACCTATTTAATGTTTATGAATATGGTGTAAGGATTCAAGAAGATATGAGTCCTGAAGCTATGGAAAGTAAAGAACAAAAATTAAAAAACTTAGATCAACAAATACAAATACTTAAAAACAGGATTACTCAAGAAAAGAAAGTAGGTCTTAAAAATGCAATGAAAAATGAGTTAGCAGTATTAACTGAAGAAAGAATGTCTGCTGAAACTCTAATGCCTGAAAGTTTAAATGAAGAAAGTTCTGAAGTTAGTTGGTTTAAAAGATGGACAGGTAATTTAAGTTCTGTTTCTCAACCTTTAATTAGTGCTTTTAAAAAATTATTAGATTCAACTAGAATATCTTATTTAGAAGAAAGAAATAAACTACGTAATGAATTTAACGACCTTCAAAAAAGGTTAATGGCTGCGTATAGTCCTAATATTGGTAACATAAATCTTAAATATAAAACAGAAGATAATTCTGGTTTATATGATTTTATGTGGGTAGAAAAAACTAAAAACGGTATTAAAGGATATTACCGTGTAACTGAACAAGATAACGAATGGAATAATTTAATAGATATTCAAAAAGAATATGTCAAATTTTTTCAAGAAAAGATTGAAGGATTATATTCTGAAGTTGCTAGTACAGTAGTATATACAGATCCTACAGGTAAAAGAGTTACTAACGCTGAATTTAACAATCAGCCTAAGACTTTACCTGAAGATTTTATGCCGAGAACTTATATGAGTTTTCAAGATTTTACTGAAAGAAATGGATTACTTTCTAAAGCTTCAGCAGCCTGGAAATATGCTAATTTTAAAAATCAATTTTTAAGAACTGAATTTTACTCTAAAAATTCTTATGATGTTATACCATTTAGACATATGGGTTCTGAAGCTATAATTGGTAATCAAATGCATAGTTTTAATGCTGAAATAGCTTTTTACTCATTTACAGATAACTTATTAAAAAAGAAATATTTTGATAGTGTACACTCTGTAGGTGTAGGTTTAGTAGAATACTTTAAACAAAATGAACAAGGTTCAAATGCTGAGTTTTTAAATGATAGGATAATAGTAGAGATACTTGAAACTAAAAAAGAATTAAAAATAGGCAAAAAGAATTTTACTTATGTAGGTAAAGATGGTGTTTTAAAAAATGTAAATGTTGATACGTTTATAGATGCACTTAAAAACTTTGTAACATCAGGATCTATGTGGTTAAAAGTTGGAGCAGGTTTAAAAAATGCTACATTAATTGCTGTTACAAATAGAAAAAAAGCATTATTAGGTACCGTAGCTAAACGATTTGGTATAGATGATGAAGATTTAGATTTTACTTTTAGTGATTTAAATAAAGCAGATGCTTTATGGTTAGAATATTTAAAAGATAGTTCTACAGGTAACCTTGAAAACAATAAAATAAATTTACTATTAAAAGAATTTAATTATTTACCTGATAGCTTTGATTTTAAACTAAACAGAAATGAATTAGCATCTTTAAAAAATAAAGCTCTTAGTACAGATCATTTGTACATATTTCATTCAACTTTTGAACAATGGGGTACAGGTACAATATTTGTAGCTTTATTATTACACAATAAAAACCAACGTACTGGTAAATCTTTATACGACAGTTATGAAATTAAAGATGGTCAGTTAGTTTGGGAAGGTGGTTTAAGAGGTAAAAGAACTGATGGCTCTGAAATAAGAGGATTAACATATGAAGAACTTAATAAGTTTAAAAAAGCAAGTGCTACTTTACATGGTAACTATAGACCTGAAGAAAAAGGAGCTGTAGAATTATATGCACTAGGTCAAATGGCAATGCAGTTTAAACGATTTGTACCTCAACAATTAGTAAACTTATGGCAATCTAAACAACGTTCAGATGCTTACGGTAGATTTGTTGAAGAAATAGATCCTACAACAGGTAAAACAGTTACTGATAAAGACGGTAATACTATTTACAGTTGGAGACCTGAAGTTATTGAAGGTAAAATGAGATTAGCTTTTAAACATTTACTAAGAATAACTCCTTTTATAGCAGGTAATCCAGATTATGATTTTAAAAACCTTAGCTCTAGACAAAAACAAGATCTAATAGGATCTTATATGATTGTTATTCAAATGGCTATTTTAGCTGCTTTAGGTAAACTAATGTTTCCAGATGATGAAGAAGAAACTTATATTTCATTATCTTATTGGAGATTAATAAAAGATATATCTGATGGTATAAATCCAGTGGATATGTTAGATAATTTTCAAAACCAATCAGTTTCACTTGTTAAATTAAGTAAATTAGCTAAAGCAAGTGGTGAATTCTTGTACTCTGTATCAACAGGAGAAAAAACTCAAAGAGGTTATTATAAAGGTGAAATAGAAATAGCTAAAAATATACCTTTTTATTCATCAATATATGAAATAGATAAAATAAGAGGAAATGTAGAACAAGGTGATGCATCAGGTTTAGATGTAACAAAATTTAAAACTACTTTAGTAGGAAAATAAAAAATAAAAGGTAGGGAACCACCCCTACCTTTTTTTATTTTTAAGCTTTAACTCTATACCATTAGTTTTCTCGATATATAAACCTTATTTTTGTACGTACTTCTATACCTCTCGTCAGAGGTGTTTTTGTTTTGTTAGTTTTGGTATATAAAACGGCTTAAATGTTTTTTTCAGAGTAGAATTGTTTTACTACTTTAACGCAATCTTTTACTGAATTTAGATCAGGTATACAATGATCAGGTATTTGTATTTTAAATTCAGTTTCTAAATCTACTACTATATCTACTACATCTATACTGTCTATTTCTAACTCCATAAAGTTATCTGTTATCTTAACTTCTTCGTTAATTAACTCTTCAATAATTTTAATTACTCTATCTTCAATCATAATATTTCTGCTTTTGCTGTTGTAGCTTGTGATATTTTTAAAATTGTTATTTCGTAATCAGGATACTTTTTAGATAATACTGTCTTAGCATTTACTTTATCGTATTTAGCATCTGTTTCAAGTACTTCAAATTTATTCTGTACTTCTTTATCTTTTGTGATAGTAAATTTTACGTTAAATCTCATAGTCTATACTAATACTAAAATTTAATATTTCCAAATGTAAATGATAAATATTCCATATTTCACTCATAAATTTACCTCTATTGTTAAACACTTTAAAACTAACAATGTGTAGGTTTAAATTGTTTTTACCAAAATCTTTAACAATGTAAGGTTCAAAATTAAATATTACTCTACGTATTTTCATTATGAGCTGGTATTTTAAGTGGACATTCTAAAGGTGTATGCTCTATACATGCAGGTGCAGTAGTAACTGGTATATAAGTATCATCATCTAAAGTATAAGATAAATATCTTTTACAATTCTGTTTCATATGGCAAGATACACCGGATTCTGTTTTTCCGGTGCATTTGCAAATATCTCTTGGTAATATCATTTTATAATATTATTGTTTATGTTAATAACTGCAAAGGTAGTAATATCTAGGTTATTTACTAATTTTAAAGATTTATATGCTTCATAATATTTTTCAATTGCTATGTCAGTCTCTACGTAATGGTCAATATAGCAACTTAATACCTTTTCAGCATATCCTTTTGGTTCCGTAAACACTTTATTTACAAAAGCTTCACCTTTACCTTTTAATCCAGGTATATTGTCACTAGTATCACCAATAATCATACTAGCAAAGAAATACCTTTCTGCTGCCCAAGGATCTATAAATACCCATTCATTCTTTTTAGGATTGTAATGGTTACCTTCTAAGTTTAATAAATCTTTATCTGGGCTAACTATAAATGTATTTGGTGTTTGTTTAACAAAACTAGCTACATAATCATCTGTTTCATGTTGATAACCTGATAACCAATTAAAATGCCATTTGTCAACTAAATACATTTTCATTTCATATAGATTCTTTAGTGGCTCTACATCTTTACGATTAGCTTTATACTCAGGGTATACTTCTTTTCTTGATTTAGATGATCCACCAAAAAATCCTACATAATGTGTAGCATTAGTTATTTGTAGTATATTGGTAAGGTAAGTATCTGCTACATTACAACTTTCTTCAAATGTACGTTCTCTATAAGTAAACTTTCCATCTACTTTAATTGGTTCTCCATTTTCATCTAATAATTTTTCACCTGTTAAACTTAGGTAAAATATGTGGTCAACGTCTATAACTGCTATTTTCATTTATTACCTCCGTATTCTCGTTTTATTTTTTCGTTAATTGCTTCTGCTATGAATTTACCAATTTCATCTTGAAATTCAGCTGCTTTTTCTTCAGTTTCAAACTTATGCTGTAAAGCACCCCATCCTCTAACCTCTCCAATCATTTGACTTCCACCATCAGCATCTTGTTTGCTCCATAGATATTGCCCCCAATTATCATAATAAACAT
>Ga0181352_1000924_pt1 | contig 11881 bp, 19 predicted proteins | sample Fa13VDMLBSN_FD_130103 | JGI IMG/M metagenome (GOLD analysis project Ga0181352, IMG submission 130103) | Freshwater viral communities from Lake Michigan, USA - Fa13.VD.MLB.S.N | ecosystem: Environmental > Aquatic > Freshwater > Lake | place: USA: Michigan | collected 2013-09-23 | reverse complement strand
TCCTCAACCGCCAACCTCGGGTTCATCTCCGGGCCAGCCGGCCAAAAAATCCGTGTCCAATTCAAGGACGGCGTGCTCTGCTTCAAACCCCACCGCTCGCGCGCCAAGCCGGAACGCCTCACGCTCAGGGACGCCTACGACTCAGCTCGGAAATTCTGAACCATGGAAACCAACGAACTGCGCGGCCTGCTGAACGGGCGTGTCGAGGAAATCTGCGAGAAGCTCCTGCCGGCCGGGAAACGGGTCGGGCACCAATGGAAGGTCGGGAACGTCTCCGGGGACCCCGGAGATTCGATGGATGTCGAGCTGGAAGGCCCCAAGGCGGGTCTCTGGCACGACCTGTCGAACAACGAGGGCGGGGACATCTTCGACCTCGTGAACGCCAACCAGGCGCACGGGAACATGGGCCTCACGTTCAAGTGGGCTCGCGAATACCTCGGGGTTCCCAACACCCCGCGGGACCCGAGCGCGCCGCGACCCACCGACCCGCTCAAGGTCGGATTCAAATCCAAGGACGAAACCGTCTGGCGCTACGGCTCCAAGGCGTGGACGTACCACGCGGCCGACGGGTCCGTGATCGGCTGGGTCGTCCGGTTCGACCTGCCCGACGGCAAGAAAGACATCCTCCCCCTCCGTATCATCGACGGCACCCCGCGTTTTCGCGGCTGGAAGAACCCCGATTGCAACCCAATCTACAACCTCCACAAACTCACCAGCCGGCCGGACGCCCCGGTCCTTGTCGTCGAGGGCGAGAAAACCGCCGACGCGGCAGCCCGGCAGTTCCCTGGATGCGTCTGCATCACCTGGCAGGGAGGTTCGGGCCGCGCGTCAGCGGTGGACTGGAAGCCCTTGCTCGAACGGCAGACGCCCATCCGGCTGTGGCCCGACGCCGACAAGGCAGGCCGGGACGCGATGACCTACCTCAAGGCTCGCCTACCGAACGCGCTCGTCGTCCGCACCGACGACCTGCCGGACGGCTGGGATCTCGCCGACCCGGTTCCGGACGGCATCTCGATTCAGGGGCTGTTCGACGCGGCCGGGGTGACGATGCCCGCTCCACCCCCTGAGCCTGCCGCCGAAGCCCCGCCGTTCCGGTTCCTTGGGTACACCGATTCCTGCTACCACTACCTAGCCTCCGAGAACGGGCTCATCACGAAGCTCCCTGCGCCAGCGCACTCCGAGTCGAACCTGCTGACCATCGCGCCGCTGGCCTGGTGGGAGTCGCGCTTCCCTGGCTCGAAAACTCGCATCGACTGGCACGACGCCATGGACTGGCTGTTCCGTGCGGGCCATTCCGCAGGCTACTTCGATCCGTCGCGCATCCGCGGGGCCGGCTGCTGGGTCGAGGCGGACGATTCCGTGGTGTTCCACGCCGGGGACCGCCTCTACGTCAACGGGGTCGAGAAACCCATCCATGAGCACGACTCGCCATACTACTACCCGGTGCGAAAAACGAGACCCATCCAACTCTCGAAGGCCGCCTCCCTTTCCGACCGGGCCAAACTCACCGCTGTCTGCGAGCGGTTCCCGTGGCGTGACCCGTCCAAGAGCTGGGTCCTCTCCGGCTGGGTGTTCTCCGCCATCGTCTGCGGCGCGCTCGACTGGAGGCCGCACCTCACCTTGAACGGCGAGTCCGGCTCCGGGAAGTCCTACATCTGGAAGTCCTACATCGCGCCCATCCTCGGACCCATCTCGGTCTGCGCCCTCTCCTCGACGACGGAGGCCGGCATCCGCCACTCGCTCGGCTGCGACGCGCTTCCGGTCCTGATGGACGAGGCCGAGGTCAAAGACGAACGCTCCGCCAAGCGCATCCAGGGCATCCTCGAACTCTCCCGCATGGCGTCCGCGGAGACCGGAGCCGCCATCATCAAGGGCTCCGCCTCCGGCGAGGCTGTGACCTACCGCGTCCGGTCGTGCTTCCTGCTCTCCTCGATCGCCAAAGCCGCGACTGAATTCGCCGACGAGTCCCGGTTCGCGCAGGCCGAGCTGGTCAAGCGCCATGCCGAGGACCCAGCAATCTTCCTGAAAACGCGCCAGCTCATCGCGGCGACGACCGGCCAGCCGGATTTCTGCGAGGGAATCCGGTCTCGGGCAATCTCGATGGCTGCCGTCATCCGGGCCACGGCGGGGATATTCCAGCAGGCCATTGTAAACCATCTCGGCGACGCGCGTCGGGCGCAGCAGTACGGCCCCATCGCCGCGGGCCACTGGTGCCTGGGGAGCGACGAGGCCCCGACGCCGGAGGAGGCAGCCGAGTGGGTCGCGAGCCAGTGGCCGCTGGACGCCGAGGCCGACGAGCCGGCCATCGACACCGACAAAATCCGGGCCGTGGACATCTTGATGGAGCATCGGACCACGCTCCAAGACGACTCCGCAGCCCGCTTCGACCACACCGTTTCGGAGCTGCTGTCGATGTTCTACGCGAACAAACCCGACCCGAGAGCGTACGCCGCACGCGAGACATTAACCCGCCTCGGAGTCTATCCATCATACAACGGAGTGCATGTTGCGGTACGCCACACATCACTGTCATCTATTTATCGAGGCACACAATTCGACGACCGATGGACTGACAACCTGCGACAAATCGACGGGGCGAAGACCTCCGTTTACACCCCGTACGGGGAGAAGTCCAAGAAGTCCACCATCCTCCCTCTCGTCGCCTGCGGGTTCGGAAACCGGGCGGAGTCGGTCCAGCCGGACATGCTCTGAGCGAAAACTGCGGGCCGCGCACTCAGCGGTCAAACACAGCCCGAGCACGACGCTTGGGCTTTTTCGTGTCGTTTAATGCAGAATCTCGGGCGAGACTTACGATTTCTGGCCGGACATACCGGAGGGTAAATCCGGGTAACTCCATGCGGCGGAGCCGTTTACAAAAATAATTACTGATTACCGGGATTCCGCCACACAGAGCCCCTAGGAGATAGAAAGAGAGTCATCGTGAGAGAGACACCCCCAGAGAGACACCCCTCTCTCCTTATCTATCTATCTATCTAGGTAAGTAATTAAGTAAGTAAAGGGGGAATTGGCCGTCTTCATTGGTCGGAATTGGGTTTACCGCTGGATTACTCGCCGGTAAGCCTTTCAGGCGGGTTCCGGGGCGTTCTCGGGGCATCCGACAGCCTGCGTCAGGCATGGCGGCGGAGAGGTTCCAGCCCGACGACAGCGGCAGACTCTACACCGTCAGGGTGAGTTGACCCTTAGCTTGCAGTACCGATTCCCGCGCCGTGGTGCCACCGCCAGAGCGTTTTTATTTGTCTAGAGAGTGAGGACAGCGGAGGCGGGGGTCCGAGCCGTCCTGGAGGAAACCCGGTGGGAAACTTCCGGAAGTATTGAGAGGGGGTTTGCGGGTGGGCCTGGGGTCGAAAAGCCCCCTCCCCCGGCCCCCCGGCCCCCTCCCGGCCCGGGGAAAAAGAGATTCCTTGCCCGAGGTCGGCCCACGGCGCAGCTGGTCGGCACGTCGCGGCCGGGGCCGCCGCGGAGGTCGTCCTAATCGCCGCGGAGGTCGCGCCCACGGCGCAGCTGGTCGGCACCGCACCCGGTCACAAGCCTATCAGGCTTGTGCTTTGGCGCTGGATTGCTCAGGGATTCGGGGAATCCTGAGCGGGGACAACGGGCATTTCGGGGAGGTCGAAGGCTTGCATGGTGGAAAGGTCGGCGCTGCGGGTAGCCTTCGCGCCAGCGACCGGCCGGCGAGGGATAGCCAGCAGCTCGAGCAGCTGGTCGCGGACCTTCACGGCCCCGCCGAGAGCCGCAACGCGATCGGACACTTCGAGCGAGCCGTCCCGCGCGAGCTCCGTCATGGCCAACCATTCACGCCGACAGGCCAGCATCATGGCCGCCGGTTCGCTCGCTCGCATCAGCGCCATAACTGTTCCTGCCCTTGCCTGCCTACGGGCAAGCGATTTCGGTGTCGTTTTTGGGGTCTGGAATTCTAATCCCGGCATACTTGATCGAGTTACTTAGGATTGCCCCGCAAGTCAAGCCTCCGGTTCCGGTTTCTCCATCCTGAGTAACCTGATCGAGTTGCTTAGGTATGCGTGCCTGGCTGTGGGTCTGGTCTGGTCCTGAGGTCCTGTCGTCCTGTCGTCCTGCGGTCCGGTCCTGCGCTCCGCGTCCTGCGCTCCGCGCCGCGTCCAGCCGCTCCGCTCCGCTCCGCGCTCCGCCGTCCGCTCCGCCGCTCCGCCGCTCCGCCGCTCCGCTCCGCGGTCCGCGGTCCCGCGCTCCGCGTCCCACGTTCCGCGCTCCCGTTCCGCGCTCCCGTTTCACGTTCGCGCTTGTGAGTGAAATCACATTAGAAAGATGTGGACGCGGGGCGGCAGGCGTGGTTTCCTGTGGACGTGAAACAAAACCTCCCGACCAGCCCGCAACCGAAACCTGCCGCAACCGTCGGCTGGACCCCGATCACTGGCCGCCCGTGCTTCTGCCGGCCCGGACAGGCCCGCGACAACTGCCCGACCTGCGAAGGCACGGGGATGAAGGTGGATTTCGCGGCCATCCGCGCGGCCCGCCAAACGCCGCCGACGTGCGCGCAAATTGAGCGTTGGCTTGCTTCCCGCGGCCTGCCCTCGTTCACGATCGACGAAATCCGCGCGGCTTGAATCCCCCTGACCCTCTAAACTCATGAACCTACAAGACAACCAACGCCTCGTTTCCGCCCGCTTTGCCCACGGCACGCCGATTCCCGTTTACGACGACGGCTTCGGCCCGCTCTGGATCCACCGCGACAGCATGGGCGTGTCCGGTATCGTACGTGCCCGGACGTGGCAAGACTCCTACGGTATCGCGGAAGATGAGTTCTTCCCCACGGCTGACGACGCCCTTGAAGAATTCCATCGCATCGAATCCATGCCAGAGGGCAAAGAGATGTATCACGCACAAGCGTGTTGGGATGAGGCTTACGGATACCGGCCCAACGGGCGCGGCGGTCCAACCCCCGACAAGGATCACGGCATTTACGCCAAGGACCTGAACGGGGACGCCTTGGATCGGCTGACGCCCGCATTCATCGCGGAGCTTGGGATTGTCCTAGAAATCGAAACGGAAGTCTGACCTCCCGCGCGGTCCCCTCGGCAACGGGGGGGCCTAGCGGGCGGTCAGAACCGGCCCGGAAACCACGAACCGCCACACGGCCCGCAACCATACCACGCCATGCAACTGCACGCTCCATTTAGTATCTCCGCCCGCCTCCTCCCCGCCATCGCCATCGGCACGGGAGCCGAAACCGTCACAGTCTCGCTGGACCGCTCCGGGTTCGTTTTGGACGGGCCTTTCGGCGAACACCGCGTTGCGGGCCTTCGGTTGTCGCCGATGTCCCGCACCGTTGAGGACGCTTTCGAGACGCTCCTTTCGTTCATGGGTGCCGCCGCTGAATCTTACCGCTACGCGGAACGGAAGGGAATGGACGGGATGGACGGCGAGAACTCGGAATTGTTCCCCCGGGAAGTGACGGAGGCGCTGGCTCAGGTGTCCTCGGAACTCGAATGCGTCCAATGTGATTTGATGGCCGCGATTGAAGCCGGGGAACGGCTTGTCACCGAATAACCAGCCCGCAACCGCAACGCATAGAACCGATTGAACATGAAACAACGCTTTCGCCTCACCTTTGAAGTCGTCACAGAAGAATCCGTCCGCGACGGGGACGCCGATCGGCGCGGCTTCGTCTCCGATGCGGGCCGCGGCCCGTGGATCTCGCCCGCAGAATCCGATTGGTCCCCGGAAGTCCCGTCCGTTTTCTGCCTCAGGGACGCGGTGGAGTTCCTGACCGCCCGCGAGTCTCACGGCCCGGTTGAGGCCGATTCCTGCCCCGTCTCCCGCACGTCCCCGCCGCGCTGGTTCACGTACGGCGGCGCGATGGACATGGACGGCGAGGCGGTTTCCGTTTCCATGCACGTCCCCCGCACGGTTTCCGGGTCCAGCGCCATGCGGATTGCGCGGCTTTTGAAGTGCTACGGTGTTCGCTAACCGGCCCGCAATTTTCACCCCCAAAACCGCACAGAAAACCACGAACCTAGAAAACCTATGACTAAACGCACCACGGAACTGATTCAACGCATCACCGCCCTCGGCTTCACGGCCGACGAGGCTTGGCAGATCCGCCGCATTTCGATGACGCTTTCTCGATGGGGCGAGCAAGAATGCGGCGACAGCAACGATTTCGCGTCTTGGTCCATCGAACGCGACGAGAAAACCGGCAAGCCGTTCCGCGTCGTCCACTCCCACAAGGCCGGCAGCAAGGTCCGCCGCGAGGCTATCCCTGACCGGGAAGCGGGCGCGCTTAAACGGCTACACTTGCTTGTCGCGGCCCGTAACTTCCGCGTTGACCCGGCCGGGTCTGGCGAGGGGCGCTTTCAATACTATCACCAAACCGACCCGCGCGGCTGCGCTCTGTACCTCCTCCGCGCTTCGGACGTGCGCCCCGGCGAGAAGCTGGACGAAATCTACACGCGCGGGTTGGCCGTGTGCGAATAGCCACCGTCCAAACAACCGGCCCGTCTGCGGGCGAGGCCGACGTTTGCACAGTGGAAAACAACGAACAACCATAACAGAATGAAACACACACAAGGGCCGTGGCTCGCGCTGGAACGCTACACCGACCGAAACAGCATCCCAATCGGCCACAAGCGCCCCGATGGATCGACCTCAATTTTCGCAGAGTGCAACGGCCTAGGCGGCGTCACGGGTCAGACGGAAGGGGACGCCAACGCCCGCCTGATTGCGGCGGCCCCGGAGTTGCTGGCGGCTTTGGAACTGGCGCAGGCGACGATTGAACGCCTATCTCCGGCCCGACCGTTCGATTCGACACAGGGGACGCGGGACGTTATCCGCCTCGCCATCGCCAAAGCGACAGCCTGAATCCCTAGAAGTCGCGCCGGCCTCGGTCGGCGCGCATTCTGCGGATTCACAACTAACACAGAAACGATATGCAAAAAGTGTTCGACAACCTAGTAAACGGAAACATTACAGACGCGAAGAAAGGGGCGAAGCGGCACAGTCTCAAGCGATTGAACGACTACGCCGGGGAAAAACTCGGCTGGTTTCCGGGCCGCGCGTGGTTTGCGGCGGCATACTTGAAAGGCGTCGGTTCCTTCCAAGACTACTGTGACGCGAAATGAAACCTACCATCCCACAACTCGCCCGGACGCTTTGCTGCACCGAGGCACAGGTTCGCGAACAGTTCCGCAAAAACCTCGCGACGATGCGGGCCGATTTGGAGCAAGCGCGACGCACAGGGAAGCCGGTGCGCGGCTACTCTGCGGCCCGCATCGCGACGGACATCGCGGAACTTGAGGGCCGTCTCGCGTGAAGCCTTCCGTGCTCGTTTGCTGTGAGTTCTCGGGAACCGTCCGTGATGCGTTCGCGCGCCTTGGCGCGGACGCTTGGTCTTGCGACCTGCTCCCCACAGAATCGCCCGGCCAGCACATCCAGGGCGACGCGCTCGTCGCGCTCCGCTCCCGCCCGTGGAATCTGGTGATTTCGCACCCGCCTTGCACATACCTGTGTTCGTCCGGGCAACACTGGACGACGCGGGGTCTTCGCGACCCGCAGCACACAGAGGATGCGTTGACGTTCGTCCAGGCCTTCATGGAGGCGGACTGCCCGCGGGTGGCCATCGAGAACCCGGTCGGCGTGATTTCCACGCGGATCAGGAAGCCGGACCAAATCATCCAGCCGTACTCGTACGGGCACGATGCATCGAAGGGAACGTGCCTGTGGATTCGGGGACTGCCCAAGCTCAAGCCTACCGAGTACGTCCCGCCTCGGCGGGCATGCAAGAGGTGCAAGGCGGTCTCGCGGGTCCAGGATTTGCAGGCGTGCCCGTCCTGCGCCCTGGCTGGGGCCTGGTTCCTGCCGCGCTGGTCCAATCAGACGGACAGCGGGCAGAACAAGCTGGGCCCCAGCGCGGACCGATGGGCGCTTAGGTCCGTGACGTACCCGGGAATCGCCGCGGCCATGGCTTCACAGTGGACGGGAGAACTCTCGAAATGAAAACCCACCCCTCAAACATCCGCCCCGGCGACATCGACTACTACTTCACGGCCAGCCTGAACCGCAGGCTGGCCCGGCACAGGCTCGCCCAATCCATTTGGGACGCCGCCATCCCTGCCTTGCTCCTCCTCGGAGCGATGGCGTTCTCCTGTTCCGCGCTTGCGGCGACCGACGACGAAATCGCCAACGCGATTTACAAGTTGGAAGGTGGCGCAAAGGCGAAGGCTCCATACGGAATCTTGTCCATCAAGGTCCGCGACGCCGCGCACGGGCGCAAAATCTGCCTCAACACCATCCGAAACTCGCGGACAAGGTGGATCAAATCCGGCCGGCCCGGTGATGAACTGGATTTTCTTGCCAATCGGTACTGTCCGCCAAGCGCAGACCCGGTTGGCAATCGCAACTGGAAACGGAACATTCACAAACTAACTAAATGATTTACCTCCTGTGCTCGCTGGCCTACTTGGCCGCAATCGCCGTAATGCTGTACGGATTCAGCAAGCTTCGCCGGACGTGTCCGGTGTGCGATGGAACGGGTGTCAGCCACATACGACAAAGCGGCCTGTGCCGCGCATGCAACGGGGAAGGCAAGCTGTGAGCCACTCCGTCACGTCCAGGTCTGTCAGTTTCCATCGGATTGCTCTTGGCCTGGACCCGCTTCCGAAGCATCCTGTGTGCGTCCGAACGACAGCGGCCCGCCGAATCCACGGCGATAAGCCCCGGAGGCTCCTATCGGTCTCCTACGAGCGTCGCGGGCCGGTCAGGTGGCTCCGGTGGAACTGGGTTCCGGAGCCAGGTGACGTGTTCGTGACCGCGGCGGTCAGGGAGGACTTGGTGACTCGAAACCTGTAACGTCCGGCCCACGATACGGGCCACCTATTTTCCGGCCAACCTGTCGTTGGTCGGTTCCCGCCCGGTGTCTCTTATTGTGGAATAGGGGGCGAAAACCATCGGGCGGGGTTTAATCAACGGAAACGATAGTAACAATATGAACAAATCAACCACATTCAAACGCTACGGAGTGAGGGAGTATGTCCGCGGCTGGCACATCATCGACTCAGCTGGAGAGATTGTCTGGGACGGTGCGGGATATGGAGAGGACCGACCGCTGATGTTCGACACCGAGGACGCGGCGATGGCGTGCGCGGCGCGCATGAGCGATACGGTGGAGGAAAATCAATGAACACGTTTGAAATCAAGAATCCAAGCCTGCACCACGGCCTCGGCCGAGTGGTGTCACGAATCACATCACCGGCCCGCATGGTTGCAGCCGCACGTCCTGGAACCCGACGCGCGGTCCGCCGTGGCATCGGAGGCAAGGCCCTTCGTCGAATCCAGATTGCCACCAAGGCCGAGGAGCGGCGGATTGCCGCCACGGTCGCGGCGGTCGAAGCTGGCGTCATCACCCTGTCGCCGGAGGCCAGCCATCGGCTGGTGGGGGACCTGGAATGAGTCACCACACCAGCGGATTCAGCAAGCGATGGAAGGGCGAGTACAAGTCCGGACCTCGCCCCGGAGAGTTGAAGGCTGCCATGCAATCGAAGGGGCTGTCTGCGAACGAACTCGCGGAGCTTCCCGGCCTGCTCGCCGAGGCCCGTGAAAAGGGCTGGATGACGTGGCCCTCCGAATTGGAGGATGCGCGCGTGATACACCGGGCGAAAAAGTAAACCATCACCAAAATGACATGGATTCTACCAAAACAATTACACACGTTGGCTTGTGCGCTGGATACGGAGGCATTGAACTTGGACTTAAAAGAGTCATCCCGAATCTGCGAACAGTCGCTCTTTGTGAGATCGAAGCGTTTGCCATTGCGAACCTGGTTGCAAAAATGGAAGCGGGACTCATGGACCCGGCACCTATCTGGCCGGATCTTAAAACCTTCCCTTGGGGAGCGTTTCGTGACCAAGTGGGCCTCCTCACTGGCGGTTATCCATGCCAACCATTCAGCGCAGCAGGCAAGCGAGCCGGAAAAGATGACCCAAGACATTTATGGCCTTGGATTGCAGATGGAATTGATTCAATGCGACCAAGTATCTGTTTCTTTGAAAATGTCGAAGGACATATCTCGTTGGGGTTGTCCAACGTCATCGAAGACTTGGGAAGAATGGGTTACAGAACAACGTGGGGCATATTCAGCGCGGCTGAAATTGGCGCGCCTCATCAACGCAAGCGGGTCTTCATCTTGGCCCACTCCAAGCGGAGCCGTAGTGAACGATGGGGAAACATTAGCCTCATGGGAGGCGAGGAAGGCTCGAAACATAGAGAAGCATCGCAATGGGAACGGAATGGGGACGCCTTTGACAATCGCCGTGCAGCAAGCTATTGCCAATGGCCGTCCCGCCCCAGCCAGCCCCAGCACTCATGGGAACCGCCCAGAGTTGTCATCTCAATGGAGAACGCCATCAGCCAACGAGGCTGGAGCCAGGGTGGAGACGTTATTCACGAAAGACGGTCAACCAGCGAAACCCGGAGAGAGGGCGTACAGGCTACAACCGGATGGTCGCCTGGTGCTACAATCTCAAACCATCAATCAGCAAGTAGAGATGGTGGAGAAGGAGAAGCGGCAATCGTGGGCGACGCCAAGATCGGGCAAGGTCACAGACGAGAACCCGGAGACATGGGCCTTGAGGCAAGCCAAGGGGGACGTGGCAACGATGCCGTTGACGTTACAGGTCAAGCAATGGAGAACACCATCCGTAGCGGAGGAGAAGAACCAAGCGCACAGCCAGCAGATTTATCTCCAGAATCAAGTGGGCGCGACACCGAAAGCGTGGAGAACACCAACCTCGCAGTTAATCGAAGCAAAGCCAGAAGGAGTAAAACTGACCAACCGTACGCCGAAAGATCCGCAAGTGGGTATTGCGGATCAGGTGAAGAAGCTGCACACGCAGGGGAAACTCAACCCTCGCTGGGTAGAAACCCTGATGGGACTGCCCGTGGGCTGGACTATGCCAAGCTGTGCGTGTCCTGTGACAATAGAACCGACGAACTCCGACTCCTCGGAAATGGCGTAGTGCCAGCCACAGCAGAGCTTGCGTTCAGGACGCTGGCGAGCGACTTGTAACCCACCTCCGGCCCCGAAACGAAAACAGCCGCCTCGTACTTGAGGCGGCTGTCCTGTTTCTGGGTGCGTCACCTCGGCCTGAGAATCTGCACCGGAGGCGGAATCGCGATGCCCATCGAGATGTGGACGCGCTGGGTGGATGGCGGAGGCGTCAGCGTGACGGACTGCGCGACGTGGACGCGGGGTGCGACCGGCGCGACCGGAGCCGGCGCGACAGGTGCCGCGACCTCCGACTTCGGCTTCCGCGCAGCCCTGGCCTTCGCCATGCGCTGCTTGCGGGCCTCGCGCTCCTCGGGGGTGATGGTCTTCGGAGTTCCTGCGCCTTGGGTTGCAAGCTGCGCGCCGGGGGTGTTTGGGATGATGGATGTGTCCATGATTTCGGGGTTCAGAACGGGATGTCGTCGTCTTCTGGGGTTTTCGGAGCGGCTGGCTTCACCGGGGCCGGCACCGGCGCTCCAGCCGCACGCTGCTCGTAGTGCTTCCAGTTCCCGAGAATCGGACCCTTTTCTCCGGCCTGCCGGCGCTCCTTTGGCAAGCTCTGGGTCACGAACCCGTCGTTGCCGTACTGGTCGCGGCCCGCCTTGTTATCGTGGAGCGTGAGGTCCACGTACTTCGGAATCCGTCCGTCCGGCTTCGGCTTGCCGGGAATCAGGCCGGTCTTGTCGATGAGTGTTACGTCGATGTTTAGGAATTGCATGGTTGGTTTACGTGTTCGTTGTGTGCATCAAAAATCTTCCAAGCCGGAGCGCCCTCGCGCGGCATCCAATCCATCGGCTCGCCTCCCGACCAGACCTCGGGCAACGCGCCGTAGGTCGTCTCGATGAG
>Ga0181352_1000923_pt1 | contig 11885 bp, 12 predicted proteins | sample Fa13VDMLBSN_FD_130103 | JGI IMG/M metagenome (GOLD analysis project Ga0181352, IMG submission 130103) | Freshwater viral communities from Lake Michigan, USA - Fa13.VD.MLB.S.N | ecosystem: Environmental > Aquatic > Freshwater > Lake | place: USA: Michigan | collected 2013-09-23 | reverse complement strand
AGGGAAATGTTCAGCCCCGCCCTGTGGAAAAGGGGGCATACCCTCCATGCCTGAAGGCATCGCTTGACCCATCATCGGCGGAGGAGCCATCTGAGCACCCTGCGCAAGCGCACCAATCCCGCCTTGCGGCATAGGCGGAGCCGCTTGCGCTGCAAGTTGCGGCTGCAACATGGCCAAAACTTCTGGCGGCGTTTCCATCGCCGCCTCTTCACCAACCATTTGTGCCAATTCAAGATAACGTGCATCAACGGAACGCATATCCCCACGTAGGTTATTCATAAGGATTTCAGGGTTCTGAGGAGTTCTCGCCATCGGCGGCATAGCCTCATTTTCATCCTTCGATTCGTCTTCCATCTCATCTTCAAACCCCGACATGATCCCGCTGTTCATGGTCTTTTTTGAAGAAGGGGTGGTAAACATCGCCCGCTTCAGAATTTCTTCTTTCATGTCTGTCCCTTAGAAAAGACCACCCGCTTGTTTTATCGCTCCTGCCGTAGCAAGTGCCCCAGTAGCCACACCAGCGATTTGCTGGAAGGGGCTTGGTGCCGGAGCCGACTGTGTTGTCAATGCCATCTGCGTAGATGGCGCTCCTTTGTAGATATCCGACAAGAATGCCAATTGCTGGAACGGCTGATATGCCGACTGCAATTGCGTGGCACGAAGCGCATCCAGTTCGCGTTGCTGCTGCGTCTGCTGCTGCTGACCCAAGCCGTACTGGAAGGACACATCCTGCTGCCCCAGACCCTGCACCTGTGCTCCGAGGGCCCCGATCCCTTGACCAAGAGAGCCCTGTAATTGCGCAGACTGCAATGCCTGTTGCCCCGCTTGTTGATAGCCTTGGTTGAGCAGATTGGCGATCGTTGCATTCTTTGTTTCAGCAAGGCCCCGCTCTAACTCTGCACGTTGGATGCCTTCGCGGGAGCCACCAAACGCGCCAGAGCGAACAGCTTGTGCTTGTGCATTCTGACGAGCAATATCCCCCTGCCGTTGAATATTCTGCATTGCTACATCAATAACTTGCTGCTGATAAGGGGACATGAACTGCGCCGCCCCACCGGGAGTAGCATATTGCTGTGCAGTCTGTAGCCCTTGCAGGGCCTGTTGTGTATAGGGTTGGTACGCCCCAATACCCGCCATGCCTCGGCGCAGGGCATCTGTTTGTTCTGGGGTAAACCCTGCGACCTGATAAGCAGGAAGTTGCGGGGCGGGAAGCGCCTTTGCGGATTCAAGGAGACCGAGCTTGATCCGCTCAATCTCCGGGGCTTCCCTGACTATCTGTTCTTGAATTTCTGCCATGATTATCCTCTTGCAGCGTTTTTCTCAAGCTGATGCATCAGCGCGTACATCTTACGTGCGCCATCCCGGCGGTTGCCATTCCCCATGCCGCGCACAGCACGAGCAGTCATGACAAATTCGCCATCGGAAAGCATGGCGGGAATAGAATCGGACTTTTCGGTCCCCGGACCGTCAATTTGACCAATACGTCTAGGATAGCCTCCTTGTGCCAATGCGGCAATACCACCCATGTTCATAAATTGGGGCTGGTAATTAATGTAACTGGTCCCCGGTACGCGGACATTGGCCATCGAGCCGTATGGAGCGAAGGTGGGAGAAGTGCCTGTAATTTCACCACGAGAGCCGTATTGGACCCCCGGTAAGCCCTGAACATAGTAACGGCTAGGATCCCCGGACAAATCAATCGGCTGCCGTCTTTCGTCCATTCTTCCATCATCTGGATTATCCTGAGAGAAGCCTCCTGCCGCGCCAAGTGCTCCAATCCCCAAGGCCGTTACGGGGCCATAAGTAGCAAGAATCCCGGGCATTGCGGCATCATACGCTTTCATGCCTATTGCTCTAGCACCTTCTGCGGTCATGCCCGGCATTTGCATGGCGCTTGCATACGCATCTGAATAAGCTTTTTGCGCATCAGGTATACCTGCCTTTTGTATGCCGCTAGGAGAAATGTATTCGTCATACAAATCCATTGCTTTTTTTAAATACCCGGGGGAAGAAGCTCCTGCTGAATTACCAATTCCCTCAAACCCAGAAACATCCATGGCGGGCCCAGCGGTGGCCAAAGACTGATTAGTTGGAACCGACGCATTTGGAGATTTTGGAGCAAAAATATTTGTTGGAGGCTCCACTTCGACATAGGAGCCTAGCCCTGTATTTTTTGCTGCGGAAGTCGCAGCATTTACTGAGGGAGAAGGAGTAACGGCAGTTGTGCTTATGACGCTGCCGTCAGCAGCGACCTGCTGTTTGAAAAGGGGCGTACCTGAACTATCGTATTGCGTTCGAGTAAAAGTACCAGTTTTATTCGCGTTCAACCAATCATCGGGCTCTATCCCATATGAGTACTTAGCACTTTCGCTAACCGGGGTCCCTGCTCGTTGAGCTGCCGTACCACGTACGTCCTTGTTTACACCGTAAAAATCATCAATCGCACTCTGAGTAGCTAAGTTATCCACAGCATCTGCGGCTTGTGTTGCCGCTTGATTGTTTGCTTGAGCGGTTGTCCCACCTGAAGCAATGGTCACGCCGCCCGCGATAACACCAGAAGTTAGGCCGGTCTTCAACGACTCCTTAAGACCTTGTCCTGTCAGCACACCCCCTGCCGTACCAATAATCGCAGCATTTGCGGCTTCTCGTACCACTGGATTGGTGAGGAACTGACCCGTATACTTACCGACATAATTAGACACTGGTCCGCCGGGCGCGGAAAACGCACCGAGCGCCGCAGACTTTAAAATATCGCCCGGCTTATCTCCTGCCGCTGCGGAAACAATACCGGAAGACAAGCCGCCAGTAACTGCTGCGGCTGCCGCTCCAGAAAGACCGGGGGCAAACGCTGCAACAGCTGGTCCGAGGACCGCGCCTAACGCAACCGTAGCAATAATTCGACCAATCGGGCTCTTCAAAGCACCTTTAATCGCCCTTCCGACACGCTTAAATGTTTTGCCAACTGCTTTAAAAACACCTTTTAAAAAAAACTCGGGCAGCCCGGTACGGGGGTTGATAGTCCCTGAACCCCCGCCCGCCTTCAGCATCCGAGCTTCACGAGGTGTAATGTGCGCCAGCATAGTATCGCCACGGCGACCTTGGCTGGCTACCATACGAGCCGCCTCTGCAATACCGCCTCGGGCAAATTGTTGAGGAGGCATCATGGCTGCCATTTCTGGAGGCATACCGGCTGACTGACGAGAACGTTGCTCGTCTATTAACACCATTAATGTAGCTGCAAGAAACTCTTCGTCGTACTCCTCTGGCAAGTCCCCTGCCTCAATCTCGCCATCTGCTACCAGTTGGGCAACCTCTTGAGCGTAGGTTTCAGGGTTGTCGTACAAGGACTGAATAGCCGCAATCAAGTCATCAAGTTGCTCATCCGTTATATCTTGGATTTCAGCCTTAATCTCCGCCAGCGCCTCTTGCAGTTCCATATCCGCATCAGGACGCGCCTCTTTCAAACCTCCTCGCATTGCGTCATAGGATTCCTGAAGACTTAATTGCGGAACTGCCGGAGCTTGTTCCATTGGAAGGGCCATAATGCCTTGATCGTTGATAGCCATGTCTGCCTCTAAAATGATGACCTAAATGATAGTTTATTGCGTCAAATCATAGAAGGAAAGTGATCCTACACCACTACCTTTTGTTGCCCCGTCCACCGTCCGAACAGCCAATGTGTAAATGTCGCTTACGCTCGTTAAAGATGCACCAAGCTGCAAGTCCCAATTAAAACCCGTTGATATTGAAGTATTAATAGTTCCGCCACTACCTGTACTGGTAACGTAATCTGTTTGAGCGATCGTGCCCACGCTAGATATTGCTGTAGCAGCAACATCATATTCCACATTACTGTCACTGGGTACTGTAGCCGCCCATGTGGCCCCGGTCAAAGTCGGGTTCTTCAATAACACTAGTTCATAGTTTTGGTTTGTCAGTGGTAAAAACTGTACCCTATTTGGCAATACCACAGCACCTAACCGACTAGATGCCAAGCGAATGGATACCACTGGGTAAAACGTGGAGGCTGTATCAATGTTTGTAAGTACTGTGGTGCGCCGCGCCACGTGATCAATGGAGGTTTGCTCAAACCCTCCCTCAGATACCACTGAACAGCAAATCTGCGTAAGTGTGGCAGCTACTGCGGAAGTCGTTGTAGTGATTTCATACCGCACGGGCAAAATAGCCGTAGTCATGTAAACCGTGGTGCCAAATACATTAGCGGTATTAAAGGTGTGGCAGACAATATATTGCCCGTCAATAATAAACCCGCAACGTACAGAACCCACACCCAGCCATTCAAAATCCATCCAGAGAATCTGTGGCTTAGTCAAATCCAACGTGTATCCACTATCGCCGGTGCCATCCAACTTGTCACCGTTCCAATTTGCTTGGGTCACGGCACGAGAATCCGAAGGGGTTCCTGAAGTATTTGACCGCAGGACAAACGAATTAATCCCAGAGGTTCTTTGAAAAAACACCCCGTTTTGCGTATTAAAGTAACCAACTTTTTGATTCAAGTTGCCAGATGTTCCGTTGTCCATGACAAACGTAGCTAAAACCAACAATCCTTTTCCCGGCTGATATGGAAACGAACGATAGGTCTGCCGCACGACAGAACCAACACCCCCGCCTGTCACTGTCATGCTTACGCTGGCTTGGTTGGAATTAAACGTTGTTGACCCGGTGCCAGAAACAGAAGTGTCAAACTGATTATCTGCGGCGTAACGGCTTTGGCTGTCAAACAGTGTGTATGGTTCACTCGATCGAACTCGGCCAAATGCGTCGGTATTAGTCCCGCCAATCGATATAGGCAATGTCGAGGAATTAGCCATAAGTTGTGCAATAAAGTTGTCCAGCGTGTTGAAGTACTGGCGCAATATGTTATTCAAAGAATCTTGGTACACCCGGTCATATTGGACCGGGGCAAAAGGCAAAGCAGGTGCTCTAGTCCTGTTTAGTTCTATCGATTCAGTGACGACAATCTGTGTGCTCATCGACGACCATCCGCACGAATATCCATACGAGGCGAACCCAGTTGCCACTGTGTACCTAGTGTGTTTGATTCAACACGAAACGCCATTTGTCTGCCCCGTACTCGTGTATAAACAATCTGTGTAAACTCTTGCACGTTATACGTCTGTTGCCCAGCATAGCCTTGCGCAGATTCTACGACCGGGCTACTGGCCGCGGTATATCCGGATCCCGGATTCTGCCGAGGGCGAAGCGTGAAATTGACTTGTGGTTTATCCGTGGACAAACCCGTCATGTTGGAGTTATTAAAGGTAATGTCAGGAATTACTTTGGTGACAAAACTGTAGTTGTTGCCATCTCCAACATCAAAGTCCGCTGTTTGGATATATGAATTAATTGAGCTAGGTGGGTTAGTCGTTCCGTCATCCACCGCAGCCTCATGGAAAACAATAATGCTCCCAGAGGTTGCTGCTTGGGGATATTGACGAAGCGGGCTATCCAGCCATGCGGTACGACTCAATGTTCCGTAATACCATGCCTGATCTAAGTAATTAAAGATCACATAACGATCGATTACTGACGAGGCAGAAGAGCAGTAGAAAAACCAGATCTCTGAAAAGCCTTCATTGGTTCCGGCAAAGAACTGTGCTTCCTGATCCTTATTTATGTCAGAGAATACGTATTCGCGAACAGTGCAAGGAAGCGTCTCTACACGGCCAGCATAGTAGTAAAACTTGTCGGTACCCATCCAGTAGGTAATACCAGATGCTGTTGCAATCGCATTAGGCGAAACAATTGATATATTGTCTGCAAGGATTGTAAAGCCCCAGACATACGGAGGCCCGAGATACTGCATGGAGTACACCGCTGCATCTGTCCAAACAAGAATCTCTTGTCGTGTTTGTGTTGCCCCGACAATTTCTGAGCCACGGGAAAGGCGATAACTTCCTGCTTGGTTTGTGGCAGTTGGTGTCCAATCTGTGTAGTCTTCCTGCGCTGTCCAACGAATAAGCAATGGATCAAAATCCGCTGCCCCATAAGCACCGTATTCGCTGCAACCAAAAGCAATTGTGATACGCGTAGAATCAGACACCAATATCTGATTAATTTCGGAGGGCACATCGGTGCCCGAAACCAATGTTCCACGGGTACTAAATGAAGGGGTTGCGCCGCCGCCCGGTTGCCAGATATATAGGGCACCACCTCGAGGAGAGAACAATAAGTCTTCCCCATAGTTGGATTGACTCCACAACCGCAACTGCAAGCCAAAGCCCGTGGTGTAGCCCGAGCCCCACGAGCCGCGAGACCATGGCCCTGCACCCCAACCAGTACCAATGGTATAGACAGCAAAGCCTGTGTTTATTTGATACGCGCCATCAACGGAGCCACCACCGTTGCCTACATCAGAAGCATTCGACAAAACTTCCGCACCCGGGGCATTAACGGGCGAGACGGCACGGGCTGAAATAGTGTATGAAGTTCCAGACAGAACACTAACAATTTGATACTCCTGATTGAGCACCGCTGCCGTCATGTTCCCACCAAGCGATACGGCATTAGTGAACGTTACATAATCGCCCTCTTGCAAAGCAGATGCGCCGGAGTCTGTGACGGTGATGATGGAGGAAAAAGGAGAAACAGTATCTGCCGCAAAACTGATCTGGTTGTTAGTGCTATAAGCCAGTGGTGTCACATCATAGTAATCGCCACCGTTTTCAATATAGAACTTTAGGTTAGTGCCTACCCCTAACAGGTTGTAGTTGCGCAAAGTAACCCAGTTCCATAAAGAACGGGATATGCCAAGGAAGGTGTTATACGACAGCGCAGCCCAACCGCCAATTTTTTGAGGAAAGCCAAAACGAAACCGAACTTTATCGCAGTCGTACCATGAACCTTCCGCGGTTAACGTAGTGACTTCTCGAATAATCCCCGGCTTGAATTGTAGTTTCTGTAATGGCATAGCTGACCTATTTAAACGGTGGGCCACCGACCCATAACACCAACGAACGCCGAACGCCTTTAGTCACAGGAGTCACCCGATGCAACGTGTAGGACGGAAAGAACCAAGCCCTGCCGCGCTTTGACTCCAACGTTTTGGCTTCATCACTCGTCGTCTTTACCTGAAACTCGCCGCCCTCGAACTCGGACGGATCTGACAAAAGAAGCGACATTGATAGCTTGCGGGGCACCCCCGAATCCTGCGAAGACGCATCCGTATGCCAGCCATAATGCCCACCTGTATCCCCGGTGTAAACCCCCAGTTGCATAGGCTCGTGGAACCCGGTCAGATCAAAATGGAAGTACCGCCGATTGACCTCTGCCACCACCCGGGAGAGCTTGCCCCACAAAGCTTCCATCTCAGGTTTTGGCCCTATCCAGCCAACGCTCGTCTCACGAACATTAGGATCCACTACCGCACCGCCAACGCCCCCAATGCAAGCTGCCTCCCTCTGTACCCATTCTGGCTGGGCCAAAAGGAAATTAATCTCCTCTTCCGTTAGGAACCCATCCCAAAAGGCAATCTCCTCTTGGTTATAATTCATGCGCGGCGGTATTGCAAAAATCATACGTATCCCAAAGGTTTTTTTGCCCACGGATTCACAGCCACCGACAACCGGGTGCCTGTGTATTTCTCTACCCCATGGACCAAGCCGGGGGAAAATACAATCATCCGATTCGTCACAGGCTGCACAGATACCGTCTCCGTTACAAAGTTGCCGCCAACCACATCTACGTCTGCGTAATACACAATGCTGCAAATCGGGCATTCTGTATTGCCGGACATCTCGTACAACTTCTCGTCCTTATCAATATGCCAATCGGGCCGCGTTCCGTGGTGCGCCCAATACTCACTGCCTATCATGTCCGACAAATCAAAGAACTGAGACGCTCGGGTTAATAGCAGCGCCATCGGAGACTTATTCCCTCGCAGCCTATTCACCCCACCACGTTCCCATTTCATCTTCCGCGCTTCATCGCTTTGGGAAAAGAACCCAACTACTGCCAGCCGCCGTTCCTCATCAAGCACGTCGTCAATGACAATCAGCATTTTGTGTAGATCAGCGTCAAAGTAAATCTGTAAAACGGCGACAAGAACGACTGTGGCCTGATGGTGTGTGGCGTTCTCCCATCAAACGCAATAATGCGCCCCGGTGTGTACGGGCTTGTATACACAACGTCTCTACACGCTTCGTCAAAGAACAGCGTCTCGCCATGCCATCCGTCCTTCCATTCCAGATTGACGTAGTACAGCAAAATCTTTTCTTCTGGGTGTGAATGCACAAAGTTGGCATCCGCAGGAGTGGACAGGTTCAATATACATTTAGTCCGCGTGTACCCTACCACTTCTTGCGCTACCGGCGTTTCTGCCAGCTTTTCCAACATCCCCAACCGAGCCAAATCTTCATCCGAATACACCGAGTGCAAAAACCTGTGCTGCTTGTTCTCTACGATGCACCCGTCTGCCCAACCTATTTGGAACAAGGAGCTCTGCGCAAAGTTGTACACCCGATTGCGAAATTCAAAGTCCAATACATTGTCGTAGACCCGCAAACTCCTACCGTTATCTACCTGCACATCCCGGATCAATTGGTTGCGAAGCACGACAACACCTCCGCATACTTGGCCTTGGTAAACGAAAACGTCAGCATCCTGCGCGACTTGTTAGGCACCATGTCCACCGAATGCGGCACCGATGTATCCATCAGCCAAACATCTCCTGTGTCGGCGCAGAACTCTTCCACATACTCAGACTGTCGGCTACCCCGGCTCCACTGGTAAAACTTGGTCACCTCACCGTGCGTATCCAGATAGACGTTGATGCCGCAAGTCTTGTTAATGTCTACGTGTGCAGGTAGCACGGGGTCTTGCGCATCCAAGGCAGGGAGTTCAAGCAAGAACACGCTGGGCCACTCAAGGGCAACCAACGCTTCTGGTAGCTGCGCCACAAACTCTGCTTCATTCAAAACTTTCAGTGTCTCGGTGTAGGGAATGGAAGTACCATCTAAGTTGCGGGCGTACTTCTGAACACGGTAATACTTTTGGTGTGGCGCAAGAAGCTCTTCCCTAAACGGGGACAGATCAATACTGATCGGCAGCTTCGTTGCATGTCTCATCTAAATAACAGCCCATAGACATCAGTTACAGCTACAGTGGGGTTTCCATTAGTACGAACTGCCAACTGATACGGCCCCATGTATTGCTTTTCGTTGACTAGCAATGTTCCTCTGCACAAAAAAAGTGTTGTATTTGAATCCAAGAACATTGTCTGCCCCTGCTTCATCTCAAATACACTGATTGGTGGCACATACCCTTGGTTGATCTCCGGGTCATAACACCAGCACACCGTAGGCTCATTGGCCGTGCACAGCATCAACCTGTCTTCATGGTCGCCATAAGAGAACCATCCAGTATTGCACTGAAGCTGCACTTCACCAGTATGTTTGTCTCGCGCCGTGAAGTTACCTTCGCTAAAGAACAATACGATCCGGCTGGAAGCGTTGGTCTGCACCTCGACCACATCGCCTTTGTCGTAGTAGTTTGCGTATAGGACGCGACCAAATGCAGCGTAGGGTTTGCGCCTCATCACACCACCTGAAACGGCGTATCGTGGGTGACCACAGTCAACTCATTGACCGTAAACTCGTGTGTCTGACCTACTAATGCCTTTAATGCAGTTACCCGGTTAGCGTCCGCAATAAAATTCTCTTTTGCTTCCTGCATCTGAGCATGATGCATACCTGCTACCGCAATCCGCTTTTTGATCTCACTGATATCTGTCACATCAGGCCACATGGTCAAAGGCTGAAATGCATAGGTTGGGTAATCTGCCGGATTTTGGCTTTTGGTGGTATCCGATGCAAAAGAGACCAGCAATGAATGGCTGATCTCATCGTACCCCGTAATTTTCATCTTTACTTTGTCCATGATTACCCCGCTGGTCCTTCTCGTGTTCCTGTTGCCGCCCATGTCACAAACGGATTACCAATGATGTAGTAGCCAGCCCCGCCTCCGGGACCTCCAGAACGTGGGTTTGCGCCGCCAATGGGGCTACCACCACTTCCAGCAGCACCTCTCCCGCCTCCCGGGCCGCCCGGCGCAGGAGCGCCACCGCCGCCACCGCCAGAACCACTGCTGCCCGGACTACCGGGGCGACCGCCCCCACCACCTGATCCACCGTCGTAACCCGCACCGCCTCCACCCCCGCCACCCCAATCAGAAGGGCCCTTGTTAGGAGTAAGACCGGCTCCTGCGCCGCCACCACCACCGCCACCAGCAATGACACTGTTGTTGGTAATGGTCACAGGACGGTTGATGTACAGCGCGTTGCCACCACCACCACCGGGGTTACCATTACTTGCACCAAACTGCCCCGGGCCACCATCCCCGCCGCGACCTTGGATTACACCGTTATTGGTGATAGCCACCGTGTCGCCGGGGCTAAATGAGGAGGGAACAAGCATGGCGTATGTACCAGTGGATGTACTGCCAACTGTCACCCCGGGCGACACAGTAACCGTCACATTTGCCTTGCCCGCTACGTAGGCCGGATTGGTCGATGCTTGAGTGTATACATCGTAGTTATACGTGGGGGACCCAATAGTCAACGGCACATCCACCCGATTAGCACTGCCGTAAAAGTTATTAGCGGCAATAGTTCCAGAGGAAGGAATAGTTGTTGTGGTAGAGCTCACAGGAACTAGCCCGCCGCCCCGATAATATTCGTTCAGACCAATAGGGTTCGTGCCACCAAACTCGGTTTGGATGTTAGTAAACGCCAGCGGGCCAGACGAGGGCAGCGCCATATTTACACCGTGCCGTAGGCGGTCAGGTTAGCCAAAGCAGTGACATTGCCCAGCGAGTCAATCTTCAAAATATTGGTTGCGCCGTTCTTCAGATACAACACCCCACCAACCTCAGTAAAGGTAAAGTTGGTGGTTGCAATCGTTCCTGCACCTGCGGCTACGTTGCCAGATAAGTTGCCAGTAACGTTGCCCGTTACATTACCTGTGACATTCCCCGTCAGTGGTCCAGAAAAAGCATTGGCAGAAGCCGTGCCGCCCACAGACAAGTTGCCCACCACATGGTTTAGCTGCTCCACCACGTTAGTGCCGTCTGCACGAAGCAAAACTGACTTACCTGTCGGGATAGCTACGCCTGTACCTGCTGCTGTGGTATTACCAAGAACAGTTGAGCAATACACTGTTGCCGTATAGCCAGACGGATTGGTAATTACATAAAGCTTGGTTACCGGTGGAACATAGACATTAAAGGCAGCCCCTGTTGTTGTTGTCAGGCTAATCGCCGCACATCGTGCTTGGTCCGCCGCGCCATTGATCGCGGTCAGCGCTTGGTTTGCTGTGGTGACAGAGACCGATGCCAAGCCCGAGATAGCGTCCTCGATAATAACCCCGAGGTTGTCGTTGGTGATCGTGCCCCACGTACCGGTCTTCTCACCGTTTGCTATAAGTTCGATCCGCAGATCGGGGGAGTATGTACTTGGCATGGTATTTCCTTTTAGGCAATCATCGTTTCGGCATGAGTTTTAGCCTCGGCGACGCGGCGCAACCAGCCTTTACCAAAGGTCGCAAACGTAGGCAGACTGCGGTAAAACGCTTCCTTTTCTGCACTGAATTTTGCCACTAATTCCGCTTGATTGGCAGCTTTTAGTGCAGCCATCGTCTTGGGGCCAATAGCGCCGTCAGGCGTGGTGCCGATGGCTTTTTGCATAGTCTTGATCGCACGACCCGGACCCGCGTTGACGGCAAAGTCAAACATCAGGTAGTCCAGACCATCAGGCATCTCGTCAGCCTTGACCGCATCCCAGTACTTCTTCTTGTACATAGGACCCACCACTTCAGGTGTCAATGCCCGCATTGCCTTTTCGTCAACAGGGTGGCCTACCCACTCTT